>Ga0105245_10002696_pt1 | contig 15975 bp, 10 predicted proteins | sample KBSM54metaG_FD_81523 | JGI IMG/M metagenome (GOLD analysis project Ga0105245, IMG submission 81523) | Miscanthus rhizosphere microbial communities from Kellogg Biological Station, Michigan, USA - KBS M5-4 metaG | ecosystem: Host-associated > Plants > Roots > Rhizosphere > Soil | place...
GCTGCCTGGGAGCAAGCCCGCGAGGCCATCGGGGCCCCGCCGATCACGGTCTCGGACGAGGTGCGCGAGGTCACGGTGAAGTTCCGGGGCGAGGTGGACCAGAAGTTCCCGGAAGGAGCCTATGACCTGGGCAACCTGGCCACCCGGATCGAGGAGGCCGAGGGATTCGCCAGCGGCGCGCAACGAGTCGGCACGGGCGCACCGCGTGACGTTCTGGTGTCGATGTGGTGGGCCAGGATCAAGGGCCTCGCCGACTGCCCCACCATCGACGCGAGCGCACGCCGCTCGATGAGTCCGGCGCTGGCCACCACGCCCGGCACCCCCTCCAGAGCACCGACCGTGATGGGGAGGACGCAGTCATGAGGGCCAGTCCGTGGGCGCAGCTGCGGTTGTCCGCGACCGCGTCCATCGAGGCGCTCGCCGCGGCCAGCGTCCACGTCGTCGAGTCCTACGCTCGGTCCCGGATCGAGCTCGCGCGCGCCGAGTTCCGACAGGGTCGGGTGAACGAGGGCCTGAACACGCTGGAGTCGCTGATGCGCAGCCTGCGCTCCGAGTTCGACACCGGCGAGCCGAACCAAGGGATCGACCTGGTACTCGCCATCGCGTACAGCGTGTTGGCGCAGGGGGTGGAGCAGGCCGGGGACAACGAGACGGCGCGGGGTTACTACCGGGAGTCGGCGAGCCGGTTCCACCAGCTCGACGAGGACCTGTTGAGCCCGCGCGACCAGAGCGACTACGGCATGGCCCTGGCCGCCGCCGACGAGGAGGAAGCGGGCTACGCCAGGCTCCTCGGCTCACGGCAGACGGGTGGTGCCACGCCCGAGGCGTCACGACGGATGGCGACCATCCTGCTGAAGGGCGGCGACGCAGGTGCCGCTGAGGAGCTGCTCCGGGAGACGCTGATCACCGTGCCGACGGACCCGGACGCGCTGCGCATGCTCGGGATGATCCAGGCAGAGCGTGGCGACGCGGCGGCCCGCGCCACACTGGCGACCGCGGTCTACTCGCTGATGTCGCGCCAGCGCTACGCGGAGGCCATCGACGTACTCGACTCACTGTCCTCGATCACCCCAGCTGCTGCGGACCTGTCCGGGGTCCGCGCCGAGTCGTTGCGCCTGGCCGAAAGACCCGAGGAGGCGCTCGAGTCCTACGCCGAGGCGCTGGCCGACCATCCGGACAGCCCGTGGCTGCTGGCGGGGAGTGCCGCCACCTACCTGACGCTGGGCCGCTACGAGGCCGCCGAGGAGGCCGTTCGCCACGGCCTGCGGTCCGCTCCCGAGGACCCCGACCTGGCCCTGCTCGCGGCCGAGGTGGCACTCGGCAATGGGCACCTGGACGAGGCAGCCGAGCATGCGCGCCGGGCCATCGGCCTGTCCCCCGGGCTGGTCCGTGCGCACGAGGTGCTGGCCCGCGCCCTCCGCGACGCCGGGAACACCGGCGAGGCCCTCGGCGCCATCCGGGTGGCACGGCAGCTGGCGCCGGCGGACTTCGACCTCTTGGCCCTCCACGGCGATCTGGAGATCGAGGCTGGATCACTCTCCACGGCGACGGAGGTGTTCCGCCAGATCTGTGCCGATGACTCCTCGTTGCCGGCTGCTCACGCCCGTCTCGTCTCACTGCTGGAAGCGATCGGTCAACCAGACTCCGCGCTGGCCGCCGGCCGGGCGGCGCTCGAGAGGTTCGGGGAGGACCCGCAGGTCCTGTTGGCGCTCGGAAGGGTCGCCTGGAACGACGACCCGGCCATCTCCCTGGACTACCTCCGACGAGCCTGGGAGCTGCCCCAGCACGACGTCGAGGTGTCCGTGACCCTCGCCGAGGTGCTACAGCGCACCGGCGACATCGACGGTGCTCTGGAGATCGCGGCGCACGCCATCGACGAGGCACCTGAGTCGGGAGCGCCGTACGCGAGCCGGGCGCTCGCACTGGCCGCGGCCGAGCGGTGGGAGGAAGCAGGGGTGTCCGCCCAGAAGGCACTGGAGCGCGATCCCGAATCGGTCGACGCCTTCTGGGTCCTCGGGTGCCGCGACCTCTCGGTCGGAGACCTCACCGGAGCCGAGCAGTGGCTTCGCGAGGTCCTGCGCCTGGAACCGGAGCGCGTCAGCGCCAGGCTCTACCTGGCGCGGGCGGTGACCGAGAGCAACCCGCACGAGGCCCTGACCCTTCTGGATGGGGTGATCGCGGACGGCGAGCACACGGTGGAGACGTTCACCGCCCGGGCTCAGCTGTACTTGGATCTGGATCGGCCCCGGGAAGCGGTGGCCGACCTGCGGCAGGCCGCCGAGCTGGCTCCCGACGACCCCACGATCCTGACGGACCTGGCCGATGGTCTGCGCATCTCCGGGGAGGATCGGGAGGCGCTGGACGTCGTCGACCGGGCGCTGGCGCTCGAGCCGGAGCTCGCCTACGCGCTGGCGGTGCGCGCCGCGGTGTACAAGAGCCTGGGACGGATCAGCGAAGCGCATTCCGACTTGAGTCACGCACTGGTGATCAAGCCCGACTACAGCTTCGCCCACATCCTGCTCGCTCAGGTCACGAGCGACCCGCAGGAGGCTCAGGCCCATCTCGACGCCGCACGGGCCTCCTCGGGAAGTCGCGACGTGGAGATAGAGCAGGCCGCGCTCTTCCTCCAGCAGGAGGACTACGAGCGCGCCGTCATGGTCTACGAGCGGCTCCTCGCCGACGAGCGGGGGCCAGAACTGGTGGCGGCTCACATCGACGCGCTCCGGCAGGCCGGACGCCTCGACGAGGCGATCCGGGAGAGCGACGCCGCCCTGATCGAGTTCGGTCTCCACCCGCTGGTACGGCGCAGTCTCGCGCTCTCGCTCGCCGACGCCGGCCGGAACCACGACGCTCTGGACATCCTGGCGTCGCTGGCCGAGTCCGTGGGCGGCGCGGACAGCTGGGGCGACTACGGCTGGGCGTTGACCGCCAATGGACAGGTCGACGAGGCGCTGGAGGCGTTCTCCAGATCGCTTCGGCTGGCGCCGAACGACGTATGGACGCTCAACCAGACCGCCCGCCTGCTGAGCGACATCGGCGAGTTCGCCCCGGCGGCAGAGCTCTCCGAGCTCGCCCTGCAGCGCGACCCGGACTCCACCGACGCCTTTGCTCGGATCGGTTGGGCCGCCAGGTACTTCGACGAACCCGACTTCGTGCGTGGGTTGAACGCCTGCGCGGGCGCCTTGGCGCGCATGGAGCCGGGCAACGAGGACCCGTGGGTGCTCTCCGGTCGCGGCGACTGCCGAAAGGCCCTCGGGGACGCGGACGCTGTCCAGGACTTCGAGAAGGCCCTCGGGATCGCTCGCCGCGACGCGGCGAAGGGGACGTGGATGCTCTCCACGGCAGGGTGGTGCCTGTTCAGGCTCGGTGACCTGCGCGGCGCAGCCCGGATGTTCCTGGACGCCGCCACCTCGGATGCCGAGCAGGGCAGCGACGCCTTCGACCTGGCCCTGGTCACCCTGTGCCTGGGTCGAGGCGAGCGGGCCGGGCGCCTCTACGCCGATGCCCTCGAGGCGATCCGGTCCCGACACCCGCTCGTCCAGCGCGGCCTGCTCAAGGTGGCCCGAGACGACATCGTCGCCGCGCGCTCGGACTTCCCGATCGAGGAACACGCCGCGACCGACCGGGCGCTGCAGGAGCTCGGTCGGGCGCTCGACCTGCTTCCGCCGCCACCCCCGCTGGCCTTCGAGGTTCCGGCCGCACCCTGAGGGGATCCGGCAGACCGCTCGCCCCCGGTCGACTCGGATGCTGCTGCAGGCCACCGCAGCGTCTCAGCGACGGTCCGGGTGGAGATGCCAGGTGCCGAGCAGCAGCGACGCGGCGGCGCGCGGGTCGTCCACCAGCCCCGCGTAGTCCTCCGCGCGGCTGCGTGACCGCAGCACGGCGGACGGATGGATCGTCGAGAGTGCCCACTCCCGGCGCCGGTTCGCTCGGAACGTACTGGCCGGCCGGTCCAGGGGCCGACCATGCGACTCTCCCACCCGGAACGACGAGCCGCACACGGAGGCGCCCGCCGTGGCCCCGAGGAGGATGACCCCGGTCGGTCGGACCAGGTCGAGGTCGGCCACCAGCCAGGGGCCACGGGCAGCGACACGGACGCGGCTGGGTCCCGTGTGGATCCGCTTGCCGGCGCGGCCCGGATCCCGCGGAAGTGCTTGACCGCATTCGTACGGAACACCGAGGCGGGGTCCACGCCGGCTTCCCCCAGCGCTCGGTCGAGAAGGCCGCCGGCCGGGCCGACGAAGGCGACCCTGGCTGGCTCGTGCCGGTACTCCTCGCACCAAACCCACCAGCACGGCTGCCCACGTCTGTACCCGCCAGTGCGGCCCGGCCGCAAACGATCTTTCAACAGCCGGGCGCCATGATCGCGGCCACAGCAGCAGGTCGGATCGTGGGTTGGAGGACTGGCCCGCGAGAGGTCCGGTGTCGCGGTCGGCTGTTCATCCCGCGGCGGTACCGGGCTGATGGAGGGAGAGCTGAGGGAAGTCCATGGCACAGACGCTGACGCGCACCGCACAGTTGCCCGTTGAGGTGGGTGGGTCGCGTCGACCCGACGATGTCCGTCTTGATCTCGTGGACCTGGCCGTGTGGGTCCAGCGGACCTTCAGACACCTGGCCCGACAGAGTCCCACCTACGCGAGCGTGCTCGCGAGCCGGGTCGGGGTCCGGCTGGCAGGCCACATCGCAGTCGGCGACGTCGCAGACGTCACCGACCAAGGGCGAGACTCCCTGTTCCGTGCCCTGGACCTGCTGTGCCGCGCAGTCAGCATCGAGCCCGGCTTGGACCGCAACCAGTTCATGGACCGACTCCTGGAACGCAGGCCCTGTCTCTAGCGCGCTCTGGCGCGGGCTCTGGTGACCTTTGGCGGGCTCTGGCGGTACCGACCACGACGCGCCTGGCAAGCCCGCCGGGTGAGGTGGACCAGGAGCCGACCCTGGGACTGCGGTGCCGTCAGCCATCGGGTCGCCAACGACCTTCCGATCATCCGGGCTCGGACGACCCGTGATCACAGCCCCAGCTCGCGGCCGATCACCACGGTGCGGGCACGCGGCAGGGACAACTGGTCGGTCTGGTGTCGAGCAAGCCGGTTCATGGCGAGGAAGACACGCTGCCGCCAAGACGCCCACGACGCACTCCGCGACGCGGCCAGATGCAGCTCGGAGACGACGAAGACGACGCGCCCGGGTTCGAACGCCGACAAGAGCTCCGGCTCGGCCTCGATGGCGTCCCGGAGGATGTGTCCGACGTCGAGCCGCTCGGCGTAGCCGAGTACGACGGCCACGCCGGTCACGTCCCAGCACTCGGCACCCAGGCTGCGGACCTGAACCCTTGCGCGGTCCGGCTGCGCACTCGGGGTGTCGTCCACGTCCCAGCTCAGCAGCATCACGTGCTCGGGAACGACGTGCGCGGTATCGAGCAGCGCCCGCACCGCCAGGGGGGCGACGGACGGGTCGTGTGTCAGGAACACCGCACATCCGTCGAGGCGGTGCAGGTCGCCGTCGCCGATCGTCCGCATCAGCTCGTCGACGGTGAGCTCCTCCTCGCGGAGCCGAGTAGCCACCCTGCCCTGACCCGACCACCACGTGTGCATCAGCATGAAGACGATCAGCCCGATCACCGCCGGCACCCAGCCACCCGCGACCAGCTTGGGCAGCGTTGCCGCGAACAGCACGGCCGCCACCAGCCCCGTCGCGACTCCGAGCACCAGGCGCGTCACGGGCGGGGGGTCCTGGCGAACGGCCCACACGACGTACAGAAGGACCGTCAGCACGACCGTTGCGCTGACGGTCACGCCGTAGGCGTTGGACAACCGGTCGGAGCTCCGGAACGCCACCACGACGAGCAGGACGGCCACCGCGAGCGTCCAGTTGGCGGCAGGCTGGTAGATCTGCCCCGGATGACGCCGAGAGGTGTGGATGGTCCGCAGGTCGGGAAGGAACCCGAGGCCACCGGCCTGGTGCAGCACGGTGAACCCGCCCGCAATGACCGCCTCCGACGCGATGATCGTGGCGCACGTCCCGAGCACGAGCACGGGGATCGTCGCCCACGACGGCACGACGCCGTAGAACGGGTTGTCCGACGACGACGGATCCCGCAGTACCGCAGCCGCCTCGCCCAGGTAGGCGAGCACCAGTGCCGGGAACACCAGGGCCCACCAGGCGGTGGCGATCGCGCGCCTTCCGAAGTGCCCCAGGTCGGTGTACAGCGCCTCGGCACCGGTCACCACCAGGACGATGGCCCCGAGGGTCAAGAACCCGGTCCGGGGATGAGCCGCAAGGAACGACAGCCCCCACGTCGGAGAGAGCGCCTCCACCACCTGAGGGTCCCTGGCGAGCGACGCCAGACCACTGACGCCCAAGACCGAGAACCAGACCAGCATGACCGGCCCGTACGCGGCCCCGATCCGGCCGCTCCCGACGGGCTGGAGGAGAAAGACTCCCACCAGGATCACCAGGGCCAAGGGGACGACCAGGCTGCTCAACGACGGCGCCGCGACCTCGAGACCCTCCGACGCGGACAGCACCGAGATCGACGGGGTGAGGATGCTGTCACCGAGAAACAGGGCGGCACCGATCATGGCCGCGACACTCACCCCGGTACGCAGCCGTCCCCGCGCCACGCCTCGGCGGAGCAACGACGCGAGGGCGAGAACACCACCCTCCCCCATGTTGTCAGCCGTCAGGAGAACGGCGACGTGCAGGACCCCGACGACACTCACCAGCGCCCAGACCACCAGCGAGGTCACGCCGTACACATCGGCCCGCCCGGTGGCGTCGGACTCGCCCAGGATGGCGCGCATGGCGTACAGAGGGCTGGTCCCGATGTCACCGAAGACGACCCCGAGCGCGCCGAGGGCGGCCACCGCCAGCGATCCCCTGAGACCCTGAGCACGTTGCCTCATGGCGAGAGCCGTACGGCCCGGGTCGACTCGCGCCTCGCGCTCACGCAGCCGCGCGGCACCCCCTGTTTCGGCCAGCGGTGTTCCTCGACGAGATCGAGCGCCACGATCCCGGTGGCGACGGCCGCGCTCAGTAGCGCCGGACGACGACGCGCCGGCCGGAGCGCGGCAACCAGCACCATGCTCGCGGCATGGGCGAGCTCGACCGCCACGTCGACCCCTCGGGTGCGGGCACCCAGTGCGACGTCCAATCCCGCCTGCAGGACCAGTCTGCCGCCCAGGATCCGCACGATCGGGACCGGGCGAGCGTCGGGACTCCCGACCGCATGGAGCACCCGATCGGGTGCGGCCAGGCAGACCGTTCCGAGCACGAGGCGGGCCACCGTGGCGCTCCTCATCGGCGGGCCCATCGGGCGACGGCGGCGCCGACCACCGCACCCGCTCCGAGGGCGGCCAGCATGCCGTGGTGCTGCGACGCCCAGACCTGGGGCGAGCGCGCGTGGGAGGTCTGGTCGAACAGGCCGTGCGCGCCGTAGTCGCGTCCGGACTCGCCGTCGGCCGGATCCCACAGGTTGGCCGGCTGGTCGGACGGCTTCTGCTGGTCGGTCTGCTGGGCGTCGAACCCGGTCCGCGCGAGGTAGCGGTCGAGCAGCCCCGGCGCCACCGCGTTCACGATCAGGGTGGCCGTCGTCGTCCCACCCACCCAGTACTCCCGACGGCGTGGATGGTCAGCGGCGTACAGGACGGCGCGCGCCGCGACCTCGGGCTGGTAGATCGGCGGGACCGGCTGCGCCTGGCGCGGGAGCTTGGAGAGGACCCAGGAGAACTGCGGCGTGTTCACCGCGGGCATCTGCACCATGGTGACCCGGACCTGGCTGCCCTCGTGCAGCAGCTCGGTGCGGAGCGACTCGTGGAAACCCTGGGTGGCGTGCTTGGCGCCGCAGTAGGCGCTCTGGAGCGGGATGCCGCGGTAGGCCAGCGTCGACCCGACCTGGACGATCGTGCCGCGGTCGCGGGGTTGCATCCGGCGGAGTGCCGAGCGCGTTCCGTTGACGAAGCCGAGGTAGGTCACCTGGGTGACCCGCTCGAACTCCTCCGGCTCGATGTCCACGAAGCGCGCGAACACCGAGGTGAACGCGACGTTGACCCACACGTCGATCTCACCGAGGTCCGCCTCCACCCGGTCGGCCACCTTGTCCACTGCTGCCGCGTCGGCCGTGTCGACGACGTACGTCGCGGCGCGGCCACCGAGCGCCTCGATGTCGCGTCGGGCCCCCTCGAGCCCGCGCGGACCCCGGGCCAGCAGCGCCACCGTGTCGCCGCGGTCGGCGAAGAGCCGGGCCGTCGCCCGGCCGATGCCGCCCGAGGCGCCGGTCACCACGACGACGCGAGGAGTGTCAGAAACCTTGGACATGGGCGCTCCCGGAGATGTCGGTGGACAGGGTGTGTGCCGTCTCGATCAGCAGCGCGTGCACGAAGGCCTGTGGCAGGTTCCCCCGCAGCTGCCGTTGGACGACGTCGAACTCCTCGGTGAAGAGGCCGGGTGGGCCGAGTGCGCCTCGGTTGCGCTCGAACCATCGGACCGCGCCGTACGCGTCGCCCTGCTGGTGGCTGGCGATCGCGAGGTGGAAACCACACAGCAGGAACGCGCCCTCCGCCACGTCCAACGGGCCGGCCTCGTGCCGGAACCGGTACACGTACCCGTCGTCGGTGAGGTCGTCGATCACCGCGCGCCAGGTGGCGACGCTCCGCGGGTCGTCGGACGGGACCGCACCCCGGATGGCTGGCAGCAGGAGTGCCGCGTCGACGTCAGGATCGTCCGGCGCCCGCTGCCACCTTCCGCTCGGGTGCACGCAGTCCCGGCTGGTGTCGGCGACGATGCGGTCGGCGAGCCCGGCCCACTCCGCGGCCCGATCCGGACGCCGGCTCGCGGCCGCTCGCAGCCCCGCGGCACACGTCAGCCGCGAGTGGGTCCAACGACGAGCGTCGAGCTCCCAGATCCCGGCATCCGGCTCCTGGTAGCGCTGCGTGATCGCCTCGACCGCCGCTTCGGCAGCCTTCCACCCGTCGGCGTCGAGTGCGTCGAGCCGGTCGGCTGCGCTGAACAGCAGCAGGGCCTCCCCGAACGCGTCGAGCTGGAACTGGCCGCGCACGCGGTTTCCGACGTACACCTCGGGCGCACCCGGGTAGCCCGGGAGGTCGAGGATCCGTTGGTCGGGCACGGGGTCGCCGTCGACCGTGTACGCCGGCATGAGGCCCGGACCGTCGTCGAGGAGCCGGTCGCGGACGAACGCGACCGCGCTGTCGAGCAGGTCTCCACCGCCAGCCGCCGCGATGGCATGGCCGACGAAGCACTGGTCGCGGATCCAGGCGTAGCGGTAGTCGTAGTCACGGCCCGCCTCGGAGCGCTCCGGGAGCGAGGTGGTCGCGGCGGCGACCATCGCGCCGCGGTGGCTGGTCAGGCCGGCCAGCACGGCCCAGGAGTGCTCGACGTCCCGCGGTGCGATCGAGTCGCGGTTCCTCGGAACGGCCGTGTCCCAGCCGTCCTCGGTGCGGTGCCAGAGCCGATCCGCGTTCGGCAGGTCGTCGTCGAGCTCGGACGTCGAGATCTCGAGAACCAGGTCCTGGTGCTGGCCCTCACGGACGGACAGCTCTGCGTACACCGACCCGCCCGGCCCGCCGTCGACCTCCACGTCGTCCGGGATGCCCGTCCAGCGCAGCCGGAGCGGTCCGGTTCGACCCCACCAGACGCCTCCGTCGGTACGGCGCAGCCGCATACGCTCCGTGCCGAAGCCGGCCCGGCAGTCGAGCAACACGCTCAGCCGCGCATCGCCTCGCCGCGCCTCGACGCGTCGCAGGAGGACGATCCGGTCGCGATCTCCCGGGTAGGCCAGCGCGTCCCGCGTCTCGACCACCTGGGCCCCCACCACCCAGCGGCTCCGCCAGATCAGAGAGCCGGGCTCGTAGCTGCCGCCCCAGACGAACCGCTCCTCCGCCGGCCGCACCACGTAGGTACCGCGGCCACCGACCAGGTCGGAGAGGACCGCCTCGTCGTGCCAGCGCGGCGCGCACAGGAACGACACGTTGCCACGCGGCCCGACCAGCGCCCCGCGCTCCCCGTCCGCCAGCAGGGCGTAGTGGCGCAGGGTCTCCGGATGGACCGTGATCGGGTACGCGGTCACTGGTCGTGCAGCCATCGACGGTGCACGTCCTCCACGACCTCGGCCTCGGAACGGGTCGTGTCGGCGCCCGGGAACTCGTGCTCGTTCCCCTCCACGACGTCACGGAGCTGAGCCTTCGCCGACGCACCGTTGCGCACGTCGTAGAAGAATCCGCCGTACAGGCCCAGCACTCCGCCGATGATCAGGACGACGACGCCGGGCGCGGCCCAGGCCCAGGACTGGCCGATGATGCCGCCACCGACCAGGACCAGTCCCAGCACCATCACCACGAGCGCGATCCAGGTCCACCGTGGCCGAACGGTGTGCGTGGTCTCGTTCATCGGTTCCTCCTCGGTTCAGGCGACGCGGTATCGCGTCAGGTCGGGCTCCCGGACGGTCAGACCGTGACCGGGCGCGTCGGCTGGGGCGACCACGCCGCCCTCGGGTGCAGGGAAGCCGTCGAGGAAACGGCTCTCGATCCGGGCGTGGTCGAAGAACCACTCGAGGTGGCGCATGCCGGGTGTTGCCGCCGCGACAGGCAGGTGCAGCGACGGCGCGCAGTGGCCCGAGACCTCCAGGCCGTACGCCTCGGCCAGGGCAGCGATGCGGCGCCACTCGGTGTAGCCGCCGCATCGGGTCACGTCGACCTGCACGCAGTCCACGGTGTCGGCGGCGAGCAGATGGGTGAAGTAGGCCAGGCTGTCGCCGTACTCTCCGGCCGCGACGTCAGCCGCGCACGACTCACGGACTCGGCGCAGGCCGACGTGGTCGTCGGAGCTGACCGGCTCCTCGAACCAGACGACGCCGAGCTCGTCGAGCCGACCGGCGACGCGCACGGCCTGCTGGACGTCGTAGCCGCCGTTGGCGTCGACGTACACCTCGACGTCTGCCCCCACCGTCTGCCGGGCCAGGGCGACGCGGTCGAGGTCGCGACGTTCGCTCGTCCCCCACGACTCCCCGATCTTGAGCTTCACCCGCGGGATGCCCTGCTCCACCCAGCCGGTGAGCTGTTCCCGCAGTCGGGACTCGGGGTCCGTGGTGAAGCCGCCGCTGCCGTAGATGCGGACGCTGCCGTGGACCGGACCGAGCAGCTGGTGCAGCGGGACGTCGGTCAGGCGCGCGGCCAGGTCCCACAGCGCGGTGTCCACGGCGGAGATCGCCATCGACACCAGGCCGGGGCGACCCGCGTTGCGCACGGCCCTGACCATCGCCTCCCAGGATCCGGCGACGTCCAGGGCGTTCCGTCCGGCCACCTCCGGAGCCAGGAGGTCGCGTACGACGGGCACCGCGGCGGCCGGCGCGTAGGTCCAGCCGACACCGGCCGGCAGTGCGGGGTCGCCGGTGGCGACCCTCACGACCACCCAGGTCGTGGAGTCCCAGGTCAGCGTCCCGTCGCCCTCCGGCTGCTCGGTCGGGATCGTGTACGCCGTCGCCTCGACGTCGGCGACCGGGACGTCGAGGCGCGGACGCGTGTCAGCTGTGGTCATCGCCGTGCGGCAGGAGCTCCTGCGCCTTGGTCTTGATGCCCTCCTTGATCACGCCCCAACGCGACGTGTCGCCCTTGATCAGCGCCTGCGCCATGTCCGTCATCTGCTCGAGGGTCGCGTGTGGCGGGATGGGCGGGACGTCGGGGTCGCAGTGCACGTCGAGCACGAAGGGCCGGTCCGCGGCCAGCGCCTGTCGCCACGCATCCTCCAGGTGCTCCGGATCGGTGACCGTCAGCGCCCCGAGCCCGATCGAGGCCGCGAAGTCGGCGTACGACGTGTCCGGAAGCGCCTGCGACTCGACGAAGGCCGGGGTCCCGCCCATCGCGCGCAGCTCCCAGGTGACCTGGTTGAGGTCGTTGTTGTGCAGGACCGCGACCACGAGGCGCGGGTCCTCCCACTCGCGGTAGTAGCGCGCGATCGTGAGCAGCTCGGCCAACCCGTTCATCTGCATGGCGCCGTCGCCCTCGAACGCGATCGCGGGCCGGTCGGGATGGGCGAACTTCGCGCCGATGGCGTACGGCACGGCCGGTCCCATCGTGGCGAGGGTCCCGGACAGCGTGCCGCGCATGGTCCCGTGCATCCGCACCTGACGCGCATACCAGTTGGCGGCCGACCCGCTGTCCGCGGCGATCATGCTGTTCGCCGGCGCCTGCTTGCTGAACTCGCTGAAGATCCGCATCGGGTTGACTGGCTTGGCCGCGACCAGGGCCTCGGCCTCCATCACCTCCCACCAGCGCTCGACCTTCTTCTCCAGGTCGTCGCGCCAGCTCCGCTGCTCCTTGCGCTCCAGCAGCGGGATCAAGGCCTGCAGGGTGCGCCTGGCGTCGCCGACGAGGTTGACCTCGTAGGGGTAGCGCATCCCGATCAGGCTGCCGTCGATGTCGATCTGCACGGCTCGCGCCTGGTCGAGGTCCGGCATGAACTGGGTGTAGGGGAAGTTCGACCCGATCGTGAGCAGGGTGTCGCAGTCGCGCATCATCTCGTAGCTCGGACGCGTGCCCAGGAGCCCGATCGACCCGGTCACGAAGGGCAGCTCGTCGGAGAGGACGTCCTTGCCCAACAGGGCCTTGGCGACCCCGGCTCCCAGCAGGTCGGCCACCTGCTCGACCTCGACGCCGGCACCTCGGGCGCCCTGCCCGACCAGCATCGCGACCTTCGAGCCGGCGTTCAGGAGCTCCGCCGCCGCCCTCAACCCGTCGTCGTCGGGCGCGAGCTCCGGCCAGCTGATCCCCAGACTGGACGGCACCATCTTGAACTCGTGCGTGGGGGCCTCGTACGCCAGCTCCTGCACATCGTTCGGGATGATGATCGCCGTCGGCGCCCGGCGGCTCATTGCCACGCGCATCGCGCGGTCGAGCACGTTGGGGATCTGCTCCGGGACCGTCACCATCTGCACGTAGTCGCTGGCGACGTCCTTGAACAGACTCAGCAGGTCGACCTCCTGCTGATAGCTGCCGCCCATCGCGGTGCGGTTGGTCTGGCCGACGATCGCGACGACCGGCACGTGGTCGAGCTTCGCGTCGTACAGGCCGTTGAGCAGGTGGATCGCCCCTGGCCCGGAGGTCGCCATGCAGACGGCCGGCCGGTCGCCGAACTTGGCGAACCCGACGGCCTCGAAGGCCGCCATCTCCTCGTGCCGCGCCTGGATGAACCGCGGCTGGTCGTCGGCGCGTGAGAACGCGCCGAGGATCCCGTTGATGCCGTCGCCGGGATAGGCGAAGACCTGCTCCACCTCCCATTCACAGAGCCGTGCGAGCAGTCGGTCAGCCACGGTGGTGGTCATGGAGTTCCTCCTCGAGAAGGGGTCTGACGTTCCTCGTGCAACAGATCGGCGACGAGCTGGGCGAGGTGGATCCCCTCGCGGCCACCGCTGTCGAGGTCATGGATCTGGGTGCGGCAGGAGAAGCCGTCGGCCAGGACGACCGTCTCGTCGTCGGCGCCGCGCAGCCGTGGGAGCAGGGTCTGCTCGGCCAGAGCGCGGCTCACGTTCCCGTGCCCGGCGGTGAAGCCGAAGTTTCCGGCCAGCCCGCAGCACCCCGAGTCGAGCCGCTCCGCGTCGACGCCGACCTTCTCCAGGAGTGCGCGGTCGGCATCCCACGACATGATCGCGTGCTGGTGACAGTGCACCTGAGCCAGCGCCTTCACGTCGTACGACGCGCGCGGCGGGGCCCAGCCCTCTGTGTGGTCCGTGAGCACCTCGGCGAAGGTGACCGTGTGGTCCTGGAGCCGATGGGCGTCCTGGTCGTCCGGGAAGAGCTCGTGCATGTCGGACCGGAACACCGCTGTGCAGCTCGGCTCGAGCCCGAGCACGAGCCCGCCGTCACGCACGTGGGGCGCGAGCTGACGGATCGTCCTACGCAGGACGCGACGAGCCATGCCGAGCTGGCCGGTCGAGATCCAGGTGAGGCCGCAGCACAGCGAGCGGGACGGGATCGTGACCTCCCAGCCGGCGGCCTCCAGGACGTCCACGGCGGCCCGGCCGATCTGCGGGTGGAAGTGGTTGGTGAAGGTGTCGGGCCAGAGCAGGACCTTGCCCCGGCGCGCTGGGCGGTGGGCGGCGGCACCCGATCCCCGGCGGGCCCACCACTGTTGCAGCGTCTCGACCGCGAACTGCGGGACCGGACGGTCCTCCAGCCCGGCTGCCCTGGTGAGGAGCGTGGCCACGACTCGGCGCGAGGTGACCGCATTGACCGCCGGTGCGGCTCGCGCTCGCGCCACCACGGCCGCGGCGGCCGGCAGCCACCCCGTGGCGTAGTCGGCACGTGGCCGCAGCCGGTGACGGTAGTGCTGCGCCAGGAACTCGGCCTTGTAGGTCGCCATGTCCACGTTCGCCGGGCAGTCGGTCTTGCAGCCCTTGCACGCCAGGCACAGGTCGAGCGCATCCCGCACCTCCGTCGAGCGCCAGCCGTCGGTCACCGGGCCGTCGCCGTGACCGTCGAGCATCTCGAACAGCAGCCGGGCGCGGCCGCGCGTGGAATGCTCCTCCTCGCGGGTGACCTGGTACGACGGGCACATCACCGTGCCTCCGTCGTTCTCCTGCTTGCGGCACTTGCCCACCCCGACGCAGCGGTTGGCGGCCTTCCGGAACGATCCGCCGTCGTCGGGGTAGGCGAAGAACAACGGCTTCGTCTCGCGCGGTGCCCAGTGGCCGCCGATCCGGAGGTGCCGGTCGAGCGGCGCGGGATGGACGACCTTGCCCGGGTTCATCCGGTCCTGCGGATCGAAGAGCGCCTTGACCTCCTCGAACAGCTCGACCACCTCGTCTCCGAACATCCGCGCCAGGAGCTCCCCGCGGCTCTGCCCGTCGCCGTGCTCACCGGACAGCGAGCCGCCGTACGACGAGACGAGCTCGGCTGCCCTCTCCATGAAGCGGCGGTAGGTGGCCACGCCCTCCGTGCTGTACAGGTCGAACGGGATCCGGGTGTGCACGCAGCCCTGGCCGAAGTGGCCGTAGAGGCTGGGCCCCACGTCCGAGGCGTACCCGAACTCCTCGTAGAGCCTGCGCAGGTCGCGCAGGTAGTCGCCGAGACGGCCGACCGGCACCGCGGAGTCCTCCCAGCCCTCCCAGGTGTCGGGTCGGCCCGGGAGGTGAGCGGTCGCGCCGAGCCCGGCCTCGCGCACCTGCCACAGCTCGTCCTCGCGGTCGGGGTCGTCGTAGAACGCGACGTCGGGATCGTGCTCGCTCCCCCCGAGCGCGTCGAGCATCTCGTGCGCGCGACGGTCCGACTCGTCGGTGCTGTCCCCGCCGAACTGGACCATCAGGAACCCGGTTCCCTTCGGCAGCTCCTCGAGCGCCTGGGAGTTCATGCCCTTGATCTGCTCGTCCCGGACCAGGTAGTGGTCGACGCCCTCCAGCGCGATCGGCTGGTGCTCGACGATCTTCGGTACGGCGTCGGCCGCCGCGGCGATGTTCTCGAAGCCGAGCACGACCAGGGTGCGCGCCTTGACGACCGGGACCAGCTCGAGCTCGGCGCCCAGCACCGTGACGAGGGTCGACTCGCTCCCGACCAGGAAGCCGGCCAGGTCGAACCCGTGCTCCGGGAGCAGGGAGTCGAGGTTGTAGCCCGACACCCGGCGCGGGATCTCGGGATACCGCTTGCGGATCAGGTCGGCGTGCTGGTCGCGGAGGCGGCGCAAGGCACGGTGGATGTGCGCGCGACGATCTCCCAGCCGCTCGATGACCTGGTAGGCGTGGTCGTCGGTACGCCGTGCGGTGAAGCGCGTCCCGTCGTACAGGAGCACGTCCAGGGAGACGACGTTGTCGACGACCTTCCCGGTCCGCTGTGCGGTGGCCCCACACGAGTTGTTGCCGATCATTCCGCCGATCGTGCAGTTCTGGTGCGTGGCGGGTTCGGGTCCGAAGCGCAGACCGGTCGGCGCGAGCTGCCGGTTCAGGACGTCGAGGACGATGCCGGGCTCGACGACGCA
>Ga0105245_10002697_pt1 | contig 15975 bp, 11 predicted proteins | sample KBSM54metaG_FD_81523 | JGI IMG/M metagenome (GOLD analysis project Ga0105245, IMG submission 81523) | Miscanthus rhizosphere microbial communities from Kellogg Biological Station, Michigan, USA - KBS M5-4 metaG | ecosystem: Host-associated > Plants > Roots > Rhizosphere > Soil | place...
CAGCGGCCTGCGCTGCGGTTGGGTGCTGGCTTCACCAGAACTTGCCCGGCGCATGTTCCAGATCAACGACCTGCACGGCGCGACATTTGCACATCCCGCGGAACTGCTCAGCGTGATCGCTTTTGAAAAGCTTCCACAGATCGCGGCCGAAATGAAATCCATGCTCGATACAAACCGTCAGCTCTTGCATGATTTCCTGCTCAAGCGTGACGATCTGGATTACTTCTGGCCCGAATATGGAACTGTTGTCTTCCCTCGCCTGAAGAACGGGAGTGTTGATGCTCTCTGCCAAATATTGCGCACCGATTTCGAAACCAGCGTGGTCCCCGGCAGCTTCTTTGAGGACGCAGATCGATTCAGAATGGGCGTCGGCATTCCGACCGAATCTGTACAAGCAGCCTTGCCACAATTGGAGCGAGGCCTCAACAGCTACCGCGCGTCGTTACAAGTCAGCGCCTAAGACCAAGCATGAACAGCTTGCGCTCAGCCCTTATCCACTCCCCATTTACCCGCACCTCGGCAGGCGATAAACAGCGCGACAAAGCAATAAATCACTGCCAGTTCTCCGCCATTCTTCAGCGGCAGAAAACCTCTTGGCTGGTGCACCATGAAATAAGCTACCGCCATTTCACCGCTGGCCAGGAAAGCAGCCAGTGGCGTCAACAATCCAATCAGGATGAGCACTCCGCCCACCAATTCAATCCCTGCGCCGGTCCACTGCAATACGCCGTCCGGGCGATGGCCGCCGAAGACGCCAAAGCACTTTTGCGCCCCGTGGCAGGCAAACAGAAATCCAAACACGATTCGCAGCGCGGCATACGCAGTGGGTTCAAATTTCTTAAGAGCGTTCATCTCATTCCTTTAGTGTGAAATTGAAAATCACAACCCACTACACAACAAAATACTTCGCTTGCGGATGGTGCACAATAATTGCCGAAGTCGATTGTTCCGGCTCCATGTGGAAGCCGCTGGTCAGGCGCACGCCGATGTTCTCTTCCGGCTTCAACAGCGCAAACAACTTGGTCTGGTCTTCCAGGTTCGGGCATGCGGGATAGCCAAATGAATACCGCGACCCACGATACTTCTGATGAAACAAATCACCGACTCGCGTCGCGTCTTCCCCGGCGATTCCCAGTTCTTCCCTCATCTGCTTATGAAACAGCTCAGCCAGCGCCTCTGCGGTCTCGACGCTCAGACCATGCAGGTAGAGATATTTGGTAAACTCGCCCGCATCAAAGAGCTTTTTCGTTTCCTCTGAAGCGCGGCTGCCAATCGTCACCACGGAAAGGCCAATCACATCCAACTTCGCGGAGTCCTTCGGTTCAAAGAAATCGGCGATAGACAGCTTCCGTCCCTCGCGCTGCCGTGGGAACGTAAATGTCGCAATCACGTTGCGCGTCTCAGGCGTATCGAAGAGCACCACATCGTTGCCATCGGCTTGGCAAGCAAAGTAGCCATAAACTACTTTGGGTTCAAACCAGTCTTTGGCCGCCACTTCTTTCTGCAACTCTGACAGCACCGGAATGTACTTCTCTTCCACAATCCTCAGGTAATCCGCCTGTGACGCCGTCTTCAACTGCCACTGGTTCTTGAACAGCGCCGTGTGGTTGATGTACTGAAAGACTTCATTCAAATCAAATCCCTTGCGCACACGCACGCCATAAAACGGAGGCACAGGAATATTCGGCGCTGGCTGCACCACCGGCGAGCGCTCCGTGCTGGCGGAGCCTTCCGCCCCGGCAATCATGGTGGTCTTGGCGAATTCTTTGACCGTGCGGCCTTCCAGCAAGCGCTTCTCACGCGCTCCGTTGCTCGACGTCAAATCGTCCATCAAGTGCAAGCCTGTAAAGGCGTCGTCAGCGTAGAACACTGAGTTTGAGTATTCGCGCCGCAGATCGTCTTCAACGTATTTGCGCGTCAGCGCCGCTCCGCCGCAGATCACCGGATAGTCGAGCGCCTGGGCCTGCAAATCCTGGATCACATATTTCATCTCCAGCGTAGACTTCACCAGCAGTCCGCTCAGCCCAATGGCATGCGCGCTATGCTTCTTCGCAGCGGCGATGATGGAATCCGACGGCTGCTTGATCCCCAGATTCACCACTTTATAGCCGTTGTTGGTCAGGATGATGTCAACCAGGTTTTTTCCGATATCGTGGACATCGCCCTTCACCGTGGCCAGCACCAGCGTGCCTTTCTGGTTGCCTTCTTTCTTTTCCATCTTCGGCTCAAGATAGGCCACAGCCTGCTTCATCACGCCGGCGGAATCCAGCACAGAAGGCAACTGCATCTTGCGCGCCCCAAAAAGTTCGCCCACCGTCTTCATGCCGTCCAGCAGGACCGTATTGATGATCTCCAACGGCGAATACTTCGTGAGCGCATCGTCCAGAATCTGCTCCAGCGTCTGCTTCTGCGCGCCGTCACCCAGCGCCTTCTCACCATTGATGATGCAGCGCTTCAGCTTGTCCTCGACTGACAGTGTCTCCAGCGGCGCGGCTTCCACCTGTGGCTGTTTGTCCAGCCCGGTGAAATGCTGCATGTAAATCTGCAGCGGATCGCCCGCGGACTTGTCGTAATAGATCAGCTTGCGCGCCAGGTCTACTTCAATCTGCGGGATCTTATATAGAGGATAGATTTTGGCGTAGTTCACAATCGCCATATCCAGCCCGTAGTCCACGGCTTCTTTCATGAACACGCTGTTCAGCACCCGCCGCGCATACGTGTTCAGCCCAAACGAAATATTGCTCACGCCCAGGATCGTCTTCACGTCCGGCAGCTCTTGCTTGATTCCCTTGATCGCGTTCAGCGTCTCCATGCCTGCCGTGCGATAGTCGTCCTGTCCGGTTGAAATCGGCAGCGTCAGCGCGTCAAAGATCAGGTCGATCGGACGAATGCCATATTTTTCCGTAGCGAGCTTAAAGATCCTTTTGGCGACTGCGACTTTCTTTTCCGCTGTCAGCGCCATGCCGTCTTCGTCAATCGTCAGCGCGATCACGGCTGCGCCGTACTTCTTCGCCATCGGCAACACCTTGGCGGTTCTCTTTTCGCCATCCTCCAGATTGATGGAATTGATAATCGCCTTGCCGGGAATGCGCTTCAGCGCTTCTTCAATCACGTCAGCTTCTGTCGAATCCACCAGCACCGGCGCGGGCACGCGCGTGGCCACCTTCTCCAGGATCGTGCTCATGTAGCCCTTTTCGTCCTCGCCCACAATGGCCGTGCACAGATCCAGCATGTGTGAACCTTCCGCCACCAGCTTCTTCGCCAGCGCCAGAATGTCGTCATACTTGCCTTCCCGGACCATGTTTTTGAAGGCTTCCACCCGCGTGGTGGTATTCATTTCTTCCGCCACGATCAGCGGCTTGGGATCAAGATCCAGCGGCATGGTGCTATAGGCGCTTGAAGCTGATGGCGTAACCTGCACTTCGCGCTTTGCCGGTTCCAGGTTCGCGCACAAATCGGCAACGGCCTTAATGTGCTGCGGATTGGTCCCGCAGCATCCACCCACGATCCTCACGCCGTATTCCGTAATGAACTTCTTGTGCCACTCGGCGAGCGATTGCGGCGTCAATCGGTAATGCGCCACGCCGCCCACGTTCTCCGGCAAGCCCGCATTCGGCAGGATTGAGATTTCTTTCGGCGCGTTGTGCGCCAGGTAGCGCACCGCATCGTTCATTTCTTTGGGACCGGTGGCGCAGTTCAGGCCGATAATCTCACAATCAAAAGGCTCCAGCGCCGTCTCTGCCGCGCCAATTTCCGTGCCCAGCAGCATCGTGCCGGACTCCTGCAACGTTACCTGCGCCTGCACCGGGATACGTTTGCCGCGCTGCTTCATGGCCTCAAACGCCGCAGCCACGGAAACTTTTGTCTGGAGAATGTCCTGGCAGGTTTCAATCAGCAGAATGTCAACGCCGCCATCAATCAGCCCGAGCGATTGCTCCAGATAGGCGTTGAACATGTCGTCATAACTGATCTGTCCCAGCGAAGGCAGCTTCGTTCCCGGCCCAATCGATCCCGCAACGTACCGCGGCTTGCCATTGGCGGAAAAATCCCGCGCTACCTCGCGCGCCAGCTCGGCTGCGCGCTTGTTGATCTCATGGACTTTGTCAGCCAGGTCAAATTCGCCCAGCACAATGCGCGTGCCGCCAAACGTGTTGGTCTCAACCACGTCTGCCCCGGCCTTGAAATAAGCAGCGTGAATGTCTTTTATGATGTCGGGCCGGCTCAGCACCAGCACTTCAGAGCAATTCTCTTTGCCCCAGAAGTCATCCATTGACGGATGGCGCTCCTGAATCTCCGTGCCCATGGCGCCGTCATAGATAACAACGCGTTCGCGAACTGTCTCTAGAAAAGGTTTCATTCTTGTTCGGTCAAGACCCGTATTGGGTTCCTGCTACCATTTATTGTAAGGGTTAAGATTCGCCCTTACCTCTATCTCTCATTAGTCCTGTCGAATCCGTTCCTGATCTGCGTATATCTGCGTTAATCTGCGGCGAGGTCCGGCGGTCTGAAACGGCGATCTTTACCTCCTACCCCCTCCCTTGGTATCCCACCACGTCCCAGGTCATCACAGCCGGGCCCCGTCCACGCGCGGTTTTCGCGTGGATGGGCAGAGATTGGCGTAGCTTTCAGCCTTCCAGCCCCATTCCTGATCCGCGCTCAATCCGCGGTAAGTTTTGGTTTTCCGATCTCGGCGATGACTAGCGATCACGGCGATAGGCGCACCCTGCGCGCCACCCTCCCCCTCCCCTTCAATTAGGATTCCAAAGCACTTACCGCACATCATCCCAAGGGCATCCCAGAACCAAAGATCAGCACCACAGATCAGCGTAAACCACTGCAATTAAATGACTTACGTTAGCACAATGCGCAACGAAAGTCAAGCGAAATCAACTCAGAAACACCTAAATTAGTACAATATTTCACGAGTCCATGGCACCCCCCTAAATGGCGAGGGTTAAGCCAAATTGACTGCCCCTGAACGCCCTGGTCGTATACTCCATCCGTATGGATCGATCCAGCGGATACGAAGCAGTTTCGGAAGAGTTTCTTGCCCGCCGTGGCAATAACAGGACTCGGTCTACTGCAATCGGCGTGAAGGAAGTACGGGCGTGGGCAAAAACACTGCCGCCCGCCGGCAGCGTTATTGATCTGGGCTGCGGGCCCGGCTTTCCCATCACGGCCGTACTGGTCGAAGAAGGACTTCAAGTTTTCGCGGTGGATGCGGCACCGTCGTTTGTTGCGGCATTCCAACGCAACCTGCCCGGCACGCCTGTCATTTGCGAATCCGTCCTGGAGTCCAAATTGTTTGATCGTACCTTCGATGCTGTCCTGGCAATCGGGCTCATTTTCCTTCTCAAGGCTGAAGAGCAGCATCGCCTGATCCAGAGATTCTCCGAGATCCTGGTACCCGGGGGCCGTCTACTATTCACCTCAACGGCCAAGCCTGCCGTTTGGAACGATGCAATGACAGGGTTGGAATCAATTTCTCTAGGGGCTGAGGAGTACAGGAAGCTGCTCAGAGCCGCTGGCATATCGGTCGTAGCGAAGTACGAGGATGTAGGCGAGAACCACTATTTTGACGCCGTCAAGGGAAGAATCGAGTGAGAGGATCGCTGCTGAAGCCAGCGAGTGTTCCGTGATCGCTTCAAAACTCAGGGCTCCAAGTGTCGCAAACCGACGTTTACCCTGAGAACGGAGATTGCATTCGCGGTTAAGCTGAAAAAGATTCCACCGCGGCCGTATGAGGATTCAGATCACATCGCCGCAAAGGACAAACGCATGAAGAACCTATTCGCGCTCCCGCTAGCCGCCCATGGCCGGGCTGAATAAGGAATCATGAAATCGATAGATGATTGTGTGCGTTATCGCGATTCGACAGTTATTGTTGGAAATGTCCTAACTACAATGCCGCGGTCAACCTCGGAAGCAGACGCGCTGTCCGGTTTGGCGACATGGATTGTGTTCAGGAGAACTTGCTTCTTGCTGGAGAAAGATACGCCAAGCAACATGGCGTCGGAATCAGCACCAGCCTGCCAAATGTTGCCCTCAATGATCTGCTCCCTCGCAGTGTGATACTCGCCTTGAAAGACGTGCCCACCTTTGAAATAGAAAGCAATGACTCTCTGCCGACGTGCTGCGTTGGAGCCCGTATTTGCGCGGCAAATTGGAAAAGATGAGTGGTAGATTATCTTCCCGTCTAGTAGCACCTCAAGGCGCATTGCCTTGTGCTCGTTGCAATTCTGAAACCAGTGCCAGCCGGTCTCGTCCCTTACAGGAGAGACTTTGGGCGGGCCTTGAGGCAATGCACCCGCAGTCGCGATCATGGCAATCAGCGACACGATTATTCCGCCCCTTGTTTTTCTCACGATAAGCACTTTACGCTTAATCGTGCCCGGCTTCCAAAGATTGCTGACGCGAACAGGCATTACACTCGGAGCCCGTCGCGGTGAAATGGCGATTTTGCGTCAAGTACGATAATTCTCATGGAGTTTCTTGGCCCACCATGCCAATAATCTGCCTCGTAACGCAGATGCGTGCGCCGATCGACCGCTGCTTCGACCTTGCCCGTAGCATCGAAATTCATCTTCGGTCCACCGAGAAAACGCGTGAGAAAGTCGTCGGTCGTACCACAAATGGATTGCTTGGCCTCAACGACGAGGTGACTTGGGAAGCCACTCACCTATGTATCCGACAGCGCTTGACGAGCCGCATAACGGTTTGGAACCCACCGTATCATTTTAGGGATTCAATGGTTCGCGGGCCTTTCATAGTTTTGATCACGACCACTTTTTTGAGCATGATCAGGGCATTACCACCATGCAAGATCGTTTCGAATATAAGTCGCCGCTTGGCTCTCTGGGCAGGCTGGCCGATCTCCTTTTTCTCAAACGCTACATGGAACGTCTTCTGCGAACACGCGCCGACGTGATCCGCGTGGCCGCTGAGGCGGGCGAGATACCAGAATGATCTCCTCGGAGAGCCGAACTCCACTGGGAGCCAAGCAAACTCTACTTTGCACAGGTGAAGTGCACCGGAACTTTGTTCGACAATCTCGCCTCCGGCGAGATCACTTTGAGCTGCACCCATTCATCCACCATTCTCCCCGGCTTCCCTAACTTCCATTTGTGGTTCACGGCGCTCACGCCAGAAAGTGAGAGTCTCCGCCGATGTTCCGGCCAGGCTCCGCCATGAGAATCCACCCATGTGTATGTGACTGTAGCGGGGCGCGTGGTGGTGATATCGCCATGAAAAACCAGCGTGACGGGGCAATGTTGCTGCAGTTGAGTTGAGGCGGGATTTAGCGTGACTCCGGTGATAACCGGTCCAGCCGCCGATTTCGCGGGCACGGGAGCTATGGCCGCAACCGGTGACAGCGGGAACAACCCAAATGCCAATACCACGGGTCCCAACAGCCTTACGGAGCCTGCCATATTCATCTCCCTCAAAATTCGATTTTCACAACGAGTTCGCGCGCAGATTATACCTTCCATGCTCCTCGCGCGCTAAAAACCTGAGACTAACAACAAACCCAGTTCGGGAAATGGACCCCACGCCACCAGAGAAGCCCGCCATCTCTGCGCCAAGGCGCTGCATCATTAATTACCAAGGATCGATAGTAATAAGCCAGGAGCCTGGAGGGCATATTACTTCCCCGCGTTTCCGCTGCTAACGTCTTCCAAGGAGATATCTCGTGCGCAATATCCACCCGATGTATTTTCTGCTGCTCTCTGCTGTTCTGTTTGCTTCTTCAGTATCTGTTTCCCAAACCTATCAGAATCTGGTTCCTCCCGCCGGAATTGCCACAAGCGCCGGTGAGCCTTCTATCGGCGTCAATTGGAATACCGGCAAGATCCTCTTCCAGGCCGGACTGGAAACCGACCGCGTTACCATTAATGGCACGTCAGCCACATGGGAAGACGTAAGCTCTCCGGAAACATCTGCCACATCGCTGGATCCTATTCTCTTCACTGACCACTCCACCGGCCGAACGCTCGTCTCACAGCTTGCCGGCGCCTGCAGCCTTTCTTCATTCAGTGATAGTGACGGCGCCGGCTACACGCCCGCCGTGGGATGCGGCCTCCCCGCCGGGATCGATCATCAAACCATCGGCGGTGGCCCTTTCGCTCCCAGTGTGGTTCCTAAGTTGCCGCCTCCGGTTGGATATCAGGACGCGATTTATTATTGCTCGCAGGATGTGATCGATGCTTCCTGCGCCATCAGCCTGAACGGCGGACTTACTTACGGCCCTGCCGTGCCGATCTATACTCTGGTCGACTGCGGCGGCCTTCACGGGCACATCAAAGTTGGCTCCGATGGCACCGCGTATGTTCCCAACAAAAATTGCGGCAGCGGAAATGCCGCGGTGGTCTCCTCCGGAAACAATGGCGCTACCTGGACCATCCACACTGTTCCCGGCAGCACGTCTGGCGATAGCGATCCTTCTGTCGCCATTGCTTCAGACAACACCGTATATTTCGGCTGGCACGGCGGCAACGGTCATCCCATGGCGGCGGTTTCTCACGATCACGGCGCCACCTGGGCGAACATCACTGATGTTGGAACAGCGCTCGGAATCCAGAACGTCGCGTTCCCTGCCATGGTTGCGGGCGACGGCAACCGCGCAGCGCTCGCCTTCCTTGGCACACCAACAGGCGGCAACGCACAGGACACAGCCAATTTCACCGGCGTGTGGCATCTCTACGTTGCACATACGTTCGATGGCGGCGCAACGTGGACTTTGGTCGACGCCACTCCTAACGATCCAGTGCAGCGCGGCTCGATATGCCTGGGCGGAACCACCTGCGGCAATGATCGCAATCTGCTCGACTTCATTGATGCCACCGTGGATAAGCAAGGACGCGTTTTAGTGGGCTACGCCGATGGCTGCATCGGCGCATGCGTCACTGCCGGTCCAAATTCCTTTAGCGCACAGGGCACCATCGCGCGCCAGGCAACTGGAAAAGGTCTGTTCGCAGCTTTTGATGGAACGTTCTGACTGGCGCTCAGGTACAAATCGCCCTTCAGGACTTAACAAAATCGGGGCCGGCAAATCGATTGCCGGCCCCTCTTGCATGATCGTCCGAACCTAGTGCGGGCTCACGTTCACCGATATGGATTTTTTGAAGAACACATTGGCCGTGTCCAGTCCTTGCACCGTGAGCCGGTGCGACCCTCCTGCTATCGGGAGAGCGACATTAATTGCGGAAAGCGGCGCTTCGAAAATTTTCTTTCCATCCAGGTAAACCTGCGTCAGCTTCACCGGTGTCACATCCGTTGTGCCGGCCACAATGTTCACCGGAGATTTCACCGTGCTGCCATTTCCAGGAGAACAGATGGTCACTGTTCGATTTACAGTGCTGAGAGCGCACAGCGATACAACTTTGGCCACGAATGCGTCTTCTTCTGCTCCACGCTGCTCTTGGAACGCGCCTGGCGTCGCCGGGATAAGTCCACCAAAACTCACAAGACCGGTGAGATAGGCATTTGTGCTCCGGTCCAGCGCGACGCGTGAATGCTCGAGGCCTCCCCCAAAATAGCTGGAATAAATCAGCTGTCCTGTAGAACTGAATTTTGTAATAAAGATGCTGCCACCCGGTGGATTGTCGAATAGCTGCGGCCCCTGCACTCGTTGGAAAGCATTCTGAGTGATGGGAAAAGTTGATCCGGGCTCGCCCGTTACATAAGCTTCTCCCGCAGGTGTCACTGCGATCCCAGTCCCGCTCCCGCCGTTGCGCCCAAGAAATGTAGAGTAAACCAGACGTCCGCTGGTGTTTAACTTGCTAATAAAACTACAGCCCCCGGAACACCCCGGCTGAAACGCGTTCTTGACCGGGAAATTTGCTGACAGCGTGCGTCCCGTAATGAACGCATTCCCAGAGGAATCAAGCGCAATGGCGTTGCCCACGTCAAAGTCGGCTCCGCCAAGGAAGGTGGAAAAATTCAAGTGCGATCCGGACGAGCTGACCTGCGCGACAAATGCATCTTCACCACCGGCAGGCACGGGCTGCGCGCTTCCTGCCGTTGTAGGAAAGTCTTTGGCGTCAGTGCCTCCCACCACAAATGCATTGCCGGATGAGTTGAGTGCAATGCCTTCGCCGCTTTGGGTGCCATGGCCGCCGAGGTACGAGGAATATAAAACTCGTGTTCCCAGGGCATTCAGCTTGGTCACAAAAGCACTGGCGCAACTACCGTCACTTTTCAGTTTGCAGTCATGTTGGAAGACACCGGCGCTTACAGGAAAATTCTTCGATGTGGTTGTACCAGTCACATAAGCGTTGCCGGAAGAATCCACGGCGATGCCGCCTATTCGTTCGTCACCAGAACCGCCAAGGAAAGTTGCATAGATTAAGCTGGTTCCACTGGAGTTCAGCTTGGCCACCCAGGCATCGGTCTTGCCGCCAAAGGTCCCCTGGAACGCTCCTGGGGTGGGCTTAAACGTGTCATCGCCAAAGGTGTTTCCAAAGGTGCTTCCAGCAATATAAATATTGTCCGCGGCATCAAGCACCAGCGGGACATTGTCAAAAAAAACTGAGCCTTCAACGAACGCGGTAAAGATCATCTTGGAACCGGTAAAGTCGAGCTTGATGACGAATGCTGCAAGCCCGGAATGTTCAACGCCGGTTCCGGCCGGGAACTCGGTCGAGGCCGTCCAGCCTGACACAACGGCGCGATTGGACGAATCAACCGCAATCCCCGTCGCTCCATCGTCTTCATCTCCTCCGCCGGTAAGGTTGCTGGCATACCGCAATACTGGATCAATAACCACTGCGGCCTTGCGATCGTAGCTGCCCAGCCGGAAGCCAACTTCGTTCTTGCTCCTGATCACGTAGTCGCCGGCGACCGCAACAAGATTCTTTCCTTTGCGCTGGTAGACCTTGGGTTTCTGCTGAAGCACATCTCCAGCAGCGGTTTTCAGGACCAGGTTGCCATCCACGTCAATGCGCATATTTTCCGCGCCGGAAATCCCAAGCCTGATCTGTTCTGGATCAGATCCCGGCGACACCACCAGGTCGTATTCCAGCTCCCGATTGTTGCCGTAGAACACCAGATCGATTCCCGGATAGAGACTGCTATAGCGCACGCGAGAATAAACAGGGATCTTTGTCCGCCACTTCTCGGGCGTTCCCATCAAATAATTGACCGCGCCCTGCTGCCGCGCTTCGCCTGCAACACGCGGATTCGTATTAGCTCCCACAAACTTCATGCGAAGCACCGTCGGCGCGGATTCATTCGCCTGAAGTGATTTTTCTTTTTCCCTTTGGTCTGATAGACGCGCGCGTGACCTCCGTCCGACCGCCAGTACCGCCTCATCATTCGTAAGCCAGAGCGTGTGATGGCCGGCATGAGAGAGAAACTTCACCCGTGCATCCGTCTGGCCGCGGTTGGGCTCAAAAGCTAGGGGAAGATTGCCGTAGTTGGCCTCGACTTGCAGCCTGGTTGATTCCTGGACTCTCGCAGGGCCTGAGTTCGTCATAGCTACTTCGCGCAAAATGGCTGGTGCGTTTTGTGGTTCGGCCTGATGGGCCGACCTGCTGTGCCTGGGGATGTATTGCGCTGCAATCAGGCAAATCGAAAGAAGAATGGAAGCGATGAAAATCCAAGGCAAAGAAATTTTCCTGGCACGAAGCATGTAGGAACCCTCCTGAACAAAATGTACGGAAACAGTAATGCCGCGCTTGATTAGTGCGGGCTCACATTCATGGATATGGATTTTTTGAAGAACACGCTGGCCGTGTCCAGTCCCTGGACTGTAAGCCGATGCGTTCCTCCTGCTATGGGAAGGTTCACGTTGATGGCGGAAAGCGGAGTCTCATAAATCTTTTTGCCGTCCAGGTAGACCTGCGTCAGTTTGACCGGTGTCACGTCCGTCGTGCCGGCCACGATGTTCACCGGTGATTTCACCGTGCTGCTGTTTCCAGGTGAACAGATGGTCACTGTTCGATTTACAGTGCTAAGAGCGCACAGCGATACAACTTTGGCCACGAAGGCATCACTACCGCCTCCACCGAATTTCTGTTGAAAAGCCCCCGGGGTAACGGGGAATCCGTCAAGAGCGGTGCCGGTGACGTATGCGTTCGTGTCTCGGTCCAGCGCCACAGCGGGGGGCTGGACAAAGGTAGCCGTTCCAAGATAGCTCGAGTAAATGACCTTTCCCGCGGAATCGAGCTTGGTCAGAAAATTGTCGAGCTCCCCGGTAAGAACCCTTTGGAAAGCGGTTTGAGTCGTGAAGAAGGTTGCTGAACCTGTCAGACCTGTCACATAGGCCTGTCCACCTGGTGTGACCGCAATTCCATGAGCGGTCCCTCCTGTCAAGGTTCTGGAATAAAGTCGCTGGCCGCTGGCGTTCAACTTGGTCACAACGGACCCGCTGGCGACAAAGGTATTTCCAGCGGAATCTAGTCCTATGGCCTGCTCCCCGATGAAGACACCTGCATTCAGGAACGTGGAGTAAATAAGATGGGATCCGGAAGAGCTGAGTTCGGAGACGAACGTGGCGCTGTTCCCCGGAAAAACAGGCTGCGCGGTACCCGCTGTGGTGGGAAAATCTGCTGCTTCTGTAAATCCGGTAACAAAGGCGTTGCCCGTCCTGTCCACCACGATACTTTCGCCGGGCTGGCCCGCATTCATAGTACCACCCAGAAAGGTAGAGTAAAGCAAGCCTGAGCCACTTGCGTTGAGCTTGGTGACAAAGGCATTTTCGCAAGTGCTGACATCGAAGAGTTTGCAGTTCGGCTGGAACGCTCCGGGAGTGGTGGGGAAATCCTGAGAGGAGGTGTCCCCGGTGATGTACGCATTTCCTGAGGAATCGACGGCGATGCCATGCCCCCCGTCTCGTCCGGTCCCGCCCAGGAAAGTCGAGTACACCAGGGCGGTCCCATTGGCATTCAGCTTGGTGACAAACGCGTCGAAGTCACCATGAAGGTCGGTTTGAAATGCCCCTGGGGTGGTGGGGAAGGCGTGGGACTCAGTGACTCCGGTGACATAGGCGTTGCCTGCCGAATCCAGCGCCAGCCCCAGTTCCCCAAGATCTAAAACTGAACCTATCAGCAAACTGGAATAGATCAGCCGCGAACCTGTGAAATCGAATTTGGTTATGAACACTTCCGTTGGAAAGCCTCTGCTGGTTGTTGTCGGGAAGTTGGATGAAACTGTGGTGCCGGCAACCACAGCCCGATTAGAAGAATCAACCGCAATCGCTCGGCCTGCATCGAAGCTGTTGCCGCCCAGAAAAGTCGCGTACCGCAGCACCGGATCAATCACTACTGCAGCGTTCCGATCATAATTTCCCAGCCGGAAGCCCACTTCATTTTTGCCGGTCATTACATATTCGCCCACGACTGCGGTCAGTGTGGTCCCCTTACGCTGGAAAATCCTCGGCTTCTCCTGCATCACCTCGCCCTGAGAAGTATTGAGGACAAGGTTCCCTTCATCATCGATCCTGATTTGGTCGGCGCCCGTGACCTTTAGTTTGATCCGCCCCGGATCGGCGCCCGGCGCGACCACCAAATCATATTCCAGTTCCCGATTGTTGCCATAGAAAACCAGATCAATGCCGGGATAAAGACTGCTGTAGCGCACGCGAGAATAAACCGGAATCTTCGTCCGCCACTCATTCGGCTTCCCCGCGAAATAGTTGACCGTGCCCGACTGTTTGGCTTCGCCTGCAATGCGAGGGTGCGCATTTGCCCCCACGAATTTCATTCGCAAGATCGCCGGCGCACTTTGATTCTCCTTTGCAGCAGCGGCTTGCTTCGTGTCGGGTCCGATCGGGCGCGGCGGACGGCCCACCGCCAACACAGCCTCATCGCTCGTCAGCCACAGCGTGCGATTGCCCGCCCGCGAGACAAACTTCACCCTTGGATTGGTCTGACCACGGTTCGGCTCAAAGCTCAGCGGCAGGTTTCCGTAACCAACCTCAACGCGCAATCTGTCTCCTTCTTGTGTTTCTGCAAGATTTGAACCTTTGGATCGAAGGATTGTTTCGTTCTGCGATTGAGTTTCAGCCGGCGGCAACTTCTGTTTCGGCAGATGCCGATAAGTGATCAGGCCTGCAGGGAGAGAAGCGAGGATTGCGAGCGCGAGGAAATAAAGCCTACTGTGACGAAGCATAGAGGATCCTCATAAGCATTGCGACCCTCAGCATCGGGAAAAAAACTTGGTTGTACCCGGCGCTCTCTTGCCCGCTCCGGGATTGCTGCTCATCAGAACAGATGCGTGATTGCTCCGCTGTGATGGCTCGATTGAAAGGGGCCTTAGTTTCGCGCCAATGCTGTCTCGAACAGCACATCAAGTCTGTCTTGCGTTAACGCGCCAATGCTGTCTCGAACAGCACATCAAGTCTGTCTTGCGTAAAAACGAAGAGGGGAATGCCTTGAGCACTTTCGAAAAGCGCTTAAGTTGACGGCTGGGTGGTTTAATCCGCCGCCACGTAGCGTGATACTACGTGGATCTCAGCGCAGGCCGAGCAAAATCTTTTATGGCGATGGAAAGCTTCGTCGGCCTCACGGTGAGTATCGCCCAGAACTTCTATCTGTTTCATCTCGCGGTCGTCTTTTTTCGCGCTGGCAAAAAACTCCAGCAGCCGTGCTTTGAACAACTCATCCGCCTGGGACGCCTTCTTGAAAAGTTCCCGGCCCCGCGCACATAAGTCTTGAGACATGGGCGTGATTTTCTCCCGTGTCGGCCATGAAGTCTATAGGCTTTACAGGCTTTTTACATTGATGCCGCACGGAATTTACGGTGTGCAAGATAACGGCAGCCGCGCTCAGGCCACAAACTTATAACCCAGCCCGGGAACTGTGATGATCATGGCGGGCTGTTTGGGATCTTTTTCCAGCTTTTGCCGCAGGCTCCCGACGTGCACATCCACAGTGCGCGTGAAAGTTTCTTCACTGTAACCCCACACTTCTTTGAGCAGCACTTCGCGCGACAATGTTGTGCCCGGGTTCTGCGCAAAGTAACGCAGCAGCCGGAACTCGCGTGCGGAAAGCGGCAGCACCTTGCCTTCGCGCGAAACGGTTGTGCCTTTCAGGTCGATTCGCACCGGGCCAAATTGCAGTATGTCTGCTTCTTTCGGATGCGCCGCGCCACGCCGGATCTGCGCCTCAATCCGCGCCAGCAGTTCCAGCACTTCAAAAGGCTTGGTCACATAATCGTCTGCGCCGATCTTCAATCCCAGAACTTTGTCCACCAACTGGCCGCGTGCCGTCAGCATAATGATCGGCGTCGCAATCCCTGCTTTGCGGATGTCACGGCAAACGTCATTGCCGTTTTTCTTCGGCAACATCACATCCAGGATCACCAGGTCATACGCGCCTTCAATGGCTTTGCGCAGACCTTCTTCCCCATCCGACGCCGTATCCAGCGCGTATCCTTCCGCCTTGAGGCGGTCAGAGAGCGTCATGCGGAGGTCTTCTTCGTCTTCTACCAATAGGATTCGTTCGGTCATCGCGAGAAGCCCGGCTCCGCGCCGGCAGGTTTGTCCGCCGCGCTCTGAGTTTCTTCCGCTTTGCGTTCCTGCGCTACTGGAAGATGAATGCTAAACGCGCTTCCCTTGCCCAGTTCGCTGCTTGCTGTGATCCGGCCTCCCATCGCTTCCACAATTGTGCGGGCCAGCGGCAATCCCAGGCCGGTTCCGTGGATTCCGGATTCGCTTACCGCCGGGCTGCGGTAAAAAGGTTCAAAGATATGTTTGATTTCGTCCTTGTCAATACCAATTCCCTTGTCTTCAACCGTCAATTTCACTGCCTCAACGCGGCCGGCGCCTTTCACCCCGACCGCTGAAATCCGCAGCCAGCGGTTTTCTCCGCCATATTTCACTGCGTTGGTAATCAGGTTCTGCAGGCTGCGCACCAGCGCGGAAAAATCTGCGCTCACCGCCGGCAATCCGCTTTCAATACGGCGCTCCACGGTAAATCCTGCCGCGGCCACCTCAGAGCTTGTCCCTTCTAGGGCGGCATCAATCACATCTGAAAC
>Ga0105245_10002699_pt1 | contig 15972 bp, 6 predicted proteins | sample KBSM54metaG_FD_81523 | JGI IMG/M metagenome (GOLD analysis project Ga0105245, IMG submission 81523) | Miscanthus rhizosphere microbial communities from Kellogg Biological Station, Michigan, USA - KBS M5-4 metaG | ecosystem: Host-associated > Plants > Roots > Rhizosphere > Soil | place: Michigan...
AGGAGCGCAGGACCATCGTCACGAGAAGCAGCGCCCAAGTGACTAGCGACAGGCCGATGCGAGCGTCGCCGATCCAACTGGTGCCCGGCGAATAGATCTCGGCCCACATGATGCCGAATACCAGGCCGAGCGTCAGGAGCGCGAAGCCCAGACCGAGCGACTTGCTGATCAGGTTATCGAGCGTCGCGAGCGGTGGTAGGCGTTCGAGCAGCGAACTGGCCTGCTTCCGCTTTAGTCTGCGTTCCTGGATTAGGTAGGCGAAGGCAGCCACGGCCGTGAGCAGCAGCGCGGCATATCCGGCCAGTACCAGCAGGATGTGAACACCCAGCCAGATCTGGCCCATCGGCTCGTTGGCGCCGGGGCCGGGCGTGCGCTCCATCGCCGATACCAGCGTCATGCCGAACACCAGGGGAAACAATACCACGGAAAGTCCGGAAAATCGGTAGCGCCATTCGACGATCAGAAAAACCACGGCGATCAGGAAGGCGCACACGCTCAAGGTCTGATAGCCGCCTGCTAACTCATTGGAGAACATCAGGCGTTCGACAATCGCCACGCCATGGAGGACGACCCCGATGCGAAACGTTGCCCTGGCCAGTGGAAAGATGCTTTGGCCGTGGCGCACCAGGACCAGGATCGAGTGCAACAGCCCGACGGCATAGAGACACGCGGCGACCCGTAGCCAGAAAACGCTGGATTCCATCCTTTTCCTTCACTTACGATTCTACGACGGCGAAGGGATTGCGAATGATCCGGGGGTAGTTGGATAAATGTTGATTGATGGCATCTACAAGAGACCCATCTTGAAAACAACCAGTCGAATCGTGGCTGAGGTAACCCAGGCCGCGCAGAAACCGACCGATATCACACGACCATCTTTTAGTGTGCCAGGATGATGAAACCACCAATAAAACCGTCTTGCGGAGATCAAGATGAACAAGTTTGCAAATGCGGACGTGAAATAGAATCCAGTAGGTAGGGCGGCACGCCACGCAACTATCGCAAGTACGACATTCAAGACTATAAGCCCCGGTAAGTGTAATAGATCCTTGTTCCCGCCGCCTGGCATAAATTTATTCTGGCTGATCTCTAAGGCGGCCCGCTGGCCGCTTGGGCAATGGTGGCGATCTAACTCGCCGATCAACCAACTTTTATCCCACTACCAATCCAGGGTGTGATTAGCTTGAGTGCCGGGCATGTGCCAAACTACTAGTTCAACTCAGAAAGGACCCGCCCCGATGCGTCTTCGATTCAAGTGCCTTGCTGCCTTAACCTGCCTTGCCGGCCTCGCCGCCGCTCAGACGAAATCCGCCAAAACTCTAGACATCTACTTCATCGATACCGAGGGCGGCCTGTCCGCTCTCTACGTTTCGCCCACCGGTGAATCGCTTCTGATCGATACCGGCAACCCCGGCGGTCGCGATACTGACCGCATCATGGACACCCTCAATACGGCCGGAGTCAAGCAGATCGATCATCTGATTCTGACCCATTACCATGTCGATCACGTCGGCGGCTTGCAGGAACTGGCCAAGCGGATTCCGATCAAACACTTCATCGACCACGGCCCGTCCATCGAGCCGCGCGAGCAGGTGCAGGGATTTCAGGCGATGTACGCCGATCTATACTCCAAAGCTATCCACACGGTCGCCAAGCCCGGTGACAAGATTCCGTTCACTGGAGCCAACGTGGTGGTGATCACCTCCGCCGGACAAAGCCTGAAGACGCCCATCGCCGGCGCGCCCGCCGCGGGCAAGCCCAATCCCGCTTGTGCGGATTTCACCCCGCGGGACGAATCCCGCGTGGACCCGGACAATCACCAGTCGGTTGGAGTGGTGATCTCGCTCGGAAAGTTCCGCACCGTCAATATGGGCGACTTTACCTATAACCGGGAGAAGGAACTGATGTGCCCGAACAACCCCGTCGGAACGGTGGACCTTTATTTGACGGCGCATCACGGCATCGATCAGTCGGGCTCGCCGGCCCTGGTTCATGCCCTGCATCCACGCGTGGTCGTCATGCATAACTCGACGCGCAAAGGCGGAGCCATTCCCACCATGCAGACCCTGTATTCTTCGCCAGGGCTGGAGGATATCTGGCAATTGCACTGGGCCTACGCCGCCGGCATCGACTACAACACTCCGGCGCTGTTCATCGCGAATCCGGAGGATTTACCGACCCTCGCCAATGTACTGCTCAATCCTCCGGCCACCTTCGGGCAGGGCCCGGGACGCGGCGCGCCACCAGCTACGCCGCCCGCGGCTGCTGCACCCCCGGCTGGTGGGGCGCCTCCGCCCGGGCGCGGGTTCGGCGGCGGTGGTCATACCGGACCCGCGTTTCTGATCAAAGTCTCGGCTCAGGCCGACGGCTCTTTCACTGTTACCAACACGAGAAACAACTTCTCCAAGACCTACGCCGCATCCAAGTAGACGAGTCATTTTGCGGGATAAAAGCGATATAATGCTCGTACTCGCTGGCGGGGATCTACGTAATCTACAAACGCTTGGAGTCGGATAACCAATGAAGAAAGTTCTTATAGCTTCCCTCGCAGCGGTCTTTGCGTGTGTAATTCTACCCACGGCGGCGCCTCAGCAAAGCACGACGCTAAAGACATTCCGTGAAGGCGTGTTTACCGCGGAGCAGGCGAGCCGAGGCGAACAGATTTATGCCCGGACGTGTTCCATGTGTCATGGCGGCAACCTGCAAGGGGTCGAGATGGCGCCGCCTCTAGCGGGCGCGACCTTCAGGCAGGGTTGGGATAGCCAGCCGCTGCTGACTCTCGCAAATCGAATCAAGACCACGATGCCGCCGTTCGCGCCCAACTCGCTATCGAGCAACCAGGTTACCGACCTCCTCAGCTACATCTTGAGGGCGAACAACATCGCGGCGGGCAACGTTTCCTTGGCCCTTCCCATCAGCGACACTCCCGCGACGGCTGCTTCCCAATCGCCGGTTAAGAGTGACTGGACCACTTATGGATCTGACCTTGCGAGCACCCGGTACTCGCCGCTGGATCAAATCAATAAAGATAATTTCGGCAAACTTCACATTGCCTGGCGCCTGAATACGAATAACCTTGGACCGAATCCGGACCGGCTCTATGCCGCGACGCCTCTGATGGTGAACGGGATCCTCTACTCCACCGCCGGGACCGCCCGTTCCGTTGTGGCCATGAACCCCGGCACGGGTCAAATGCTCTGGATGTACCAGCTCGACGAAGGCGATCGCGGCCAGTTCGCCCCGCGAAGAGGCGCCGGCCGTGGATTGTCCTACTGGTCCAGCGCGGATGGCAAGGATCGGCGCATCATCTACGTCACGCCGGGATATCAGATGATCGCGCTGGATGCGAAAACCGGGCATCCGGTTGAGACATTCGGCAAAAAAGGAATCGTCGATCTGAAATTGGAAGATGACCAGAAGCTCGATTCGATCCGGTCGGTGGTGGGACTGAACGCCACCCCACTGGTCGCCGGCGATGTGGTCGTGGTCGGCGCCGCTCATGCTTCGATGGGAAACCCGCAAAGCGCACCCAGCGCGATTGGATACATCCGCGGGTTTGATGTCAAGACCGGCAAGCGGCTGTGGATTTTTCATACCATTCCCCGCAAAGGCGAGTTCGGTTACGAAACGTGGCTGGACGGCTCCGCCGAGCGCAACGGTAATTTGGGCGGGTGGGCGCAGATGAGCGCGGACCTGGAGCTGGGCCTGGTGTATGTGCCGCTCGAAATGCCGGCGGCCGACTACTATGGAGTCAATCGCCCCGGCAGCCATCTGTTTTCCGAAAGCCTGCTTGCTCTCGACCTGAAGACCGGGGTGCGAAAGTGGCATTATCAGACGGTTCACCACGGACTGTGGGACTACGATCTGCCGTGCGCTCCGATGCTCTTCGAGCTGGTCCAGAACGGCCGGACGGTTAAGGTACTGGCCCAGCCCACAAAGTCGGCGTTTCTCTTCGTCTTGAACCGCGCGACCGGTGCACCGATCTGGCCGATCGAAGAGCGCCCCGTGCCGCAGTCCGATGTACCGGGAGAGAAGACCAGCGCTACGCAGCCGTTTCCCACTAAGCCTCCGCCTTTCGACCGGCAGGGAGTTACGAGTGACGATCTCATCGATTTCACGCCGGAGCTGAAGGCGGCCGGATTGGAAGTAGCCAAGAACTACAAGATGGGGCCCCTCTATACACCACCCGCACTGGCGCGGCCCGGCGGCCCGCAGGGTACGTTGATGCTTCCGATGGATGTCGGCGGCGCGAACTGGCCCGGCGGCTCTTTCGACCCGGAGACAAACCGTCTCTACATCCATTCCCACACCACCGTGTTTACGCTGCCGAACGTCTCCGCGGACCTCGCAATTCCGGGCCCTAATAATAAGGCAGCCATTCTGCGTCCGGCCACCGAACCAGGCGAAGATGAAGATGGACAGCCCCCGAGGGCAGGCGGAGGTCGCGGTGGAGCGGCTCCCGGTCCCGGAGGAGCCGGAGGACCCGCGGGATTCGGGGGAGGCCGCGGAGCGGGCGGCCGTGGCGGACCCGGTGGAGCGGGACCCGGGCGGGGCGGCACTAATGTTCAGGGTCTTCCGCTGATCAAACCCCCGTATGACCGGATCACGGCTTACAACATGAATACGGGCGAGATTCTGTGGCAAAAGACCCACTCTTCGACGCCCGACGAAATCAAGAACAGTCCCGCCCTCAAGGGGCTCAACCTCCCGCGGCTGGGGCAGCCTGGCCGGACGTTCATCGGCGTTTTGACCACCAAGACACTGGTCATCGCCGGCGAAGGGGGCGTCCACACCAACTCCAAAGGGGAGCAGGTCGCCTTGCTCCGCGCCTACGACAAGACGACGGGGGAAGACATTCCCGGCGAGATCAACATGCCTGGAAAGCAGACCGGATCGCCGATGAGCTATTTGTACAACGGAAAGCAGTACATTGTGGTCGCCGTGACGACAAATGGCGCGAATGGAGGCGGCGAACTGATCGCCTACACGCTGCCGTAGGAAATTTGTTTCGAGTTGAAATTGAACCTGCGAATCAGGACGGCTCTCAACCTCACTCAAATGGAGTGCGGTCTACCTGCCCAATGATCACCGGAGCGAGCGCCGCTAGATTGGCCGGAAGCCGGACGGACAGCAATCGCAAGTTAAACGTGCCATGGTCGAGAATCGCGACCCCCTCTATTTGAGAGTCGTTCTTCTTTAACCACCAATTGGTTCCTAACCCTTCCGTTTGTGGTGGTGTCCGGAATTTGACCACGTTTTGTCGCTCGTACGTAAGTTGGTCCTTTGGAAACGGGCCGAACGAAAACGTGAGTCCAAACTCTTCCGTCACAGCAGTGGCGTAGGATTTGTAGGTCGGAAAGATTCTTGCAATCACCTCGGCGACTTTGGATCGTCCCGATCCCTCTCCCCACGTGTGCGAAATAGTAATAGCTGGTCCCATGGAGGCGCTATCTGAGGCGAACACGCTTGCGGCGTCCAGTGGCTCGGGCGCTAACAGGAGAGTGTCACCACTTGAGCCGTAGACATCGAAGCAAAACCAGCCGCGGGGACCCAACACACCATCTCCACCAGCACTGAAGTACTCGAGCTTCGGGGCATCCGTTGAACTTACTTTCACACTTTTGGTTCCGCTTCTCTTGGGTGCATCTACGGGTCCCGCCTGTCCATCACTCTTGCAGCCGACAAATGGAACGGAAACCTCGCTTGTCTTGTTCTGTCCCATAACCCAGGAATGAACGCACAGAGCCAATGCGGCAGGAACTCCAAGTCGTGTCCCCAGACTTGTCACACATGGAGTCTATCAATTTTGTGAGGCTCGACTGTTCGAAAGGATTTCGATTAGGCCGGGGACCTACGCGGCGACCGTGATAAGCTTCGGCCCCGCGATGCCGGCGATACCCGCGATATATTGCTTGAGGTAGCGTAGTTAATCACCCTCGATCATTCTTCAACGACCCCTCCTGGAATATTGGTTAGGCGCACCCGGCGTGGGAACATTGGCGGTGACCTGTGCGTCGATCGCATGCGCCCGGGCCAGACCTCCCATGATGGTGATGCCAGAGCCGGAGATTTGAACGCCGGCTGCGTGCGGCCGCGCTAGCGGTGCGGCAACCGTGACCGAGGGGGACTGTCCCCCTCTGCCCCCGGCGGCGCTAGCGACCACAAGTGCGTTCTCCAGATTCGCGCCGCTGTCAATCGTGATGGTCTGGCCCGGGATAAAGCCTGCCGGACTGGCGACCGGGATGACCGTCGCTCCCGCAGCGGTGGCGAACCCCACTGTAGCCGCGCCCTGCGTGCCGGCCGTAGCAACCATGACGGTCTCCTGATTTGCGCCCGAGTCAATCACGATCGTCTGACCGGGGGCAAAGTCTACCGCGCTCGCGATCTTGATGTTGTTGGTACCCGCGGCTGCCGCTGCCGAGAGGGTGGTGACGGTCTGCAACTGGAAATCGTTGCAGTTGCTGTCGGTATCCGCTCCGTCCGGGAAGCGTCCCGAACTCCTATTGGGCGCAGCCGTGGGTTGAGCCCCGGGGGCGCCGCCGCGGCCGCCCACACTCGGAGAAGCCCCGCTGCAGCCGTTGACCACGGCCCCGGACAGAGCCTGATAGCCTTCCGCGGCCCAGGGATCGACGAGGCCGCCGAAATTCAGGCTGTCGACGACCCGGCCGGCGGCGTCACGCAGGACCATGCTGCCAGCGGCAGGGCCGAGAGCAGGACCGCCGAACCACTGGTTGGGCGCCGGCGTTCCCTGGTAGCCCGCCGTCGTGGCTGCGGCGTCATGCACCACCGCGTCGATCTCGTGGGCCTTGGCCAAGGGTTGGTCGAGTTTGATCCCGGCTCCGAGCCCCATGATCGGCTCATTGCTCGAATGCGCGAAAGCCGTCTTCGGCGTAAACGTGATCCCCGTTCCGCGAGCACTGAAGGAGATATTGGAGGAATGGTTGAACTTCAGCGGAGCGGTTAGTTCGAGGCCGGTTCCCAATTCGTCCGGTTTCAATGCCCCGTTGAAGGCATTCCGCACGGACTGCGTGCCCACGCTCTTCACGGTGACGGTTTCGATTCCGTGCCCGACGCTGTCGATGTCCAACCGGATCTGGTCACCGGCTGTGATATTCACGAGCGAGGATACCTTGATGTTGGTGTCTCCGGCTTTCGCGGGCGCCGTCAGCCAGGCTTGCGTGCCCGGCTTACCCACTGCGGTGACCGTGACCACTTCGTATTTCTCAACGGATCCGGAAACGGCGGGGTAAGCGGCGCCGTGGCCGAGCGCGACCTTTTGTCCGGCTTCGAACAGGCTCGGCGCGGGCCCACCGCGCCCGCCGCCGGGGGCCGTGTAAGGCACGCTGGTCGAGCCGGCAGGGATCGTGATCACCGGACCGTCCGGCAAGGGTTGCCACAACGTTGTTGGAGCGCTCGCCGCGGTCCCGACGCTGGCGATCTTGCGGGTCTCGGCGGCAGTGCCGGTGCCAATGGTGATCGTGTCGCCGGCGTTCATGCCCGTGGTGCTTCTGACGTAGATAGTGTTATCGCCCGCGCTCGCGGGGACCGCCAGACCGGAAGTCGAGAGACCCAGAAGATAGAAACGCTTGGCCCCGAGACTCGTCCCGGCGGGAATCTTCACCGATGAGAATATGGGCAACTGCGCCGGGTGATGCGTCAGCGTCCAGTTGGAAATGTCGGTCGCGCTCGCACCGGCGTTGTACAACTCGATGAACGAATCCGTCGGGTTGGCCCCGGCGCTGATGCGAAACTCGTTGATCTTGACCGGGCTCACGTTGCGAATTTTTTCGATCGCCGATTCGCTTTGCGCCGCGCCGTTGCCGGTCCAGGAGGCTTTGCCCACCAAGTCACCGTTGAACGGCACCGGTCCTGAGGCGACTCTAAAGGTCGCACTCACCGTGGCGTCAGGAGCGATCGGCCCGGCGAAAGACTTCGCGGCGCCAGCACTCCACCCCGATGGAACGGAAACGCTCAATTGCAGGCCCGTCACGGGCGCCCCCGTTGTATTCCGGAACGTCACGATCGTGTCCTGCGAGGAGCCCGGCGAGAACGTCTGGAGTCCCGGAGGCATGGTAACTGCCGAGGCTGGCGCGACGCTCAGCCGCGGCACATCGTACTTGGCAGCGACGATGTTAGCCTGAACCTTCTGCTGGGTATCCTGCGTGGGGAAGGTGCCCGCGGCCGTCATCGCTCCTTCGTAGAACGTGCCCTGCGAGCCAACGCTGTTATCGCCGCCGTTGCCCAGCAGGATAGCTCCCTGCTTGCGCATCGGGTCGTACGTCGCGTTGACGCGCTTGCCGTCGAACATGATCTTGAGATCGCCCTTCTGCGCGTCGCCCCCCATCGATCTCCAGTGGTGCGGTTCGCCGTCCGCCGTGCCGGTAACAAACCGCCAGGTGACGATGGGCAATTCGGCGCAGTACTTGGTGGTTCCTTCGTCGTTGACACAGCCCACCAGGTTGTTCTCCTGGTCGGTCATGACCCACGGACCGGGAGCCGGACCGCGATACCAAGAGGTGGCGTTGCCGTAATAGGTGGTTTCCATGGTGCCGTTGCCGTCGTCGCGGCTGTCGGTCTCGGCGTTGCCGTAGTCAAAGCAGCAGCCGGAGTTGTAGTGCTGGCCATTGATAACCCAATACTGCCCCTCCGCCTGGTCGTCGACCGCTGTACCCTTCGTGTCGTTCTGCCGGAGGCCCATGCCCGGCTCGATGAAGAGGCCGTAGGCCTTGTGGTCCATGATCGTAATCGGCGCCATATCGGCGACCGGGAGGTTGTTGAATCCACCCATCGCCGGGCCGCTGAATCCGCCCCGCGGAGCCTGAATGAGGTTGTTGTGCTTGGGGGATTGGTCGTAGATGGTGGTGATCCAGCAGTACGTGTTAGCGCAGAAGGCGTCCTGCGCGGCCGCGTTGGCGTAGCCGCCCGCATCCGGGAACGGCGACGCGACGGGCAGGACAACGCCGATGTCCAGAGTCTTGCCGTCCGACTGGCGCAGGACCTGGTAGAGCGGTCCGTTGTAGGCGGCGTACAGCGCGCGCGTAGTACTATGAGCGGCGACGCAGGGATCGCCGGCGAGGGCATAGATGTCACATGTGCCTTGCGGCCTGGGCGGAGCAACATCGCCGCCCCTGCCAGCCTGTTGGGCCACTATCAACGAGGCGCCCATCAGTGTGAGCGCCAGTGCGAGCGTTAGAACAATCTTGGTTCTGGTGTTCATGTTTATCCTAATTTGCCTTGCCGCCCGGCATCTCGCTCTGGTAGCGGCTTTTCGTGATTATCGCATCGAACCTTCGATACAATCCTGGTTCTGTCCGCGTGTTGCGGATCGTCGCGATGAGCGTACTCGCGTCGCGGAGTGGGAAACCTCTCCGCAGAGGTCGATGGGACTTAAGAATCTGACTCCCGGCGCAGTCTCCTAGAAAATATACTTCAGAGCGGCCTGCATCTGTCGCATGTCCGTTGCGGTGGACCGAATCGTCCCGAAGCTGGCAGACGGAGTCTGGTTCGTGGAACCCCAGGCGACGCTGGGATTCCCGAAGTTCGGATGGTTGGCGGTATTGAACGTCTCAAAGCGAAACTGCAAATGCTGGCGTTCGGTGAGAGGGAATTCCTTGTGCACCGAGAAATCGAGGTTCCAAGTCGCCGGACCGGTCAGTATGTTACGCCCGAGGTTGCCGAAATTTCCGGCCGTCACGTTCGAAAACGCGGCCATATTGAAGTAGTGATTCGTGTCGCGCTGCTCTTTGGGCAGATAAGGGTCGATGCCAGTCGCGTTAAAACGGTTGGCGTCCGGCACGATGACCTGTCCGGCCGCGTCCCAGCCCGTTCCGTAGAGTGGCCGGCCACTCTGCGTGGTGAATACGCTGCTGAGTTCCCAGCCGCCCACCAGTTGGTTCACTACGCCTCCGTGATTGAGGAAGTTCTTACCCTTGCCCAACGGTAGCTCGTAGAGAAGCGAAGTCACCAAGCGGACCGGTGTATTGAACGCCGAGGGGCCCTTGTCGCACGATCCGCAGTGTGGATTCTCCAAGTACTGATCCCCGCTGGTTCCGCGAATGGCGCTGCCATTGTCCAGGGCTTTTGACCAGGTGTAGCTGACCAGAGTCGTGAAACCTGACGAGAAGCGCTGGCTGAGCTTGATCCCCAAACCGTTATAGCTGCCGGTGCCCCAGCCTTCCGTCAATTCGATGCCGGCGGGATATTCCGGGAAAGGAACACGGGTCTGAACGGCCGTAATTCCAGGAACACCTCCATTGGCGTTTATCTGGGCCTGCAATTTGCGGGAGAGCATGCCGTTGTAGCCTACTTCCAGTATCGTGCTCCGGCCGATCTGTCTCTGGATGTTAAACAGATAGGTCATCGAATACGGCGTGGCGATATCGGGAAGGACGCCCCACAGAAGACCGGCGGAGGGCAAAACCACAGGTAGCACGGCAGTGCTATAGAAGTTGTTGAAGGTGACATTCGGAACGGCCTTGGGATCCGGCAATTGCGTCGCGCGGCCGCCCACGCCCCGGTTCAAGTCAAACCGCGAGTTGCTGGTTTCCTGCGAGAAGAAGATGCCAAATCCTGTGCGGAAGGACCACTTACTGTTAGGACTGTAGGCGATTCCCAATCGAGGCGCCCAGTTGTTCTTATCGGTATTAATCAGACGGTCGCCTAACCTCCCGTCGCGGGCAGTCAAGACTCCGGTCATACGGAATGGCAACCCATCGTAGAAGTCCCCTGTGCCCGTGCGTACCAGAACCGGGTGCATACTCTGAGGGACATTCGCGGCAGAAGGCAGCGGCTGCTGAAATTGGAAGTTGACTTCGTTCTGCAAGTAGTCCTTCCACGGCTGCACTACTTCATACCGTAAGCCCACGTTGACGGTGAGCTTTGAGGTGACCTTGTAAACGTCGTCAAGATAGGCCGCCACGCTATTTGCGTGGTAATCCCCCGCCGCCAGCGCGACAGCCAGATCGGTACGCGAAAGGTTGCCGAGCAGCATATCCGCGATGGAATTTCCGCCGGCTTTGTTATTCGCGTTGGCCGTATATTGGCCGCTGAACTGGAACTGCCCGCGGGCATATTCGTTACCGTATTGATTGAAGACGTCCCAGCGATACTCGCCACCGAACCGCAGAGAGTGCTTGCCGTGAATCCATGAAAAGTTATCGATACCCTGCACAATTTTGTCGTCGATAGCGAACGGGCCATTGGTGGGGTTGCCGAATCCGCTCAGATTGTTGATGAACCCTCCTACATTGGGAATACCCCAACTTGGCTCACCGACGACCTGAAAGGGCAGTCCTAGCTCCTTGACGACGTCGCGCTTCCCGCTCAACTCCTGAGCAAAGATGTTGTAGAGAGTGCTATATCCGAACCGGAATTCGTTCACCTTGGTGGGAGAAAGCACATGGGTGTTGGACACCATGAACTGATTCGATTTGGTGTACAGGTTGGTGCCGCTCAAGGGCAACGCCGGGATCACCGTGAATTCGTCGGTCCAGCTGTACCGTCCGAACCATTGCGAGTTGGAATTCTCGTTGAAGTCGATGCGCTGATTAAACTGGTTCTTATCGATGGTCGTCTTCTGCGGATTCTCGAAGTTGTTCCGCGGGTTGTTTACGTTGTTCACGTCGACATTTGGCAGCGGATAAAACCCGAGCAGCTTGAGAGAAGTAGCATCAAAACGGTTGGACGGAATTTTGTTCTCCGGAAATAGTGTCTGGCTGATGGTGCCGTCCGAGTTAGTCGTGCGAGTGAGCGGATCGAACAGTTTCGTCGAGAAACCTGAAAAATCTCCGCTTCTCCAGGCGGCCGGGGCGGTGGTGTACAGGGCTTGGGCGACGGTTCGGCTCTTGAACCCCTCGAAATTGGACATGAAGAAGAGCTTGTCCTTGCCGTTAAACACTTTCGGAATCCAGATGGGGCCGCCCAAGGTGAAGCCGTACTGATTGAAACGGAAAGGAGCCTTCGCGGGGTGTGTGGCGATGAAGTCGTAGGGTTTCGCATCGAGTACGTCGTTGCGCAGGAACTCAAATACAGTTCCGTGAAAACTGTTGGTGCCCGGCTTGGTCGACACGTTAATCTGTGCCGCTTCGCGGCCGAACTCAGCGGAGTAGATTCCGCTCTGCACTTTGAATTCCTGAAGCGCATCCACTGAGGGAAGCTGAATATAGAGGTTAAAGTTCGGGTCGGTATTCTCTACGCCGTCGAGAGTGTAGTGATTCCATGTGCCTCTCATCCCGCCCAGAGAGATGTTCTGCTGGGAGCGTGTGCCGCCCTGGCGTCCGGCTGCCTGTGCGGCAGCCGTAAACCCGTAGGTCACATTCGGGCTCAGGGCAACGAGCTGAAGAAAGTTGCGGCCATTGAGCGGCAAATCCACAATGCGTTTTTCCTCGATGACCGTCCCCAGCGTCGCGTTCTCGGTGGTGAGCATCTGGGCTGTGGCGCTGACTTCAATCGTCTGCGTCGCCTGCCCCAGGACCAGCGTGAAATCGATCCGCGCCGTCTGCTGCACCTGCAGCTCGATGTTAGTCTGCTCGATGACCTGAAAGCCTGGAACGGACACCTTCATGGAATAGATACCGGGGACAAGTGACGGAAAACTGTAAGTACCTGACTCGTTCGTGGTCGTCACGCGGGTTGCGTTGGTGCCCGTATTGATAGCGGTCACGGGCGCGTTGGCCGCTGCCGCACCACTCGGGTCGCGGACTTCTCCGGTTATAGTTCCAAACGTTTGGGCGGATGCCAGACCGCTGACCAGACAGAGCCCCAGAATCATCACGAGCTGACGCATCGATGTACCCCCTCTTAAGCTTCAAAACGCTGAGCTGGCCAAAATTATCACAGGATGGGTTGTAACTCAAGGGGCTACTCGCCGCCCAGCCGAGCCGCTCGCCGGAGGACCTAGGTCTCCCACGGATCGTGTGGTGTCTCCGCAAAGGTCAGCAGAAACTGCCATCTAGACTCAATGCGCTGAATTACAGCTGAATAATACCGAGCCGGAAGGCGATGGTGGCTGCCTGAGTGCGATTCCGCACGTCCAGCTTTTCAAAGATGTGTTTAACATGGTTCTTGGCGGTATCCTGCGAGATCTTCAAATCGTAAGCGATCTGTTTGTTGCTTAAGCCCCGTACGATCAGATCCAGCACCTCCAATTCGCGGGGACTCAGGCGTGGACGGTCCAGTTGCGCAGCCAGCTTCGGCGGAACGTGCAAGTCGCCGTTTAAGCGCTCAGCATGCTCGCGCATTTAGTCCGCCGTCGAGGAATCCGATCATATCTTGCCTGAGCGATCCTGATGTACGGTAACGACGCTGTATGCAGGCGTAATCCGAAGCGCATGAGACGAAACCGCCACCACTCGACGGTATCCGAATCCTGGCATGGGAACAATCGTTTATTCCTCTGGAACGATACGCCAGAGTTATGGACTTCTCACCGCCTAGTCTGCGGGAAGGCTCAGCGGCTACTGATCAGAAGACAAACTTGGCGACAATTTGAAGGATCCGCTGATTGCCCGGATTCAGTCCATTATTTCCGCTGACGTCGCTCAGAATTTGTCCAAAGGTGTTGCTGCTTGCCAAGCTGCTCACTGGCACCGCCGCGTTTAGGTGATTCGGAAGGTTAAAAGCCTCGCCACGGAGTTGGAAACTCCATCCTTCGCGCACTACGAAGTTTCGTGACAGGGCCAAATTAATTTGGACCGAGCCGGGTCCCTTAATGTTGTTTCGTCCCAGATTGCCATATGTGCCCAGGTCAGGCAGACCAAACGCTGACGGACTGATCCACTGATTCACGCTCTGCTTCGCTGGGTAGATCCCGTCCGGCTGCACAAGGTTGACCGTCTGGGCCGGCTCGGTCGTCAGCGCGCGGTCAGTGCCGGGAACAATCGAAAAGAATTGCGCCGATCGAATCGTGACGATGGGAGCCACCTGCCAGCCCGACGCCGCTCGCCGCACCCAGGTTCTTTCGAACCTCGGAGTCTCAGCGACAATACTCGCATTGAACACCTGCCGGCGATCTGCGCCCGTGCAATTGCTGCGGGCGCCGCGACGATTGTTAAAAGGCGATACGCCTCCGGATCCGGTTTGCTGGTCGTAGATGTCACTAATGCAATGCGACCAGGTGTAATTTGCCAGAATGCTGACGCTCTTGCCCAGGCGCGAATTCACCGACAGATACAGCCCGTGATACGAACCCGTTCCGCCCGGATCGTAGAAGCCGATTCCCGAGTAATACTGTCCGGCTGCCGGATTCTGCAGGTATAGCAGGCGGCGCTGATTTTGGTTTGCAGTGGTGGAGCAAGTAGTGAAGGAGCGCGGTGCGACGGTGCCGCTCGGATCAGCGATCTGCAGTGTGCACGCACCTAGTCCCAGGAACTTCGCTGGGTTTCCAGGCTCCGATGTACCCAGGTGAATGGAACTGTTCCCGATGTAATTTGCCGTCAGGAGCCAGGTTTTGATCTGGCGCTGGACGCTCAGGTTCCATTGGTGGACATACATGGGCTTGTAGTCCTCCTGGTTGAACCGGACGTAGGCTCCGCTAGTGGGAAATTCGGCATTTGGGCTGGCGTGCACCAGGGTGGGATTGTAGCCAACCAGTCGCGGCACTGGGTCGCCGCCGGGGTAGTTGGCCCAGGGATTCGACAGATTCACATTAGACAAGGTGACGCTGTTCCCATTGGGTGGACCGAACGACATCTGGTTGGGGAAGAACTGATGGAGGCGATCTCCAAAAAGGCCATACGCGGCACGAATGGTCATCTTACCCTTGCCCGTCGGATCCCAAGCAAAGCCCACGCGCGGGAAGAACTTCGCCCAGCTATCGCAGTTGTACTTATTGCCGCAACCATATTCAGGATCGCCGGCGAATGCCAGCCCCTTAGGCGCGTTCAACATAACCTTGCTCTGGAAACCTCGGTCAAACAGCGCCTGATCGAAATGGTTCACCTGGCCGGTGATATTTTCATTGGACAAGTAGGGCTCCCAACGCAGGCCGTAATTAAGGGTGAAGTTTCGCGAGAGTTTCCAAGAATCCTGGACGTAGAGCGCGTAGTAGTATTGCCGCAGCCGCATGCCGTAGTTGGTTCCCTGGTTAAACGAGACCGCATTACCCGTCAGGAAGTCTGCGAGGCCAAGACCTGTAACCGTTCCGTTGAAAGTGATACCCCCAACTGCATTCACTCCCGACCAATAGTTCATGACGCGCCGATACGCGGTAACCCCAAATTGGATTTGATGGGAGTTCTTAGACCAACTGACGTCGTCTGAGATCGACCAGTTGGGGCCGGTATAGGCTTTGCCAGGAACCGCGGCTGTGGAGCCAATCGTGAACCCTCCGCCGCCGGTGACGGTTGCGAAGAGTACCTTGCCTCCCACCTCCGTTACGTTGGCGCCAAAGTCTTTGAGCGAGCCGTATTGGTCATCCAGCTTGGCGACAGTGGTCCGGCTGGCTGCGATGCGAAACGAATTTACAATCGCGTTGGTAATCAGGTACGTGCTTCCGAGCGCGACGGAATAATTGAAATCATGAACCCCATACTGGTTGATCGTGATAGGATTCTTTCCGTCGAAGCTCGATGCCACGTTAAGATTGCCTGACACGTAGCGGGCAAATACGGTGTGCTTGTCGGATACCTGCCAATCGCCGCGGAGGGCAACCAGATCTTCATCCTGGTTGTCAACGTAGCCGTATTGAACACGGCCGCAGGGATCTGTCGAGAGTGGAATGGTCTTGGCAATGTTTAGAGCAACAGAATTGAGGCGCGCCGCCGGCAGTACGTTGCCGACAAATCCTTGCGCAGCCGATAACGTCACCGGATGGTTCTGTTGGCAGGCTGCTGACGCTAACGCCGTAAAATCTCCGGTGAGCATCGCTTGCGTTGGTACGAACGCAGTGAGAGCGCCTGGGTCAGAACGTTGCGAAGTTCGCTGATAGCCTCCGAAGAAGAACACCTTGTCCTTGATGATGGGTCCGCCGATAAC
>Ga0105245_10002703_pt1 | contig 15960 bp, 5 predicted proteins | sample KBSM54metaG_FD_81523 | JGI IMG/M metagenome (GOLD analysis project Ga0105245, IMG submission 81523) | Miscanthus rhizosphere microbial communities from Kellogg Biological Station, Michigan, USA - KBS M5-4 metaG | ecosystem: Host-associated > Plants > Roots > Rhizosphere > Soil | place: Michigan...
AGTTCGAACCGGTAAACTCCGCCGCTCAGTGTGGCCATTGCATTCACCTGCACGGCAGAAGATATCGAGGCGTTTTCAGCGGGAGAACAAACGTTAATGCCATTTCCCGACGGAGCCGAGCACGGGCTTGCGGTCTGGCTGACGACGACCATGTTGAGAGGATTGGTGATCGAAATCGAGGAGTTCTGAGTCACCGACGTCGAAGTTACCGTGAAGACATACAGTTTGTTCAGCGAGCGAGAGAACGCGTAGAGGTGATTACTGCTGTCCCATGCGGCTCCGTCAATCGGCGTGCCAATCAGAATCCTCTTATACAAAGTCAAAGGAGCGCTGCCGTTGAAATTGTAGATCTCGATGCCGTTATCAGGCCCTGCGTAGTCTCCGCCATTTGCATAGAGCGCTAGCAGCTTGCCGTCGGATGAGAACCGCGAGCCGGAGTTGGTAAGCTGCGAAGTGGGCATGTTGGCGGAAGTGTTAGTCGTGGAAAGATTTCCGTTCGAATCTACCGTATAGCTACCTAGCTGTGGAGGGTTCGAATCATTGGGATAGAGCTGAAAGACGACGTAGTTTCCCGTCGGAGAAGCATCAGGATATGCGATGTTGTAGCTGCCATTCGCAAGCGTTGGATCGCTTTCCCTGAACTGCATCAATTGCAGAGTTCCTGAGCTTTCCTTCATGAAACCTATCGGGCTGGAATAGTGCCCCGAGCTCTCATCCGCGTAGGCGAATGTCTCATTTCCCAGGATTGACGGCAGGTCGACAGAAGTGAAGTTAGGGCCGCTCTGAACTCCGAAATTTACTTCCGTGTCTCCGTCGAAGGTGAATGAGCCGCCACTATTGATCTTGTAAGTCTGATATGCGGCACAGGAGTCGTCTCCGCCGTTTTTGAGAAGCACATAAATATACTGTCCGGAATGGTCGAGTTGTCCGCTAGCCAGCCCACCCGTTCCGCTCCCACAGCTACTGCCTGAGTAGTTAAGAAACGCAGTCTGCGATAGCTGCGCTCCGATGGCTCCGTTCGATCCCACCGAATACGAGTGAAGCAGAGTCTTGCCTATCGTGAAGAACTCAGTCTTATTGCTGCCGACAATCTGCGTTCCCGGCTTGAAGGGTGAGCCTGCAATAGCGGTCAGTTGACCGCCGGAAGATGCGCTGTAGCCGTAGACTGGGCCGGCAGGACCAGTCGATTGCACGTAGACGTAGGCTGACTGAGCTTGGGTTTGGGGAACTGTAAGGAGGGTGGAAACAAGCACGAGGGATCCGGCAAGGCCGAGATCCCTGACCAATCGCATCATGGAGAGTCTCCTGTGTTGTTGGCGGCTTTTCGGGTCTTCTGGGGAAGGAGGTGCACGAAAAAGGAGCCAACCTAGCTCGCCGGCTAACGGACATGCACCCGGAGAAGCACGTTGGACTTAGAGGCTGAGCGAGGTATGCTCGTTGCCCCGCGGCTCTTGTTACTCCATGACAATTTGGTAATGTGGCGGCGCTTTGTCCGAGAGCGTCAGACCAATTCCACCGCCAAAGCTACAGCGCTACCGCCGCCAAGGCACAGTGCCGCGATGCCGCGCCTGGCGCCGCGATCAACCATGGCATAGACAAGCTTGACGAGCACTGCCGCGCCGCTCGCTCCGATTGGATGACCCATTGCAACCGCACCACCGTGGATGTTGACCTTTGCCGGATCGAGACCGAGGTCGCGAATCACGGCCAGGGCCTGCACGCTGAAGGCTTCATTCAATTCGAAAAGGTCAACGGAATCCAGGCTCCAGCCAGCCTTGTCGACAACTTTGCGAACGGCATCGATGGGAGCGAGCGAGAACCATTCCGGCGCCCGGCTTGCTCCAGCTTGCGCTCGAATGACAACCATCGGCTTCCGGCCCAGTTCCCTCGCCTTCTCGGCGCTGGTTATAACCAGAGCGGCGGCCCCGTCGCTGACGCCGGGCGCATTTCCTGCGGTGACGGTGCCTCCCTCTTTGAAGGCGGGCTTCAACTTGGCGAGTACCTGAACGGTGGTGTCTGGTCGAATCGCCTCATCGGCGTCAAAAGAGCGCGGCGCCTCACCTTTCTTCGATGGAGCGACTTCGACGGGGAGAATCTGAGCGCGGAAGCGGCCTTCGGCGGTGGCTGCGGCGGCGCGGCGGTGGGATTCGGCGGCGAAGGCGTCTTGCTCTTCCCGGCCTATGTTGTATTTTTCCGCGACCATTTCCGCGGCTACGCCCATATGGAACTGGTTGTAGACGTCCCAGAGGCCGTCATTGATCATGACGTCGATCAGATTGCCGTTTCCCATGCGATAACCGGAGCGGGCCTGCTGCAGAAGATAGGGAGCGTTAGTCATCGATTCCATGCCGCCGGCTACGACGACGTCGGCATCGCCGGTCTGGATTGCCTGTGCAGCGAGGGAGACGGCGCGAAGGCCCGAACCGCAAACCTGGTTCACCGTGAGGGCGCCCACTTCAGGCGGCAGACCACCTCGGATCACGGTCTGACGCGCGGGACTCTGGCCAAGCCCTGCCTGCAGCACGCAGCCCATGATGCATTCGTCGACTTTGGCGGGATCCACCCCGGCACGCTTTACAGCTTCGCGCACGACGAGAGCGCCCAGTTGCGGCGATGTGTAGGACTGGAGCGAACCCTGGAATTTACCGATTGGTGTTCGGACTGCGGATAGGATGACTGCCTGTTGCATCTTGGACTCCGTCGACCAGACGTGCAGCCTCTCATGATACCGCTTGAGGGCAGCGCGAGGTTCAGATGCGGGACGGAGGAGTGGATCGCAAGATTGGTGTGGTGATGGATCTGTGTATTGAGTCTGCTGCGCCCATGGAGAGGATCTCGAACAGCGCGGAGGATTTGCGGTTGGAGAAGTCCATCTGGTCGGGGCGGAGTGGTTTGCTGAAGAGGAATCCCTGCACGTCGTCACAGCCATGAGCCCGGAGTACACGGAGCTGATTCTCGTTCTCCACCCCCTCAGCAGTGACCTTGAGGTTGAGGCACTTTGCCATCTGGATGATGGCAGCGGCGATTGCTTCATCATTGGGGTTGTGCTGAAGATCGCTGACAAAGCTGCGATCAATCTTGAGTTTGCTGACCGGCAGCTGTTTGAGATAGCTCAGGTTTGAGAAGCCGGTGCCAAAGTCATCGAGCGCAAGCCTGACCCCGAGAGTCTTGAGACGGCCGAGAACCTCAAAACGCATGTCTTCTGTGGCGAGGAGCAAGCTCTCGGTGATTTCCAGTTCGAGAAACTCGGGATCCAGTCCTGACTGGTCGAGCACGTCTTTGACCATGTCGCAGAAACCGGCCTGACGGAATTGAACGGCGGATACATTGACGGCTACTGGGATATGGTTGCCGCGATCGTGCCAGGAACGGGCATGAAGGCAAGCGGTTCTTAACACCCATTCGCCTATGGGAATGATCATGCCGTTGGTTTCGGCGACGTGAATGAACTTGTCGGGGGAGATAAGACCGAGGTCCGGATGCTTCCAGCGGATCAGGGCCTCCCAGCAGGAGACATTGCCGGTGCGAAGATCGAACTCGGGCTGGAAGACGAGAAAGAACTCGTTGTTTTCGAGTGCCGGCCTCATGCTGTTGCCGAGCTGCAGACGTTCGATGGCCTGCGTGGTCATCTCTTCGGAGAAGAAGCTGAAAGTATTTCTTCCGCGGTTTTTGGATGCATACATGGCCGCATCGGCATTCTTGATCAGCGTCTCGACGTTCTCGCCATGGTCGGGAAAGATGCTGATGCCGATGCTGGATGTAACGGTGAAGGAATGACCGTGGAGGTCGAAGGGAGGGGTGAGCTCCCGCGCGATGCGTTCCGCAATCACCGCCACGTCAGAATATGTCTCGATGGGGCCTAGTGCAATCAGGAATTCATCGCCACCGAGGCGGGCAATGGTGTCCTCTTCGCGCGCACAGCATCGGAGCCGCTTGGCGATATGCTGCAGTAACTCGTCGCCAACGGAGTGGCCCAAACAGTCGTTGACGATTTTGAAGCTGTCGATGTCGAGATACAGAATTCCCATCCGCTCGCGGTGGCGTTTGGCGGCGGCCAGGGACTGCGAGAGACGATCTCTCGCGAGGGTGCGATTGGCTAGTCCGGTTAACGGATCGAAATAAGCAAGGGTCTGAATCTGCTCTTCTGCGCGCTTGCGCTCTGTGATATCGACGAGCGATCCCTCGAATACCTGTACGCCGTCATCGCTCCCCTCGGTGGGCCTGATGCTGCACAGCGCCCAGCCCTCGGTGCCGTCGGGGCGTTCGAACTTCTCTTCGCTTGCGACGGTGAAAGAGGTTTCTGATGAGTTGGAATGGATCTTGCAAATGATCGCCTCAGCCAGCTTGCGGTTATCCATCAGATTCTTTCTGCCATGGAATCCGAGGATGCGGGAACATGCGTCATTGCAGTCGAGGATTTCTCCGCTCTGGGTTGCAACATAGAGACCGGTAAGATTTCGCTCGAAGATGTTCCGATACTTTTCTTCGAGGGCCATCTCGTTCTTCAGTTTTCGAGTAATGACTTCTGTCTGCTGGCGAACCCGCCGGCGGAGGATGAAAGCCCACGCAACGCCGGTGATCGTGGCAAAGAAGAGCGAGGAAACAAGCCACGCTGCGCGCTGGGTAGTGAACCAGGCGGAAGCGGCGAGTATTTGGATGCTGGTTACAGTGCCGGATACTGAAGGCGAAGGAGATGCGATGGGCTGGGAGAGGACGACGTTGGGCAATGCAAGGAGAGCCAGCGCAATGCCACCCCGGATTGAATTCCGGATGTTTAGCGAGGACGGGCGATGGCACCGCCAATGATTCGGATGTACTGGGCGACTCCGCATCCGCTACTCCCCGAAAACCGATCGCTCCATTGCACTTAAGTGCTTCAGGGGCGGCAAAATCATAAAAGCGCCTTTAAAGGTGAAGCTAGGCTAGCACAGCCCATAACGGGGTAACTTCATCTTCTTGGAGAGGCCAGTTACGTTCGGGTTACCGTTCAAGTAGATTCCCTCTTGATTTTTCAAAGAAAAGAGGCTTCGGAGTGGGACACCGTACTTTAGCTGACCGAATCAGCTTCGACTTTCGATCAAGAAGGACGGAAGAAGTCGTGTATTCAAGGGACTCCCTGCTGTGCGTTTGCATTTTGAAGGTCGCGGGATTCTTTCGACCACGCGGCTTGTTTTTTCCTGTTCCCGCAGTTCTGATGGAAGGGAGGTTAGCCGCTACGCATGAGTTCCAGTGAGAAACGCCGAGTACGGGTCCGCGATTTGTTGCTACATGTGCTGATCAGCTTCGTTGGGCTTTCTGTGGCATGCCGCTCCCCGCATCGTGCGACGGTGACGCTCTCTGTTGCGGCAAGCCTGCAGGATTCGATCGCGGAGATCGAGGCGGCGTATAGGCTGGATCACCCGGTCGAGTTCCGCAACAATTTCGGAGCTTCAGGAACGCTTGCACGGGAAATCGAGCAGGGTGCCCCGGTTGACGCGTTCATCTCCGCCGGTGCGAAGCCGATGGATCAGCTTCAGACGCAAGGGTTGCTGATGCCAGGTTCGCGTGCAGATCTGCTGCGCAACAGCCTCGTGCTGATCGCGCCGAGCAGTTCCGGCCTCAAGGGATTCCAAGATCTGACCAACAAGCAGGTTCGCACGGTTGCGCTCGGCGATCCGGCGAGCGTGCCGGCTGGTCAGTACGGCAGGCAAACACTCGATGCACTTCATCTATCCGAGATGCTGCAAGCGAAGATCGTGCTTGGGAAGGATGTACGACAGGTGCTGACCTACGTCGAGTCCGGCAATGCGGATGCGGGGCTGGTCTATGCAACCGACGCGGCGACCTCGCACCGAATTATGGTCGTTGCGACCGCGCCGGAGACCGCGCACGATCCTATTGTTTACCCGATTGCCGCAGTAGCGAAAACAGGAAACGAGCCGGCTGTCCGAGACTTCTTTGCCTTTCTGCGATCACCGGCAGCACGAACCATCTTTGAACGGCACGGATTTAGAATGGCCTAACCGTGCCGTCTGCGTTCGACCTATCACCGCTTTTCATCTCAATTGCCACGACTTGCACAGCGACGGTCGCGACCTTTTTTCTGGGCCTGTATGCGGCGCGCTTGATGTATGAGGTGCGGGGGCCATGGCGGGCGTGGATCGACGGCGTGCTGACACTCCCCCTGGTGCTTCCGCCCACGGTGGTTGGATTCTTCCTGCTTCTGATGTTTGGGCGCCGAAGCTTCACAGGACATTTGCTGGAGCAAATCGGCGTAACCGTCGTCTTTTCCTGGCCGGCGACTGTAATTGCGGCAACCGTGGTCGCGTTCCCACTGATGTACCGCACTTCGCTGGGCGCGTTGGAGCAGGTGAATCCCATCTTGTTGCAGGCTGCTCGGACACTCGGGGCTTCCGAGTGGGTGGTGTTTCGCAGGGTCCAGTTGCCGCTTGCTGGCCCGGGTGTGCTTGCCGGGACAGTGCTGGCGTTTGCGCGAGCGATGGGGGAGTTCGGCGCAACTCTAATGCTGGCCGGGAATATTCCGGGGCGAACTCAGACGATGCCTATTGCAATTTTTTCTGCAGCAGAGAGCGGCGACATGCGGGGCGCTCTGCTGTGGGTGGGACTGATTGTAGCGCTGTCGCTTGCCATCATCCGGCTGTTGTACTACGAGAGGAAGTCGCGGCCAGCACACACGGTCGAACCTCACGGAACGGTATCGGAGCGGCTCGTCGCGATGCCTGCGCCACAAACTGACGAAAGCGGTTCGGCAACCCTCAGTCTCGATGTGAATGCAGAACGCCGCCTTGAGAACTTCGTGCTTAATGTCTCGCTGAGGACCGCCCGCGGTGCAATCGGCCTACTCGGACCATCGGGCGCAGGAAAATCCATGACCCTGCGGATGATCGCGGGGCTGACCGCACCGGATCGAGGACGAATCGTTCTAAACAACCGCGTGCTGTTCGACAGCGAGACGAAACAGAATCTCGCTGCTGCGCAACGACGGATCGGTGTCGTTTTTCAGGACTATGCTCTCTTTCCTCACCTTACGGTTGCGGAAAATGTTGGCTTCGGCCTTCAGCGTTTCGCAATGGAAGAACGCAGGTCTCGAGTGGACCGGCAACTGGCGTCGATGCAGATAGCATATCTCGCCGATCGCTACCCCCGTGAGATTTCCGGGGGACAACGCCAGCGCGTGGCTATCGCAAGGTGTATGGCGACCGAACCCGATGCTCTTTTACTTGACGAGCCTTTTGCCGCGCTTGATCCGCATCTCCGGAGGCAGACGGAAGAACAGCTGCGCCGCGCGCTTGCCGGATTCCGAGGACCTGTTCTATTCGTCACGCACGACATGGAAGAAGCTTTTCGGTTTTGTACGGACCTGCTGGTCCTTGATGGGGGTGAGGTGATCGCAAGCGGACCCAAGCACCAGTTATTCGAAGATCCTGGGACTGTGGCTGCAGCGCAACTAACAGGTTGCAAGAATATCTTTCAGGCTGCTGCCATCAGCCTGCGTCGGGTCTCGGTTCCAAGCTGGAATTGTGAGCTCGCGACATCTCGAGAGGTTGATGCTACGTTGACTCACATCGGATACCGATCGCATCAGATTCGGTTTGTCGACGAGGGTAATGCAGAGAATGTTTTCCCTTGCTGGCTTGCGGGCGCGAACGAAGCGCCGCACGAGATGACCCTCTATCTTCGCCTGCACGCACCGGCCGGCCCGGGAGAGACCGCGCATCTGCAGGCGGACGTGCCAAAGGATCTGTGGCGCGTCCTCAGCTCAAAGCCGCAACCGTGGAACATCCAGTTGTCGCCTGACCGAGTGTTGGTTTTGCGCGCACACTGAAACCAGCATCGGGGTGCGGGAACTGATCAGTGCCTCTGAGTGTGAATCCTGGTTTCCGGCAGCGCCCACGCGAAGAGCAATCCGCCACTGCTGTTCACAATGTACTGCCTGCCATCAAGCTCGTAGCTGATGGGAGAACTCTGGATTCCGGCACCGGTGCCGGAATCCAGAGTTCTCCCATCAGCTACGAGCTTGATGGCAGGCAGTACATTGTGAACAGCAGTGGCGGATTGCTCTTCGCGTGGGCGCTGCCGGAAACCAGGATTCACACTCAGAGGCACTGATCAGTTCCCGCACCCCGATGCTGGTTTCAGTGTGCGCGCAAAACCAACACTCGGTCAGGCGACAACTGGATGTTCCACGGTTGCGGCTTTGAGCTGAGGACGCGCCACAGATCCTTTGGCACGTCCGCCTGCAGATGCGCGGTCTCTCCCGGGCCGGCCGGTGCGTGCAGGCGAAGATAGAGGGTCATCTCGTGCGGCGCTTCGTTCGCGCCCGCAAGCCAGCAAGGGAAAACATTCTCTGCATTACCCTCGTCGACAAACCGAATCTGATGCGATCGGTATCCGATGTGAGTCAACGTAGCATCAACCTCTCGAGATGTCGCGAGCTCACAATTCCAGCTTGGAACCGAGACCCGACGCAGGCTGATGGCAGCAGCCTGAAAGATATTCTTGCAACCTGTTAGTTGCGCTGCAGCCACAGTCCCAGGATCTTCGAATAACTGGTGCTTGGGTCCGCTTGCGATCACCTCACCCCCATCAAGGACCAGCAGGTCCGTACAAAACCGAAAAGCTTCTTCCATGTCGTGCGTGACGAATAGAACAGGTCCTCGGAATCCGGCAAGCGCGCGGCGCAGCTGTTCTTCCGTCTGCCTCCGGAGATGCGGATCAAGCGCGGCAAAAGGCTCGTCAAGTAAAAGAGCATCGGGTTCGGTCGCCATACACCTTGCGATAGCCACGCGCTGGCGTTGTCCCCCGGAAATCTCACGGGGGTAGCGATCGGCGAGATATGCTATCTGCATCGACGCCAGTTGCCGGTCCACTCGAGACCTGCGTTCTTCCATTGCGAAACGCTGAAGGCCGAAGCCAACATTTTCCGCAACCGTAAGGTGAGGAAAGAGAGCATAGTCCTGAAAAACGACACCGATCCGTCGTTGCGCAGCAGCGAGATTCTGTTTCGTCTCGCTGTCGAACAGCACGCGGTTGTTTAGAACGATTCGTCCTCGATCCGGTGCGGTCAGCCCCGCGATCATCCGCAGGGTCATGGATTTTCCTGCGCCCGATGGTCCGAGTAGGCCGATTGCACCGCGGGCGGTCCTCAGCGAGACATTAAGCACGAAGTTCTCAAGGCGGCGTTCTGCATTCACATCGAGACTGAGGGTTGCCGAACCGCTTTCGTCAGTTTGTGGCGCAGGCATCGCGACGAGCCGCTCCGATACCGTTCCGTGAGGTTCGACCGTGTGTGCTGGCCGCGACTTCCTCTCGTAGTACAACAGCCGGATGATGGCAAGCGACAGCGCTACAATCAGTCCCACCCACAGCAGAGCGCCCCGCATGTCGCCGCTCTCTGCTGCAGAAAAAATTGCAATAGGCATCGTCTGAGTTCGCCCCGGAATATTCCCGGCCAGCATTAGAGTTGCGCCGAACTCCCCCATCGCTCGCGCAAACGCCAGCACTGTCCCGGCAAGCACACCCGGGCCAGCAAGCGGCAACTGGACCCTGCGAAACACCACCCACTCGGAAGCCCCGAGTGTCCGAGCAGCCTGCAACAAGATGGGATTCACCTGCTCCAACGCGCCCAGCGAAGTGCGGTACATCAGTGGGAACGCGACCACGGTTGCCGCAATTACAGTCGCCGGCCAGGAAAAGACGACGGTTACGCCGATTTGCTCCAGCAAATGTCCTGTGAAGCTTCGGCGCCCAAACATCAGAAGCAGGAAGAATCCAACCACCGTGGGCGGAAGCACCAGGGGGAGTGTCAGCACGCCGTCGATCCACGCCCGCCATGGCCCCCGCACCTCATACATCAAGCGCGCCGCATACAGGCCCAGAAAAAAGGTCGCGACCGTCGCTGTGCAAGTCGTGGCAATTGAGATGAAAAGCGGTGATAGGTCGAACGCAGACGGCACGGTTAGGCCATTCTAAATCCGTGCCGTTCAAAGATGGTTCGTGCTGCCGGTGATCGCAGAAAGGCAAAGAAGTCTCGGACAGCCGGCTCGTTTCCTGTTTTCGCTACTGCGGCAATCGGGTAAACAATAGGATCGTGCGCGGTCTCCGGCGCGGTCGCAACGACCATAATTCGGTGCGAGGTCGCCGCGTCGGTTGCATAGACCAGCCCCGCATCCGCATTGCCGGACTCGACGTAGGTCAGCACCTGTCGTACATCCTTCCCAAGCACGATCTTCGCTTGCAGCATCTCGGATAGATGAAGTGCATCGAGTGTTTGCCTGCCGTACTGACCAGCCGGCACGCTCGCCGGATCGCCGAGCGCAACCGTGCGAACCTGCTTGTTGGTCAGATCTTGGAATCCCTTGAGGCCGGAACTGCTCGGCGCGATCAGCACGAGGCTGTTGCGCAGCAGATCTGCACGCGAACCTGGCATCAGCAACCCTTGCGTCTGAAGCTGATCCATCGGCTTCGCACCGGCGGAGATGAACGCGTCAACCGGGGCACCCTGCTCGATTTCCCGTGCAAGCGTTCCTGAAGCTCCGAAATTGTTGCGGAACTCGACCGGGTGATCCAGCCTATACGCCGCCTCGATCTCCGCGATCGAATCCTGCAGGCTTGCCGCAACAGAGAGCGTCACCGTCGCACGATGCGGGGAGCGGCATGCCACAGAAAGCCCAACGAAGCTGATCAGCACATGTAGCAACAAATCGCGGACCCGTACTCGGCGTTTCTCACTGGAACTCATGCGTAGCGGCTAACCTCCCTTCCATCAGAACTGCGGGAACAGGAAAAAACAAGCCGCGTGGTCGAAAGAATCCCGCGACCTTCAAAATGCAAACGCACAGCAGGGAGTCCCTTGAATACACGACTTCTTCCGTCCTTCTTGATCGAAAGTCGAAGCTGATTCGGTCAGCTAAAGTACGGTGTCCCACTCCGAAGCCTCTTTTCTTTGAAAAATCAAGAGGGAATCTACTTGAACGGTAACCCGAACGTAACTGGCCTCTCCAAGAAGATGAAGTTACCCCGTTATGGGCTGTGCTAGCCTAGCTTCACCTTTAAAGGCGCTTTTATGATTTTGCCGCCCCTGAAGCACTTAAGTGCAATGGAGCGATCGGTTTTCGGGGAGTAGCGGATGCGGAGTCGCCCAGTACATCCGAATCATTGGCGGTGCCATCGCCCGTCCTCGCTAAACATCCGGAATTCAATCCGGGGTGGCATTGCGCTGGCTCTCCTTGCATTGCCCAACGTCGTCCTCTCCCAGCCCATCGCATCTCCTTCGCCTTCAGTATCCGGCACTGTAACCAGCATCCAAATACTCGCCGCTTCCGCCTGGTTCACTACCCAGCGCGCAGCGTGGCTTGTTTCCTCGCTCTTCTTTGCCACGATCACCGGCGTTGCGTGGGCTTTCATCCTCCGCCGGCGGGTTCGCCAGCAGACAGAAGTCATTACTCGAAAACTGAAGAACGAGATGGCCCTCGAAGAAAAGTATCGGAACATCTTCGAGCGAAATCTTACCGGTCTCTATGTTGCAACCCAGAGCGGAGAAATCCTCGACTGCAATGACGCATGTTCCCGCATCCTCGGATTCCATGGCAGAAAGAATCTGATGGATAACCGCAAGCTGGCTGAGGCGATCATTTGCAAGATCCATTCCAACTCATCAGAAACCTCTTTCACCGTCGCAAGCGAAGAGAAGTTCGAACGCCCCGACGGCACCGAGGGCTGGGCGCTGTGCAGCATCAGGCCCACCGAGGGGAGCGATGACGGCGTACAGGTATTCGAGGGATCGCTCGTCGATATCACAGAGCGCAAGCGCGCAGAAGAGCAGATTCAGACCCTTGCTTATTTCGATCCGTTAACCGGACTAGCCAATCGCACCCTCGCGAGAGATCGTCTCTCGCAGTCCCTGGCCGCCGCCAAACGCCACCGCGAGCGGATGGGAATTCTGTATCTCGACATCGACAGCTTCAAAATCGTCAACGACTGTTTGGGCCACTCCGTTGGCGACGAGTTACTGCAGCATATCGCCAAGCGGCTCCGATGCTGTGCGCGCGAAGAGGACACCATTGCCCGCCTCGGTGGCGATGAATTCCTGATTGCACTAGGCCCCATCGAGACATATTCTGACGTGGCGGTGATTGCGGAACGCATCGCGCGGGAGCTCACCCCTCCCTTCGACCTCCACGGTCATTCCTTCACCGTTACATCCAGCATCGGCATCAGCATCTTTCCCGACCATGGCGAGAACGTCGAGACGCTGATCAAGAATGCCGATGCGGCCATGTATGCATCCAAAAACCGCGGAAGAAATACTTTCAGCTTCTTCTCCGAAGAGATGACCACGCAGGCCATCGAACGTCTGCAGCTCGGCAACAGCATGAGGCCGGCACTCGAAAACAACGAGTTCTTTCTCGTCTTCCAGCCCGAGTTCGATCTTCGCACCGGCAATGTCTCCTGCTGGGAGGCCCTGATCCGCTGGAAGCATCCGGACCTCGGTCTTATCTCCCCCGACAAGTTCATTCACGTCGCCGAAACCAACGGCATGATCATTCCCATAGGCGAATGGGTGTTAAGAACCGCTTGCCTTCATGCCCGTTCCTGGCACGATCGCGGCAACCATATCCCAGTAGCCGTCAATGTATCCGCCGTTCAATTCCGTCAGGCCGGTTTCTGCGACATGGTCAAAGACGTGCTCGACCAGTCAGGACTGGATCCCGAGTTTCTCGAACTGGAAATCACCGAGAGCTTGCTCCTCGCCACAGAAGACATGCGTTTTGAGGTTCTCGGCCGTCTCAAGACTCTCGGGGTCAGGCTTGCGCTCGATGACTTTGGCACCGGCTTCTCAAACCTGAGCTATCTCAAACAGCTGCCGGTCAGCAAACTCAAGATTGATCGCAGCTTTGTCAGCGATCTTCAGCACAACCCCAATGATGAAGCAATCGCCGCTGCCATCATCCAGATGGCAAAGTGCCTCAACCTCAAGGTCACTGCTGAGGGGGTGGAGAACGAGAATCAGCTCCGTGTACTCCGGGCTCATGGCTGTGACGACGTGCAGGGATTCCTCTTCAGCAAACCACTCCGCCCCGACCAGATGGACTTCTCCAACCGCAAATCCTCCGCGCTGTTCGAGATCCTCTCCATGGGCGCAGCAGACTCAATACACAGATCCATCACCACACCAATCTTGCGATCCACTCCTCCGTCCCGCATCTGAACCTCGCGCTGCCCTCAAGCGGTATCATGAGAGGCTGCACGTCTGGTCGACGGAGTCCAAGATGCAACAGGCAGTCATCCTATCCGCAGTCCGAACACCAATCGGTAAATTCCAGGGTTCGCTCCAGTCCTACACATCGCCGCAACTGGGCGCTCTCGTCGTGCGCGAAGCTGTAAAGCGTGCCGGGGTGGATCCCGCCAAAGTCGACGAATGCATCATGGGCTGCGTGCTGCAGGCAGGGCTTGGCCAGAGTCCCGCGCGTCAGACCGTGATCCGAGGTGGTCTGCCGCCTGAAGTGGGCGCCCTCACGGTGAACCAGGTTTGCGGTTCGGGCCTTCGCGCCGTCTCCCTCGCTGCACAGGCAATCCAGACCGGCGATGCCGACGTCGTCGTAGCCGGCGGCATGGAATCGATGACTAACGCTCCCTATCTTCTGCAGCAGGCCCGCTCCGGTTATCGCATGGGAAACGGCAATCTGATCGACGTCATGATCAATGACGGCCTCTGGGACGTCTACAACCAGTTCCATATGGGCGTAGCCGCGGAAATGGTCGCGGAAAAATACAACATAGGCCGGGAAGAGCAAGACGCCTTCGCCGCCGAATCCCACCGCCGCGCCGCCGCAGCCACCGCCGAAGGCCGCTTCCGCGCTCAGATTCTCCCCGTCGAAGTCGCTCCATCGAAGAAAGGTGAGGCGCCGCGCTCTTTTGACGCCGATGAGGCGATTCGACCAGACACCACCGTTCAGGTACTCGCCAAGTTGAAGCCCGCCTTCAAAGAGGGAGGCACCGTCACCGCAGGAAATGCGCCCGGCGTCAGCGACGGGGCCGCCGCTCTGGTTATAACCAGCGCCGAGAAGGCGAGGGAACTGGGCCGGAAGCCGATGGTTGTCATTCGAGCGCAAGCTGGAGCAAGCCGGGCGCCGGAATGGTTCTCGCTCGCTCCCATCGATGCCGTTCGCAAAGTTGTCGACAAGGCTGGCTGGAGCCTGGATTCCGTTGACCTTTTCGAATTGAATGAAGCCTTCAGCGTGCAGGCCCTGGCCGTGATTCGCGACCTCGGTCTCGATCCGGCAAAGGTCAACATCCACGGTGGTGCGGTTGCAATGGGTCATCCAATCGGAGCGAGCGGCGCGGCAGTGCTCGTCAAGCTTGTCTATGCCATGGTTGATCGCGGCGCCAGGCGCGGCATCGCGGCACTGTGCCTTGGCGGCGGTAGCGCTGTAGCTTTGGCGGTGGAATTGGTCTGACGCTCTCGGACAAAGCGCCGCCACATTACCAAATTGTCATGGAGTAACAAGAGCCGCGGGGCAACGAGCATACCTCGCTCAGCCTCTAAGTCCAACGTGCTTCTCCGGGTGCATGTCCGTTAGCCGGCGAGCTAGGTTGGCTCCTTTTTCGTGCACCTCCTTCCCCAGAAGACCCGAAAAGCCGCCAACAACACAGGAGACTCTCCATGATGCGATTGGTCAGGGATCTCGGCCTTGCCGGATCCCTCGTGCTTGTTTCCACCCTCCTTACAGTTCCCCAAACCCAAGCTCAGTCAGCCTACGTCTACGTGCAATCGACTGGTCCTGCCGGCCCAGTCTACGGCTACAGCGCATCTTCCGGCGGTCAACTGACCGCTATTGCAGGCTCACCCTTCAAGCCGGGAACGCAGATTGTCGGCAGCAATAAGACTGAGTTCTTCACGATAGGCAAGACTCTGCTTCACTCGTATTCGGTGGGATCGAACGGAGCCATCGGAGCGCAGCTATCGCAGACTGCGTTTCTTAACTACTCAGGCAGTAGCTGTGGGAGCGGAACGGGTGGGCTGGCTAGCGGACAACTCGACCATTCCGGACAGTATATTTATGTGCTTCTCAAAAACGGCGGAGACGACTCCTGTGCCGCATATCAGACTTACAAGATCAATAGTGGCGGCTCATTCACCTTCGACGGAGACACGGAAGTAAATTTCGGAGTTCAGAGCGGCCCTAACTTCACTTCTGTCGACCTGCCGTCAATCCTGGGAAATGAGACATTCGCCTACGCGGATGAGAGCTCGGGGCACTATTCCAGCCCGATAGGTTTCATGAAGGAAAGCTCAGGAACTCTGCAATTGATGCAGTTCAGGGAAAGCGATCCAACGCTTGCGAATGGCAGCTACAACATCGCATATCCTGATGCTTCTCCGACGGGAAACTACGTCGTCTTTCAGCTCTATCCCAATGATTCGAACCCTCCACAGCTAGGTAGCTATACGGTAGATTCGAACGGAAATCTTTCCACGACTAACACTTCCGCCAACATGCCCACTTCGCAGCTTACCAACTCCGGCTCGCGGTTCTCATCCGACGGCAAGCTGCTAGCGCTCTATGCAAATGGCGGAGACTACGCAGGGCCTGATAACGGCATCGAGATCTACAATTTCAACGGCAGCGCTCCTTTGACTTTGTATAAGAGGATTCTGATTGGCACGCCGATTGACGGAGCCGCATGGGACAGCAGTAATCACCTCTACGCGTTCTCTCGCTCGCTGAACAAACTGTATGTCTTCACGGTAACTTCGACGTCGGTGACTCAGAACTCCTCGATTTCGATCACCAATCCTCTCAACATGGTCGTCGTCAGCCAGACCGCAAGCCCGTGCTCGGCTCCGTCGGGAAATGGCATTAACGTTTGTTCTCCCGCTGAAAACGCCTCGATATCTTCTGCCGTGCAGGTGAATGCAATGGCCACACTGAGCGGCGGAGTTTACCGGTTCGAACT
>Ga0105245_10002705_pt1 | contig 15957 bp, 12 predicted proteins | sample KBSM54metaG_FD_81523 | JGI IMG/M metagenome (GOLD analysis project Ga0105245, IMG submission 81523) | Miscanthus rhizosphere microbial communities from Kellogg Biological Station, Michigan, USA - KBS M5-4 metaG | ecosystem: Host-associated > Plants > Roots > Rhizosphere > Soil | place...
CACCGATGTGCTCGACGACGACGGCAAGGCAACCGCGGCCGACATCGGCGCGGCGGCGACCTTCCACCATCACGACGTGACGAGCGAGAAGGAATGGAACTCGGTCGTGGCCGCAGTGCTCGACGAGCATGGGCAGCTCGACGTGCTGGTGAACAACGCTGGCATCTTCGCGATCAACCCGATGGTGATGACGACGGAGGAGGAGTACCGGCGCGTCATCGACGTGAACCAGGTCGGTGTGTTCCTGGGCATGAAGGCCGTGACGCCGACCATGACCGACAAGCAGACCGGGTCGATCATCAACATCTCGTCGGTGGCCGGCCTCGGTGGGTCGCCCGGGATGATCTCCTACGCGGCGAGCAAGTGGGCCGTGCGCGGCATGAGCCGTTCGGCGGCGATGGAGCTCGCGCCGTTCCACGTCCGCGTGAACTCGATCCACCCCGGCATCATCGAGACACCGATGCTCGAGGAGTTCGCCCGCTGGGGGATCATGCCGCAGGTGATGGAGCGCATCCCGCTGGGTCGGTCGGCAGAGGCCATCGAGGTAGCACGGCTGGCGCTGTTCCTCGCGTCCGACGAGAGCAGCTACTGCACTGGCTCCGAGTTCACCATCGACGGCGGCATGAAGGCCTGAGCCCAAACTCGAGGCAATAGCCGGGCGATCCGCCGGGGCATTGCCTCGAGAACGCGCGCTAGATCTCGGAGCGCACCTTGCGGATCAGCGTCGGCACGGTCTTGGCCAGGATGGCGAGGTCGCCGCGCAGCGTCCATTGATCGATGTACTCGTTGTCGGCCGCGACGCGATGTTCGATCGGTGTCGTACCGCAGAATCCCTTGACCTGCGCGTGACCGGTGAGCCCCACCGGCGCACGGTGACGGTCGCGGTAGTGCGGGATCCGATCCTCGAGCTCTGATACGAGCTCGGGCCGCTCGGGCCGGGGGCCGACGAGCGACATGTCGCCGCGCAGCACGTTGATGAGCTGCGGGAGCTCGTCGAACGACGTCTGGCGCAGGAGCCGACCGAACCGCAGCGGGCTGAGCGTGGCCGGCACGAGCGCGTTGTGATGGTCCTCGACGACGGACGTCGGCGGCACATGATCGATCGGGAAGGTACGGAACTTCAGCATCGTGAAGTTCCGGCCATACCGGCCGACGCGGGTCTGGCGGTAGAGCACGGGGCCGGGCGACGACAGCCGGACACCGGCCGCTGCCACGATCAAGATCGGGAGCACCACCACCAGGCTCACCGCGGCGCCCGCGATGTCGATGACCCGCTTCACCGCGCCCCGCCAGCCCGACGGGCCGCCGTGCAGGACGAGGTGGAGGGTCGTGGGCTCAGTAGCGCCAGCCAGCCGGGGCGCGTACGCACCGGAGGTTGCCTCCGCCACCGCCGTCATTTCTGACAGGCGCCCGACCTCATCCGTACGCATCGATCCCCTGTTTCCTCATCACTCTGGGCGGCCAAGATGGGCTGTTCCCCAGCTGCCCCGATGATTCACTGTGTCAGGTCCCTCGGCCTGCTCCGCCAGCACAAAATCGCCCCCCACCCCGCAGACTTCGCGGTCGGACCAATGTACTGCGTCTGTCGACGGCGGTCTCCCCCGTGTCAACATGACGGCTCGGATGGATCCTGACCGCCCCCCTGTCACCGTGGTGATCCCCACGCATGACCGCTGTGACCTGCTGGTTGAGGCCGTCAGCAGCGTGCTCGGGCAGACCGGCATCGGCTGCGAAGTGCTGGTGGTCGACGACGGATCGAGCGACGGCACCGACGCATGGCTGCAGGGGCAGACCGACCCTCGCGTCCGTCACCTCCGCCTCGAGCCGGCCCAGGAGCGCACCGCCGCCCGCAACGCGGGCCTCGCCCGCGTGCAAACGCCCTACGTGCTCTTCCTCGACGACGACGACCTGCTCGCGCCCCGGGCCCTCGAACGGCTCGCCCGGGCGCTCGACCGGCACCGCCGTGCACCGGTGGCCGCGGGGACGTACGCGACGTTCGGCGTCTACGGGCCCAGCGAGCTTCCCCGCGAACCCACGATCGGCCGGCTGTCGGTGTGCCGTCGGATGTGGCGCGAGATCCTGTGGGGCTGGTATCTGCTTCCGGGCACGGGCCTGTGGCGGGCCGACTACCTGCGCGGCATCGGGGGCTGGGACGAGAGCCGCACGTTCGCCGAAGACCTCGAGCTCAGCCTGCGCATCCACCCCAGGCCGATGGCCCTCGTTCCTCACGTTGTGCTGCGCTATCGCCAGTGGGGGCGCACGCCCGACCCAGAGGTCGAAGCCGAGCACGAGCAGATGAACGCCGAGGTACGTACACAGTTCCTGTCCCGCCTCCCACCCGCAGAGCGGCGATTGGGACAGCAGGTGATCGACGCTCGGCCCGTGTTCCAACGCGCGCTCGCGGCGTACGGCGCCGGTGACTACCGCGCCGCGCGGGCCGGCCTGCTCCAAGGGGTACGCGCCGCGCCATCGCTGCTCACCTCGCCAGTGCTCGGGCCGATGTTCGTCGAGATGCTCGGCAAGTCAACGGTCGCCCTCGTGGCGCCGGTGAGCGTGCGCCGCCGCGTGCGCGATGCCCGCCACGCGAGGCGAGCCGAGCGCCTTGGACCGAAGGCCGCGTGATGACGCGCCTCCGCCGCCCCGAGATCGTCGAGATCCTGCGGTCGCCGTTCTTCTTCCTCGCGCTCGGCTACGTGATCGCGAAGCTGATGCGCGATCCGCAGCTGCTGCCGTTGTTGATCGTCAGCCTGGCGCTGATCCCGGTGGTGGTCATCGCGTTGCGCTGGCCGCTCGCGTCGCTCATCACGATGGTGGCGATCGTGCCGTTCACACAGATGGTGCAGAGCTGGCTCTGGTATCACGGCTGGTTCCCGCCGGATTCGGCCGCGCGGCTCGGCTACGCGAAGGAACTGGTCGTGGTCGTCGCGTTGTGGCGAGGCTGGCAGCAACGACCGCGCCCGCTGCCGCGGCTCGACCGGCTCGCGATCGCGGTCCTCGGCATCGTTGCCGTGTACACGATCGTGCCGATCGGTCCGAACTCCCTGAGCATTCGCTACGTCGCGGCGCGAGGCAACGCCGGCTTCGTCGCGGTGTTCCTCGCCGCCCGCTGGCTCGTCGGCGACGAGCGCCTCCGCCGGAAGGCCGAGCTGCTCATCCCGGCCGTGGCGGCCGTCGTCGCCGCGCTCGGCATCTGGAACCGGTTGGGCCCGGACAGTTGGTCCGGCTGGGTCGACAGCACCGGCATCATTCACTTCCGCAACGACGTGATGAACGCGCCCACCCTCGGCGCGGTCGAGAAGGTGCCGTTCGGCAGCAGCGAGATCATCCGCGCCGGCTCGGTGCTGTTCTCGCCGAACGATCTTGCGTACTACCTGCTCGTGGTCGTGGCGTTGCTCGGGAGCCGCATGGTGCGCCGCGTGAACAAGCCGTGGGAACCGTTCGTCGCCGCACTGTGCACGCTGTGCGTCTTCTACACGTTCAGCCGGAGCGCGATGGCGCTGTTCGCGCTCGCCGGCATCATGCTCGCGGCGGCCTCAGGACGCCTGAGCCGCGGCATCGGCGTGATCTACGGCACGGTGATCGCGCTCGTGCTCGTGCTGGTCTTCCTCGGCGGCGGCGACCAGCTCGCGAGCGGTGCGAACGCGAGCGACCAGCGCACCTCTGGTCACATCGAAGCGATCAACAGTGCGATCACCCAGATCGTGGCGCACCCCGAAGGCCGCGGTCTCGGCACCACCGGGAGCACGTCCGTGCGCTTCAACACGCCCGGGTTCCAGACCGAGAACTTCTACCTGCATGTCGGCGTCGAGGTCGGTCTTCTCGCCGGCGTCGCGGTGACGTTGTTCGTCATCATGGTGCTGCGCGCACTGTGGCGCCGCGCCCGCTCCGCTGGCGGCCTCGCGATCGGGGCCCTGGCGGGGCTCGCCGCGGCCGCCACCGGTGGACTCGTCCTCGAGACGTTCAGCGAATTGGGAACGGGTTGGACGCTGTGGCTGCTCGTCGGTCTCGCGCTCCCGATCGAGGCGTCAAGCCCCTACGGCACGCGCCCAGCAGCCGGCGAGGCCAGCGGCCTCGGTACCGGGCGGGAACACCGCAGCGACGCGAGCCTGCCCCGCCCCGCCTAGCCGGAAACGTCTGGCCGGGTCCGCCAGCAGAGCCTCGATCGCCGCGGCCAGTTCGTCTGGCGAGCGGGCGGGCACGAGCACGCCACTCTCGCCGTCGATGATGATCTCGGGGATCCCGCCCGCCGCCGTGCCGACCACGGCGGTGCCCTGAGCCATCGCCTCGAGCGCGACGAGACCGAAGGGCTCGGCCGACGACGCCACGACCGCCACGTCGAAGGCTGCCATCGCGCTGGCCACGTCGTCGCGCGGTCCGGTGAGCACGACCGCTTCCCCGACTCCCAGTGACGTCGCGAGCGAGCGCAGCCGAGCGGCTTCGGCCCCGAGTCCCCACGTCACCCCGCCGTCGACCAGCTCGCCGCCGACGATGAAGAAGCGAACATCGGGACGAGACCGCGCGACGCGGGCCGCGGCGCGGATGAAGTCGTCGTGCCCCTTCCCCGCGACGAGCCGCCCCACCGTGCCGACCACTGGGGTGTCGGCCTCCAGCCCGAACTCGGCGCGCCAGGCACCGGCGTTCGCGCTGGCGCGATACGCGGCGGCATCGATCCCCGAGTGCACGATGTCGATGTGCGACCTCGACCAGTGGAAGATCGACGTGACGCGGGCCGCAACTGGTTGCGACACCGCGGCGACCCGCGTCGGACGCACGAAGCGCAACGATCGTTCGAAGTGCGATCCATCGGTGTACAAGTCGCGCGCGTGAAAGGTCCACGGCTTGCGCGCGAGCAGCGCCGCGGCTTGGCAGTAGAACGCGGCGCGTATGTCGTTGGCGTGGATGACGTCGACGTCGCGCGCCAATCGGGCGAGCCCGCGTACGGCCTTTTCACCAGCGATCGCGCTTCGAACGCGCTCGACCGTGAAGACCGCCGGAGGCAGCCCCACCGCCGCGAGCGCCGCACCCGTAGCGCCAGCAGTGGGAACGACGAGCGCGGTCCGAACCTCCCAGCCGAGCGCAGGAAGATGACCGACCGCGCGCAACAAGCTGATCTCGCCGCCTGACATCATCGGCGACCCTCCGACGATGAGCACGCGGCGGGCCGGCATCAGCCGAGCCCCGAGTCCGACTTCCCGTCCGGCTCCAGCCAGCCGTCCGGCCACGCGTGATCGCGGATCTCGGCCGGGAGATCCGACGTCGACACATGCTCAGCGCGCGGAAAGACCGGCGGGTCGAATGGATGCAGGTCGCGCATCTCGGGCGTCCACGGGTCCCAGACGCGTTCGAGCCAACCGTCGAGGAACTGGCTCCGATGTCCTGACGATGCGAGCTTCGCCTCGATGCGTCCGCGGTCGCCGATCCAGTCGCCGTGGTGGAAGACCGCCACGTCGCGAGGAACGCGCATCCCGATGAACGGAGCCGCCGCCCGGTCGGGCGCGATGTGGAGGTGATGCAGCTTGCGGGCAAGCCGCGCGACCGGGCTCAGGTGCAGATGGCGCAGATGGTCGAACCAGAGGCCCGGCTCGACCAGCACGACGCGGTGGCTGCTCTCCTCGATGCGCCAGTTCCACGACCGCCAATAGCTGTACGAGCCGGCGAGGAACGCGGGCGCCCGATGCTCCCGCACGAACTGCTTGAGTCGGTGCACAGCGGCGGCTTCGTAGATCTCGTCGGCGTCGACGATCCAGAACCAGTCAGGGCGAGGTGTCACCGGCAGGCCCTGCTCGCGATCGCGGATCCGACTGGCCTGCGGGGCCGGGCACGCAAACGCCATCGCCCGATTGCGCAGAGCGGCCTCCGATCCTTCCGTCGCGATGATCACGTTGACCTTGCGCTCCGGGTCGAGCTCCCGTGAGAGCAGGCTCGTGACCGTGGCGTCGGGGGTCACCGGCGAGCCGAATCGATCGCGGTCGTAGCTCGTGATGACCGTGGCGCCCGAGATGTGCGCGTAGATCGAACGCAGCGACGCGGGGAACAACCGGAAGTCGTTGAGCACGAGGTAGATCGCATGGAAGCTCTCGCCCTCGACCACGAGATGCGACCCTATGCGACGAACATGACGACGTTGCCCCGATGACCGAACCGATGGAGGAACCGGGCAGCACGCCGGGCGACGAGCTCGGGATCGCGTTGGTGAGCCACTCCTGGGCCACCACTGCGCCGACCGGCGTGCATCGCTACGGGCGCGAGCTCGTGCAGGCCCTCGCCCGCCGGCGCGACACGAGGCTGTCGATCTGTGGCACGGGCGAGCCGAGGGGCCAGCCCGGAGGTGCCCGCCGAGCGTCGGATCTGTCGTGGTTGCCTGACGGCGTGCGCGTCGGCGCCGTGCGCGGTCCTCGGCGCGCGGTGCTGCTCGGATGGTGGACCATCGGCCGCCCTCGCATCGACCGCGCCGCGGGGGCCGCCGATCTCGTGCACGTGACGCAGGCCGTCTTCCCGGTACCGACCCGTCGCCCTGTCGTGTACACGGTGCACGATCTGTTTCCGCTCCAGCATCCGGAGTGGTACCCGCTCCAAGCGCGCATCGGCCATCGGCGTGCGCTGCGGGCGCTCGAGCACGCGGCCGCGGTGATGGCGGACTCGACGTGGACCCGCGACGCACTCGTGGACTTGCCGTGGGTCGATCCGGCGACGGTGACGGTGGTCCCGCCAGGGGTCACCCCCCGGTTCCGCAACTCGCCGCCCGACGAGATCGCCCGGGTGTGCGCGCGGCTGGGCGTCGAGCCCGGCGGGTTCGATCTCTTCGTCGGCCAGGTGTCAGCGCGCAAGAACCTCGATGTGGTCATCGACGCGCTCGCGCTGGCGACATCGCGGCGGCCGCTCGTGATCGCCGGGCCACCGGGCGACGCATCGGAGGCGATCGAGCGCTTGGCGCGCGAGCGCGGGGTGTCGGACCTCTTGCGATGGCCGGGCTTCGTGAGCGACGACGACCTTCACGGGCTCCTCCACGCCGCTCGCGCGCTGTTGCATCCGTGTGCCACCGAAGGGTTCGGCTTGACCCCGCTCGAAGCGATGGCGGCCGGCACGGCGACCGTGGTGGCCGACGCGGGTGCGCTGCCCGAAACCGTCGGCGACGCGGCGCGGCGATGCCCCCCGGCAGATCCGGCGGCCTGGGCGGAGGCGATCGACGCGCTCGAAGACGACGACATCGTGCGCGACCTGTCGACGCGAGGACGCGAGCACATCGACCGCTACGACTGGGACCGCATCGCGCAACGGGTGGTGGACGTGTACCGAACGGCGCTCGGGCGCGGCTGAGCGAGCGCGCGACCTCTGAGTACGCTCGCGACCGTTGGGGGTCGACCGCGACACTGAGGTAAGGCTCGAGGCCGTCTCTGGCCGCGCCGCGGCGCGCGTCGTACCCATGCTCGTCGACTGGTTCGCACCGACGTCCGTCATCGATGTCGGCTGCAACGCCGGGGTCTGGTTGCGAGCGTTCGTCGACCTCGGTGTCGACGACGTGATCGGCGTCGACCAACCCGAGGTCGGCCGCGCACGCCTGATGATTCCCCCTGAGCGATTCGTGCCCGCCGACCTCGCGCAGCCACTCGGGATCGACCGCACCTTCGATCTGGCGCTCTGCCTCGAGGTGATCGAACACGTCCCCGCAACGGCGAGCCAGTTGATCCTCGATGAGCTCGTCGCGTTCGCCCCTGCGATCGTCTTTTCGGCCGCTGTCCCCGGCCAGGGCGGCGACCACCACGTGAACGAGCGTTGGGGCTCCTGGTGGGACGACCACCTCGTCAAGCGAGGTCTGGTGCGGTTCGATGTGCTGCGCCACGCGCTGTGGGACGACCCGGGCGTGCAGTGGTGGTACGCGCAGAACATCGCTGTGTACACGGTCCCCGACCATCCGGCCGTTGAACAGCTACGCAACGACGAGCGGCCGATACCGATCGACGTCGTGCACCCGCGCCTCTTCACCGAGGCCCTGGCTCGTCCGCCCACGACGCGCGAGTCGATCGCCGCGCTGCCCGGCGCGCTGCGTCGGTCATTCCAGACCCGCGTGCTCGATCGGTTCGGGCGGACCCGCTGACGAGCGACGACACGCAGGCCGGTCGCGGACCGGCACCTCGTTGGATGGTGATGGCGCTGATCGTGATCTCCGCCGCGATCACGACATCGGTAGCCATCGGAAGCCGCGTGTCGCTGTGGGACGACGAAACCGCGACGGCATCCGAGGCGACGCGCTCCGTCGCACAGCTTTTGCGCCTCCTTTCGCACTCCGAAGGTGGGCTGGCCGGTTATGTCATCGCGATGCGTGGGTGGGCCGCGCTGGCCGGCACCAGCGAGCTCGCGTTGCGGCTCCCGTCGCTGGCCGCGCTCGCGTTCATCGTTGTCGGCGCCGGCTGGATCACCTGGAGGATCGCCGGCGCGTTCGCCGCGGTGGTCGCGGCCGCCGCCGTCGCTCTGCATCCCACCCTCGCCCCGATCTACGGCATCGAGGCCCGGCCGTACGCCGTCAGCACCGCCCTCGCCGTGCTGGCCGCCCTCATCGCCCATCGCGTGTCTCGCGGCGAAGGGCGCTTCCCGTACATCACGTGGTCGGTCGTGGCGGGCGCGGCCATCGCCTGCCATGTACTTGTCGTGTTTGCGGTGGCACCGCAGGTGCTGTGGCTACTGCCGGCACGACGCGGCGATCGCCGCCGCGCGTTCGCCCTCGCCGTCGCGCTTCCGACGGCGGTCGCGATCGCGATGGTGGTCCTGACCGCGCGCGCGACGGTTTTGCAATCGTGGATCGACCCGATCACGGCTTCGTCGCTGCTGGCGATCAGCAGAGCCGTGCTCGCCACGGGCGCTCTCGCCGCCATCGTCGCATCGGTGCCGGGGCTGCTGCTGTGGCGCGGGCGACGCGACGGCTCCCCCGCAGAATCGCCGAGCGATCCCGTCGATCTCGCCGTGCTCATCGGATGGGCCGCGTTGCCGCTTTGCGCGCTCGCGTTCCTCTCGCTGGTGAGCACGCCGACGCTCGTCGCTCGCTACGCGCTGTCGTCCGCCGTTCCGATGGCCGCGCTCGCAGGCATCGCCGTCAGTCGAGCGGTGGCCGGGATCCGGACGCGACCGCGCGCGGTCGCGTCCTTCGTGGCGACGGCGGTGCTCCTGATCGGATTGGTTGGTGCCGGCGGCCTCTACGTGCGAGCCGGTGCCCTGCGGCCAGCCGACAAGCCGACGGACTTGCGCGGTGCGGCGCGTTGGGTGCTCGACCACGAGCACGACGGCGACGGGATCCTCTACGCACCCACGTGGGCCGAGATGGGGATGCGGTGGTACCTCGTCGACTCGGCGAACCGCCGACCGCCCACTGACGTCACCGCTCAGTCGACGACCTCCGCTTCCGCGGCCGGAAGTCTCTTCACTCCCACGATCGACCCGACGAGCGCTCGCGCGCGTCTCGCTGCGCTGACGCGCATCTGGATCGCGGGCTACGGCAACGAGACGCCGTGGCAACCCGTGCCCGAGATCGGCATCCCCCTCGCAATGCTCGTGCGGCGCTGCTGGACACCGATCGATCAACACCGCTTCGGCATCACGATCGAGCTGTGGGCGCGACCCGCGACCGTGAAGGCCGCCGGCTGCCCGTGATCACCGTTCGGTGACGATCTCGATCAGTCGCCGGATGAAGTCCGCCTCGGACCAGCGCGACGCGTGCACCGCGATGGCGTCCGCGTCGAGCGACAGCGCATCGAGTCGATCCACCGCGTCGCTGATCTGACCCGCGTCGGCCCGTTCGAAGAACACGCCGGTGACACCGTCGTCGACGGTGTCGACGAAACCACCGTGATGCAACACGATCGACGGCTTTCCGAACGCCGCCGCCTCGACCGAGATCAGGCCGAACGACTCGTGCGACGCCGCGACAACCGCGCGGCATCGACGCAACAACCAGCGCATGCCGGCGTCGTCGGCAGGCCCGATCACGACGACGTTGCGTGGTGCGATCGATGTGAGCCGAGCCTGCTCGGGGCCGCTGCCCGCGACGACGAGCGAATCGTGGGGCCGCGCCCGGAACGCGTCGATCACCACATCGATGCTCTTGCTCGCAACGAGTCGCGTCGCGAGCAACACGAAGTTCTCCGGAAGGCCGTCGCACGGCGAGCGCTCGTCGCCATTCGCATCGATCGTCACCGGTGGCGGCAACACAGTGGGATCGACGCCATACAGCGTGCGCACCGTGTCAGCCATCGCGCGACTCCCCACGAGATGGCGGTCGCCGCTCTCCACGGCGCGTCGGTCCCACCGTCGTAGCCGGCGCTCGAGCAACCGAAGGCCGGCGCGTTCGACACGGGATCGGCCGGCCAGGAACGCCTCCTGGTCGTTCAGCCAGCGCGCGGGTGCGTGCATGTAGAGCACCTTGCGGCCTGACGTCGCCACGCCGGCTGACCAACCACTCGTGCCGCACACCACCACGTCGGCATCAATCCGCGTGCGGCCGAAGACCGTCGCCAGCAACGGGAGTGCAGCGCGGTGGTTGTTACGCAGAAACGCGACGCGATTGATGGCGAACGGCGTGATCGGAATCGAACCGAATTCCGGGAACGTCCTCTCGGGTCGGAAGAACGCCGTGCGGATCGGCGCGTCGGGAAATGCGCGGTGCATCGACAGCAGCACACGTTCGCTGCCACCGCGCTCCACGACGTAGTCGTGCACGATCGAAACAGCAACGGCGTCGCGAGCGCTCTGGTCGTGTATCCGCAGGATGGTACGAGTCGCGCCGCCCAGGCCGAAACAGGGGCGACCGCGACGGCGGTTTACAGTCTCCCGGTGGGTGATCCGGGAAGGCACGTCGTCTTCTTCGATGCGTACCCACACATGTACGCGGGCACGGCTCGCAGCGTGCAACAGATCGCGCAACGGCTGCCAGAACACGGCTACACGGCGTCGGTCCTCCTCCCCGGGGAAGGCACGGTGGCCGACCACGTGCGCGACGCGGGAGTGGATGTTGCGATCGTCCCTGTTCCCGACTCGTTGAGTCACTACGGCCGCACGACACGCGGGCTGGTGCTGCTGCGCGGGTTGATCGCGCTGCCGTTGTACTGGTGGCGCCTGCGGCGTCACCTGCGGGCGCATCCCGGGGTCGTGTACGTCACCTCGCATCGCAGCGTCGTGTTGGCCGCGCCGGCGGCCCGGCTCGCTGGCTTGCCCGTGCTCTGGCTGATCTCGGGCATTGAAGACGACGTCGCCGTGAGCGCATTGTCGAACCTGCTCGCGACGCGCACGATCGCGTGCTCGCCCGCCGCCAGCGCGGCGCTGCCTGGTCTGCGCCCTGATCTGCGCCGTCGCGGCCGGCCGCGTCACACGATCGTGCCTTTCCCGCTCGATCCGCGCTTCGAAGACGCACCTCAGACGAACCCTCGGCATCCGCCGGTCGTCGTCACCGTCGGCCGACTCGAACCCATCAAGGAACATCCGCTGCTCCTCGACGCGTTCGCGTCCGTGCGCGACCGCGTGCCCGGCGCTCGACTCCGCATCGTCGGCGGCGAGCAGGAGGGGCACGCGGACTACGCCGCCGAGGTACACCGCAAAGCGGCCGAGCTCGGAGACGCGGCCGAGCTCACCGGATGGACCGACAACCCGGAAGCGCTCCTGCTCGACGCGTCGGTCTACGTGTGCAGCTCGCGCCGCGAAGGCATGGGCATCGCCATCATCGAAGCGATGGCGTGCGGCCTTCCCGCCGTGATGACCGCCGACACCGGCCTCAGCGGGTTCCTCGTGCATGAGCAGTCGGCGTTGATCGTGCCCAACGGCGACTCGCGTGCGCTGGCCGACGCGATCGTGCGACTTCTCGACGACCCTGCGCTCGCGCAACGTATCGCCGACGGCGGACGCGCCGCCCTCCGCCAGTTCTCGCTCGACCGCGTCGCGGCGGCGACTGCTGCGGTGGTCGACGAGATGCTCGAACACGCGCCAGCACGTACATGAAGGTCGTCTGGGTCACGACGTCGGTGCCAGACCCTGCAGGTGGCGGCGGCCGCTCGCACGAGTACGAGCTCATCAGGGCGCTGGCGCACGATCACGACATCCATGTGGTCACGTGCGACTTCCGCAACCGCGAAGGCGGCGCCGCGGTGGGCGCCGCCAGTGCACGGTTCTCCGCCGTCGAGTGGACCGTGCGGCCCTATCCCACGAGCAAGCTCGGCGTGGCGCGCGGCTTGCTCAGGGCTGACCCAACGCTCACGATCTGGCTCGGACGCGATCGCATCCCGAAACTCGTCGACGCGATCGCCGGCATCGTCGCCGCCGAGCGACCCGACCTCGTGCAGGTCACCCACGGGGAGCTCGCGCACCTGCTCGACCACCTGCATCCTCCAACTGCACTCCTGCTCTTCGATGCGCTCACGCGCGCGCTCGACACCCGCCGCACGGTCGAGCCGCTCGCGCGCCGGCGACTGCAACTTCGCGTCGAGCACGCCCGAGCGAAGCGGTTCGAGCGCGTTCACTACGCGAAAGCCACGGGGATCGCGAGCGTTTCGTCGGTCGACGCTGCCGCCGTCGAGGCGCTGGTCCACCGCCCCGTCACCGTGTTGGAGAACCCGGTCAGCGAGTCGTTCTTCGAGCCGCCCGATCGCCCGAGGTCGACCACGATCGTGAGCTTCGTCGGCGCGCTCGCGCATCAGCCGAACAGCGACGCGATCCGGCGGCTCGTCGTCGACATCTGGCCGCTCGTGATCGCTCGACGACCCGACGCCGAACTTCGCGTCGCCGGTCGCGCCGATGGTGATCCCACCGTGCCGGAGCTTCGTCGCCTCGTCGAGGGTGTGGGTGGCCGGCTGGACGCCGACGTGCCCGACATCCGGCCCTACTACTGGGAGGCCGCGGTCACCGTCGCCCCTCTGCGACACGGGTCGGGCCTTCGCAACAAGGTGATCCACGCGATGGCCTGCGGCGCACCGGTCGTCGCGTCACCCGCGGCCCTCGAGGGCATCCCACCGGAGATCGCCGAGCACGTGTGGTCAGGGTCGACCGACGACGAGCTGGCCGCGGCAGTGGTCGCGGTCCTCGACGACAGCACCGCCGCGAGCGCCCGGGCCGCGGCCGCGATCGAGAGCGTCGCTGTTCTTCGCACCGAGCACGCGGCGGCGCGACACGCCGCGTGGTGGGAACAGCTGCGCGGTCAGGCCTGAACGGTCCCTTGGCCGAGCGCGGTCGGCAGCGCGTGACGCCACGCCCCGCTGACCTCGTCGACGGGAAGATCGAGCACACCCTCGATCACGAGACGATCACCACCGGCGCGTCCGACCTGCCGCACGGGAACCCGCGCGGCGTCAGCTCGCGCGACGACGTCGGCGACGCTTCCCTGCGCGACACACAGCACCACGCGCGACGGTGTCTCCCCGAAGAGATCGACGATGGTCATCGCGTCGACTTCGAAGCCGACCTCGCCGGCAACGGCCATCTCGGCGAGCGCGACGGCGAGCCCGCCCTCGGCCACGTCGTGCACCCCGAGCACTCGCCCATCGACGACGAACGCGCGGACGAGTGCACAGACGGCGGCGTGGAGTTCGAGATCGACACCCGGCAGCGCGCCACCGTGCGCGCCGCGGGTCCAGGCCCAGCGCGAACCTGAGAGCGTCGTCGCCCGCGGACCGAGCACGAGCAGTTCGCCACCGTCTTCGGTACGCGCGCCGGGGGGTCGGCGATCGAGCCGGTCGATCAAGCCGAGCATCCCGATGATGGGCGTCGGGTCGATGTCGACGCCCCGCGACTCGTTGTAGAAGCTCACGTTGCCGCCGACCACGGGCACCTTGAGCGCACGACACGCGCCGGCCATCCCGTCGATCGACTCGGACAGTTGCCACATGACTTCGGGATGCTCCGGGTTGCCGAAGTTGAGGCAGTTCACGACGGCGCGGGGTTGCGCACCGACACAGGCAAGGTTGAGGGCGGCCTCGGCCACGATCATCTCGGTACCCACCCGAGGGTCGACGGCGCACCAACGATGGTTGCCGTCGGTCGTGAGCCCGAGCCCGCGGCCCGTGTCGACGCCCGTCGTCGGGTGCTTGAGCCGCAGCACCGTCGCGTCACCGCCGGGACCGGCCACCGTGTTGAGAAACAGTTGGTGGTCGTACTGCGACCACACCCATGACGCGTCGGCGAGCATTCCGAGCACGTCGTCGCCCACGCGGGTGACGTCGTCGGCGCTCGGAACCGGTTCGTTCCCGCGCCGCTCATCGAGATCGTGAGGGGGCGTGCGCGGACGGTCGTAGCGCGGCGCGTCGTCTTCGAGTGATTTTGCGGGCATGTCGGCGAGCACCTCGCCGTCGAACCGATCGAACACGCGCAACCGGCCGGTGCCGGTGACCGTGCCGACCACCGAGGCCCGCACTTCCCAGCGCTCGCAGATCGCGAGCACTTCGTCGAGATGCTCTGGCGTGACGATCGCGAGCATCCGCTCTTGCGACTCGCTGGTCATCACCTCGAACGGCGCCATGTGAGGTTCGCGCTGCGGCACTTCGGCGACGTACACGTCCATGCCGGCGCCCCCCTTGGCCGCGGTCTCGCTCGTCGCACAGGTGAGCCCCGCGCCACCGAGATCCTGCACGCCGATGGCGAGGCCCGCGTCGAGCAGCGCGAGACACGCTTCGATGAGGCGCTTCTCTTCGAACGGATCCCCCACTTGCACGCTCGGTCGCTTGGCCGAGTCGGCTTCTTCGTCGCCGAACCCGGCCGACGCGAGCACGCTGACACCACCGATGCCGTCGCGGCCGGTGCTCGATCCGAGCAACACCGCGAGGTTGCCCGCGCCGCTCGCCACGCCTCGCACGAGGCGCTCGACCGGAAGCAGACCGACGCACAACACGTTCACCAAGGGATTGCCGGCGTACGTCTCGTCGAACACGACCTCGCCGCCGACGGTGGGCACCCCGACCGCATTGCCGTAGCCCGAGATCCCCGACACGACGCCCTCGGCGATCCACCGGCTCCGCGCGTCGTCGAGCGGACCGAACCGCAAGGGGTCCATCACCGCGATGGGCCGGGCCCCCATCGAGAAGATGTCGCGCAGGATCCCACCGACCCCGGTGGCGGCGCCTTGATAGGGCTCGACCGCCGACGGATGGTTGTGGCTCTCGATACGGATCGCCACGCCGATCCCGTCGCCAGCATCGATCACGCCCGCGCCCTCACCCGGGCCGACCAGCACCCACGGCGCCTCCGTCGGGAGCCGGCGCAGGTGCAGGCGTGACGACTTGTACGAGCAGTGCTCTGACCACATGACCGCGTACATCGCGAGCTCGAGGTCGTTCGGATGGCGTCCGAGGATCCGCACGATCGTTGCGAGCTCGTCGTCGGTCAGACCCAATGCACGATGCACGCCTGCGTCGGTCGCACCCGCGTCTGTCACGCCCTCGTCGCTCACGAAGTTCACCGTACAGGCGGCACCATCGTGACCACGTCGACGCCCGTGAACTGTCGAGTGCCCGCGATCGTCCAGCCGGCGATCTGCGGTCGCGTGTCGCTCGAGCGCACGACGATCAGCAGCCGCCGGGGCGCCGTCGTCACGCCACACGTCGCCGTCGCGTAGTACCGCGCCGGCCCGAGACCAGGCCCGAACCCGACTTGGCCGTCGTCGCGCGCGTCAGCGCACGCGAACGCCATCGCCGTCCGGTAGTCGTCCTTCGCGGGGACGCCGTCGTACCAGTCCACGAGGCAGCGTCCGTTGTGCAGCAACAGCACCGCGAGGCCGACCGCGGCGACGCCCTGCGAGCGCCGCGCCAGCGCGTCGACACCCGCGGCCGTCAAGACCGCGGCGGCTGGAACGCACACGTTCAGGTAGTACTCGACGAACAACGGCTTCAGCGCCGACGCACCGATCGCGAGCACGAACGGCACCACGAACCACGACAGCAGCGCGGTGATCGCGGTCAGATCATCCGGATCCCTGCGGGCGCTCCAGAGCCG
>Ga0105245_10002707_pt1 | contig 15943 bp, 10 predicted proteins | sample KBSM54metaG_FD_81523 | JGI IMG/M metagenome (GOLD analysis project Ga0105245, IMG submission 81523) | Miscanthus rhizosphere microbial communities from Kellogg Biological Station, Michigan, USA - KBS M5-4 metaG | ecosystem: Host-associated > Plants > Roots > Rhizosphere > Soil | place...
ACCGGGTCGCTGCGAGACGATGCGATACTCCTCCTCTACAACGAAGGTCAGGAGGGCGAGAGCGGCGCGCCCGTGACGCTCGACGCTGATTCGGATCAGGTGGTCGGGTTTCACGATGGAGGTTCGCCCGACGGCGGAGGACCAGCCTCGGGTTACGCGGTGTTGCTCGACCCGAGAGCGCTCAGCCATGCTACGCCGTGCAGAGTGGCTGAGCGCGTCTCCGGCTACGATCCGCCACGATTTGCCCAGTCTGACATCGTCGAGCTCGCCAAGAAGAATCCGTTCGATTCCTCGGCGGCCTTTTCGCTAGACCTCCTGGGGCTGCATGTGCCGAACGAATCGAGCGATTCATTGGCAGGTGCAAGCCTCCGCCTGTGGACCAAATTCGCTCATTCCGGTGACGTGCTCGATGGCGGATCTGTTCGCGGCTATGCGGGCGTGAGCGGTGCGTTCGGGCAGTACAACCAGCGCTACTTGGCGCCAGGTGGCGAGGTTCTCGAACAATATTCGGGGAGTGTTAGCACTGCGGAGCTTGAGCTCGGCGTCGGCGGACGAATCCTGGAACACGATCGCCTGAACTTGGGGCTGTACGTGGGCGGCGTCGTTGGCTTTATGCACGAGAACGCGCTGCCAGACGTGTTGGACCACTACAGCACGTTCGCAGGCGGACGCTCGGACCTCCGTCTCTGCGTGGTGATTTCCACGAGCTGGCTGCTCTGCTCTGTCGCGGGAGGAAGTTGGGTCCGGCGTGACAGGGCGACGGTCCGCTACACAGGATTTGGTGCTGAGCTGACGCGTGAGCCGCAAGGCTGGACGGTCACCGGCAGTGTAGGGCTCGGGTTCGAATATGAATTCTAGACGTCGTTGGGACTTCGTCCTGTCCGTCACACTGTGCGTAGCGCTGGCGGCATGTGGCAGTTTGGGCGAACCCAAGGCCTTCCTTCCGGACAGCGGAACCGGCGGCAACACCTGCGTCGGCGGGCAAGACTGCGTCCCAGGGCACATCTGCATCAACGGTGACGGAGGCCCGGATCGCTGTGCGCTCCAGTGCGACGACGACGAATGCCTTCGGTTGGATCCGAGTTGGCAATGCTCCTCCGCGCAGGGGGCATGCAAATCCGTCGAATGCGGACGCAAGATCGCATGCAGCACAGCCGAATTCTGCGACCTGAGTTTGTTCCGTTGCTACCCTACCTCGGGCGCCTGTTCAACGGTGAGCGACTGCCCCGTGTTCGGCTTGGTCGATGGCGTGGAGCTGAGTTGCACGTCGGGGAGTTGCGTGCTTAATCGCCCATCGCCATCGTTTGTGTCGGGCCTCGACACGAGGGGCGTCGTCGAGGTCTTGTCGCCAACGCCAGGGCAAGAGTTCGCCAACGAGGGCGAAGTGGCGTTTCAATGGACGGCCGTGAACGCGCCGGTCCTCGTCGTCGTCGCGGACGCAGAGCCGACGACCCTGGACAAATTGCGTGCACATGCCGTGTGGGGCTTCGCTGGCAAGTCCGACGAGGCCGGCGTCATTCACTGGGCTAATGGTGTCCACGTAACGGCAGCCGGTTGGAATGGCGTGCCGGCCGAGCCGCCGCAAGAGGTGCCGCTCTTCGTGGTGGTACAGGCCGTCCAGCGAGGCGTGCTGCTCGGCGCCTCGAGAGCCGTTCCCTTCTCGATCGGCAAGGCCTGGAAGACGGAGGGCGACAGCTGCGAGGACCAAGGCGTCGTCAATGGCTCGTGTGCCAACCCCGCACGCGTCCTGGTCTGCAATTCAGGCCAATGCCGGGTCGCTTGCGCTTCCAATCTGGACTGCTCGTCAGAATCCGGTTGTGCGATCACCCCGTCTCTGACGTCCTTTGCGGTCTGCGACCTGCCGCCCCCTTGAACCCAGCACGCGCGCGTGCCCGAGCGATCTGTCGCTCGGCGAAGAGCCTTACTTGTTCATCACCTCAGGGCACCACGCGCACGACAAGACCGAGCGATCTCACGATCGCGAATGCCAACAGGCTACTGAATAACACGCACACGCCCAGATAGGTGAAACGCTCTGGTTTATGCGCTTGAAGGAGCCGAGTCGCTACGGCCTCCCTCTCTGTCAGTGAACTGCGGGGACCGTCCATTGATGTCGATACCTACTCACGATTAAGCATACAGAAACAAGCTCGCTACGCGACGTGATCTGATCATTTTTGCTCATCGCTTCACCTACTCGCACCGCAGCTGCATGAGGCGCCAGTCCGCGCGCTTCACCGGGCCGAGCATCAGCGCCGCTCGATGCGCGAAGCACGTTTCCGTAGCTCGAGTGATCTGACTGGACTCTATGCGGTGGCGACGACCGGCAGCGAACGGAGGCGCGTTCCCGCGATCCGCTCTCTGAGCGCGTCACCCATCAAACCTTTCTTGTGGTAGGTTTCGGTGATCACTTCTTGGAGCGACTCCTCGTCAAGACCGATCGCGCGTGCGCGAATCTCATTGAGCACGCTTGCGGCCTCATCAAACAAGGTGCGGGCGTCCACCAGCGACATATATCGGGCATCTTTCGCAATCCCCGCCGCCTTATCTTGAATTTTCGATCGCGGCGACACGACGACGATGGTCGTTTCTCGAACGGGAGGAAGCTCCTTGTCGTTCTGGGATAGCCACTCTGGATGCACCATGGCTTGCCGAACGGTGTCGAAAGATATCGGCGCCTCGGGCTTCTCTTTAGACTTGGCTTCGAAGTCGTAAAAGTGTCCGTCCTCGGTCCACCAGACTCCGTCAGGCGCTCCGGTGCCGTTATGTCGCTTTGTCTGAAAACCCAGCATGCGCCCAAGAACCGCAAGACCGCGCTGGAAAGGTCCGGCTTCGTTGTTGTTGAGGTCCGCCCGCGCTTCAGAAACTGAGCGCTCGAACTTGCTCCCTCGGATCTGCCACTCCTCAAGGAGTGCCTCGATCACTGAGACGCCGAACGGGGAGCCGTTGGGCATGATTGACGGGTGTGCAAAGCTTAGCGCGGCAAGCCAGCGAACTCCGCCGGCGAGTCTCGCCGCCATTTGAACGTGGCTGAGAAAAGTTCGGTGAAACTTATCGTCGCCAGAAACTCGATGTGCCGCGTCAGCGGCGGTAGCGGCCAGGTATTCCCAAAAGGCCCGGTATGGCTTGAGCCCCGGCTTGTTGAGCATGTCGGACACCTTCGCGGCGTTTTCGTGCGCTTGGACGGGGTCGTCCCTCCACAAATCCTGCACGTAGCGGATTTCATATTCCACGGCCGCTGCAAGCGCGCCGGATGAATCGCTAGGCGTACGCGGCATCTCTTTGGCGTCAGCTCGAATTGAGGCGTCTGCATCGCGCCACTCCTCGGTTTGCCCGAAGAAGGCGTCGAGGTAGTCGCACGCGTCTGCTTTGCTCAGATTCTCGGACTGCCGAAGGCCGAATTCGAGCTCTGCTTGGAGCTCCGGGCTGAGCCCTTCGCTATTCGTACGGGTTGAACACCACTTGAGGAGGTCTCGGCCCACGCAATACACCAACGCAAAGTCGCTTGGATTGCGCGTGCAGCGGCCCAACGCCTGAGTGAATCGAACTCGGACGCGGTTGCGAAGCACGGCGTGCGCTCCCAGTCGTTCGCGCAAGAACGTCTCCTGTAGGTTTAGCGCTCCCGGAACTCCGACCACAACAAGGCGGCGGCAAGTGTCCCCTGGTAGATCTATTCCGTCGAATCTGTTTGCCAAGACGAGCGCGACGGACCCTTTCGCGTCTGTGAACTTTGACATGTCGGACTCAATGTCCTCCGCGTCGAGCACCGTGTGTCCAGCCTTCGCGAGTTGGTCGCTAATGTGTCGAGATGCATGTCCGTCACGAGGAGCACTCGATGGTCTTTCTCAAGCGCTCGCTCCTCGACGGCGTTGTGCCCTTCGGGTGTCATCATCCCCGGAAAAAGGATCAAACGGCGGCCGGTGTTCGCCTCTCGAACGTCATCCGAGTAGATGCGCTGAATGCGACCGACGCCATACATCCGCTCAAGATCTCCATCCTCCCCGAGCGTCGCCGACATGTATACCCTGTGGCGTGCATCCGCGAACGGTGCGTGTGCATAGGTCGGCGGAATTAGCGGGCGAATCAAAAATGCGCCGGGCGACACATAGATACAACAAGCGGAGAGGTGCCCCTTGATCGCGATCCATGGAAACTTTACGTCACTGCGGGTCTCTTTCTTGAAGCAGTGCACGTCAAGAAGCGCCTGAAGTTGATTCAATCGATCCGCGTACGTTGGAAGCGGGATTAGATCCACGTCACGGGAAGAACCGCTCCCGTGAACATGCCGCATTTCCGGCTTCACCAAGTCCCCAAAGAAGTTTAGGAGCGCCTGGAATATCGGTTTGTCGGTGCCGCTGGCTGTAACCCTAAGGCTCCACATGGCAGCGACGTAGCTTTCGCCCGCGTGAGCATCATCACAAATTATGACTTCTGGATCATTCAACCCGGGCCCAGCGTTGAACAGACCCGCGTAACTTGTGATCGCGATCGACGCACCGCGCTGAAACGACGCTAGGTCCGCTTCCACGTAGTTCTTCTTCGTGCCAACGAAAGGGATGGCGGGGACACCGTACTCCTTGGCTCGTGCTGTGGTTTGATAGACGAGCTGGTTTGTCGAGCACAGATACACTACGCGACTGTCCGAATCCCGACGGTGGTACTCGCCGATCAGTAAACCGACCAGCGTTTTTCCTGACCCAGTGCCGAGCTCGAGCGCGAAGTCTTTCCGATTCTTGTCGGTCGCCGCTCTTGCGTAGTTATCCAATATGCGTTCCTGGTGCCCCCACGGAGAAGGAAACGGCCGCCTTGGGAGCATCGCGTAGAGCGCTCTCGGTGACTCTGCCTTTGGAGTAGCTGGCGGCTTTTGTTTGAACACCTTGCCCCGTACTTCTTGTGCCTTTACCGGCACGCGAACGAAGCGTCGAAGGTACCGCGCGGCTGCCGCGTCTCGCAAGCGGTGCGTTGTGACCGAAGTGACCGAAGTGACCGAAGTGACCGAAGTGACCGAAGTGACCGAAGTGACCGAAGTGCAACACCCTGACGTCATCTGCGGAAGAAAACATCGCAACTGGCGCGTGTCGGGGGCCGACTTTGTGAGCCATGGCGTGGGCAACGGTTCGGGAGATAGGGCGAGGTCAGTGGCGTGTGACATTCTACCGAGTCGACGCTGGGTGTGCGCGCTTCGCCTCAAGCATCACGTGTGACTGGCCAAACGTGCTCGCGGCGCTCGGGTGCCGAGGGTGGTCGGCGCACGGGTAGGTTCCGAGAACCCGATCGTGCTCGCCAGCAATCTTCTCAAGGTACCGCAATGCGTCCGTGTTCGCTTAAACAATTTCCCTATCGACCCATCGCAGTTAACTCCGGAAGGTCGCAGAATGCTGCCCCTGCCGCCACCACCGCCACCGGTGCCGCTTCGCGAAGTGATACTGAGCAACCTCGCTCTTGCGTCACTGCGCGGGTACCTCGGCCTTTTTGCAGGCACCGGGCTCTCGAAGGCTGCGACGAGCGGAGCGGCGCCGGGCTTCGAAGAGCTATTGAAGCAAGCCGCAGAGCGGCTAGGCCTTTCCTCGGACTTCGAGTCTCTGCCCTTCCGGCGCAAATCACTCCCTCAGGTGGCGTCGGCTCTCGTCGGACAGATTCGCGACTCGGGGTACCCGGCCGATCCCGCAGAGCGCCTACGTCAGGCGATCGCGGACTTGTGTGCATTTGCTCCCGACCCTTCGGTGGAGAAGAGGCTCGGGGGTGCGCTACGCGCGGTGCAGCCTGGATGGATCATCACCACCAACTACGACCTCGTGCTGGAAGCGCTGATCGAGGACGCCGAGGGGACGTTGCCGACCCAGCCGCTCGTTGCGCGCCCAGATAGGGTCCCCATCTACCATCTGCACGGGCATCGGCACGAGCCGTCGTCGATCCGCGTGACTGAAGAAGACTACGTCACGCTCTTGGCGCCGATCGACTATCAACGCCTAAAACTCCCTCTTCTTCTCATCGAGTCCGCGACGCTAATGCTCGGGTATTCGCTTGGTGACATCAACGTCCGATCTGCGATGGAATGGTCCAGATCATTCCGCGGCTCGTCCTCGCTTCGTCTGCACCCGTACCAGGGCATCGTGGTGCAAGCGCTGTGGACCCCGTCGCCTTGCGCAGATCCATACACGGGATCGAACGATGAGTTCATCGTTGAAATCTCAGACGTGACCGCGTTTCTTGAAGAGCTGGCCATCGCCCGATTGCGCATCGACGGGAGCATCCGACAAACTACTGCCGATATTCACCAGTTCCTGTCAGACACGACCAATGCGATGGGTGTTGCAACGGACGCCGCTAAAAAAGCCGACTTCCTCAACATTGTGCAGCACGCGATGCCGTACTGTTCGACAAGTCGACTCATCGACTTCATGGCGCAAGTTCTCGATCCTGTTTGGGTGCTTACGCGGGAAAATGGTGCCTTTAGTTACTACGATCTCTACTTGTCGCTAACCCTCGATATTCTCGCGCGCCTCACGCTAACGTCTGCCAACCCGAATCTGGTTCGGTATCTCGGCAAGAGCCTCAATCGTGTCGGTTCGAAGATCAACCCGCTGAAGCCGCTCGGATCGGCACACGACGCAACAGATCGCTGGATTGCTGATCACCGAATGATCCCTTCGGCCGTCGCACGAGAGCTACGCCTATTCTCGATGGAAGCGGACAATGGCGGTTTAGCCAGAATGCTCAGCTTCGTGGCGCCGTGGTGAAGGAGTTGTGCGTGCCGCGGGCTCCCGGCGCGCTAGGTTTGCGCCCATGTGCGGTCGTTACAAGCTCAGCGCGAAGAACGCGTGTGGGAGCACTTCGATCTGCACGGTTTTCCGTTCGAACTGCCGCCGCATTGGAACATCGCGCCCACGCAATCGATCGCCCTGATCCGCACGCCGCATCAACTCGAGTTCTTGCGGTGGGGTATCAAGATCCCAAACCCTCGCGCGGGCGGGTTCAACGTACGCGTCGACTGGCCCGGCGCGCCCTTCTACCGTGAATCTATCGCTGGGCGACGCTGCCCAGTCGTAGCGGACGGTTTCTACGAGTGGCGCGTGACGGGTGAAGGCAAGAGCGCAACGAAGCAGCCTTCCTTGATCAAACGCCAGGATGGGCAGCCCTTCGCCTTCGCTGGCTTCTGGGCCAAGGTTCAGGTGAAGGCTGAGTTTGTCGACGCCGCAACGATCCTCACCACGACACCCCTAGGCGTCGCCGCACAAGTCCACGACCGCATGCCGGTGATCCTGCCGCACGACGCGGAGGGGGCCTGGTTGGACCGGAAGGCGCACTATCGAGACTTTATTGGAGTCGGACGCCGAGACGTTGGAGCTCGTGGCCGTGTCGCCCCTGGTAAACAGCGTGAAAAAACGACGGTCCCGAGTGCGCGAATCCCGTCTAACGCCGCCCACTAGACCGCCGGACGCTCTAATCTTCGAGGACGACTTCCCGGACCACCGAGCCTTGCGGGTCGTAGATCTTGACGATTCGCTTCGGCTCGCGGTTTACGATTTCCTCGGCGAAAGCGGCCCCAAACTTCTTCACAATCTCAGAGATCAGCGGGACGAGCACCAGACCACCGAGCGTCACAGGTACTGGATTTGTAATGGCCCAGTGCCACAGCGAGCCGACCCAAGCAAACGACACCGTGTTGTGGCTGACCGGTGGAATGTGCTGGGCGTGCCCGGGTGCAGTGCTCTCCCTGCCGCCGGTCCACGCGACCCAAACCACCAAACCCACTAAACCCACGAGAGGGAGCTTCCCGGCATAGGAGAAGATCTTATCGGCTCGTTCTTCGCCAACAAGCAGAGACGGAAGCCCGTGGAAAGCCAACACTACGATCAAGATGAAGACACTGACCGCGGCCTCAAGGGCCGCCGCGCACAGCACGAACATGACGGGTAGCATGCCACCGGCGACGGTCCAGAGGATCCACCAAACGCCGAATCGCTCCCACGCGCCCGTGAACCCCGCGCCGCGAATCTGTCCGGCAGCGACGAGGGCGACCACAGCGAGGCAAGGAAGCGCGAACTTGACCATTAGTAGGCCGACGCCCTTCAGTGCTTTAGTCCGCTCACCGCGACGGCGCATGGCTTTCACGAAGGTAAAGAAAGCCTCAGTCATGTTCGTCTCGTCGTTGTCAGTTTCGGCCATCGCTCGAGATACGCATCGTCTATCGGATTGCTTCCCCGAGCTCCGGCTCGCCTTCTAAACAAGGTTCGTTCGCAGAACGCCGCGTCGGTACGAGGCAACTTGCAACGGTCGCGAGAACTTGGGTCATTCCACTGCGGAAATCGAAGTTGTGCGGGACATAGTCAACTTGTGGGAACGCGCCGCCGCTGTCACTCCGGCTCCACGTAACGGGTCGATACTCCCAGCTCGGCAACGTGCCGACAACTCCAAAGGGGTTCCAATGACGACGATCACGCCGACGTTCTGGGCGCAGGGGCAAAGGCCGAGCAGCGAGATCGCAGCTCAACTTGCAACGTTCATTTCGGGGACGAAGAAGTCGCTCGATATTGCGATCTACGATTCTGATCTGAAGGACGCCGACCAGAAGAGGGTCGTTGACGCCATCAAGGCGGTCGCTGCGAGGGGCGCGCGCGTGCGCATCGCATACGATCACACTAAGCAAACGGACACCGCCGAAGGAAAGGGCGGCACGGGCAACGATCCGGCCCCGCGCGGGACGCAAGCATTCGTTCAAGCGAACTTTCCGGAGTCGACTCGCGTTCACACGCAGGCGATTGCGGGTTCGCACCTCATGCACAGCAAGTACGTCGTGCGCGATGGTGTGGATATTTGGATGGGCTCTGCGAATTTCACAGAGGACGCGTGGTTCGAACAGGATAACAACGTCGTCGAAATCATCGACGCGAAGAACCTCGCCAACCACTACGAGACGGACTTCGCCCAGCTCTGGGCAACGAAGGACATCAAAGGCACCGGGAAGAACGACTACGGAAACGTCCAGGTTGCCGGCGTCGAAGTCGAGTTTGCGTTCTCACCGGGCGAAGGCAGCGCCGTCGCATCGCTCTTCGTCGACGCGATCCAGGGCGCAAAGGGCCAGGATGTTCAGGTCGCCACGATGGTGCTCAGTTCTGGCCCGATTCTCGGCGCACTAGTCGATCATCTTCGCGAAGGCGGTACGATCTCCGGCGTGTACGACGAGAGCCAAATGCGCCAGGTAGAGAAAGACTGGGGCGCGCACCCGGACACGTCGAAGACGAAGCTCGATCAGTGGAATGCGGTCAAAAAGTTTCTAGTGGGTAAGCCGTCCAAATCCTACAGCGCGGGCGGCCGCAACTTCATGCACAACAAGGTGCTGGTCACCAAGAACACCGTGATCACGGGTAGCTTCAACCTCTCACGAAACGCAGAGTCTAACGCGGAGAACGCGCTCGCGTTCCACGATGTCAAACTCGCCGGTGAGTACCAAAAGTACGTGAAGGCGCTCGTCGTCAAATACACGAAGCATCAATGAGTACGGTCGGGGTGCGGCTTGGGCCGGTCGAGCACCCGGGTCGCACTCCAATCGGCGCAACAGGAGCCTTGGCGCTCGCCGCGGCTCGGTCGACACGTCACCCACCCGAACCGGCCGATCGCGAACCACGTTCTCCACGACCCTGACGGGTTCAAGCGGTCCCAAAACACCACCTGGCCGCGGGGCGGAAGGGGCCAATTCATCGACCATCAAGCCGATGTTTCGCCGAAATGCCAGTGGCATGACGGTTGCTCCAGCGGCGGCAATGAAGGTGACACTAGTCGGTGTCCTGTTTTTAGGAGGGTGCGGGTTGGTTGCTACGACGGGTGGCGTGGCTCAGAAACGAGCTTCAACGGATCTAGATTGCCCGATCGATGAGGTCTCAACTTACGGGGCCGGCGACGGTGTGGTGGTTGCGAGCGGTTGCGGGGTTTGGACGGAATACGTGTGTTTCTCGTCCCGGTCAGGGCCGGTCTGCGTCAGGGAGGCGCCAGCTGCTGTCGTGCCAAATTAGACCTGTCGGCGTACCGCCCTTGTTGCGCGGGTAGACGGTGGGCGCGATTGACGCCTGGCCACCTCCCGGCGCATCCATGATCGCGTGAGCTTCGTGCGCGACGACGAGCTACCGCGTCAGGCGGTGCGAGACCTTCTCGGTATCGTTCGAGCGTTGTACGGCTGGCACCGCGCCCTGAACTCCAACGACGAGCGCTTGCCGGTTCTGCACACGATCGGCAGGAAGCTCGCGATGGCACTCGAATTGTCACGAGCCAAGCCGGGCACCTTGGGCCACTCGGCAGCGCTCAATCACACCGAAGATGCGGTGGCCATGCTCGGTGAGGTCCTTTGCGCGTCGGCTGGGCTCGGCGACGTGTTCACGACGGCCAAGCGCCGGGCGCTGACGAGGGCGAGCTCATTGACAGGGACAGAACAGAGACGGCGGGCCAGGTTGACGCGAGGGTGATCGGAGTCGAATCCGCCAAGTTGCGCGGCGATGTCACATTGGTGAGCGGCGTGCAAAACGACGGCCCACGCTCTCGTCAACGCGGTTGGCTGACTCGCCCGCTCTGCGCATCTTGGTTGCACTTTTGCCCGCACGCGCAGCGGGCAACTGTCCTCGTTCGAGCACAGAGAAGCGGAGCTGCCTCGCCACGACTGTCGCGCGTGGCGCACGTTGGCTCAGCGCGGGCGGGTCGCGTTCATGGGTTTTGCGTCGCTCTGCATCTTCTCTCCAATGGCACGCGTGTTGCTGTTACGGCTACTGTGCGACGAACGGGGCATCGGGATTGACGAGGTTGCGAAACGATTGAGCAACAAGGCAACGCGGCAACATGGGTGACATTGCCTGGCACGCCCGGCGTTGCCAAACACGCGCCGTGGGGGCAGAAGGGGCAGACACCAAGGTGAGGGAACAATCGTTGATTGGTGAGGTCTCACAGCGAGCAGGCTGCGCGCGTCAACGCGCCATAGTTCTGAGATGGAACGCACATAGACTAGGCGCGGTGAGCGCGATGTCCTCGGTTCCAGTATTGACGGAGCGCAACGGGTAACAACGTGTTCTTTCAATCCATCGTGGCGTGTGCGACAAGCGGCGCGCCCGAAACGACGCGGGGGCAACTCGCGGAAACGATTTTGAGCAACTGACAAGGCATACCGTCCGATGAGTTTCGGCGGATCGCCTTGGGGTCGGCGGGAGATTGATATGCGAGTTTCAACAAGTGTTCGTTGGGCCGGGTTCGCACTGTTTTCTGCGTTCATCGCGTGCAGCAGCAGTCGGACGGAAGAGCACATGGGGTCAACGTCGCAAGCGTTGTCGACCGCTGACAACGCGCGCGTACTCAGCTTTGAGCAACCCACAGCCGATTGGACTGCCTCCAACCTGAACCTGCAGACGGGTAGTCAATTTGTTGATGGGCAGCACTCCGCGGCCGTCACGGTCGTCGCCTCCGGCGGCACGCTCAAGAGCGCTCCACTGTCGTCGCTTGGCTCGATTTCTTCGACTGCGACGCTCCAGGTGCGGCTCCCGTCCTACCTGGCAAGCTCCGGCTATGAAGGACAGTTCGAACTGACTCTCAACTCGCCGACCGCCGGGGTCTGGGGGGTGACGGTTGGCCCGTTCATGTTTCAGGGCGCACCGACCGGAGTGTTCCGCGAAGCTCAGTTCACGCTGCCTGCGTCGGTTGTGTCGGCGCTGTCGAACTCGACCTACGCCGACCTCACGGCGACAATCCGCGTCGAATGCAATCCAAACGCCAACGCGAGCGTGGGCTTCAACGACGCGCTGTTCATCGACCGCCTCGATTTCGGGCAGGGGACTGTGGGCGGAGGCGGGTCGGGCGGCTCGTCTAATGGCGGCACCAGCGGCGGCGGAGTGTCGGGCGGCGGTGGGGCCACTGGAGCAGGCGGGACCGGTGGCGTTGCGGGTTCCGGCGGAACGTCCAGCAGCGGCGGAACGGCTGGCGAGAGCGGGCATACGGGCGCGGGTGGCAGCGCGGGGGCCTCTGCTGGCGCTGGCGGTCTTAGCGGGGGTGGCTCGACCAGCAGCGACGGCGGCGCGGGCGGCACAAGTGACAGCAACCCGACTTGTGTTGACGCGGAATGTTGTCCGTCGACTTCGAGCGAAATCATCACGCTTACGGCCAACTCCGACAACAACAGCAACACGAAGGCCGGCGTGTGTTTGGTCGCGCTCGGCGGTGATGACACGTTGTTCTCGGCAGCCCCGGGCGCAACTATCGTCGGCGGCCCGGGCAACGACACGATCGCGGCGGGTCAGTCGTCGCCTCCGGGCACCGACACGGCACCGGTACGGATTTACGGCGGTCCCGGTAACGACACGATCAACGGCTGGTTCGATGGTGCGCAGATTTTTGGCGGGCCAGGAGACGACACGATCAGTACCGGCCCGGGCTCGTCATTCGTTGTGCCGGGGAGCGGTGTCGACAATGTATCCGGCGGCGAGGGCAACGACACGGTTGCAATCTATGATCTGTGCGAGGTGGCGGCGGGTGAAAGCCTCGATGGCGGGCCGGGTGACGATACGTTGATCACGCCGGTTCCCCTTGCGCAACTCCTTGCGCTGGGGGTCAAGGTAACGAACTTCGAGCACATCCTAGTTCAGCAAAATTCCTGCAAATCAGAGTGCGTGACAGACCCGCTATGCCACGCCGCGGTGTGCGTGAGCGCGACGGACTGCAAGAGCAATGAGTTCTGCTCCGATTCGGGGGTATGCAAACCCGACTCCACCGCGTGCGACCCTGCTGCCGCGAGCGACTGCCGCCCCACGTGTCCCTGCGACACAGGGAGCAAATGTGCTCACGACGCGGATTGCTTGGGGCAACTGACGTGCGCCTTCGGCATGGGTCCAGCATTTGGTCGGGAACGCGGCACGAACGCTTGCGTTAAGCCAATCTGCCTGGTGTCCCCGTCTCAGGGCTGCGGCTACTCCGGGGCGCCTTGCGGCTCGTGCGATGATGCCGTGCCGTGCACCAACAATAGCAATTGCGCCGGCACTGAGGTCTGCGTGAACGGTGCGGGTGGTCGCGTGAACGCGAGCGTGCCGGACGTGTGCTTGCCCGTCGCCTGCCAGACCCCGGCTGGGGAGTGCGGGGACGCCAAGTCCACGTGTGGGAAATGCGAGTGTCATCCGAGCTGCGCCGCGAAAAAGTGTGGCGACGACCCGAACGACGGGTGCGGCGGTCAGTGCACCGGCTTCTGCGTTGATCGTCAGCCCGGATGCCTGACGGATGCGGACTGTTCGGACGGCGACGCTTGCGTGCTTGGCGGAGGACCAAGGGTGGGACAACCCGCATCGACCAACGTTTGTTTGCCGAAGCTTTGCTTGAACCCGAACCCGAAGGTCGCAACTTGTGGCAGCGTCGACGATGTCTGCGGAGTGTGTCCTGCCATCCCCGACACCGTCTGCTTGGGGCGGCAATGTGGTTTCGATCCGACCTACGGTCACGCGTGCGGACCAACCAACGGGGCATGCGTTGTCGGACGAACAGTGAAGGCATTCTCACTCAAGGACACTGCCTTGCTGAGCAGCGGCCGTGGGAATACCCCCGCTAGCCAAATTCCGGCCCTCCCGGTGACGGAACCGATCGATGATCACAACGAAGAGCCGGGTGCGCTGGCGGGGACGTTCGAAGTCGACCCGCGGGGCAATGCTTCGTACACGATCCCAATCACCGTACCACCCGGTCGTGCCGGGCTGCAGCCCGCTATTTCGCTCGGGTACAACTCGAGAAGCGGAAACGGAATCGCCGGTGTCGGGTGGTTCGTGGCCGGGCTTTCCACAATTGCGCGCTGCGCGAAAACCGCGGCCACCGATGGGTTGCCTGTTCCGATTCAATACGACGACACGGATGCCTTTTGTCTCGACGGCGCTCGATTGATTCAGCTCCCCGATACCGGGGAGAACGGGCAGCCTGGCGCGGAGTATCGAACCGAGCTGGACACCTTTCAGAAAGTCGTGGTCGAGTCGAACGACGGCGATCCATTTTTTCGCGTCTTCCACAAGAATGGACAGATCTGGGAATACGGACGATCTCCTCAACAGTTGCTCTACCGTGAGGCAACGCCGGGCAACCGAGTTCCACGAGCTTGGGCGCTATCGAGAATCAAGGACCGCGCTGGCAACGTCATCGAGTTTAGGTATGGCAAGCTCGAAAATGTCGAGTCCCGAACTTTCGGTGCTGCCAATCAGGACACCGTAGAATTCTTTCCCGACGAAATCGCCTATGGCGGCGTCGACAATAGCCGTGGCGCGAGCGACTCGCGGCTCAAAGTGAAGTTCGAGTACGGAGACGACCGAACGGACTACATGGAGGGCTTCACTTCTTCGGGATCTCGCATCACTCGCACTAAGAGGCTGAAGGCAATTCACACCGGGTTCGCTGATCAGGATCTGCGCTCGTACGAACTAACGTACAAATACGCGCCGAGTGGCCTCAGTGCGTCGCTGGGACAGGACTCGGTCGGACCGAGTCGTCTGGACACAATTCAGGAGTGCTCGGTGAAGAACGGGGTTCGCGCCTGCCTGCCGGCGACCGTGCTCGGATACTCCGACGAGCGTGGGTTCGCTCCGAACACCATCTCGAGTAGCGCTCCCGCGTTGCGGGGGCCGTTGCTGACGATGGACGCGAATGGCGATGGATTCGCGGACGTCATGGCCGCGGGTGATGGAACGAGCCCGGCTACGATCCTCGTCGGGAACGGGGACCGAAATTCACCGAAATTTACGACGCACACGGTCACACCGTTTGCCGGCGAGCAGCCTTGTTTTTCACAGTCGTCCGTTGTCGACACGGACGGAGACGGTCGCGACGAGCTGATCGACCTTTGTGCGCACCCGCGATCTGCGCCAGAGGAGCCGGACACGGAGCATCTCTATCGAATTTACAAGTTCAATGGCAACGGTGACGTCGCAGAATTCGACACCGTGAAAGTGGAGGCGAATCCCGTCATCGTGAATGGGATTTCCAAATCGAACAAGCCCCGCTCGTTCATGGTCGATGCCAACGGTGATGGCATCATGGATCTTTTCGAGTGCGAGTCCCCAATAGGATCGTCCAGTAGAGGTGAGGTTCGGTATTACGCTGGCCGGCACGGGGATGGCCCCGCCTTCGACAAAAATCCATCCGGGGTGATCCTCGCCGATCAGATGGTGGGCAATTGCTCCGATTTCCTCTTCCCGAAGGCGAATGGCCGCCCCGTGATGGTCGCCCCGTCTCCTATCGTCGTGCAAGACGTGACAGGGGACGGCATCCCGGACCTTCTCATTCATGAGACCACGCCCGAGGCCCCAGGCGAGTCCCTCGTGGGCACTTCTATTTGGTTCCGATACGTCGTCGCGGCCGACGGCACGGCTCATTGGGCTTTGGTCTTTTTCGACAACAGCGCGGACGTTTGGAGCGACCCGTCGCAGTTCAAATTCGTGGACGTCAATGGCGACGGGCTGAAGGACTTGGTCACGCTCCAGTCAACGCCGCAGCTTGCTCTCAACAAGGGCGGTGAGGGTGATCTGCTCGGGCAAACATTCGGAGCGGCCGGCAATTTGTTGGCGACAAACACGGATCCGAAGCTGACCCAGCGGTTCACGAAGTACAGTCTATTGAACTCCGTTGCTATCGACTACGACGGGGATGGAGCCGAGGATCTCCTGCGGCTGTTGGAGCCGACGCGTGGTGATCCCACCATCGCCGGGGCGCACTGGCTTTGGGACCGCGCCAACACTGATACCGATCACTACAGCACCCTCAAGCTCGACCACGCGCCACTGAGTTTGGCGGACCCGTCTTCGTTCTTCTTGAGCGTTCAGCCGGGTATCGAACCAGCGATCGACCCGGGTGGAGCGCGGCGGCCGGCGTTCACCATGGCCGACATAGACGGAGATGGCAGCGTCGATTTGGTGCAGCTAGAGAAGAGTGGCGGGGTCGCGATTAC
>Ga0105245_10002708_pt1 | contig 15941 bp, 9 predicted proteins | sample KBSM54metaG_FD_81523 | JGI IMG/M metagenome (GOLD analysis project Ga0105245, IMG submission 81523) | Miscanthus rhizosphere microbial communities from Kellogg Biological Station, Michigan, USA - KBS M5-4 metaG | ecosystem: Host-associated > Plants > Roots > Rhizosphere > Soil | place: Michigan...
TGGAAACGTAATCCAGATATCTGCTGATTTCCTTCAGCTCAAAATTCTTGTAGTACTCCTCTTCTGCCGGCAGGGCGGCAGTGAGCAAACATCCGGGTCGCAACTCATCAAGTTGGCGCCGAAATTCCGCCACCAAAGCAGTGAAATTTGCTTTGTCCTCAGGACGTCCCTGATGAACGCCGCCTTCCACCGGGTACTCCCAATCAATATCAATCCCGTCAAAAATGCCAGATCCTTCAACACCGTCGGCGAAGTGGCCGGCAATGAAAGTTTGAACGCAAGAACGAACGAAATCGCGCTGATGATCCGGCGCAGCCGCGCTGGTAAAGCCCTCTGATTGTCCCCAGCCGCCGAACGAGATGAGGATTTTCAGATTCGGATAAAGATGCTTCAGCTCCTGCAGCTGATGAAAAGTGCCGCGCAATTGGTTTGGACCCTGAGGATCAGCGCTGCCGTCGACGCTGGAAGCAGCTCCGTACTCATGGTCCAGCGCCACTTCGCGATTCGCAATCTGGCACTGGTCATTCGTTACGTGGCCAAAAGCATAGTCCAATTGCGTAAGCAGGCTCGCCGCTCCGCTGGTCACAATATTTTTTACCGGATACTTGCCAGAGGCTGCGCCGGACTCAGTGAAGTAGCCGACCACTTGACCTTGATGGCGTTTATTTTTCGCGAGGAGCACGGGACAAATGGCGATCAATAGGCCCAGCACCAATAGCAATCGTTGAGATCGATTACCACCGAGCAATTTGTTCTCAGCGGAATTCAATTCGGTATCTCCCCGCCAATGATGGTGTGAGCTACCTGTCCTTCAGGCGTAAGCACAACAAGATCAGCTCGCCTTCCCGGCGCCAGCAGTCCTCTCTGATCGGAGATCCCCAGGCGCCGCGCGGGATTCAATGTTGCGAGCTTGATTGCCTGCTGAAGTTGCCATCCGGCAAAAGCCATCACGTTGCGGATAGCGCGATCAAGGGTCAGGACACTGCCTGCGAGCTTGCCCTGGTACTCGCAACGGCCATTACTCACGCGTACCTCGAGACCGCCCAGGCTGTAAATTCCATCCGGCATATCCGTGGCACTGATCGCGTCTGTGATGAGTATGGCCCGGTCAGCGCCTTTCGCGCGCAGGAACAGCTTCAACACACTCGGATGGACATGAATTCCGTCGGCAATGATGTCGGCAGTCAACTCGTCATTTTCCAGAACTGCACCCAGAATGCCCGGGTCGCGATGATCGAGCGGGCGCATGGCATTGAAGGTGTGTGTCGCATGATCGGCGCCGGCGGATATGCCCGATTGTGCTTCCTGATAGGTAGCATTCGAGTGTCCCAGACTGGAGTGGACGCCCAGCTCTCGAGCGTAGCGAATTGTCTCCACCGCGCCCGGAAGCTCCGGCGCAATCGTCATCATTCGGATGTTTCCCGCGGAAGCCTGCCAGAAACGGTCAAGTGCCTGCGGAGAAGGCGCTAAAAGATTCGCCGGAGGATGCACTCCGCGTTTTTCATGGCTGATGAAAGGACCTTCAAGGTGAATGCCCAGAGGAACTGCGCGGCCCGGATTCCTATTTGCCATGGCGATCAATTTGCCCAAGCCCTCCAGAGCTTTGAGGATTTTGTCCTGAGACGCTGTGACCGTGGTCGGCAGGTACGCTGTAACGCCATGTTTGGCAAGCTGGCACTCAATTTGCGCCAGGGAGGACTCGTCGGCTTCCATGGCATCTCTGCCCGCGCCGCCGTGAATGTGGATATCGATGAATCCGGGAGCTAATATCAAATCCTGAAAATCCAGCCGCCGACCCTCAGGAATTTCCGTGGCATTGCGAGAGGCGAGAGAAGCGATGTGCCCATCTTCTATGACCACTACCGGCGCTTCAATCCATTCAACAGGAGTAACCAGGCGAGCGGCAGTGATGATTGTGAGCATGAGGTGGATTCAGCTCAATCCTGTTTACACGTTCTCCGCTGATGCTGCAAGCACAAAGCGACCGTGCAATTTCTTGTAGCGGTGCAGCCGATTCAGGAGCAGAGGAGCAACGGCGCTTGCTCCTTGGTGCAATTGGCCCCTTCCAGCTTCCCATTTTGGAACTTCTTATTGAATCGATTTGTTAAATTTTATTGAATCGTTTCATCAAAAAGTGTACTGTGTTGAGGTTTTTGGCGCGTGCCCCCAAGCGCTGCGCATAACCGCAACTCGTCGAGCAGCAACCGACCGGCTCCGGCATATCCTTTGCCGGAAATACACCATGGCAATGCATCCTTATCCAGCGGATTGAAGGCTGGAAGAAAGAATTGGGAGCTCCGCCAATGAAAAAGCTTTATTCAGGAATCCTGGGTGTGGCATTGGTTCTATGCTTAACATCCGCCACGTTGTTTTCTCAGACCATTCCCAACTGGGCGCCCAACACCGCATATGCAGTTGGCGCTTTGGTGATGTATCAGAGTATTGAGTACAAGTGCATTCAGGCCCACACCTCCCAGGTAGGTTGGGAGCCACCCAATGTTCCGGCGCTATGGGGAAAAGTCAGTGGCGCACCAACGCCCACCCCGACTCCAACTGCCACGCCAACTCCGACCCCAACGGCAACGCCGACTCCTACTCCTCCTCCTGGAGGCGGAAGCTCATGCGCTCCGGCCTGGAATTCCACTCTTGCGTATTGCAATACCTCAACCACATCTTGTAATGGCGGAAACATGGCCAGCAAGAACGGCTTGAACTTTACCGCGCAATTCTGGAACCAGGGTCAGGACCCGACCGTTGCCGGCAACGCGGGCCCCGCGGGAAGCGGCGATCCCTGGTTTACGGGCGTTCGGTGCTCCAACGGCACACCTACGCCAACCCCTACTCCTACAGCTACTCCAACTCCCACCGCGACACCTACTCCGCCACCGGCTGGAAGCGTAATCTTTGCGGCGTATAAGGACGTGACGCTCAACGCGGACTTCAATACCGGATTGCAGCGGTCAGCTGTAACGGGCACTGTGCAGCCGGTGACCAGCGCCATGCCGAACTCGACTCTGGTCTGGTCATTTGCCACTGGTACCTGCGATGCGGAATCGTGGGCAGGCATTACTCCCGCGCAGGAGGCGACAAACGTTCAGGCGTTTGTCAACGCCGGAAAGAAATACATCATCAGCACCGGAGGAGCCAATGGCTCGTTCGATTGCTCCAGCGGTCAGGGGTTGATCAACTTCATCAATCGTTACAACTCGGCAAACCTGGTCGGCATTGATTTCGACATTGAGCTTGGCCAGGGTCAGGCGATTATTGACGATCTGATCAACGCGACCAAAGTTGCAATGGGGACGTTCCCCAAGCTGCAATTCAGTTTTACCATCCAGTCACTCGGCTCCGGGTCGGCCAATCCCATCACGGGAGGAAGCGCCGGCACAACGGTGGTGAATGAGATCAAGCGTCTGGGGCTGACCGGCAACTACGTTGTCAATCTGATGACGTTTGATTACGGTTCCACCAATACCAACAACTGCGTAGTGGTAAACAACGCATGCGATATGGGCCAATCCGCGATCGCCGCGGCGCAGGCCCTCAATGCGCAATCTGGAATACCTTTCACTCATATTGGAATCACAATGATGATCGGGAAGGCCGATACTCAGGACGAGATCACAAGCCTGCAGAACATTGATACAGTGAATGCTTTCGTGATCTCCAACCACCTGCCGACCTCGCGTTTCTGGGCGTTCGATCGCGACACGCCCGGCGCCGGCGGCAGCTCGAGTAGCGGAACCACGAATCCCGCTCTTGCCTATACGCATGAGTACATGAACAGCCTGGGTGTGCCATAACCAACGGACCTGTTGGCGTCCGCGCAGATCAGCCGCGGACGCCATCTTTTTATGCTCATGGCACAATAGGCTCTGTGAATTTCACAAATGACCGCCAACACGCGTCACCTGCACGATGGGTGCCCACCCTCTACTTTGCCGAGGGGCTGCCTTTCTACACCGTCAGCCTGATGGCGCTGATTTTTTATCAGCGCGTGGGTGTGAGCAATGAAACCATTGCGCTGACTACCAGCCTGTTGGGCCTACCGTGGTCACTCAAGCCCTTGTGGAGCCCATTCCTGGAGATGTACAAGACCAGGAAATTTCTTGTGGTGTGCTTCGAATTTATCGGCGGGCTCAGCCTGGCATTGCTGGCGTTATGTTTGCCGCTTCCCGGCTACTTTCGTTATTCGATTGCGTTATTGTCGATCATCGGCTTCTGCTCCTCTTCCCATGACATTGTCGCCGACGGCCTTTACATCGCCAGTCTCAGCGCCAAGCAACAATCGGCTTATGCCGGGTGGCAGGGTGGCTTCTTTAACGTCGCGCGCTTCTTCGCCCAGGGAGGGCTCATCATTCTTGCCGGATTTCTGGAAACGCGAATGCCCGTCCTTCGTGCCTGGATGATCATCTTTGGCTGCCTTGGAGTGATTCTTGTTTTGCTCGGCCTTTATCACGCGCGTATGCTGCCCAGTGGCGGCGAAGATCGCCATTCCGGCAACATAAAGGAAGTAGCAAGGACGTACTGGGACGTTGTGGCGCAGTTCTTTCAAAAACCCAACATCATTCTGTTATTGATTTTCATTTTTCTGTACCGCGCGGGCGAAGGACAACTGGTAAAAATCGGCCCTCTTTTTCTCAAGGCGGCGCGCGCAGATCATGGACTGGGCCTGAGCACGGCACAATTCGGGACTATTTACGGTACGCTGGGGACCGCGGCATTCATTGGCGGCACGGTGCTTGGAGGCTACTTCACTTCCTGGCTTGGACTGAAGCGAGCTATTGTTCCGCTGATCATCATCATGAACCTGCCTAACGCGGCATACGTTTACTTGAGCACGGCCCTGCCTGCGAACTCTGCGCTGATCGCTACGGCCCTTAGCGTGGAAATGTTCGGCTACGGTTTTGGATTTGTCGGAGTAATTCTGCTCATGATGCAGGAGATCGCGCCGGGAAAATATCAGGCGGCCCACTATGCCTTTGCTAATTCACTGATGAATCTGGGCCTCATCGTCCCTGGTGCAGTGAGTGGCTATATTCAGAAATGGATTGGCTACCAGAAATTTTTTATCTGGGTGCTGATTGCAGCTATTCCTGCTCTGGCCATGGCCCGTTTCATTCCGATTGGTGCAAACGTCGAGCCGAACCCAACGCCTACGAAAGCCTTGGCGGGGGAGCCATAGGAACTGGAATCTCTCAATGCCACGTGCAATCAAGAAAATTTCTATGACGCTGGAACAAGCTGTGGGACAGCAGTTCCTGCTTACATTTGAGGGCAAGAAAGCACTGCCTACCCAATTTCTTGAGATCCTGCGGCGCCAGTACGTCGGCGGTGTTGTCCTTTTTCGCCACAAGAACATGGGCAATCTGGCTGAGCTGCGTGAATTGACCCATGCTCTACAGCGCGCCGCCGCCAAATCAGGTCAGCCCCCGCTGCTGATTGCCGCAGACCAGGAAGGCGGCCAACTCATTGCCGTGGACCAGATCACGCCATTTCCCGGCAACATGTCCCTGGGAGCCGCTGGCTCAGACAAACTCGCCTACAGGGTGGGACGTGCTATAGGGAAAGAGCTTTCTGCCGTGGGCATTAATGTTGGCTTCGCGCCGGTATGCGACGTCAATAGCAATCCTCTAAATCCGGTCATTGGCACTCGCTCTTTTGGTGAAGATCCGAAGTTGGTTGCACGCATGAGCGTTGCGCTCATTCGCGGCCTGCAAAGCTCTGGAGTCGCGGCAACAGCCAAGCACTTTCCGGGACATGGCGATACTTCCAGCGATTCGCATCGCGGCGCTCCCATCGTGAGACACAACGCTAAACGGATTCGCTCCGTTGAACTGGTTCCATTTCGCGCTGCCGTGGATATTGGAGTTCGGCTGGTAATGACGGCGCACATTGTGATGCCGGCGTTGAATGGCGGATCGAATGAATTGCCAGCCACGCTCTCCCGGAAAATCCTGCGCGATCTGCTCCGCAAGAAAATGCGCTTTGATGGCGTGATTGTATCGGACGCTCTTGATATGCACGCCATGGAGCAGGGACCAAGTTATGTGGCAGAAACAATGGCTGCCGTTGCGGCTGGCATTGATCTGCTTCTTTTTAATCACGATCTTTCCCGCGTGGAGCCAGCTTGCAGCAACCTGGTTCAGGCGGCGCGGAGAGGCCTGCTTTCGGCGGATGAGATTCATGCTTCAGCGCAGCGCGTCATGGCGCTGAAGAACTGGATCAAGCGACAATCGCAGGAACCTATGGCTGTGATCGGCTGCAAGGAGCATTTGGATCTCGCTCAGGAGGTGGCGCGCAAATCAATCACGCTGGTGCGCGATACTGCGCTTCAACTTCCTTTGCGCGTCGGCCCCGAAGAGAGAATTGCGGTTGCAATTCCGCGTCCAGAAGATTTGACTCCCGCCGATACCTCGTCTTATGTGAAGCCGGTGCTAGCCGATGCTCTCCGACGATATCATCCGCGAGTGGATGAGTTTTCGTTCGGCATGAACCCGGCAAGCGAGGAGATTGGAGGGTTATCTGAGCGGTTAGCCAAATACGATGTCGTGATCCTGGGAACAATCAACGCGACTGCCCATCCCGGTCAAGCCGAGTTGGTAAAGAAGCTTATCAAGCAGGGCACGCGTGTGGTTACGGTTGCGCTGCGCATGCCTTATGATCTTGCGGTATATCCAGCAGCATCCACTTACGTCTGCACATACAGCATCCTGCCGCCGTCAATGGAAGCGCTGGCCGAAGCGCTTTTTGGGCGCATCGCTTTTACCGGCAACTTGCCGGTGACCATTCCTCAAAAAATCCGCTAAGCCTTTTTAGACCAGGATGTACTCGTGCGCAATGTACCTCAGCGGCTGAAGCCGAAATGGCTTATCAGCTTTACCGCAGGTCTAAAGACCTGCTCCACCCCGTGAGGGGATGCAGCAAAAAGGGATAAGGGAATAAAAGTCAGACGCGCTGGCGATCATTACGGCACAGCTTGCGTCGATTCACGAATTACCAGCTCAGCCGGGAGCTTGCGATGAATGGCTGAACCGCTGCGGTTCTCGGCCGCGGCGCTGATACCTTCAAGCAGAATACTGACCGCGCTCGCTCCCATGGCTTCCATCGGCTGGCGTACAGTCGTCAGCGAAGGTACAAAGAGCTGCGATGGATTGATGTCATCAAAGCCGATGAGTGAACATTCCTGCGGTACCTTGATGCCTGCTTTGGCCAGAGCGCGGAGTGCGCCAAAGGCCGTCATATCGTCATAGGCCATCAGCGCGCTAAACGTGCGCTTTTGCTTTAACAGCTCTTCGGTGATCCGGAAAGCATCATCCACTCCGGCAGTCAGGTTTACCTGGTCCGGCAAATCCACAACCAGTTTGGGATCAAGTTCAAGCCGAGTATCTTTGGCGAAGCGCTGCACGCCGCGCCAACGTGCCTTGCTGCTGGCGAGCGCCCGTGGGCCGCGCACAAAGGCGATCTTGCGGTGTCCGAGCGAATAGAGGTGCGATAGTGCGGCATAGGCTCCGCCCTCATCGTCCACCGTCACAGAACTGGTGGCATTCGATTCCAGTTCGCGGCCGATGATGACAGTAGGAGTCTTCCCGCGCTCAAGATCGGCCAGGAGATTGATGTCCAGGTACAGCCAGTTGGCCAGTACCAAAAGGCCTTCTACGCGGCGCTCCAGCATCATCTCCAGATATCGTTCAAAGCGGGCACGTTCGTTGTGGGCGTCGGCAAGGATGGATAGAAACGATTCCTGATACAGGGATTTTTCAATCCCGCGCAGGATCAACGTGCAATAAGGGTCTGTGATATCGAACAGGATCACGCCGACGGTATGATTTCTTTTGCTGCGCAGCGACTTGGCAAAAATATTGGGATGGTAGCCGAGCTTCTTTGCCGCTTTGTGAATGCGCGCTTTGGTAGCGGGCGGAATGTAGCGGGCCAGTGGCGCATTGTTGAGAACAATGGAAACTGTGCTGGCGGCAAAGCCACTCTCCCGTGCTACATCACGGATAGTGACAGACGCTTTCCTTAAGCCCTGCCTGTTCATTTTTTCTCTTTTCCCTTACGGTGGTAGGGATGTGACCTGGACCTGGTTCTATTCTCGCATTGATTGGCCATCTTGTTCATTAAAATTCGGAGACAAAGTAGCTGTTTTTTTCAATTGTTTTATTGAAACGATTCGTTATAATTAGCTTCCGGTTGTGTATTTCGCAGGAGGCGGGCCATGCCGGCATTCTCCATCGGGGTTGACCTGGGAGGCACCAACCTGCGCATCGCCGCCGTGGAAGAGAGCGGCACACAGCTTGAGGGTGTGGACGCGCTCACTGAAATCAGCCGCGGGCGCGAAAAGGTCGTCCATGAGCTTACCGAAGCGGTCCGCTTTCTTGCTAACAAGTATTCTCCCTCGCACAAGTTTCTGGGGCTCGGTATAGGTGTTCCCGGAATTATTGACCTCCAGAGCGGCACCGTTCATTCGGCTTCAAATCTCCCCGATTGGAGCGGCTATCCAGTGCGCGACGACCTTGAATCGCGGCTGGGAACTGCGGTGATCCTGGAAAATGACGCTAACTGCGCCGCAGTGGGTGAAAAATGGCTGGGCGCGGGGCAGCATGTTGAAGACCTCTGCATGATCACGCTGGGCACCGGCGTTGGCGGCGGCTTTGTTGTCAATGGCCAGCCCTGGCATGGAGTTCTGGGGATGGCAGGCGAGCTTGGTCACATGACCGTTATTGCAGAGGGCAGGGCATGCCTTTGCGGCAACCATGGTTGCCTGGAGCAATATGCTTCAGCAACGGCAATTCGTCGAGCGGCGATTGAGGCCGCAGATTCAGGAGAATCCCCCTGTTTGGCCGCAGCAATGAAGCAAGATCCGGCGCTGAGTGCCCGGACGGTATACACCTGCGCGCAATCTGGAGATCCCGGCGCCCGCCGCATCTTTGCTGATGCCGGAACGGCCCTGGGAATCGCTTTGGCCAATTTGATCAATGCTTTTAACCTGCCTATGTATGTAATCGGCGGAGGCGTGTCCCGGGCCTGGGACCAGTTTTCTCCCACCATGTTTCAGGAACTGACGGAACGCTCAATTGTGTTTCGCGCCGGGGAGCAGCAGAAGCAGAGCCATCGCGCAACGGAGGTCAAGCCTGCGCAACTGCGGGACCGCGCCGGATTGATTGGCGCCGCGCGTCTTCCTATGATCATGCGGCCTGGGCGTTGTTGCTCGCTGGCAGTCTAAAGCCCTTGTGTCGGTCGAGCTGGGCCGAGTCGATTCGTCCCACCCCTAAGAGCTGCTCCGCCGAAAGTTACTAACCGGCAACGTCAGCAACAAAAAAAGTTGCTGGAACTATTGACACACGCATCTGCATTTGTGACAATCTCGCCCGTGTTTATGAAATCGTTTCAATAAACACTGAATAAGTTCAATAAAAGGACAAGTGCTCTCAGGGTGTTCTTGCCCCTGGACTTTCGGAGGTCACATGCTGCGTTTGATGATTTCGCAATCAGGTCTCCACTCCAACGGCTGTCGAGTAGCAGGTGTTGGGCGAACCAACTTCCACAGGGCGCTTACCGGAAGCGTCCTCTTATTGCTGACGGCCCTGTTGTTTCTGTCCTCCTACACATTGGCGCAGGAAGTGACGGCATCCATCGTTGGAACGGTGGTTGATCCCAGTGGCGCGGCCGTGAGCGGAGCCACGATAACCGCAAAAGACCTGGACCGGGGCACCATTCTTACAACAACCACCAATGACTCCGGAGCATTCAATATTGCCGGCGTGCCTGTGGGCAAGTACCAGGTAAAGGCGGAAGCCAAGGGCTTTCAGAGCGCGGTCAACCAGAATCTCACCATCACTTTGAACCAGACAGCCCGAATGAATTTCCAGCTGCGCGTTGGCCAGGCGACTGAAACCGTTGAAGTCACGGCCACTGCGCCGCTCCTGCAAACTGACACTTCGCACCTCGGCAATCTGTTAGACGCGGAGACCGTTGCGTCATTGCCGCTTTCAACTCACAACACGAACCAATTGACGCTGATAGCGGCGCCCGGCGTGATTACGCCCAATCTTTTCGGTTTCCAGGCAGCGCAAAACACGTTTGGAACGGGACGGCCCTATGTGAACGGCGCCCGCGAACAGGAAAACAATTTCCTTCTGGATGGCATGGACAACAACCAGCCCGACAATAATGATGTGGGTTATGTGCCGGCTCCAGAAGCCGTCCAGGAATTTAATCTGATTACCGGCAGCGCTCCGGCGGATTTCGGCAACTATCTGGGCGGAGTAGTGAACGTGACCGTGAAGTCGGGGACCAACGACTTCCATGGTTCACTCTATGAGTACCTTCGCCGCGGCGGTTTAAACGCCAATAGCTGGCAAAACAATCATGCCTGCGCTCCTAACGCTGACGGCGTCACCTTCAGTTGCGGGAGAAACCAGGCCGGCCAGCAGATCGCTCCCCGGGCGGCGCTGCACTATGACGATTTTGGCTTCACTTTTGGTGGGCCGATCATCCAGAACAAGCTGTTCTTTTTCTCCGATTTCGCGGAGTCACTCTTCTCTCAACCTGCAACAGTCGCGCAATTGAACCTGATTCCCGACCAGCAGCGCGTGGGCGATTTTTCCGCGCTTTGCACCGAGGGATTCTCCGGAGGTATCTGTAACAACCCGGCGCATCAGCTCTTTGATCCGGGCTCCAGCGCAAACCCGGCAACGCGCGCCGCGTTTCTCAACAACCAGATTCCGATCGGGAGGTTGAATTCCTCGGCCCGGGCTATTGTTACGTCTCCGTTTTATCCTGGGGGCGCCGTTACCAACAACATTAATCAGTTCAAAACCAATTCCTATCAGGGCGACCTCAAGATTGATTTTGTTCCTTCTGAAAAGGACCACGTAATGAGCCGGTATTCGCAGCAGTTTGTTACCGCGCCGCAAAGCAACAGCATGCAACTGCTGGGAGATGCCGACCGCACGTTTCCTTTAAAGAACTTTGTGCTGGACGAAACACATACTTTTTCCGCAACACTGCTCAACGACGCGCGTCTGGGTGTCCAGTATTTTCCGGTGACTGAGGGATTCTCAAACCCCACAGGACAGAATCTGGGTGCGTTGTTCGGTATTGCAGGCGTTTCAGTCAGCTTCCTGCCGCAAATGACCTTTGCCAGAACGAATGTGGGGCCGATCGGCAACGCCGACTTGGTCCAATCTTTCCATGACACCACATGGCAGTTTGAAGATACCGCTACCTGGACCCATGGCCAGCATGTGATTCACGGCGGCTTCCAGGCCTTCCACTACATCATGAATGATCTTTATCCCGGCAATGCCGGACTGGCTGGGCAGTTTATCTTCAACGGCCAATTCACCGGTAACAACGGCTCTTCCGCCGGCAGTGGCGTTGCCGATTTCATGCTCGGCCTTCCGCAGGACGTTCAGCAGGGGAACGGTGGCGGTGGAACCAAATACTTGCGCAATAGTCTGTTCGGAATATTCGCCCAGGACAACTGGCGCATAAAAAACAATCTGACGTTGAACCTTGGTCTCCGCTATGAGTTAACCACTGCGCGCCAGACCAACAACGGCCAGGATGTGAACTTTAACCTAATCACTGGAGCGCCAACTATTGGATCGGGATACAACACTTACACTGGAATCGGAAACTTCCAGCCGCGGCTTGGCTTGGCCTGGCAGCCGCATTGGGACTCAGTATGGGCGAGGAACACGGTGATTCGCGCCGCATATGGCATTTCCAGTTTCATGGAGGCCAACGGCGTCAACAACCTGCCGTACCAGAATCCTCCATTCGTGGAAGCCCACGAGCTCATCAATCAACCGACACAAGCTTTGCCTACCACGAATTTAAGCCAGGGATTCAGTGGATTTCCCGCTGCCGCCTGCACGGTAGCGGCATTGCAGGCGCTTTCGCCAGTATGTCTTGCAGGCGCCACGCTCCACCTGACCAACCCGGACCTGCGGCCTGCGGCAGACCAGCAATGGAACCTGACGATTCAGAGGCAGCTGGGAACGAGAACATCTGTCTCCGTGGGGTATGTGGGCAACAAGATCGATCACATGTCTGATATTTTCATCTTCAACCAGCAAGTACTTAATGCGAACGGAACCGTTTCGCCTGGACCTTTTGCCCAGCCCCTAATCAACTGTTGCGGCGCGGGCAATTCCCCGACGATACGCTTTAACGATTCCAGCGGCATTCAGCGCTATAACGCTCTCCAAATCTCCGTGGAGCAACGTGCGTGGCAAGGTCTGCAATTCCGCACGAACTATACCTGGTCCAAGTGCATGAGCAACAGCCTGGGTTACTTCGGCCCGTTCGGCGACGAGGAAGCGCTTCCCGGAACGACGAGCCAGACCGGCTTTGGCTTCTTTTTCCAGAACGCCTACAACGCAAAAGGCGACTATGGGCGCTGTATCTCCGATGCCGCCAGTCTCTTCAATGGGTATTTGATGTATGACTTGCCCTTTGGAAAAGGCCGCCGCTTTGGCGGAGGCGCGGACCCGGTGGTCAATGCGGTGATCGGCGGATGGAGCATCGCGACGAACTTTACGATGCATACTGGTTTTGCGCTGTATCCTCACGGCGCAGACTCATCACTTACAGGCAGCGCTTCGCCTCGTCCAAATTGCGTCCCTGGCGTTTCGCAAACAGGGAGCGGCGCATTCACCAATCCCAATGACCCTAGCACTCCAGGGATACTTGGCCCGCATTTCCTCAATCCTGATTCAGTGACGGATGGGACTCCCCATACGTTTGGTACCTGCGCTGCGGGCGCGTTCCGCGGACCGGGATTAGCTACCTCTGACCTGAGCATCGTCAAGGCGTTCCAGATTTCGGAGAGGACGAACTTCGAGTTCCTCACCCAGTTCATCAACCTCACGAATACACCGATCCTTGGCGCTCCCAGCACGAGTACCGGTCCAACCTTCGGTGTAATCACATCGTCTAACCCAGGCCGGCAGGTGCAGTTTGGGCTGAGACTCGTATTCTGACGTCGTTCAAGGTGGTAACTCGCTCAACCCCGGCATTCTGTCTCATTGCAGAATGCCGGGCTGAATAAAGCCACAGGGCCGGTGGTGTGCGCATGTTGACCCGGTGGTGGCCATCGGCGTTTTGCGGGCTTCCCCCGTTGACACGGACCGGAGATGAAAGCACGCGTTGATGGGGCGAGGAGTGGAACGTGAATCAAGCACCGGTCAAAGCGAACCCCAGGTTCCCGCATCACATGATCCGGGAAATCTATGAGCAGCCTGATGCTGTTCGCCGCGTGCTAAAGGACAATATCGATAACCGCGGCGGAATCCATCTGCCGCAGCTGCCTTTTACTTCAGATCAGATTCGGTCTTTCTCAAAAATCACAATCGCCGCCAGCGGCTCCAGCCGCCATGCCGGAATGGTGGGCGAATTCATGTTTGAGCGTATGGCCGCCATCGACGTAGAAGTTGATTTCGCCAGCCAATATTGTTATCGCGACCCGGTAGTTGCGCCTGAGGAACTTACGGTTTTTCTGTCGCAGTCCGGGACCACCATTGACACGATTACCGCATTGCAAGTCGCCCGGCGCAAGCATGCCAGGTCACTGGCCATCTGCAATGTTCCGGAAACTCCGTTAACGCAGCTTGCGGATGCTACTTTCCTGACCCACGCCGGAGAAGAAGTGGCCATTGCCGCGACCAAGAGTTTCACCACGCAGTTGACGGCACTTTTTCTGCTAGCTGCATATTTTGGGCAAGTGCGCGGAACGCTGAACGCGCCCGCGCGCCTGGCGCTGGATGAGCTAAAAAATCTTCCCGACCGGATGGAAGAAGCTCTCCAGACTGACGAACGTAGCCGCGAGTACGCGAAACAGCTCTACCGGTTCAAGGATTTCATCTTCATCGGACGGGACATCGACTATCCCATTGCACTGGAGGGCGCGCTTAAGCTCAAAGAAGTTTCGTACATCCATGCTGAGGGTTATCCCACGGGCGAACTCAAGCATGGTCCCACAGCGCTGGTCAATGAACAGCTTCCGATTGTTGTCCTGGCGGCCCACGATTCGCGAGATCCGGATTCAACACTGCGCTATCGTCGTAGCGTCTCCAATATCCGCGAATTCATCGAACGTGAAATTCCCGTGCTCTCGATCGTGCCCCAGTCTGATCGGGAAATTGAGAAGATCGCTCCCTGCGTGTTGCGCGTCCCAGACGTGCCCTTGTTGCTACAACCGATTCTGGAAGTGATACCGTTGCAGCTGCTGGCATATCACATAGCCGTTCTGTGCGGGCGCAACGTCGATCGTCCGCGCCATCTTTCTAAGTCGGTTGTGGTGGAATAGCCTCTAAGACGCCGTAAGACATGGACCGTTTCAAAACATTCTGTCTACGATCAACGACGTACGACGATCCAAACGCTGTGAATCCGTATCCTCAAGTATTTTGAATGCTTTTTGGAACGGGACCGTGACAGCAACCGCAGGCCATCCAAACATGAAGCGTCGGAAGACGAGCTGGACAAACTGGCCTGACGACTTTATTTAACTATGGGATATTTTTCGTCCAGCGCGAGGTTGAGCTCCAATACATTTACGCGCGGCTCCCCAAGAATTTGAAATTGCCTTGGTTCTATGTGATCGGCGACAAGCGCCCTCAAGGTCTTTTCATCAATGCCTCTGGCCTTTGCGATCCGGGGAATCTGAAATTCCGCTCCAGCCGGAGTAATATGCGGGTCGAGACCTGACCCAGATGTAGTAACCAAATCGATGGGAACGGGACGGCTGGGGTTCTCGGTCTGTAGGGCAGTAGTATCGGCTTTTACGCGATCGATAAGTTTTTGGCTGGTAGGTCCCAGATTGCTGCCGGAAGAGTTATCTGCGGCGTAGCCGTAAGCGCCGGCAGCAGACGGTCGGGGATGAAAATAGGCCGGGCCGGTGAAGGGCTGAGCAATGATTCTTGATCCAATGGCCACGCCATTTTTCGTGATCAGTTGTCCATCTGCCGTGTTCCTTGCATAGATGCGCGTCAAGCCTGTGATGAACAGAGGGTATACCAGACCCAAAAGAATGGTTGTGACAACGGTCATGAGGAGAGCGGTAATCAAATTCTTTTTCATATTCAATTCCAATTTAAGCCAGCCTTAAGCTGCGAATAATCAGATCTACCAGCTTGATTCCGATAAAGGGTACAATCACGCCCCCTGCCCCATAAATTAAAAGATTCCGCCGCAGCAGAGCTTCCGCGCTCATGGGCCGGTACTTCACTCCGCGGAGCGCCAACGGGATCAGGGCAATGATGATTAATGCATTAAAGATGACGGCAGAGAGAATCGCCGATTGCGGCGTAGCCAGATGCATGATGTTCAAGGCGTTTAGTACCGGAAAGGTCCCGGCAAACATTGCTGGGATAATCGCAAAATATTTTGCTACGTCATTTGCAATGGAGAAAGTAGTCAGCGAACCGCGCGTCATTAACAGTTGCTTGCCGATCTCCACAATCTCCAGCAGCTTGGTAGGATTGGAATCCAGGTCCACCATGTTGCCGGCTTCCTTGGCTGCTTGCGTGCCGGTATTCATGGCAACGCCGACGTCAGATTGCGCCAGTGCCGGAGCATCGTTGGTGCCGTCGCCGGTCATGGCAACCAGCTTGCCTTCAGTCTGCTCCCGTTTGATCAAGTCCATTTTGTCTTTGGGAGTGGCCTGGGCCAGAAAGTCATCTACCCCTGCTTCCCGAGCAATGGCTGCCGCAGTCAGGGGATTGTCGCCGGTGATCATGATGGTGCGAATTCCCATGGCACGAAGCTGGGCAAAGCGCTCGCGAATTCCGCCTTTGACGATATCTTTCAGATGAATAACTCCAAGCGCGCGGTTATTTTCCGCCACTACCAAGGGAGTTCCTCCGGAGCGCGCAATCGTCTCCACGCTGGCCTGCACTTCCTTCGGCATTGCGATGCCGCCCGCGCTCAAA
>Ga0105245_10002710_pt1 | contig 15939 bp, 6 predicted proteins | sample KBSM54metaG_FD_81523 | JGI IMG/M metagenome (GOLD analysis project Ga0105245, IMG submission 81523) | Miscanthus rhizosphere microbial communities from Kellogg Biological Station, Michigan, USA - KBS M5-4 metaG | ecosystem: Host-associated > Plants > Roots > Rhizosphere > Soil | place: Michigan...
AGATCGCTGCGCCCGATGGTGTTCAGCTTCTGCAGCAGTTCCCAATCGCGCAGCAGGTGAATTTTTCCATCTGCGCTTTGCCAGGCGCCCACCACAATGCGCTGGATCGAATGCCCCTGCCCGGTCACCTCGTCTGCGATGCTGGCGACCAGCAAAGGTGTTTCCAATCTTGTGCAATGGGCAAGATACGCTTCGCGTTCTTCGCCATCGCGCAGCGCGCGATCGAACAGCACGTGCCCGACCCCCACGAGACGAACGGGAGCATCTTTTCCGCCCAATTTAGCATTGCGGTCAAAAACCAGACCCTTGTAGCGATCTTGAATCGCATAGTCCGCCTGCGCCCAGGCTTCGGGGGCAAGCACTTCTAGGCCGTCATCACGCTTCATGATCCGGCGCCCATTCGCTTCCATTGCTAGGGTTAGGTACCGTTCCAGATCGACTAGATCGACTTTGGGTAGATTGCGGCCCACCTGAGCGAAATCGAAGCGACTTACGCTGCCAAGCATTGCTCGAACCGAATCGACCAAGTCTTCACCACCGATCGTCGCTGCGTTGCGATCGAACCAGTCATCCAGCCCCTTGCGGCCATGTATCTGCCCTTCGGCGAACAGCGCCTCAAACGTGCTCGCTCCGGACATTCCGACCACGAGCTGGCTGATGTCCTCGCGCTCATCCATGGCAACGTCGAGCGCGGCCTGGATCCGCTCGAGCTTGGCGTTGAGAAGATCCCAGATTCGCGCCTCGACTGTATCGGGATTGCGCAGGATGAAGACCTGCACTGGCCGCGTCTGGCCATAACGGGACAGTCGGCCAACGCGCTGGTGAAGACGCATAGGGTTCCACGGCATATCGACATGGATCAGGGTCGCGCAGCGTTCCTGCAAGTCGATGCCCTCGCCCGCGGCCTCGGTCGAAACCAGGAAGCGCACGTCGCCGCTGTTGAAAGCCAGCGCGGCGGCATCGCGTGTCCACCCGCGCTGCCCGCGCTTACCGTTCGCCAGAGCCACGTCGTCCAGGCGATCGTCACCGTTGATGAAGGCGCAGCAGCCGTGACCGAAGCGCGCGTGCAAAGCGTCAACGACCATCGCCTGCGTGGCTTTGTACTCGGTGAACAGGAGCACCGGTTCATTCGTCGGCAACTCGTCGTCGATCAGGCTCACGAGACGGTCGACCTTTTGTTCGCGCACTATCGGCTTGGCCAGTTCGAGCAGTTCATCGATGCGGGCGACTTCTCCGTCCATCAGCTCTGCCAACACCTTGGCCCAGGCGTTTTCATCCGCCTCTGCACGCTCGTCAAACGTCTCGTCCTCATTGACCTGCGGCACGACCAGCTTCGGTGCGCGCGCCTGCACTGCCACCGCAGCCAGCTTGTCGCGCCGGCGGACCAGCGCGCTGCGAATCGCAGCGATCGAGCTGGCAGCCAATTTCTGCAGGGCGATCAACAGCAGCATCCGCGCCGTCTGCGCTCGGCCGTCCAATGTCGAGGCATAGGCCCGACCATCAATTATGAAGGCGCTCAAGGTGTCGTAGAAGGCACGTTCAGCTTCGCTGAAACTGTATTCGCGCGATTCCACCGTCACCGGCGTGAACAGTTTCTCGCCTTTAAGATCAGTGACTGTCGCCTTGTTATTGCGGATCATAAACTCCGGCAGCCGGACGAGCTGTGCTTCATCCTCCTTGCCCGGTCCGAATACACTGTCGTCGAGCAGACTGAGCAGCGAGAAGAAGCCGAAATCTTTGCCCCGATGGGGTGTTCCAGTGAAAAGCAGCAGCGAACTGATCCGACGGCGGTCTTCCATGGTGCGCAGCAACTGGAAAGAAAGCGTCTCACCCATCCGTTCATCGGCGTTGAGGTGATGCGCCTCGTCGACGACGACCGCGTCCCACGCGTCGGCATTCAGAAATCGGCTCCCCTCGGCTCGCCCCTCGGCGACTTCGCGGCGCAGTGTATGGATCGAGGCGACGACCATCTGCGCAGTGTCCCAGAAATCCGCGGCAGGAGTATCTATCGAACGGTCGTACATGTGCAGCCGGATCCCGAACATCTGTCGCATCCGTTTCTGCCATTGCGGGACGAGCTTGGCCGGAGCGAGCACCAGCAACCGCCGGATCTGCGCACGCGCGATAAGGGGCATCAACACCAGCCCAGCTTCGATCGTCTTGCCGAGCCCTACATCGTCGGCCACCAACCAGCGGAACGGCCAGGTCCGGTTGACCTTGTGGCAAACCCATAGCTGGTGCGGCAAAAGCTGAACCCGCGATCGCGAAAACACCCCCCATTGATCGTTGACCGAACGTATTGCCATGGCACTGGCGCGCAGCAGGCCATCGCTGCTAGCATCGACCGCGCCGTCACGAAGAGCCAAATCCAGCGAACGAGCGAGAGTCAGCTCTTCCCGCAGAACGGCATGGATCGCCGCACCAAACCGGACCACAACGGTTGTGCCGGTGTCTGCCACCACCTGCCCGAACCCATGCTGGGCATGGGCGACCGCCGTATTCGGGGCGAGCGCCGCCAAGGTATCAGGCATAGGCTGCAACGCCTCCAAGATCGTTGTCGGGCAAGATAGGCGTCAGGAGTTGAAATCGGGCATCCGGATAAGGACGTGTGTTGATCAGTTCGAGCGGTAGGTCACCGTCAATCCCGAAAGGCATCGAATCGCCGAGCGACTCCGTGACCCTGCGATGCAGTTCGCGGCCCGTGTCCATGCCGGATTCGATTGCACCAAGGCCAATCTCCTCGACGAAGCTGCGAATGCGCAAGCGCGTGCTCCAGGCGAAAGGCTGGACTATCTGAGCCTGTTCGCCGCTGTAGATTTGTCGCCGCGCGAGTTCGCGGACGATCCAGTTGGCGCCCATGCCCAGCGAACGGGCGATGGGTGCGCCTTCTAAGTTCATACGGCCTACGTAAGCGTTACTCGAGGGACGCAGCAAGCTGCTCAATGCTACTTTGCCGCCCTCCTGCCGGACCATGGCGGGCAGTTTCCTGAAGATCGACCGATAGGTGTCGAGATGCCGGGCGATCATGCACATGTCGCCCAGGCACCGCCGCCACATTAGGTAATCCTCGGGGGCGTCAGGTTCGCTCCATGCGATCAGTCGGGCGACATATCCCTTCAGTTCGGGATCGTCGGCATCGACATGGGCGAGCTCCTTCCACCACTTTTCTGTCCGGCCGCGCTCGACGAATCTGCGCGACTGCTCGGGTTTTATCCGTCCCAGCGTCTGGAATGAACCGAGCGAAAGGAGGGTGAACCAAGCTTCGTCGTCATCCTCACGCACCAGTTCGGGATCGCATAAATCCCCATAAGTGGCCCGCTCGTATCGGCTCACCAAGTGTTCGCGGTTTTCATTCCACCATTCGACCACGCCCGCGAGGATGTCCTCGGGGGGGAGCCGTATCGGTTCGAAAAAAGGGACATACGGCGGGATCAGATCGCCACCTCCATCGTCGCCCAGCCAGGCGATGAGCACGCGCTGTTCAGCGGGCGACAACTTCGCAAAAGCAGATAGCGCGCGTGCAGCCTCGGCGGACTGCAACCAGGGGATGCTGCCGATTTCGTTGGGCCGATTTGCCAGGTATTGCAAAGCAGCCAATTCGCGACGGGCGTCGCCAATGGCAGTGTCCAGCCAGTATTTCATGGTCGCAGGTGGAACGTAGCCCGCCGACGCGCGTACGAGCTGGGCGAACTCCACCGCATCGCGAGAGTAATCTGCGTGCAACCGCCCTGACGTCGGGGCAAAGCCGGCCCGCAGGCGCTCGACCTGCCCTTCCTGTGTCTCGCGCGCATCCTGGGGGAAGAGTAGCTGCGTGGACGACACGAACTTGCCATCTTCAGATTTCAGGCGAACGGCACGGATAGCCCGATCGACGCGTTTACGTTCTTCCACCGGCCAGTCTTGGCGAGCACTGGGGTTGAACACTCCACCCAGCAGAACCGCCTGGGATGGCGACACGTCAGGGTTGAGAAATAACCGTTCGGCGAGAACCCCAAGGTCGCACGACGCTGGCCGGGTGAAACCTAATTCTGTCAGTCGGCTTGCCCACGTGGTGTCTACAGCATTTGTGCCCAGACCGAACTCGCCGAGCCACGTCGAGACGCGTTGCAGAATCACCGGATCTGAAAGCGAATGTTCATAAACGCTGTTAACATCGTCGACGCATGCTCGCCCGCCTGAGGCCAGCGGGATCACTGGGCATAGCGCCAGTAGGGTGGTCAACCCCCGTCCGCTCGTTGACCTGCCAGGCGACCATCCCTCCAGCACATGAAGCGCCGCGGTAAGGTCGTCGTCGACATCAGGGTACATCAGGTCGATCAAGCGGTCGAAGAATGCGTCACGACCTTCAGGTAGCAGCCCGGAGGCGGCTGCTACTTCAGCCCATCCTTCATAGAGAGTTGTCAGGCGATCTCCCAGTGGGCCGCCTCGCTTACGGAACTCTTCCACCTTGTCACTGGCTTTTCCGTGCAGACCTCGCCGACCCTGATCCATCTCGAACGGACCATTCAGCAGCCACGCGGCGCGAACCACTTCGCCGTCCATAGGAACGAGGTTCCATAGCCTGCTCCAGCTATTGGGAAAGGCCACCGGCATGCCTTCGACGATCTGAACGAACATCCGGTAACCACCGTCGAGATCGAGCCTTAGCGCGCGCCGCCCGCGTCCGTAGTCGACCATCGCCAAACCCGGCCCAATATCCTGCGGCTTTGCCTCACCCGACGGTAGATCACTGCCATCGCAGAGAATGATCTGGCCGATCTCCGGTGCGGTAACCGGCAGGAACGGCGCAACTAAATTGAAGCCATCCCACGCCATCCCGGCGCCCTCGGCCAGTTCGGGTGGAACCGGCAGGTCGATCACCGTCGCCAACGCGAGCTTGCGATTGTGGATCTGCTGCAGCGCGCGGCCTTCTTCCCAGGGCTCAGGGATCATTCCGCCCAGAATGCGGAACCGAAGCCGTCCGCTGGCGACCCGCGCGTCGTTGCTGAGCATGTGGACAGTCTTGAAGCCCAGCCCATGTCGGCCGTGCATTCCCTCTTTTTCGGAGGAGTCCATGTCCAACATGTTGTCGAGATCGCGCGCAAACCGCGGCGGGGCGCTCGGCCCGGGATGGTTGATCGGCCGCCCCCAATGGATGAACCGCAGATTGCAGATCTGGCCGGTTTCGTCACGCTGAGCCTCGACGCGGACGTCCGATTCTCCCGATCCCTGCCGAGCTGCGTCGACGGCGTTCTGGAACAGTTCGAACAGCGCGCGCGACACATCGTAGTTTCGTCGGTTCATCTTCTCGCGGACCGCATTCAGCAACTCGTCGGCGGCCCCTGGTTCGCGGATTGCCCTCCATAACTGCTCCTTGGCAGTAGCCCGGCGCACGCCCTCATTTTGCCCGCGTCTGCGCGAATCGTCGTCGTAGCGTTCGAGCGCTGCGAGCAAATAAGGGCTGCGGGTAAGCTTCTTGATCCGCTCGGCCAGTCCGTCTCGGATATCAGCTATCGCTTCCTCGAGCGTAGCCTGGTCCGACGCCAGATAACCATCGAATAAATGCCCTAGCGCGTTGCGCTGGTTCTGCATGGTCATCCGCAGGGGCGCGTCTAGACGATAGACAAAGTTGCGCAGGTAGCGGGTGGCCTGCACGAGATCGGCGAGTTGCACCGGCGCGACTGTCAGCCGCCATTCGGTGGCTTCTCCCTGCGGCCCGAGGTGCCGCCCCACCTTGATGCAATCGTAAAGCAGTTCCGAACCCGCCATGGCTTGCACTGCACATAGCGTTCCGGCCGCAGAGAGTACCGGCGCCTGACCATTTTCGACTTGCTGAACGGTGAAGGTAACCCGGCTGAGCTGGCCGGTGATGCTGTCGCCGACAGACAGGGTTTTCTGGGCTGCCTCGTCCAGATCTTCACATATTCTTTCAAATGGGGGGTCTCCGGCAAAGCGGGCAGCCACCGCTTTTATCGCTGGGCTGCGACCCAGCATTGCAAGGACCATCAGCGCTGCCGGGTACAATTCCTGAAACAGCACGAAGGGTTCTAGCAGTTCGCCGATAACAGCATCTACGTTGCGAACCTGTTCTCTCGACAGCGGCGCCGGGGCGACGAAACCTTCAGGCAGGTCAAATTTCAGCGCGGGGTCCAGGCGCGAAGTGGATGCAATACCGCCCGCCTGCAGTCCAAGCTGATCAGCGCGGACAAACGTCCCCGCCTCGCTGGGGGCCAGAAGATCGGGCGCCAAAAAACCGGTGCCCTCCAGCAACTGCTGTTTGCGCGCATCGAATGCTGCCACGTAGAGCCTGCGCGCGGCCTCGCCAACCTGACGGCCGTTATTCGCCAGCGCTGCCAACGCATTCAGCTGGTCGATGATCTCATCGATATCGGGCTGTTCGAAATAGATGCCAATGAGCGCTTGCCGCAGGCTCTCCGCCTCGGGAAAAGCACGCATCGCGCTAGCCACCAGCATCCAGATTCCGCCGCCTAAAGCGCTTTTCGCATGGGCCAGCTTGCGCAGGTCGTCCTCGTGCTGTGGCGGATCGACGACCAGGCCGGATACCCCTATTTTTGCCATTTCGCGCAGGGCAATCCTGTACGAAGCTAGGCGGTCGTCTAGCAGTCCGTGACGTGCGAGCCCTTGCACTACGGCTTCGGGCAGGTCACCCGGCGATACCGGTGCAGGACTTCCGGTCTTACTCGCATAGAATTCGCGGGCGCAGGGCAACAGGTCGCGCACATCGCAGGGCGCAGTCCTGTCATTGCCCACCGGTAGCCAGTGAATCTGCCGCAGTTGGGTGACCCAGTGGTCTTCCAGTTTGCCCACCTCAGCCAGAGCTTGCGTGATCTCACCGGCGAATGTGTGCGGCGTTGCAGATTCTAGCGCCAGTTCGATCTGGCGCTGCGGCCCCCAGGGAGCGATCAGTTGTAGCTGGACTGCTTCTGCCCCGCGGTCGGGCCAGGGATCGACGATCTGCACCAGCGGCCGCATTGCCGCCGGCACCGCATCGAGCCGCCCCCTCAATAAGGTCGCCGCACGATGTAACCCTGTCGCACCCATCGCCTTGTGTAGTGCCAATTCCACCAGGACCTCGTTGGCGATCCCAGACTTCAATAGAGCGATTGCTTGTCCATCGTTGAACGGTTCGACGAACGCGCGGCGCCGCGCCAATTGCTCGCCCAGCCATGCCTTGTCACGGTCCTCGATCTGGGCCTCGCGCGCCTTCTGGGGGTTCACCACATCGGCGATGCGTGGGTCGAGCAACCGCGTATTTTCATCAGCGCTGGCCATCTTCTGGACAACCGGCAGCAAGGCCGCATCAAGACCCGTTATCCGCGCCAGTACGGCCGTCTTGGGCAGGTCCGGCTCACCTGAAACGATGCGGCGCAGCGCTTGTGCATCCAGCAGTTTGCCCAAATCCTCCAGCAGAGCGATGCGTGCCTCGATGGGTCCGAAGCGACGGATTTGCCCGACAATCCGGCACTTGTCCTTTTCGCTGTTGCCCGATGCCAGCGCCATGTCCGCAGGCATCGGGAAGTTCTGCCTGGCCTGATAGATCACCGGTTCGACGATCGCGGCCGCCAGTCCTTCGAGATGCATCTTAGGGCCATGCTGGAACAGCTGACCTTCCTGCACCAGCGCATGGATTGCATTTGGGGAAAGGAGGATTGTGGCGCCGGTATCGAGCCTGACCACGGGAATGACTTTCAGCGCTTGCGCGGCCTGGCTGCGCGCCAGTTCGGCGAAGCCAGGGCCGCGATGCATAACCAAGTTGATCACAGTCAGCGCCTGATCGGCCAGCCTACCAGGATGAGTCAAAATGGGCTCGAGCAGGATCAGCATCGCTACCGCTTCGTCCCGATTGAGCCGGCGAAATAGTGCCGCTGGCTCTTCAGCCATCCAATCCTCGCGCGCGCATAGCGTGTGTTCCAGCCCGGCCAGCAAGGCCAGCAGGGCGGGTTCGGTCACGCTCTTTGGCAGGATCAACAGCCGTTCGGTCGGCAGGTGGCGTGTCAATCGCTTGATCAGGGCGAATGGTGCCAGCTTCGTCTCCGTCGCCACCGCCTGGCGCAATCCTTCAGCCAGTGCGGCACGTGCCAGTGGACCCGCTGGGGCCTCGTCAAGGATATCGGCAAGAGTCGCCGCAGCATCCTTGTCGCGGAAGGCAGCCAGGCTGAAACCCGTTATCAGTTCCGACAGTTCGTGATCGGTCCATGTAGGAGCTGTCGCCCCTAGGGTGGTGCCATAGGCCAGGGTAAAACTGTTGGAGCGACACCAGTTGGCAAACTCGCCCCACGCCGCCGCAAGCCGCCGCGGCCGGGTCGTCTCGCTTTCGGGCAGCGGCCGGAGGCCGGCGGTGCCGGTGATGCGCCACGTAGCATCCGCCTTGTCGCGTACCCTGGCCAACACCCTGTCGCCGCAGATGTTCCGCGACTGTTCGGACCACCATGCAGTTTGTGCGAGCGTGCGCAACAGTTCAACGCGATCTTTGTCCGCCGACATTGCTGCAATAGCCCGAGCGATCGCATCGAGAACGCTGGGCAAGGCCGCTTCGGCAAGCAAGGCTTCGTTCCAACGTGTCTCGATGCTGTTATCACGGCGAATATCGACGCGATCGCTCGAAACGAAGAAATCGCCATGAACGATGATTTCGACATGATCGCCGCCCGACAGTTGAGATTCGGCCAGTAGGACCCTGTTACGCCCGGTCCTGACGTTCCTAGGATCACCTAGCGGCAGGTACACAGCCTGCCAGATCCGCAGATGCGCGCCGGCGCTGGCGGTTGCCGGATGCCGGCAAACGATCGCGCCACCGTGTGGCGTGGCCTTGCTTTCCTTGACCTGGCCGCCCAGCTCCCAGACCAGCGGCCAGTCGTCCAACTTGCGCAATGCAGCCGCGCGGCCATTCGGGTTGTGAGTTTGCCAGCCATGGACTTGCGCTGTCTGACTTTCGACGCTGAACGTTCCTTCGATTTCCGACTGCATCACCGCCTGCGCGGTCTTGCCCGGCCCCGCCAGACGGCGAAAACCCGGGGCAGCCAGAAAATTCCACGGCCGTTCGCCGGGACACTCGATATCAATTTGTTGGAGATACCTAAGGCAGCTCAGCGTGGCATGCAGTTGTTCGCTGTCGATGATGTCGTGCAGCGCATCGCGCGGGGTCCATTGGGTGTTGGTCAAACTGAAGTCGTGGCCCGTACAGGGACGCAAAGCGGGCGTGCGAAGGGGGATATAGAGTACCAGCCCCTGTCCGAATCCACGCACATCAGCCCATTGCGTCAGCAGCGCGTTGTCGGCAGGCGACAGGTCTTTCCAACCGAAAGCCCGGTCCGCCTGCGCGATATTCTCAAACGGGTTGAGAACCATCGTGGTCGGTGTGGGCGCACCGTCGAGCCGGGCGAACAGGGCATAGGCATCGCAAAGATGATAGAGCGCCTTTTGCCCGAGGCCGAAACGCCCCACGGCGTGTTCTTCCCCCGCCTTTCCGCCTCCGCTCGCCAGTTGCAGCGCTTCCCAATTGCCACTGCTCACTGCCCCGTCGTTGGCAACGAAGATGGCAGGCGACCGCAACAAGGCATTGTCTGCGTCTGGGTAGCCTTCATGACCCGCCAACAGCAATTTGGACGCCCCTACGTCATCGGCGTTCTGGACCAGTTCCTTGAATATTGTGAAACCCGATCCATAGCTTTCGCTAAGAAGCCTCTGGATATCCAGCACTACCGATTGCGCAGTGGTTTTGGGTGCTGTCATCGGGGTTCCTCAAGAGGCCATAATTGAGAGTTGAATGTCAGGACGACTGTTTTCCTAACCGAACGGGTCTGGGCGGACGCTTACGCCGATCCAAGGCAATCCTGCAGTGCCTGCAACTGGTGATCGAACTTCGCCGGATTCTCCGAGCGTAGCCGTTCGAGATTGAGGCGCTTCCAGCGCAGCGCCGGCAGCTCCGCGATCGTGGTCTCGAAGCCGAGCGAATCCCAATCGGGCTTGAGGTGATGGAACGAGGTGAGGAAGTGGCGATTTACAGCCTCGCTTGCACGGCCGAGGATCTCGCGCACTAACTGCTCCCGCGCCTCCAAAAGGGCATCGAGCGATAGGTCCGCGACGGTCATGCCGAGAAACTCGTCGCTATATTGGGCGCTGATGTCGAGCCGGTGCGGGCAAAGCAGTTCGTGCGCGGGACGCGGATGGCTGACGAGATAGATCAGGAAGGCCTTGAAGAGATCGTCGCTGATCCCTTCGTTGGCGAACAGGAAGTGGATGTCGAACAGGTCGCGGGGGTGCTGGCGATCGAGCGCGGCCGCGATCTTCCCGGCATAGAGGTCGGCCTCGGACACGAGCTGCATCTCGGCGAAGCCGAAGCGCTCCTCGACCGCAGCGTTCACGGATCTCAGCACCGGCGGGAACACCGTGCCCCGCAATACCGGGGATACCTCGATCTTGATCGTCACGCCGTCGGCCTGGACCACCAGGCGCTTGCCGTCGGGAAGGAGCCGCCGTTCGACGGCCATGCGCCCGTCTCGCTCGAGCCGTGACGCGATCCGCTCGAGACCATCGCGGACTGCCTGCAGCGAGCTGTCGCGATCGGCGACGGGCAGATAGACGAGATCGATATCGACCGACAGGCGCGGCAAGTCGCGCACGAACAGGTTGATCGCGGTCCCGCCTTTCAACGCGAAGATGTCTTCGCGCGCGATCTCGGGAATGGCGCGGACGAGCAAGCTGACCTGGTCGACATATCGCTGCGCGGTCATTGGGCTGTTTCCCCTGCTTTGGCGGTGAAGGTCGCCGGCACCGTTATCTGGTAGTGAGGGTCCAACCGCCCGCCCGGGACGAGCTGCCGCTTGCCGCGACCCAGATCGATATGCTGGCGATCGATATGCTTCGCCCAGCCATGGTCGTGGCGATCGGCGAAGAACAGGAACAACCGCTTGGCCCGGATGCTCTTGCATCCTTCCAGCAGGCTGGTCAGGAGCCTTGGCCGCAACGTCGTCAGGCCTTCGAAGATCATGTCGACGTGCTCGAAGCTCAGGCTTTGGGGCACGTCTTCCATTATCTCGATGGTTGCCCGCTCGGCACCCGCTATCCGCAAGAAATGGTCCCAAGGTTCACTCGCGTCTGGTGACGGCACGGCAGCACCGAGGCGCGTCGTCCCCAGATCGAGCCGATGCCATTCGACACCAAGCGATGGATTCGAGAACAGGGCGCGGTTGTGAAGGACTACCATCCCGTCGGTCGGGAGCTTCGGCAGCCAGGAGGGAACCGCGCCTTCCGGATCATAGAGATGGACCGTCCGGTCGCCACCGAGACGGCCGAAATGCCCTAGCCCGTGGAGTTCGAGTGCGGTCATGCCGCCGATATAGAAGGATGCAGATCCAATCCGTTGCGCTGACATCACTGCCATGTCCCAGCGCAAGCTTGTCGCCCCGCCAGCTGGGGTCGCACGTCGGTAGACGCGCGGCGCGACGCGTTCGAGCCAGCCCCGTTGGACATAATCGTGGATCGATGTCCTGGAGATGCCCTGCGCCTGTAACCACGCGGAATCGACCATCAGCCCAGGGGTCAGGCTCGTAAGAAGTTGGTTTAATGGCTGGCGTTTTCGTTCGTCCATGACGAACTATTTGAATGATTCTCGAACCGATGGCAATGCGTAGTTTACGATACGCCAAATATGTTCGCCAAATACGAACGAACGGAGCAATTCCCAAACCACCTCCGCGCTTGCCTCAGCGCGATCGGCTACGCTCGGGCGGCTTGTGATCCCGGCCTTGTCGAACGGGCGCGCCGCGCGCTGGCCCTGCGGTAGGCTCGACCCCGCGCTGCACCGATGCGCCCGCATCCCGGACAATGGCAGGCCGAATAGTGCGGCCGGCAGCTATATGCGCATCGAGCTGCGCGCGCGCTACGGTCATCACTCGCGTAACGGCCTCTGGATTATCGAACAAAGTGCGCCGGATCACGGCTTCCATCACTCGCATCTGGCTATCGACAGCCCGATCGTTGGACATCGACCGCCCATCGGCGCGCCCGCCGGGCTGCCGCGCTGCAACGGGGGACTCACTCGATCGCGGGGCAGGCGCCGGATCGCGGCTCTCGGCTGCGTCGCGCGCGATCATCGGCGCAATCGTGTTCTTGCTGGCATCGCTGCGCAGGCGGTCGAGCTCCTGCAGATCGCGATCGTTCGGCTTATAACCTCTGACCTCGAGTCCCTTCTGGCCAGCCTCAAGCCACACCGATCGGCGGAACGCTTCGGTCCCTGTGACGTGGATCCTCTCCCACCCACGATGCTGCGCGATCGCGACGAGATCCTTCACGACCTCCTGGCTCTCTGTCGCCGTGACAAGCCGGCGACCCTGATCGCGGAACGCCGGATCCTTCATCTCGGCCGAAGTGAAGAAGGCCGGCTCCCCGGACCATTTCGCCTTGTCGGCATAATAGCGCTTGCGCACGGCCTCGGGCAGATCGCCTGCCTCGACGGAAGCGACCTTCGGCTTCTTGCCGGGTTCGGCCCTACGTTCCCCATCAATGGCAGGAGCGACCGGGTCGGGTTTGTCCGCCTGAACTGCGGGCGTGGCCTTTTTTCCGCGCTCCTTGTCGTCGACGGCGACGCTGTTGGTCCTGGCGCGCGGCTTGGGCGCCGCCGCCTTGTCATTATCGGCCATGATCATGCCTCGCTGTCACTAATGCTTCGGATGAATCGTAATCGTCGTCCGGCTCGATGGCCGCGCGCGCGGTCATCGCCATGACGAAGGCGATCGCCGCTTTCTCGTCGCCCGGGGGCGGAAGCTCCTCAAGTTCGCCCAGGACGAGCATGTCGTCGGTGATCTCGGCATAGCCGGACAGTTCGTTGTCAGTCAGCGTGCGGGTCACGACGGGCGCTTCCTCCGTTGGTGGTGGGGCGAGGAGCGCCGCTCGCTTCGCCTCTATCGCTTGGGCTAGCACATCCGATCCGGCGCCGGCGCTGGCCGGCGGCGAGACCTGCTTCGCCTGCGGGATCATGATCAGCCGCGGCGTAACCTTGGGCGGGTCCGAGATTCTGCTGGTGAAATGCCGAGAGCGGAAATACTCGATCTTGCGCGCCCGGACCGGGGGGATACCGCCGCGCAGCAACAGCAGTTCGCCCTTTGGCATCTGCATCAGTTCCTGTGGCATCATCAACGCCCGGCGCTGATCCGACTCTGAAATGCTGCGATTGGCGAGCATGCCATGGATAGTCCGGCTCTTCGACTTTACGTTCATCGTGAAGAAGCCGAGCCGCTCGGAGAGTTCATTGGCGACCCTCAGCTCTTTCGGTGTGAAAACCACCTCCAGACCACAGTTGGCGATAATCTCGTCGGTGACGTCCGCACCGTAGATCCCGCGCGGTTGCGACCGGCTCTGGATCACCGGCAACAAGCGAAGCCCGTAGCCCGCGACATAGGAAAAGGCCGACGCGATCACCGGCGCCTTGCCCAACCTTGCGAACTCATCGAGCAGCAAGAGGACGGGCACCTGGCCTCCGGATGCCGGCAACTCCCGCGTGTTGAGATCGATCAGCTGCTGGAGGAAGAGATTATAGACCGGCGCAATCCGGTCGATATTGTCCGGTGAGACGCCAAGATAGATCGAGATCCGCTCGCGGCGGACCTGGCGCAGATCGAAGTCGGTCTCCGACGTCGCTGCATCGACATACGGGTTGAGCCAGAGGCTGAGCTTCGAGGTGATCGTCTGCTTGATACCGGAGAAGGTGTTGTCGGACGCGGAAGTGAAGTCGCTCAACGCCGAGACGCACGCCTGGCTTAGCCGCTGCCCGCGCTTCTGCGCTTCCTCGACAACCTTGGGCAGCTCGACCTTCGGGTCGCCCGTCGTCAACCGCCGGTAGATTTCGCCGATCGTGAAGGGGAGGGCGGGGTTGGCCGCAACAAGGGCGCCGACGCCGACGAAGGCGGCGCGCGCGGCTTCAGCCCAGAAGGGGTCGGCCTTCTCGGGTGCTGGAAATAACATGCCGCCGATCTTCTGGAGCTCGTTGACCACGTCAACGTCGTCGAGACGATCGATGAAACTCAGCGGATTATACCGCGCGGTCCGCCCTTCGGGATCGAGCGGGTCGAACAGATAGACGGCTTGGCCATGGCGCGCTCGGAAGCCGGCTGTGATGTCCCAGTTCTCGCGCTTCACGTCGAGCACCACGACCGAGTCCGCCCAACTCAGAAGATTGGGGATCACGACACCGACGCCCTTGCCGGCACGCGTTGGCGCCTCGAGCAGAACATGCTCGGTCCCGCCGAACACAAGATAGCGTCCGCCCTTCTGGCCGACGATGATGCCGCTCTTGCTGCGCAGCTGTTCTTGCCGGATCTCGCTTTCACGCGCGAACCGCGCCTCGCCATGCAGCGAGCGCCCCCGTTTCAGGATGACGAGCAAAATGACGAAGGCGATTGCGCCGCTGACCAACGCGCCCCGCTGCAGCCACAGGTGGAGGAGTGGATCGCCGCGATAGTACCAGAGCCACGCGGGTACCGTCGTGATCTGCATCCGCGGACCGATTTGCTTCAAGCCGACAAGCGCCACCAGCACCGCACACAGGGCGCCGAGGATGAGCACCGCCGCGAGGACCCCCGCGACGATCGCGACCTTAGTGAGCGGGCGTGCGTCCGACAGGCGGGTCAAAATATACCTCCTCGACTTCGAACTTTCCGGCGTGCTTGCGGGTCTGGACGACGACGTCGACCAGCATGCGAAGCAGCCCGCGGATGTCGTCGCGGGCGAGATCCCGTCCGCCCTCCGATTCCTTGACCAGCAAGGTGAGCTGCTCGAACGCTCCCATGGCCGAGCCGGCATGGACGGTCGTGATCGAGCCAGGATGCCCCGAGTTGACGTTGCGCAGATAGAAGAAGGCGGTGCCGTCGCGCAGCTCCTGCAGCAGGATGCGATCGGGGCGCATGCGAAGCGCGCTTTCGAGCAATTGCTTGGGGCCGACCTTGGCGAGGCCCTGTCGCTCGCTCGAATACACCATATGCACAACGTTGCGATGCTCGACGACGAGCTCGCGCGTATCCTCGATCGTCAGCAGCCGCTCATGGGGCGGGATCAGCTGGATGAGCGCCTTGGCGAAGGTGGTCTTGCCTGACCCGGTCGCGCCGCTCACCAGGATGTTCTTGCGGGCAGCAACTGCGGTTCTGAAGAAGGACGGCCAGTCACCGGCATCGCGTTGCGCTACCAGCTGCGCATCGACCCCGCCGAGACCGCGTGCGGCAGAGCGCGTGCCCTTGAACAGTCCCGTGTTGGCGAGTTGATCGATTGCGAGGTTGACGCGCGAGGGCTTGCGCACCGTGAAGGATGGCGCCCCGCTCGGCGTCACCGACGGTATGACGATCTGGCAGCGCTCGCCACCAGGCAATATCGTCGAGCAGATCGGAGTCTCTGCATTGACGTCCTGCCGGGTGAAACTCGCGGCGGCGACGGCGAGCGTCGCGAGCCAGTCGCTGTCGAGTACGGCGACATCATGCCAATGCCAGCCCTGATGATCCTCGATGCCGACCTCGCCGGGCTTGTTGATCACAAGCTCCGTCACCTCGACCGGCTCCAGCAGTGGCAGGATCGGTGCCAGATAGTGGCGCAGGACAGCGGTATCGCTCACGTCAGCGCCGCAGCTCGAGATTGTAGACGTCGGCGAAGTTGAAGTCCTTGGCGACGAAGATCCCGACTTCCTCGCCCTGGTTCTTTTTGAGCACGGGGCGGATGTTGATGCTGTTCTGGAGTGCGATGCCCGCGCCTTCGCTCGGCGTGCGCGTCGTATTGTTGAAGTTGTTGCTGCCGCCCGACACCGATTGACCGGCGATATAGGCGGCGTCGTCGACCAGTGAGAGCAGCAATGCACTGCCGAACCGCGCCCAGAAGAATGTGTCGACCGATCCGGCGATGCCGGCGCGTCCGAGGGCGTCCGAGCCGGGGGACGCCAAGTCGATGCGAACACCCTGC
>Ga0105245_10002712_pt1 | contig 15936 bp, 16 predicted proteins | sample KBSM54metaG_FD_81523 | JGI IMG/M metagenome (GOLD analysis project Ga0105245, IMG submission 81523) | Miscanthus rhizosphere microbial communities from Kellogg Biological Station, Michigan, USA - KBS M5-4 metaG | ecosystem: Host-associated > Plants > Roots > Rhizosphere > Soil | place...
TCTCCAGCTCGATCGTTCCGCCCTCGATGTCCAGCGTACGCGTGGGGCCGAGGCGCTCCATGATGCGCCGGAACGGCCGGTTGGCGACGCCGGTCTGGGCGACGAAGCGCTCGATGCCGTGGTCGCGGGCGGTCGCGGCCAGCTCGCGCACGAGCACCTTGCCGAGCCCGAGCCCCTGGGCCTCGTCGGCGACCACGATCGCGATCTCGGCGGCGTCGGATGCGGGGGAGAGGCGGATGTAGCGCGCGATCCCGAGGCCGTGGGTGCCGTCGGGCGTGAGCGCTCCGATGGCCTCGTGCTGGTCGTGGTCGACGTTGACGAAGAAGTCGAGCTCGTCGTCGCGCAGGTGGTCGACGACGCGGAAGAAGCGCTGGTAGCGGCTGCGCTCGCTCAGATGCTCGAAGCCCTCGACGAGGAGCGAGCGATCGGCGGGATCCACGGGCCGGATGAGGACCGGCGTCCCGTCGCGGAGGCTGACGGTGCCGACGGCCATGCGCACACATGGTGGTACCAGGCGCCGCGAAATGCCAGCTCGATATTGTTCCGAACAATGCTCGTGTCCGACCAGGTGTTCCGGACGCTGCTGGAGGCGCTGCTCGAGGGCCGGTACGCCCCGGGCGAGAAGCTCCCGACCCAGCGCGCGCTGGCCGCCGATCTCGACGTGACCATGAGCTCGGTGCGCGAGGCGCTCAAGCGTCTGGAGCAGATGGGGCTGCTCGACGTACGCCAGGGCGACGCCATGCGCGTGCGCGACTGGCGCGCGCATGGCGGGCTCGACGTGGTGGCCCACCTCGTGCTCCGCTCGGGCGCGGTGGACCCCGGCGTGCTGGGCGACGTGCTCGAGGCGCGCGAGCTCATGCTGCGCGAGCTCGCCCGGCTGGCCGCGCAGCGCCGCGACGACGCCGAGGCCGTGCGCCTGGTCGAGTTGGCGGCCACGTTCGCCGCCACCGACGACCCGGCCGCGGCCCAGGCGATCGACTTCGCTTTCTTCGCCGCCGTCGCCGAGGCCGCGCGCAACATCGTCTTCGTCCTGATCCTCAACGCCATCCGCGACGCCTACTTCGCGCACGCCGACCGCGTGCCGGTCACCGCCGAGCCGCGCCCGCTGGCGCCGCGCTACACGCGCCTGGCGGCCGCGATCGCCCGTCGCGATGCCGACGAGGCCGCCGCCACCGCCTTCGCCCTGGCCGCGCAGCAGACGGCGTGGGTGCGAGAGGCGCTGGCGCGATGACCGCCCGCGAGGCCGACATCTTCCGCTGCCTGGTCGACACCGTGGTCGCGCCGGCCGCCCCGGTTGCGCGCACCGACGCCGACGCCTTCTTCGCCGACTGGCTCGACCACGCGCCCGCACTGAACCGCGCCGGGATCCGCGCGCTGCTGTACGCGCTCGAGCTCGCGCCACTGGCCACCGGGGCGGGGGCGCGCCTGCGCCGGCTCGACGGCGAGCGCCGGCGGGCGGCGCTGCAGCGCATCCGTGCCACCGCGTTCGGCGGGGCCGTCGACGCCGTCGCCGCGATCGCGCAGCTCTCGTATTACGGCGACGTCGCGGTGATGCGCTCGCTCGGCTACGACGCCGATGCGGTGACCGCGCGCTGCCGCGCCCTCCGCGCCCGGGAGGCGCGCTGGTGAGGCCGACCGGAGACGCGGCCTACCGCGACGGCACCGGCACCTTCCACCCGGCGCAGCGCCGGGTGGTCGACGGCGCCGACCTGCACGGCGACACCACGATCGCGGTCGACGCCTGCGTGATCGGCGCCGGTGCCGGCGGGGCGGTGGCGGCCAAGGAGCTGGCCGAGGGCGGGATGCGGGTGGCGCTGCTCGAGGAGGGCCGCTGGGAGGACACCGACTCGTTCACCGCGCGCCCGCGCGAGATGACCACGCGGCTGTACCGCGACGCCGGCCAGGTCGCGACGGTCGGGCGCCCGCCGATCCTGCTGCCGCTGGGCAAGGCGGTGGGCGGCACCACGCTGATCAACTCCGGCACGTGCTTTCGCACCCCGGCCGCGGTGCTCGCACGGTGGCGCACCGAACTCGGCCTCGAGGGGTTCACCGAGGCCGAGCTGGAGCCGTGGTTCCGGCGCGTCGAGCGCGAGCTCAACGTCGTGCAGGTGCCGCCCGACCTCGCCGGGCGCAACGCGGCGGTGGTCCGGCGCGGAGTGGAGGCCCTGGGCTGGTCGGGCGACTTCCTGTACCGCAACGTGCGCGGCTGCGTCGGCGCGGGGGTGTGCGCGTTCGGCTGCCCGTCCGGTGCCAAGCAGCACACCGGCGTGACCTACGTGCCCAAGGCCTGGGCGGCGGGCGCGACGACGTACACCGGCACGCGCGCGCAGGGCATCGACGTACGCGGCGGCGCGGCCCGGGCCGTGGAGGCGCGCACCCGCGCCGGCGGGCGGCTGCGGGTGGCGTGCGAGCACGTCGTCGTGGCCGCGGGCGCCATCCATACGCCGCTGCTCCTGCGCCGCGCTGGCCTCGGCACCGGGTCGGGCTGGCTGGGCCGCAACCTCTCGATCCACCCGTGCGCGGCGGTCAAGGCGATCTTCGAGGAGCGCGTCGAGATGTGGCGCGGCGTGCCCCAGTCCTACTACTGCGACGAGTTCGCGGACGAGGGCTTCGTGCTCGAGGGGGCCGCCGGCCCGCCGGACTACATCGCCGCCTCGATCCCGCGCTCGGGGCCCGAGCACCGGGCGCTGATGGAGCGCTACCCGCACATGAGCCAGTTCGGGATCATGATCTGCGACGTGGCGCGCGGGCGCGTGCGCGCAGTCGCCGGTCGACCGCAGATCACCTACGACCTCGACCCGCGCGACGTGCACGCGCTCCAACGCGGCATCGAGGCGCTGTGCGAGATCTACTGGGCCGCCGGCGCGCGCGAGGTCATCGTGCCGTCGCCGCGCGTGCCGATCCTGCGCGACGGCGAGACGCGCCCATTCGCCGACGCGCCGCTGCGCGCCGGTGAGCTCACGCTCATGGCCTTCCACCCGCTCGGCACCGCGCGCGCGGGGTCCGATCCGGCCGCCTCGGTGGTGGACGGGCGCGGGCGCGTGCACGGCGTGGGTGGCGTGCACGTGCTCGACGGGGCGATGGTGCCCTCGGCGCTCGGGGTCAATCCGCAGATCACGATCATGGCCTTGGCCACGCGGGCCGCGTTCGCCGTGCTCGGCGCGCCGGCGCCGGACGAGCCCGCGCCGGAGCGCATGGCCGTGCCCCGGCCCGCGACGCCGGTCGTTGCCTAGGCGGCTGCGGCAATACCCTCTCGCCCGAGATGGTGACCCGGGACCAGGCGCTCAGCGCGCTCACCTCCGAGCCGTTCGACCTCGTCGTCGTCGGCGGCGGCATCACCGGGGCCGGGGTGGCGCTGGATGCGGCCAGCCGCGGCTTCGCCGTGGCGCTGGTCGAGAAGCGCGACTACGCCGCGGGCACCTCGTCGCGCTCGAGCAAGCTCGTGCACGGCGGGCTGCGCTACCTGCAGCAGTTCGACGTCGGGCTCGTGCGCGAGGCGCTGCTCGAGCGCCAGCTGCTCACAGCGCTGGCCCCGCACCTGGTGCGGCCGCTGCAGATGGTCGTCCCCGCCTTCGACGGCGGCCACCTGGATCGCCTCGTGGGCGTGGGGCTGAACATGTACGACGTCCTCGCGCTGGACAAGCTCCGCCGGCCGCTGCGTCGCCGTCGCGGCGGCGGCGACGGCGAGGGGGAGGAGTGGAGCCCGGACCGCCACCGCACCATCGACGGCGACGACGTGGTCGAGCTCATCCCCGCCCTGGCGGACCGCCGCCCGAGCTCCGGCTACCTCTTCTACGACTGCCAGACCGACGACGCCCGCCTCGTCCTCACCGTCCTGGCCGAAGCCGAGCGCTTCGGCGCGGTCTCCGCCAACCGGCTCGCCGTCACCGAGGTGGTGGCCGACGGCGTGCGCGCGCGCGACGACGAGTCCGGTGAGGAGCTGCTCATCCGCGCCGACAACGTGATCAACGCCACCGGGGTGTGGGCCGACCGCGTGCAGGCCGAGGAGCTCCACGACGAGGCCGAGGTCCCGGTCATCCGGCCGAGCCGGGGGACGCACATCACGCTGTCGCCCGACGACCTGCCGATGCACGCCGGCGCGATCGTGCCCGCGGGCGCCGGGCGCACGATCTTCGCCGTGCCGTGGCTCGGGCGCACGCTCGTGGGCACCACCGACAACGACTACGAGGGCGACATCGACCACGTGCCGCCCGCCGAAGACGACATCGCCTACCTGCTCGACGCCATCAACGCGTTCTTTGAACGCGACCTCGGGGTCGCCGACCTGACCGGCGCCTACGCGGGCGTGCGGCCGCTGGTCTCGCACGGCGACAGCAAGAAGTCGGTCGACATCTCGCGCAAGGCCGAGCTCTACGAGACCTCGAGCGGCATGATCACCATCACCGGGGGCAAGCTCACGACCTTCCGCCGCATGGCCAAGCTGGCGGTGGACCGGCTGGTCGAGCGCGACGGGCGCGACGCGCCCTGCCGCACGCAGGAGATTCCGCTGGGCATGGCGGTCGACGCGAGCGAGCTGCCGCGCGTCGAGGGCGTGCCGGAGGACGCCTACGCGCAGCTCGCCGGGCGCTACGGGTACGGGGCGCGGGAGGTGCTCGATGTCGCCGGCGAGCGCGGCGAGCTGGCACAGCCGGTGGTGTCCGGCCGACCCGACCTGCTGGCCGAGGTCGCCTACGGGGCGCGGCGCGAGCAGGCACGCACGGTGGGGGACGCGCTGCTGCGGCGCACGCGGCTCGGGTTGCTGGCCGCGCACGAGCTGCTGGACGGCGACGGAACGCCGAGCGCTGCGGTGCAGCGGGCCGCGCGGACGCTGGGCCGGGAGCTGGGTTGGGACGACGCCCGGGTCGAGCGCGAGATCGCCGAATTTGCCTCCGAGGCGGGCGCCGAGGGCATCCTCGTGAGCGCGTCCATCGGGGCCCGACCGTAACTTTTCGGCTTCGCGCGAGTTTCGGACGCGAATTCCGAGGAGGCCGAACAGCGTTGCCATTGCTACAAAGTCGCCCGCGCTCGCTCCGCGCCCTTGCGCTCGGCGCGGCGCTCGTCGTGCTCGTGGCCGTCGCCGCTGCGCCCGCCCGCGCGGCGTGGTTCCCGGGGACCGTCGTGGACGGTCCGTCGTCGAGCATCGTCGAGGTCGACGGACTCGACCTGTCGATGGACGGCACCGGCGGCGTCGTCTACATCAAGCAGGACAACGGGGTCAACCACGTCTTCGTATCGCAGTTCTTCCAGGGGCAGTTCGGGCCGTCCCAGCGCGTGGACCCGGGCCTGGACGGTCCGTCGTCGAGCGCCCGCATCGCGGCCTCCGAGGACGGTCGCCTGGCGGTCGTGTTCATCAACGGCGGCAGCCTGTACGGCGTCGTCGCCTCGGACAAGACGCAGCCCTTCACTCAGCCGGCGCAGGTCGCGGAGGGCTCGCAGGGCGCGCCGATCATCAACCCCGCGCTGGACATGAGCGTCCACGGCGCCGCGTACGTGGCCTACGTGACCACGCCGGGGAGCGGCGGCGGGGACATCCACGTCGCGCGCCTGGGCGACGCCGACCAGAGCTTCAAGCAGTTCCCGGGCACGCTCGACCAGGACGCGAGCCACCAGGCCGGCACCGGCAACGGCCGGCCGAGCGTGGCCGTGGCCGCCGACGGCACCGCGATCGTGGCCTGGGGCGAGGCCGGCGGGGTGCTCATGCGCCGCGTCGACCGCGACAGCTTCTCGAGCAGCTTCATCGGGGCCAGCGACTCGCCGCTGGACGGCCACACCCCGGGTCAGGCCGACTCGCCCGACGTGGCCCTGGAGGACGACAGCTCGTATGGCGAGGTCGTGCTGCGCCAGGACTTCGACAACGGCAACGGGCTGCCGGTGTCGCGCATCATCGCCCGCCACCTGGTGGCCGGCGACCTCGGCCCGGCCGAGGGGATCGATGGCCTCTCGTTCCCGGTGGTCGAGGGCGCGAACAACCCGCAGCTGGGCATGGACTTGCGCGGCCGGGGCATGGCCTCGGGCACGCGCATGTCGTCGCTGACGCCGACGTCGGCGTTCCTGCGCAACGATGCGTTCGCTCCCGGCGCCGTCCTCGGCTCGCTCAACAACGGGGGCACCGACCCGCAGACGGTCACCGCCGCCGGCCAGAACCTCACCGGCGTGGTGGCGTGGCTGCAGGCGCCAACCCCAGCGCCCGACGGCGTCGTCGTCGCCGGCCGCTTCTCGGTCAACAACACCTACGAGGACGAGGTCCAGCTCTCGCCCGGCGAGTTCGGCCCCGTGCCGACCAACGGCGGCCTGTTCGCCGCCAGCTCCCGCGTGGGCGACAGCATCGTGGCCTTCGCCCAGGGGCCGTCGACCGACCGGCGCGTGGTCGCGTCGGTCTACGCGCGCTTCCCGGGCCACGCGACCCCGCACACGTCGCGCGTCGTGCACACCAAGGAGCCGCTGCTGCGCTGGCTGCCGGCGACATCGGTGTTCGGGCCGCCGACCTACACCGTCTACATGGACGGCAAGCAGATCGGCCAGACCCAGGGCACGACGCTGCGCCCGCCGAACCCGCTTTCGGAGGGCCGGCACAACTGGCGGGTGGACACGACCGACGCCCACGGGCAGAAGCGGGCGGGCCGCAAACGCGGCCTGCGCGTCAAGACGACGCCATCGGCGGCGTGAGCTGAGGTCCCCGGCGTGAGCCTCGAGCTCCGGGCCGGGGACCGTGTCCTGGCCCTGGATCGCGGGCCGCTCCTCATGGGTGTGGTCAACGCCTCGCCGGACTCGTTCTCGGACGGCGGCCGCTGGGCGAGCGTGGACGAGCAGGTCGCGCTCGCGCGCTCGATGGTCTCGGCCGGGGCGCACCTGCTCGACGTGGGCGGCGAGTCGGGGGTCACCAACGGGCCGCCGGTCGAGCTCGAGGTCGAGATCGAGCGCGTCGTGCCGCTGGTCGAGCGCATCGTGGCCGAGCTCGACGTGGTCGTCTCGGTCGACACCTACAAGCCCGCGGTTGCGGAGGCGGCGATCGCGGCGGGCGCGACGATGGTCAACGACGTCAGCGGCCTGCGTGACCCGGCGCTGGCCGCGGTGTGCGCACGCGGCGGGGCAGCGCTGGTGCTCGTGCACACGCGGGCCGCGCCCAAGGTCAAGCTGCTCGACCCGGCCTGGGACGGGCGCGTGGTGGCGGACGCGCAGGCCTTCCTGGTCGAGCTGATGGCCCTCGCCGAAGCCCAGGGCGTGCCGCGCGAGTGCCTCGTGCTCGACCCGGGACCGGACCTGGGGAAGACGCCAGCGCAGACGGTGGAGGTGCTGCGAGCGCTGTCGTCCTTCGCGGCGCTGGGCCGCCCGCTGCTGCTGGCGGTGTCGCGGAAGGACTTCGTCGGGGTGATCACCGGTCGGCGGCCGGCCGACCGTCTTTCCGGCACGCTGGCGGCGGTCGCGCATGGCCTGGACGCGGGCGCGCACATCCTGCGCGTGCACGACGTGGCGGCGGTGGCGGACTTCCTCGCGGTGCGCACCGTGCTGCGCGGCGAGGCCGCTCTGCCACCCGGCGTGCGGTTGGCGGAGGACCTGCGCCGGGAACGCGCCCGCTAGCCTGCGGGCTGCAATCGGATCGCCGGACGCTGCCCCAACGCGTGCCGGAGCCGACCGACCGACCACACGAAGGAGGGCCCGTATGTCCGTGCTCGACCGTTCTGCCCTGGAGGCAAGCCCCCTCGCCGACCTGCACGCCATCGCGTCGGAGCTGGGGATCGACGGGTTCCGGCGCCTGCGCAAGGAAGGGCTGATCGAGGCCATCCTCGAGCGGCAGGGCGGCTCCGGTGAGGCTTCCGAGGAGCCGGCTTCGGCCGAGACTGACGGGGGTGCTGACGCCGCCGAGGCCGCCGTGGCCGCCGACGCCGACGGGGCCGACGCCGCCGAGGCCGCCGAGGCCGCCGACGTCGACGTGGCCGACGCCGACGGGGGCGATCAGGCCGCCGAGGCTTCGGAGTCCGATGCGTCCGACGAGGATGAGGCACCGCGCCGCCGGCGGCGGCGTGGCGGGCGGCGGCGCCGCAGCGCCGACGATGACGACGACACGACCGGCTCCGACGCTTCCGCTTCGGACGACGGCGACGACGAGGCCACGTCCTCCGACGAGGACAAGGTCGTGGAGGGCACGGTCGAGCTGCTGGGCGGCGGCTCGGGCTTCGTGCGCGTCGCGCCGCCCGACCCCTCGGACGAGGACGTCTACATCTCCGCCGCGCAGGTGCGGCGCTGCGAGCTCGTCACCGGCGACGTGATCGGCGGCCCTGTGCGGCCGCCGCGGCGCTCGGAGCGCTACCCGTCGCTCGTCCGCGTGGACACCATCAACGGCACCCCGGCCGACGAGGTCACCGCGGGCACCCGCTACGAGGACATGCCCTGCGCCCTCCCGGCCGAGCGTCTCGCGCTCGGCGGCGACGACCCCACCGTGCACGCGATCGAGTGGCTGACGCCGTTCGGCAAGGGCTCCCGCGTGGCCGTCACCGGCCCCGCACGCGCGGGCAAGACGCAGGCCCTGCGGCGGATCGGCGCGGCGCTCGCGGCCCAGGCCGGCGACGGCGAGGGCGGCCTGCAGGTCAGCCTCGTGCTCGCCGGCGTGCGCCCCGAGGAGATCGCTGACTGGGAGGACGGGGGCCCGGCCCCCGCCGCCGCCACGGCGCTGGGCACGTCGCCCGACAGCCAGGCCCAGGCGATCGAGCGCGTGGTCGAGCAGGCGCGCCGCGTGGCCGCCCGCGGCCGCGACGCCGTGGTGCTGGTCGACGGCCTCGACGGGCTCACCGCGCCGGCCGCCCGCAAGGTCCTGGCGTCCGCCCGCAACCTGGTCGACGCGGGCTCGCTGACCATCGTCGCCACGGCCACCGAGCCGGTCGGCGGCGAGACGACCGTGATCGCGCTGAACCGCGAGCTGACCTCCACCGCCCGCTTCCCCGCCGTCGACCTGGTCGCGAGCGGGACGATCCGTCCCGAGCTGCTCGTGGGCGACGCGGGCGCGGAGGCGATCGCCAAAGCGCGCCTCGAGGCCCTCGAACGCTAGGGCGGACGCCCTAGGGGCGGACGCTCACCTTCGCGGAGCCGGCGATCCCGGCTTCGTACGGGTAGCCGTCCTGGCGGTTGACCCGCGCACGGAACAGGAACATGCGCACGCCGCCCGCCACGCGCGTGAACCGGTAGCGGGAGCGGAAGCGGCCGTCGGCCTTGCTCCGCGTCACCGCGAACGTGCGCCAGTGCCCGCCGCGCCGCGGCCGGCCCTGCAACGTCACGAGCACGCCGCCGTCGGGGTAGGGCATCCCGAGCAGGCGCCCGCTCAGGGTCACCAGCCCGCCGTTGCCCACCCGCCGCGGACGCACGGCCAGCGACGCCCCCGCCCGCACGAGCAGCGACAGCCGCGTGGTCTCCGCGTAGGAGCGGTCGCGGTCGAAGGCGCGCCAGGCCACGGTCACCTCGCGCGACGGACCCCGCGCCGTGGTCACGCTCCACCGCCCGTCGTCGTCGGTGATCGCCTGTCCGCCGTCAGGTCCGGGCAGGCCGGGCACGACGGTCTGCGAGCCGACGTCCAGCCGCGCCCCCGCGATCGGGGTGCCGTCGCGCTGGGTCAGGCGCCCGGAGATCGTCACCGAGCTGCGCCGATAGGGGACGAGCATGGCCTGGCGGCGGTTGACGAGCGTCGCCGTGAGGACGGCGTCGCCCGCGCCGCCCGAGCCGTTGTGCTGGCCGCGGTCGGCGGCGGCGGTGTCAGCGGTGGGATGGTCGCCGCCACCACTGATGGCGCCGGCGCTCGAGGGCGGCGCCGGTGGCGTGGGCGGCTGGTTGGCGATGGTGATCGTGCGCCCCGTGTCGACCGTGTTCACGTTGTCGGCCGCGTCGGCGACGACGAACCGCAGCGGGTAGTCGCCGTCGGGCACCTGCGTCGTGTCGATGTCGAGCGTGCGGCTCTGGCTCAGCGGGCACGCGTTCCAATCCGTGAACCGGCAGGCAGAGCCGAAGTCGAAGCTCCCGACCGTCGTGCCGCCCAGCTGCACCGCCACCGTGTGGATGCCGGAGTCGGCATCGTCGGCGCTGAAGCTCAGCGACTCGGTGCCGTGGCCGGCGTCGGCCCCGAGCAGCGAGCCGCCCGTCGCCTGCGCCGTCGGGTCGTCGCTCTCCGAGAGCACGAACAGGAACCAGGGAACCGAGACGACGCGGCTCTCGTCGTCGAAGCGACAGTTCGCCGGCCCGGCGCCGAAGCTGCAGTACACGTCCATGGTGAAGTCGCGCGCGCCGGCCGGCGGGGTGCGCGAGACGCTCTGCGACCAGCCCGTCATCTCCTGGTCGAGCAGCACGCTGCCACCCGAGAACCAGCGCAGGAAGGCGAACTGGTCGCGCTCGCGGGCGACGGCGATGACCGCGTCCACGCCGGCGATGGCGACGTGTGGACGCGAGGCGGGGACGGCGATGGTCAGCCCGCCGGTCGAGTCGTAGGGCATCTCGCCCATGCGCAGGCCGAAGGCGTCGTCGGCGCCGCAGGCGTCGAACAGGCCGCCGGGGCCGTAGGCGCGCCAGTCCGAGGAGACATCGCGCGCGGGCGCGGTCCGGCACTGCACCATCTCGTAGGTGCCCGCGCGCGCGGGCACGGCGAGTGTGAGGACGGCGACGGCGGTGACCAGGGCGAGGGCGAGGAGGGTGCGCATGGCCGCCCCAATGCGGGCGGCGCGAGAACCACCCCCTTGGAATCAGTGGGTGCGCGGGGTGTACGCGACCCGGCCCCAGGAGGGCTCGGGGGCGAGCTCGATCGGCTCGCCGTCGCGCTCGGGCTGGATGTAGGAGAAGCTCTGCGTGTCCGGGTCGAAGGCCACGTCGAGCTCGCCCTCCTTGACCCGCTGGTCCAGCCACGCGCTGCGGAAGATCAGGCGCCGCAGCCAGTGCACGAGCGAGCGCTCGGCCGGCCCCACGAGCTCCGGCCAGCAGTCGTTGACGTGCTCGCCGAGGGCCGACGCCGGGTCCTGCACCTCGCCGTTGACCACGAGGTTGACGAGGTCCTCGGACTCGCTCACGCTGAGCTGGCCGGACACGAATCCGACCTTGCGCGCTGCCTGTTCGCAGCGCTCGCCGAAGTCGCGCTCGTTGAAGGTGAAGCGAAGCTCCCCGTATTCGAGCACGAAGTCATCCCCAGAGCTGTAATTGCCGCGGCGGGTCATCGCTAGAGCGAGGCGAACGGCCCGGTCGGGCCGCGAGCGTCGTGATCTTATGGCGGAGTCCTCCCCGCCCTGACGAGTGCATGGTGTCTTGCACCGCGAGTAGGGTCCGGAGGCGTGGGCGCGCCGACCGATCCCAACCAGCCGCCGTACGGCCAGCCGCAGCAGCCACCGGCTCCGCCCCCGTACGGGCAGCCCCAGCAGCCGCCGGCGCAGCCTCCCGCCGTGCCGCCGCCGGCCCAGCCGCCGCAGCCCGCTCAGCCGGCTGCGGTGGCCCCGGCCGAGGGGTGGGCGGTCAAGCGCGGCATCGTGCGGGTGGTCGTCTTCCTGTTCGGCGGCACGTACCTGTTCTGGTGGTTCTACAAGACCCGCCCGAAGGTGACGGCCGAGCTCGGCACCTACGACAACGTCACGGCACAGACCTGGGGACTTCTGGTGCCGATCCTCAACTACTTCATCCTCTATTGGCTCCTGCGCGACATCGCCGAGCTGCGCCGCCGCTTCGCGATGCCCAACGACATCGACCCCGTCGTGATGCTCGTGATCTGGATCTTCGTGTCGCCGGCGGGCATCGGGCTGAGCCAGAACCAGCTCAACGAGTACTGGGACCTCCGCTCCAACGGCTACGCGACCGAGGACCCGATCACGTTCATCGAGGTCCTCGCAGCGTTCGCGCTCTGGATCTTCTTCTTCATCGTGCTGATCGTCGTCATCATCGTGGCCGCGGCAGCGTCGTCGAGCTAGCCGCCCGCCGTCCCCTTCACGGGGGGCGCGACGCGAAGCCCTCCGCCCTACACGGGGCATGGACGGCGCCCACACGATCCTGCTCGTCGAGGACGACGACGCCACGCGGACGTTCCTCGCCGACAACCTGACGGCGGACGGGTTCGACATGCTCGTGGCCGACTGCGTGCGCGACGGGCGGCGGCTGCTGGAGGCCAAGTTCCCCGACCTGGTCGTCGTCGACGTCGTCCTGCCGGACGCTGCCGGGCTCGACCTCGTGCGCGAGGTGCGGTCGGCCGACGGCATCGCGAGCCGCCTCGATCCGCACACGCCGGTGCTCGTCCTGTCGGGCCGGTCGTCGGAGCTCGACCGGCTGCGCGGGTTCGAGCGCGGGGCGGACGACTACGTCGTCAAGCCCTTCGCGTATGCGGAGGTGCGGGCGCGGATCGAGGCCCTGCTGCGGCGGGCGAACCTCCGGCCGGGGCAGGGCACGCTGCGGGTGGGCGAGCTGCGGATCGACCCGCCGTCGCGCGACGTGACCCTGCGCGGGCGCCGGATCGTGCTCTCGCAGAAGGAGTTCGCGCTGCTGCGGACGCTCGCCACCGAGCCCACACGGGTGTTCACCAAGGAGGAGCTGCTCCGCAACGTCTGGGGCTTCCGCGCGCTCGGCTCGACGCGCACGCTCGACTCGCACGCGTGCCGGCTGCGACAGAAGCTGAGCCGCGGCGGCGATCGGTTCGTGCTCAACGTCTGGGGTGTGGGCTACCGGTTGATCGACGGGCCGGTGGAGGAATGACCGCGGCCGTTGCGGCCTTCGGCTGGGCGGCGGCGGCCGGAGCGCTCGCGCTCGCCCTCGCGGCGCGCCGCGAGCTCGACGCGCGCATGGAGCGGCTCGCGCGCGCGTCGCACGAGCTGCGCCGGCCGCTGACCGCCGCGCGGCTGGCGGCGCACGGGCTGGCCGGCGCGAACGGCGACCGCCGCGCGCGGGCGGCGGCGATCGAGCGCGAGCTCGCGCGAGCGGGTCGCCTGCTGGGGGACCTCGACGCGGTGCGCGGCGCGGCGGCGCCCGCGTGGCCGGGCGAGTCGCGCCCGGTGGCGCTGGGCGAGCTGCTGGCCGAGGTGGCGGCGTCGTGGGAGCCGGTCGCGGCGGCGCAGGGCCGGTTCGTGCGCGTGGAGGCGGGAGCCGGGGCCGACACGATCGTGCGCGGCGACCCGGAGCGGCTGGCCCAGGCGCTGGGCAACCTCGTCGCCAACGCGCTCGAGCACGGCGCGGGAACGGTGCGCGTGGGCGTCGGCCGACGCGCCGACGGCGTGACGCTGCGCGTCAGCGACGCCGGCCTGGGCCTGCCCGCATCGCTCGGTGCGCACGTGGGCCGCGCCCGCGCGGGCCGGGGGGCGCGAGGCCGCGGCCTGGCGATAGCGGCCGAGATCGCCCGGGCGCATGGTGGAGCGCTGCGCCTGGAGCGGCCGTCGTGCCTCGCCCTGGATCTCCCTGCGGTCCAACGGGCCGGGGTGCCGCGGTGACCCGCCGGCGCCGCGCGGTCCTCCTCATCGGGCTCGCCCTCGTCCTCGGCGCGCTCGCGGCCTCGGACGTCGCACGGCGCGAGGCCGCCCTCTCCCGCCAGCTCGGCCCCGACACGCCCGTCGTGGTCGCACGCGGCGACCTCCCCGCCGGCGCCCGGCTCACGACCCAGCGGCTCGCGGTCCGGCGCATCCCCGCGCGCTACGCGCCCGCCGCGGCCGCCAGCGCGCCCGGCGACGTGCTCGGCCAGCGCACGGCCGTTCCCGTGGCCTCCGGCGGCTACCTGTCGACCAACGACCTCGCCGGCGCCGGCGGCGCGCCGCCGCCGGGGGCACCGGTGCGGCCGGGCGAGCGCGTGGCCGACGTCGTCGCCTCCGGGTCCGCCGAGCTCATCCAGCCCGGGGGCCACGTCGACGTCCTCGTCACCCGCGAGAGCGACCACGGGGACGGCGGCAGCACGACGCTGGCGCTCGAGGACGTCGAGGTGCTGGCGGCATCGGCGGCGCCCGAGAGCGCGGGCTCGTCGTCGCAGTCGCCGGGCCCGCGCGTCGCCGCCTCGCTGCGGGTGACGGTCAAGCAGGCGGTCTACCTGGCGGCGGCCCAGGCCTTCGCGCGCGAGATCCGGCTCCTGCCGCGCGCGGCGGGCGACGACCGCCACGGCTCGGCGGGGACCGAGATCGGAGCGGGCTTGGCCTAGCCCCAGCCACTAGGGTCCGCCGCGCGATGCCCGACTGGGACCGCATCGGCACGATCGCGCTCGGCGACGACGTCACGGTCCGCCGGGTCGGGTTCGGCGGCGTGCGCCTGACCGGCCCCGGGACCTTCGGGCCGCCGCCCGATCTCGACGCCGGGGGGGAGTGGGCCGATCACGTCGCGTCTCAATCCTAATTTCCCGCGTCGCACCGTCCGCCGGGCGCGGGAGGCCGGCGTGCAGCTGTTCGACACCGCCGACTGCTACGGGCCCGAGATCAGCGAACGCCTCATCGCCGAGGCCCTTTACCCCTACGACGACGACGTGGTCATCGCGACCAAGGGCGGGCGCATCGCGCTCGGCGACGAGCACTGGCGGGAGACCGGCCGTCCCGAGCAGCTGCGCGAAGCCTGCGAAGGGAGCCTGCAGCGCCTGCGGCTCGACACCATCGGCCTCTACCAGCTCAACGCCATCGATCCCGACGTGCCGGTGGAGGAGTCGCTGGGCGCGCTCGTCGACCTCCGCGAGGAGGGAAAGATCCGGTCCATCGGCGTGTGCAACGTCGACGTCGCGGAGCTCGGGCGCAGCCGCGCGGTGACCGCCATCGCGTCGGTCCAGGACCACTACGACCTGCTCACGCGCGCCAACGAGCCGGTGCTGGAGGCGTGCGGCGACGACAGGATCGCGTTCTTCGCTTGGTTCTTCCCCGATCCCGGCGAGGCGGCGCCGTCGGGATCCGCGGTCGAGCGGGTCGCCGCCGCGCGCGGCGCGACCAAGCGCCAGGTCATGCTCGCCTGGCTCATCGCGCACGCCCCGGCGATCGTCCCCCTTCCGGGCGCTCCCGACGTCGAGACCTACGAGGAGTACCTCGAGGCGTTCGCCATCGACCTGACCGCCGACGAGCGGGCGCTGCTCGGTTGACCCGTGCCGACCCGCTGGATCGTCGACGGGATGAACGTCATCGGCTCCCGGCCCGACGGCTGGTGGCGGGACCGCACCCGCGCGATGCGCGCCCTCGCGGCCGACCTCGACCGCTTCCGTCAAGCGACGGGTGAGCCGGTCGCCGTCGTCTTCGACGGCCGGCCCCGGGAGATCGAGGCGAAGGTCGACGTGCGCTTCGCGCGCCGCTCGGGGCCCAACGCCGCCGACGACGACATCGCGGGCATGGTGGCGGCCGACGCCGCGCCCGGCGAGCTCCGCGTGGTGACCTCCGACGCCGACCTGGCCGACCGCGTCCGGGCCGCCGGCGGCACCGTCGAGGGCGCGGGAGCGTTCCGGCGCCGCCTCGACGCGCTGGAGGCCTAGCGCAACAACGCCTCGCGCAGCGCCCGCTCCTCCTCGGCGAAGAGCGGAGCCCACACCGCCTCCCGCTCGACGAGGATCCGGCGCTTCGTCGCCCCGCTCACGAACGCCGGCTGGGCCGCGATCCCCGCCGCGACCTCGAGCGCCCGATCGACCACTCCCGGGACGACCTCGGCCACCACGCCACGGCGCAGCGCCTCCGCGGCCGACAGCAGCGCGCCGGTCAGGCACAGCTCGCGCGCCAGCGACGCGGGCAGCGCCGCCCGGGCGGCCGCGAACGCGGGCGGGATCCCGAGCCGTGCGGCCTCGGGGAACCCCATGCTCGCCCCCGGCGCCGCCAGGCGCAGGTCGCACAGCAACGCGAGCGCGAAGCCGCCCGCCACCGCCGGGCCGTTCAACGCACCAAGCAACGGCTTGGGGAACGTCCCAACCGCCGCGAAGGCGCCCACGCTCACCTCCACCAGCCGCTCGCGGTGCGCGCGCTCGCCGCCGAACTCGTCGCGGTCCATCCCCGAGCA
>Ga0105245_10002713_pt1 | contig 15936 bp, 12 predicted proteins | sample KBSM54metaG_FD_81523 | JGI IMG/M metagenome (GOLD analysis project Ga0105245, IMG submission 81523) | Miscanthus rhizosphere microbial communities from Kellogg Biological Station, Michigan, USA - KBS M5-4 metaG | ecosystem: Host-associated > Plants > Roots > Rhizosphere > Soil | place...
CTTTCTCGAGCGCGGTGTCGAGACCGAGCTGACCCGCCAGCGGGAGGTGCTGGAGGCGGGCGGCAAGGTGATCCAGGAGACGATGCACTTCGACCCGCGCACGGGCGACCTGACCCCGCTGCGCTCGAAGGAGGAGGCGCACGACTACCGCTACTTCCCCGAGCCCGACCTGGTGCCGCTGGCGCCGAGCGAGGAGATGCTGCGCGAGGCGCGCAAGGCCTTGCCGGAGCTGCCGGCGGCGAGGATCGAGCGCTATCAGGGCGAGCTGGGGCTGGCGGGCGACGTGGCGCTGACGCTGGCGACCGACCCCGAGACGGCCGGCTACTTCGAGAGCGCCCTCGCGGCTGCCGACGGCGCCGAGCCGAAGGTCGTCGCGAACTGGGTCACCGGCGAGTTGGCCGCGGCGCTGCGCCAGGCGGACGTCGAGGGCGCCGCCGGCTCGAAGGTCACGCCCGAGTCCCTGGCCGCCCTGATCGCCCTCGTCCAGGAGAAGAAGATCTCCCACGGCAGCGGCAAGACCGTCCTGGCCGCCCTCGTCAGCGAGGGCGGCGACCCCGCCGCGATCGTCGAGCGCGATGGCCTCGCCCAGATGTCGAGCGACTCCGGCGAGCTGGAGGCGATCGTCGAGAAGGCGATGGCTGACAACGCCGACGCCGTCGAGAAGATCCGCGAAGGCAACCAGAAAGCCATCGGCGCCATCGTCGGCGCCGTCATGCGCGAGACCAAAGGCCGCGCCGACGGCGGCGAGGTCAACCGGATTATTCGCGAGCGGCTGTAAGCGCATTTCTTCCCGGTTCCGCCCCGCCGTCTCATACATTGGGCCGCAATGCGTGAGTGGGCGAAAGCCAACGGAGGTCCCATTGGGCTCTTGGTAATTGGCGTACTGGCGGCCTTCCCCAATCGCTATGTGGGGATTGCTCTGATCGTCGGCGGTGGGGTGTGGTACCTGCTCACGCACGATCGGATGCGCGCTTGGATGCCGGTTCGCTGGACGGGTTTCGGCAATAAGCCTTCCATCGACTTTTCGCAGACTTATTTCGCTGATCAGACCATTCAGATCGTTGAGATGTTTCCGCCTGGTGCGGCGGTCGTTAAAGGAAAGACCTTCGAGCGCTGTCGGTTTATCGGTCCCGCAGTTGTGGCATTTCTCGGAGGGTCACACGTGGTTTCTCCCGGGTTCGATGTAGGAGGACTGACTCCCGATGCCCTCTTTTGGGAGATGACCGAAGACAGATGGGTGCTCGGCGGGGTGGCCTTCAGTGACTGCGTACTCCGCGATTGCTCCTTCGAAGCTTGCGGTATCGCTGCTACGAAAGATCAGATCGAGCAGATCCGCAATGAGTTCAGATTCGATCCCTAATGCCGTTTGTGACTTTGTAACAATATGTTACAAGCATGCTAGGTTGAGGTCATGGCCTGGAATGTGGTGATTGCTGGCGGTGGCTTCGGCGGGGCGGCGGCGGCGCGTGAGTTGGAGCGGGTGATGCCGAAGCAGGCGGCGCGGCTGGTGCTGGTGAACGACACGAACTTTGCGCTGTACACGCCGTTCCTGCCGGAGGCGGCGGCCGGGACCTTGGAGCCGCGGCACGTGGTGACGCCGCTGCGGGAGATCCTCAAGCGCACCTATCTGCGGATCGGGTCGATCGTCGGTCACGACCCCGAGGCGAAGACGGTGACGCTGCGGGCCAAGTACGGCGAAACCGAACAGCTGCCCTACGACCAGCTGCTGCTCTCGCTCGGCTCGGTCTCGCGGGTGCTGCCGGTGCCCGGGCTGGCCGGGCACGCGGTCGGGTTCAAGAGCCTCGCCGACGCGATCTACCTCCGCAACCACGTGATCGAGACCCTGGAGGAAGCGAACGCGACCGAGGACCCGCGCCGGCGCGAAGAACTCCTCACCTACGTCTTCGTCGGCGGCGGCTACGCCGGGCTCGAGGCGCTGGCCGAGCTGCAGGACTTCGCCGCAGACGCGATGGACAACTACCCGCGCGCCCGCCTGCACGGGATGCGCTGGGTCCTGGTCGAGGCGGCCGACCGGGTGCTGCCCGAGATCGACCGCGAGCTCGCCGACTACGCGCTGCGGGAGCTGCGCGGCCGCGGCATCGACATCCGCTTGGAGACGACGCTGGAGGAGGTCACCGCCGACAGCGCCCGCCTCTCCAGCGGCGAGGTGCTGCCGACCCGCACCGTCGTCTGGACGGCAGGCGTCGCCCCACAGCCGATCCTCAAGGAGCTGAACGTGCCGCTGGACGAGCGCGGCCGCGTCCCGGTCGACTCCTACCTGCGGGTGCAGGGGATGGACTCGGTCTGGGCGATCGGCGACTGCGCGGCGGTCCCGGACCCGAGCGGCGGCACCTCGCCGCCGACGGCGCAGACCGCGGTGCGGCAGGGCCCGGTGGCCGGGCGCAACATCGCCGCCGAGCTCGGGATCGGCAGCCCCAGCCCCTACGAGTACCGATCCGAAGCGGCCTTCGTCAACCTCGGCCGCTACAAGGCCGTCGGCCGGATCGGCGATCGCACCTTCCGCGGTTTCCCGGCCTGGTGGCTGGCCCGGACCTACCACATGAGCCAGATCCCGGGGACGGCCCGCAAGGTCCGCGCGGTCCTCGATTGGACCGCCGGCCTGCCGTTCAGCCGCGACACCGCCGAGGTCGGCTCGATCGGCCACCGGAAACCGCTGGCCTGAGCAGCGCCGCGCCCTCGCGCGCAAGAATGGCTACATGGAGTACCTCGTCATCGCCTTCTCCTTCGGCCTCGCCACCGGCATCATCGGCCGCGCCAAGGGCAGCTCCTTCTTCATCTGGTTCCTGATCGGGGCGGTTCTGCCGCTCCTCGGCCTGATCGCGGTGATCGCCTACCGGGTCGACAAGGACGAACCCGAACGCCAGTGCCCGACCTGCGGCAAGGCCCTCAAGCTCTACGTCCAGGTCTGTCCCCGCTGCGGCACCGATCTCTACCTGCCGGACCCCGCCGCGGTGCGCCACCCGGGCGTGCGTTAGGAACCACTGGTCATCCAAGCCAAGCAGGCTGTTTCAAATGCACTGCGTGCGGAGCGGAACTCTTTCGTGCGTTCCCTTGCCGCCTCCAGCTCCTCTTCGGTGCGGTTGCGGCTGGAGCCGATACCAAGTACCAGAACCCAGCTTTTTAACGCCTCCCTCGTCTTCATCTGGGTTGTCGCGAGAGGGTGATCCTTGCCTACTCGAATGGCGAGATGAATGGTGTCGGCGTGGATGGTGTTAGTAGCAGCCGATAGAAGCGGAACGACTTGCTGGACCGCTGCGTTAGCCCTGTCGACAGTTCCTTGCTGACGAGCAAGCGCGTCGGTCTCCTCGGGATCAATTTCCTCTAGGGCCGTTCTTGCCTCTTCGAGTTCCATGACGTTCCCCGAGAGAGTGACACCTTGCAAAATGAAATCTGACATTCCCCGCACTGCGTTATCGATCGCTTGGCGGGTTCCTTCTCGGTCTCGGATTTCTCGGTCGTAAGTCAGTTGTTGTTTGTGGTTGCGGATCGAGACGAATGCTGCAACTCCGGCAGCAACTATCGCGGCGAGTCCGATCAGAACAGAGCCGAGGTTGTGGCTCAGCCAAGATTCCCCACCGACGATTTCAAACTTTTGAATTGATACCGCTATCACTCATGCAGCATCGCCGCCCGTTCGGACGAATCACATAGCTGGCTAGCGCAACCAGGTACGCATGATCGCGTTGGCGAAGCCGGCGCCGTAGCGGAAGGCGGCGGGCTTCTTCGAGTGGCCGTGGAGGCGCTGGTCGACCGTGATCGGGACCTCCTTGGCGGGGATGCCGCGCTTGATCGCCTCGATCATGAACTCGGAGGTGTGGAACTGCTCTTGGCGCAGGACGAGCTGGGGGAGGACGGTGGTGCGGACGGCGCGGTAGCCGTTGGAGCAGTCGGTGACGTGGGTGCGGGTGATGAAGGAGACGAGGCGGTTGAAAAAGACGATGCCGAGCTCGCGGGCGAAGTGGTTGCGGTCGGCGTGGCCGAGGACGCGGGAGCCGTGGGCCATGTCGACCTCGCCGTCGAGGATCGGTTTGACCAGGCGCTCCATCTCGTCGGGCCGGTGCTGGCCGTCGGCGTCGAGGGTGACGACGATCTCGGCGCCAGATTCGACCATCAGCCGGTAGCCGGTCCGCAGCGCCGCGCCGCCGCCGCGGTTGGTGACGTGCCGCGCCACCAGCGCGCCGTGCTCGGCGGCGACGTCGCCGGTGCCGTCGCGCGAGCCGTCGTCGACGACCAGGATCTCGGTGCGGATGCCGCAGACGGCGGGCGGGATCTGGTCGAGGACGACGCCGATGTTCTCGGCCTCGTTGTAGGCGGGGATCAGGATCGCGATCTTGCCCTTGAAGCGGTCCGGCAGCCCCGCCTGGCGGAACTCCTCCCAGGCCAGGCCCTCGAGCGCCGCCGCCAGTTGGCGCTGGTTGCGCGCCGTCTGCGCCAGGGCGCGCAGGATCAGCAGGAAGAGGACGAAGATCGCGAAGACGGCGAGGCCGAGGATGCGGCCCCCGTTGCCCTTCTCGAAGGAGAAGGCGGAGAGCAGACCGTTGACGATTTCCGTCCCGGCGACGAGCAGCAGGCCGATCCCGGAGGCGATCAGGATCAGCACGTCGGCGTTGCGCAGCGTGCGGCGGCGCGCGACCGCGTAGGCGACCATCGCCAGGGCGAGCAGCACGCCGGCAGCGCGCAGCGCCGTCAGTTCGGCTGGGAAGATGCCTGCACTCGGGACCATTTGCGAGCGGAGGATATGGCCGCGAGGCCCGAGGACAGGGCCAGGCCGGCGAGAGGAAAGACGAGCGTCATCAGCACCTCGTTGCGGCGGGGGGCGGCGAGGGAGACGGCGCCGACCAGGGTGACGAGGACGATCGGGGTCGCCAAAGCGACCAGCTCCCACCAGCGCCGCCGCAGCGCCAGCAGGGCGAAACCGGCGAGGCCGAGGGCTACCAGCAGGATTTGGACGACGCGGCCGGCGGTCGTGTCCATCGCTTCGCCGACGCCGCTGCTCCACATCCGGCCGACCTTGCGCGCGGTCATCGCCAGGTAGCCGCCGGGGTCTTCGCCGAAGTACTTCGAGAGGTTTTCCTTGCCGACCTTGCCGAGGGCTTCGTCGCGGCTCAGGCCGGGGTCTTGGTCCGTCTCTTCTTCGGCGACCTTGTCGAAGAGCGGGGTGGGGTCGACCTTGTTCAGGGCTTCGGAGTTCGGCGCGAGTTCGCGGTGTTCGTAGCGCTTGACCAGGAGCGCCTTCACCCGCTGGTATTCGCCGTCGGCCGGGAGGTAGGTGCCGACGTAGAGAGCCTTGCCGCCGCCGGTCGAGATCGGCACGACGCGGTCGAGGACGACGACGTTGCGGATCGTCCAGGGGAGGATCGGGAGGACTAGGGCGACGAGGAGGACGGCGCCGCCGGCCAGGCCAAGACGCCATTCGGAGGAGCGCCAAGCGCGGATCGCGGCGAGGACGACGAAGGCGGCGCCAACCAGCAGGTACTCGGGCCGGAACATCGCGGTGAGGCCGAAGAGGAAGCCAGGGGCCAGCCACGCCCACATCGATTTCTTCTCGCTTGCCCAGAGGAAGGCGAGGATCGCCGCCGGCAGGGTCAGCATCGCCGGCGGCTCGCTCATCAGCTCGCCGGTGGTGTGGAGGAAGGGTGGATAGATCGCCACCGCGAAGGCGGAGAAGAGGCCGACCCAGCGGCCGAGCTCCCGGCCGCCGAGCCGCCAGCCGAGCGCGAAGACGACCAGGATCGTCGCCACCCCCAGCAGCGCCTCGACGATCCGCGCCGTCCCTTCCCGGGCGCCGCCGGTCGCGTAGAAGGCGGTGGCGTAGAGGAACGGCGCCCCCGGCGACCAGTCGCTGGAGTCCTGGAATTCCGGCCCGCCGAAGCTCCCTTCCTCATATAGAGCCTTGGAGATCGCGTAATAGGCGTGCGAGTCGTCCGCCGGGTTCGCGACCGGATTGACGACCACATAGGCCCGCACCACCAGCCCCAGCAGCGCGATCAACCCCAGCGCGATCAGCGTCCCCTTGCCATAGCGCTGCGGCAGCGCGCGGGTCCAGTCGGAGACGGCGGTCAAGAGGCGCTCAGGCTATCCGGGCGATCGGGTGCGAGTGGCGACTTGTGGTGGCTATAGCCCCTAAAACTCGCCAACCACTGAAGGGCCACCGCCGCTAAGGCGGCTATCAGGGGCACGAGGACCAGGACGCGTCGGGGGGAGGCGACCAGGAGCGCGCTGATCGCCGTGATCGCGAGGAGGATCGTGCCGAGCAGGAGCGCCTCCCAGCGGCGGCGCCAGGCGAGGAGCGCGAGGCCGAGTAAGCCGAAGGCGATGAGTAGCCAGTGCAGTACCTCCCAGACCGGCTCGCGCATCACGTCCCGTGGCCCGTGCGACCAGATCCGGCCGATCTTGGTGGCGACGAAGCCCGTGTATTCGAGCGGCTTCTCTGAGACGTCGTCCCAGAGCTGTTCCTTGCCCATCTTCGAGAGGGCTTGGTCGGTTTCCATTTCGGGATAGCGAGCATGAGCGAGCCGCGCGAGGATCTGCTCGAGGCGCAGTTCCTGAGCCGCACCGGGCCCGAACAGCTGCGGGTTTTCCGCCACGACTTCCGCGCCGACCTTTTCGGGGTCCCCGTCCGATGGCAGGTAGGTGCCGGCGAAGAGGACTTGTCCGCCGCCGGTGGAGATCGGGACGAACCGATCCAGCGCGACCGCGTTGCGGATGGTCCAGGGGGCGATGATCACGACCAGCGCGCCGAGGAAAACAGCAGCACGTAGAAGCGAGCGGCGCCAGTCGCCCCTTGCCTCGCGGGCGAAGACGATTGCCGCGACCAGCACCGCAACGCCCAGGTACTCAGGCCTCACCAGGGCCAAGGCGCCAAAGAGAAGACCCGGCAGCAGCCACCGCACCCAGCCTCCGTCCCAAGCCCACAGCGCCGCCAGCACGCCCCCCGACAACAGCGTCGCTGCCAGCGGCTCGCTCATCAACATCCCCTGGTACTCGAGCAGCGCCGGATAGACCGCCACGGCAAGCGCCCCAACCATCGCCCACCACACGCTCGCTGAGTTAGCCCGTCTATAGCCGTAATAACTCAGCGAGGGCTCCGGGGCGGGCACTCCGGCGACCTCACTTGCTTCGGGTCGCTGGAGTGCCCGCCCCAGCCGCCTCCCGATCGCGTACGCGAAAAGCACGCTCATAGCCCCCACAACCGCCAGCACAACCCGCGCCAGCCGTTCGTGCACTCCTCCCGTCACCGCATACACCCCGGCCGCGAACAGCGGCAACCCTGGCGAGTAGTTGCTGGATGGCTGCGTCGCTCCCGCCCCGACCGTGAATCCGCTGCCTTCCTCCAGGTTCGCCGCGATCGCCGCGTAGGCCTGAGCGTCGTAGACCGGCGCCCGGCCGTCCCAGGCCTCGCCGACCCGCAGGCCGAGGCCGAGCAGGAGGATCGCGACCAGCGCCCCGAGCCCGATCCAGCCGCCGTTTCGCGCCGCCAGTTCGCTCGCCATCGCAGGGATTCAACACGGACACGCGGCCGACCGAACGTCTAAGCTGCCGCCTTCATGCGAATCCTCATCCTCGGGGGCGACGGCTACCTGGGCTGGCCGACTGCACTCCGCTTCTCGGCCCGCGGCCACGAGGTCTCCGTCGTCGACAACTTCTCCCGCCGCCGCTGGCACACCGAACACGGCACCGCCTCGCTGACTCCGATCGCGGAGCTGGACGAGCGGATCGCCGCCTGGCGCGAGGTCTCCGGCGAGCAGATCCGCAGCTACGTCGGCGCGGTCGAGGACGGCGACTTCCTCGACGAGGTAGTCGCCGAGACCAGGCCTGAGGCGATCGTCCACTACGGCGAGCAGCCCTCGGCCCCGTACTCGATGCTCGACCGCCAGCGCGCGGTCGAAACCCAGTACACGAACGTGATCGGCAACCTCAACCTGCTCTTCTCGATGCGCGATCACGTCCCCGAGGCGCACCTGGTCAAGCTGGGGACGATGGGCGAGTACGGCCAGCCCAACATCGACATCGAGGAGGGCTACATCGAGATCGAGCACAAGGGCCGCAGGGACACCCTGCCCTTCCCGAAGCTGCCGGGCTCGCTCTACCACTGCTCGAAGGTCCACGACTCGACCAACATCCACTTCGCCTGCCGCACCTGGGGCATCCGCGCGACCGACCTCAACCAGGGCGTCGTCTACGGCGTCGAGACCGAAGAGACCGCCCGCGACGAGCGCCTCGCCACCCGCTTCGACTACGACGAGCTCTTCGGCACCGTGCTCAACCGCTTCTGCGTGCAGGCGGTGATCGGCCACCCGCTGACGGTCTACGGCTCCGGCGGCCAGACCCGCGGCTTCCTCAACATCCGCGACACCCTGCAGTGCGTCGAACTGGCGGTGCTGAACCCGGCCGAGGCCGGCGAGATGCGCGTCTACAACCAGTTCACCGAGCAGTTCTCGGTGCTGGGGCTGGCCGAGCTGGTCAGGCAGGCGGGCGAACACCTCGGCTACTCGGTCCAGATCGACCACGTCGAGAACCCGCGGGTCGAGAAGGAAGAGCACTACTACAACGCGGTCCACACCAAGCTGCTCGACCTCGGCCTAGAGCCGACGCTGCTGGGCGAGGAGCTGGTCGAGTCGATCATCCACGCGATCGAGCGCCACAAAGGCCGCGTGATCGACACCGCGATCGAGCCGAAGACCCGCTGGAACCCGGCGAAGTCGCCGGCCGCCCAGGCGTAGAGCAGGCGCCGGGCAGGCACCCCGCCGCTGGTACCATCGCCAGTTCCTATGCGCGCCGCCGACACGTTGATGGAATCCCTCAAGGCCGAGGGCGTCAAGGACGTCTTCGGGATCCCCGGGGGAGCCAACCTGCCCACCTACGACGCCCTCGTCGACGCGGACTTCCGCCACGTCCAGGTGCGCCACGAGCAGGGCGGCGGCCACGCGGCCGAGGGGTACGCCAAAGCCTCCGGGCGGGTCGGCGTCGCCTTCGCCACCTCCGGGCCCGGCGCCACCAACCTCGTCACCGCGATCGCCGACGCGATGATGGACTCGACCCCGACCGTCTTCATCACCGGCCAGGTCCGGACCGAGCTGATCGGCACCGACGGCTTCCAGGAGGCCGACATCCTCGGCGCCACGCTGCCGTTCGTGAAGCACTCCTTCGCGGTCACCGACCCGCGGCAGATCCCCGAGTACGTCCACCAGGCTTTCCACGTCGCCTCGACCGGGCGCCCCGGGCCGGTCCTGCTCGACATCCCGCAGGACCTCTCGCGCGCCGACATCGACTACGAGCCGCGCACCGAGCCGGTCGAACTGCCCGGCTACAAGCCCTCGATCGAGGGCAACATCAAGCAGATCCGGATCGCCGCCAAAGCGCTGGCGAGCGCCCGGCGCCCGATCTTCTACACCGGCGGCGGCGTCATCAACGGCAACGCCTCCGAGGAGCTGCGCGAGCTCGCCGGCTCCGACCGCTTCCCGGTCACCTCGACCCTGATGGGGCTCGGCGGCTTCCCGGCCTCGAGCGACCGCTGGCTCGGGATGCTCGGCATGCACGGCACCTGGACCGCCAACCACGCGATGGACAAAGCCGACCTGATCGTCGCCATCGGCGCCCGCTTCGATGACCGCATCACCGGCAAACTGAGCGAGTTCGCGCCCAACGCCAAGGTCATCCACATCGACATCGACCCGGCCGAGATCTCGAAGAACGTCGGCGCCCACATCCCGATCGTCGGCGACGTCAAGCTGGTGCTGCCGAAGCTGACCCGCGAGTACCGGGCGCTGCAGACCGACCCCGCCCGGCTCGACGAGTGGTGGAACACGCTGCGCGGCTGGCAGGAGGCGCACCCGCTGTATTACGACGCCGGCAAGAACGGCGAGATCAAGCCGCAGTTCATGATCGAGACGATGCACCGCGCCACCCAGGGCGACGCGATCGTCACCTCCGACGTCGGCCAGCACCAGATGTGGACCGCGCAGTACTACGGCTTCGACAAGCCGCGGCGCTGGATCAACTCCGGCGGCCTCGGGACGATGGGCTTCGGCCTGCCGAGCGCGGTCGGCGCCAAGGTCGCCTGCCCGGACGAGCAGGTCGTCTGCATCGCCGGCGACGGCAGCCTGATCATGAACGTGCAGGAGCTCGCCACCTGCGTCACCGAGAACGTCCCGGTCAAGGTCTTCCTGATGAACAACGGCTACATGGGGATGGTCCGCCAGTGGCAGGAGCTGTTCTGGGACCGCCGCTACAGTTCGGTCGAGATGGGCGCCAGCCCCGACTGGGTGAAGCTGGCCGAGGCCTTCGGCGCCAAAGGGATGCGCTGCGACGACAGCGCCGACCTCGAGGAGCAGATGGTCGCGGCGCTGGAGCACGACGGCCCGGTTCTGCTCGACGTCCGCGTCGCCCAGGAGGAGAACTGCTATCCGATGATCCCGCCGGGCAACGCCGCCCGCGACATGGTCGAGGCGCCGCGAGGGGCGGTGCGCTGATGGAGGCGGGCACCCCACAGGTCGTCAAACTCGAGGACCTGCACGTCGCCGGTCAGCTCAGCGGCCGCAAGCACATCCTCTCGATCCTGGTCGAGAACAAGCCGGGCGTGCTGGCGCGCGTCGCCGGGCTCTTCTCGCGCCGCGGCTTCAACATCGACACGCTCGCGGTCGGGCCGACCGACGACCCGACCGTTTCGCGGGTCACCCTCACCCTCGACGGCGCCATCCACCCGATCGACCAGGTGACCAAGCAGCTTCACAAGCTCGTCAACGTGCTGAAAATCCGCGACATGGAGCCGGAGGAGACGGTGGCGCGGGAGATGGCGCTGTTCAAGGTCTCCTCGGCGGTCGAGAACCGGGCCGAGATCATCCAGTTCGCCGAGATCTTCCGGGCGAAAATCGTCGACGTGGCGCGGCGGACGATGACGATCGAGGTGACCGGCTCCGCCGACAAGATCGAGGCCTTCGAGCGGATGGTCCGCCCGCACGGGCTGGTCGAAATGGTCCGCACGGGAGAGATCGCGATCGGTCGTGGTCACGACTAGTGACCTTCTCGGCGCGCTGGAGAAGGGCGCCGCACGGGGCCGACGCACCCTCGTAAGCGTCACCAGGGAGGTCGATGTCGCCGATCCCTGCGCGGCGGTGTTCGCGTCGCGACTGGCGAGCGACAGGTGGTTCTGCTGGGAGCAGCCGGATCGTGAGTTCGCGCTGGCCGGGCTGGGGGTTGCGCACGAGACGAGCTCGCGCGGGGAGGACCGCTTCCGCGACGTCGCCGAGGAGTGTCTGCGGCTGGGCGACCATCCGGTCCTGGAGGAGCCGCGGGGGCTGCCGGCCGGGGCGGGGGCTGTCTGGCTCGGCGGCTTCGCCTTCGACCCCGAGGGCGGCTCGAGCTCGACCTGGTCCTCGCTGGCGCCGGCCTCGCTGGTCCTGCCACAGGTCTCGATCTGCCGCCGCGGCGAGCGCGCCTTTCTCACCGTCAACGCGGTGGTGCGGCCGGGGGAGGGGGTCGAGCGGTTGGGCGAAGAGCTCGGCGCCCGCCTGGCGGCGCCGCGCCTCGACGCGCCGCTGCCGCTGCTCGACCCGCACCCGACCGCGCACGCCGAGATCCGCAGCGCCCGGCCGCCGCGCGAGTTCGAGGCCGCGGTCGAGGGCGCCACATCTCGGATCGAGGCCGGCGAGTTCAGCAAGGTCGTGCTCGCCCGCGAGGTGATCGTCAGCACCGCCGCCGCCCACGACCCGGCGGCGATCTTCGGCGCGATGCGCGAGCAGTTCCCGGCCTGCTTCTGCTTCTGCTGCGGCACCCCCGAGGCCGCCTTCATCGGCGCCAGCCCCGAGCTGCTGGTCCGCCGCGCCGGCGCCGGCGTCTCCACCGTCGCCCTCGCCGGCTCGACCCGCCGCAGCTCCGACCCCGCCGTCGACGACCACCTCGGCGAGCAGCTGCTGCGCAGCGACAAGAACCGGCGTGAGCAGCGGATCGTCGCCGAGCGCATCGTCCGCGCCCTGCGTCCGCACGCGGTATGGGTCGAGGCGGCGGCCGAGCCGGAGATCGTCAAGGTGGCGAACATCCAGCATCTGGCGACGCCGGTGATCGCCCAGCTCGCCGAGCCCCACTCGGCGATCGAGCTGGCCGGGCTCCTCCACCCGACCCCCGCCGTCGGCGGCGAGCCCTGGCCTGCCGCGGCCTCGGCGATCGCCGACCTCGAGGGCATGGACCGCGGCTGGTACGCCGCCCCCGTCGGTTGGATGGACGCAACCGAAGACGGCGAATTCTGCGTCGCCCTCCGCAGCGCCCTCCTCCGCGACCGTGAGGCCCACCTCTTCGCCGGCGTCGGCGTGGTCGCCGGCTCCGACCCCGAAGCCGAGCTCGCCGAGACCGAGGTCAAGCTGCAGGCGCTTTTGCCGCTGCTGGCCGAGTAGAGCGATCGTCCGCACTGCCTCGACGGCGCCGGCCTGCCTGGTTAGGCTGGGCCGATGGTCTCACTGGGGAGGAGCACCTGCCTTGCGGCGGCCGTCGCGCTCGTCGTGCTTCTCGCTGCCGTCCCCGCCTGGGCCACCAGCCCTGGGGTGAACGGCAAGATCTACTTCCAGGCCTGCGAAATCCCCTGCAGCGGCTACGACGTGTTCTCCGTCAACCCGGATGGAAGCGGCCTCGAAAACATCACCGACGTCGTCACCGATTCCCCCGGCCCGCCCGATTCCGCTTGGGACCCATCGGTCTCGGCCGACGGCAAGGTGATGGCTTTCGGTGTCGACAGCCAGGCGACGGCGGAGATCTGGATCATGAACACGGACGGGACCGGGGCGCACCAGTTGACGAACGACAACCTGCTCGACCAGGAGCCTTCGATCTCTCCCGACGGCAGCCGCATCGTCTGGAACCAGTGGTCGCCCTTCCCGGAATACACCGACCGCGACATCTGGTCGATGAATGCCGACGGCAGCAGCCAGGAACTGTTCTTCAACGGGTCCGGAGAGGACTACTACCCCGAGTTCACCCCGGACGGGCAAACCGTGGTGATGGGCTCCGAGACCGGTGACTTGGACATCCGCAAGGTGCCCGCCGCGGTGGCGGTGCCGCCGCTGACCGAAGCGACCGCGGTTGCCGCGGACGACGAATTCCTCGAGAACGAACCGACGGTGTCGCCGGACGGATCGACCGTCGCCTTCACCCGGACTCCGACGACCATGTTCCTCGGACCCTTCGACATCTATGGCGTGAGCATCGATGGCGGGCCGGAGACGCCTCTCTTCGCGACCGGCGCCAGCGAGATCTCGCCGGCCTATTCGCCGGACGGGACGAAGATCATCTTCACCCAGGACTTCACGGCGGCGATGATCGGCAACGCCGACGGCAGCGGGACCCCTGTCCCGTTGCCACTCGAAGGTGTCGAATCGCCAGGCCGCTTCAACTGGGCGCCGGCGCCACCACCGCCGGTTCTCGAAGAAGGCGGGGTGGGCGGCGGCAGTGGCAGTGGCGGGTCCGCAGGCGGAGGCAGCAGTCCGGCCAAGCCCGCTCCGGCCACCAAGCTGAGGAAGCATCCGCCGAAGCGAACGACGAAACGGCTCGCGAAGTTCGCCTTCGGCTCTGACAAGGCCGATTCGCATTTCGAATGCAAGCTCGATCGGAGGCCATTCAAAGCTTGTGGCTCTCCGTTCAAAAGGAAAGTCAAGCTCGGCAAGCACGTCTTCAAGGCCCGAGCGGTCGATGCGCAGGGGAAAGCAGATCCGACCCCGGCGATCTTCCGCTGGCGCGTGGTCGCGCCTTAGCTCAAGCGGGGTTCGGGAGGGCGCCGTGTACGCACCCGGTCAACTGCCGGTGCGCTTCGACATTGGTGTGGCGGTCGGTCTTGACCTCGATCAGGCCGGTGCCGGCGGCGAGGGCGGCGGGTAGCTCGGCGAGCGACTCGAGGCGGCGGTGGGGGAGATCGAAGAGGGCGGCCGCCTTTGCCGTGTCGACGCCGCGGGGGGTGCCGAGGAGGGCCTCGAATTCGTCGCTCGGCATCGCTGCCTCCTGGGGCAGGAAGTGGAAGATGCCGCCGCCGTCGTTGTCGATGACGACGATGCGGACCGGCGTTTCGACGTCGCGGAGGGCGGCGAGGCTGCCGAGGTCGTGGAGGAGGCCGAGGTCGCCGGTGACGATCGTGGTCTGGCGGCCGCTGGCGTGGGCGGCGCCGATGCCGGAGGAGATCAGGCCGTCGATGCCGTTGGCGCCGCGGTTGGAGAGGAAGGAGACGTCGGTGGCGGACGGGGCGAGGAAGGTCTCCTGGTCGCGGATCGGCATCGAGGAGCTGGTGTAGACGAGGTCGCCGTCGCGGTGGGCGGCACCGAGGGCGCGGTGGAGGGCGGGCTCGGTGATCTCGGCCTTCGCGGTGAGTTCTTGGTCGAGCACGGCCTGGGCTGCCTTCTCGCCATCGAGCCAGCGGTCCGGCAGCGGGCGTTCGCGTCCCTCGAGTCCTTCCAGCCGCGCCGCCCAGCCGGAGGCGAGCTCGGTCGGGTCGGCCCGGAGGACCGCCGCGGCCCGGTTCGTCGGCTCGTTCCAGCCGCCGTAGGGGTCGATGACGATCTCGTCGGCGCCGCTGTCGGCGATCCAGGCGCGCAGCGGCTTGCTGGTCGGCATCTCGCCGAAGCGGAGGACCAGCTCGGGCACGACCGAGCGGGCGAAGTGCTCGTCGCGGAGCAGGAGGTCGTATGAGGCGACGACGTGGGAGCGGTCGTGCGGCCCGCAGCGCAGCTGCGAGGTCGGGTCGGCGAGGATCGGGAAGCCGGAGACGCGGGCGAGGTGGGCGAGCGGCTCGCGCAGCTCGGGGTCGAGCTGGCGCCCGGCGACGATCACGCCCGAGATCGCGTCGCCGATGTGCCCCGCCATCTCGTCGAGGAGGAAGACGGAGGGCTCGAGGTCGATCTTGGTCACCGCGGTGAGCGGTCGTTTGTCGCGCCCCTCCAGCGCCAGCGGGTCGGTCGCGGTCACCGCGCCCTCGACCGGCACCGGCGCCAGCGGCTCGCGCCAGGGCAGGTTGAGGTGGACGGGTCCCGGCCGCGTCTCACCGCGTGCCGCGGCGAGCGCGCGGCAGGCGACCGAGCGGTAGTGGAGGAGCCCGCCGTCGTCCGCCTCGTGGGTCCCGACTTCGCAGAACCAGCGCACCGAGGAGCCGAAGGGCTTGACCTGGTCGATCGTCTGCCCGGCGCCGATTCCGCGCAGCTCCGGCGGTCGGTCGGCGCTCAGCACCACCAGCGGGATCCCCGATTCGTCGGCCTCGACCACCGCGGGGTGGTAGTTGACCAGCGCCGTCCCGGAGGTGCAGAGCAGCGCCACCGGCTCCCCGCTCGCCTGCGCCGCCCCCAACGCGAAGAACCCCGCCGAGCGCTCGTCGACGATCACGCTCACCTCGATCTCCGGCTGCCGCCACAACGCCACCGCCAACGGCGTCGACCGCGACCCGGGGGAAATGACCGCATGTCGCAGTCCCCCGCGCACGAGCTCCTCGGCGAAGGCCGAGGCAAGAGCGGTGTTGGCGTTGGTGGGGTCCATCAGAGGGTGGCGTGTCGAGTTTGTACGGCTATGCCTTACAAAAGCGACACATGCAGGCTAAATGCGGTGCGCTTGCAGCGCCTCCTCGTCGATCTCGACCCCGAGGCCGGGACCGGGGGGGAGGTGGAGCATTCCGTCCCGCAGCTCGCACTCGACCGAGGCGATCGTCTCCGCAAAGAGCCGCTGGGTGGCGAGGCCGTGCGCCAGTTCGAGCCGTTCGGGATGCCCGGTCTCGGCGAGGCTGCGTGCGACTTGCGCCCCCGCGGCGATCCCCACGGGGCCGTCCAGCGCGCTGGTGATGAAGGCGGGGAGGACGTCGGCGATCGCGAGCGCCGCTTCGGGACCGCCGACCTTGGAGAGCTTGATCCCGGTGTAGGCGCAGGCGCCCAGCGCCACCGCCCGCTCCGCCTCGTC
>Ga0105245_10002715_pt1 | contig 15933 bp, 11 predicted proteins | sample KBSM54metaG_FD_81523 | JGI IMG/M metagenome (GOLD analysis project Ga0105245, IMG submission 81523) | Miscanthus rhizosphere microbial communities from Kellogg Biological Station, Michigan, USA - KBS M5-4 metaG | ecosystem: Host-associated > Plants > Roots > Rhizosphere > Soil | place...
CGGGCTACCCAGCGGACATCTGCCCGGAAGCATTCGTGACGCTGGTCTTGGGCTCGTTGTTGCTGGTCGGATTCGGCGCACTCAATCATGACACGCCGAATTTCTTGCGCGGTTACTGGCGGGCGGCCAAGCCCTGGCGCTTGCTGGCAGTGAGCGCTTGCCTGCTGCTATTGGCACCCATCGCCACCACTCAAAATGGCACTTATAGCGGCTATTTGCGTCAGGAATGGTGGCGACACGGGATAGGCTCCGCACTGCTCGTGGTGTGGCTCTGGGGCTTTCGAAAGCGCCTCGCGGTGCACGGCACGGCGCTCGCTCCCTGGGCCTTGGCTCTCGTCGCGCCGCTTTGGCTACGCCCCCTGCTGGGGCCGCTCACGGGGCGGGCGTGCTGGTTTGCCTACGGTGCAGCGTTCGTGATCTGGCTGATACGCCGCAACTACCCGCGCGCCATCGCCGCCGGGATGGCCGCCACCCTTTGGGTAGCGCGCGATTTCGAAATCTGGCCACTCTTGGCGACCATCACCCTCGCCTGGCTGCTCGGTGACGCCATCGCGGATCGTCCCGTGTCGGATTTGCCGCGCGCGAACCGGCTGCTGTACGCCGCGCTGGCCTTTTGCTTGGTCTACCTGCTGCGCGTGGGCATTCAAGATGGTCTCGAGTTCGGCGGGATGGATTGGGGCGCAGGTGCCTTCAAAGATCCGCGCGTCAGTCCGGTTTTGATCGGCGCCGCGCTGACCTTCAAATACGCGCTCGGCGCCGCGCTGATCGGGATCGCGCTGTGGCAACGACTGGAAGCGCGATTGGCCTTGGATTTGGCCAAAGCCTTGCTCGCCTGCACTTGCCTGCGCGTGTTCGCGCTCACCTGCACCTTTTTCATCGCCGGCTCCAGCTACTGGACGGCCCTGCGTGTGTTCGGTGATCTGCCCGGCGTGCTCACGTTGGCGCTCGGCGCGCTCATCGTGCTCACCACCCGTGTGGCGGCGCTCAAATCCGCTGCGGCGTCGCAATCCCCAGTAGAGACAAGCCCCACGTGAGCGAGCGGCGCGCGGCGAGCACCAGCGCCAAGCGGCTGGAGCGGAGCGGCTCCTCTGCCGTGAGCACGCCGCACTCTTTGCTATTTTGAAAGCCGTTGTAGGCCTTGGCCAAGGCATACAGCTGATTGCAAAGCAGTGACGGGCGCAACTGCTCGGCAACGCGCGAAGCCGCGACCGGCAGCTCGGCAATCTGAAACAGCAACGCCTTTTCGGCGGGCTGTGCGAACACCTCGGGCTGCGCGAGCGCGCTCTCTGCCACTTCGAAGCCTCGCTCTTTGGCTTTGGCCAAGATCGAGGCCGCACGCGCTGCGGCGTATTGCAGATAGGCGCCGGTGTTCCCTTCCGGGTTCAGCCACTCTTCCAGATCGAACACGATCTTTTGCGTCAGATCGCGGTTCAACATGCCGTATTTGATCGCGCCGACGGCGAGCTTCTGCTTCGTCTCTTCGTACTCGGCGCTGTCCCAGGCTTCTTTGTGGCGGCCGAGGTATTTCGGCGAATCGAGCGCGGTGTTCATGGCATCGCGCAGCGTGCGGAACAGCACCACCGTTCCTTTGCGCGAGGACATCGCGCCGGAAGGCAACTCCACCATTTCGTAAGGCACGTGCTCGCAACGCTCGGCCGACGCGAAACCCATCTTCTTCAGGGTAAGAAATACTTGCTTGAAATGATCGCTCTGCCGCACGTCGACGACGTAGATCGAGCGTTCCACCTTGAACTCTCGAAATTTCACTTCAGCGAGCGCCAAGTCCTTCGTGGCGTAAAGCGTGGTGCCGTCGCGCTTGCGCAACAAGAGGAACGGCATGTGCGGGATCTCGGGATTGGCAATGCCGATCGCACCCTGGTCTTCGACGAACACGCCTCGCTTCAAATATTCATCGACGAGGGCGAGCGCGGGCTCCACCACTTCACTCTCGTAAAACACGTGGTCGAAATGAATCCCGAGCCAGCGGTACACCTCATTGAACTCGTCGATCGACCAGCCGCGCGTCTCACTCCAGAGCGCGATCCACCACGCCTCCTGCTTCTCGATACTCTGCAAAATGAAGCCGATTCGATCTTTCGCGGCCTGGAGAGCAGTACTGTCACCCGAGGCTTTGGCCTCTGCTTCCAGAACATCCAGCCGTTCGCGGCCGAGCACGTACACCTTGCCGAGCCACTCACCCCGACCCGTGTCGGGCGCCACGCGATCGGCATCGCTCAGCAAGTCCAGATACGCCCACAAGCAGCACGCCACGTGCGTGCCGACATCGCCCAAATAGTTGGCGGCGATCACCTGATGGCCCACTGCGCGCAGCACGCGCACCAAGCTGTCGCCGATGGCGACGTTGCGCATGTGCCCGACGTGAAACGCTTTGTGCGTATTGGGCTGCGAGTATTCGACCATCACCGTTTCGGAGGCGCTGCCCGGCTCCGGAGCGCGATCCGCGAGCCACGAGGGCAGCACGAGTGCCGCCGCTGCCGGCGCGCTCAGTCGAAAATTGACGAAGCCACCGGTGGCCGTGGTGGCCTCGATCAGCGGATCGTTCAACGCCTGCACTTTGCTGACGATCTCGGCCGCAAATTCCGCGGGCGGACGCCCCGCCAACTTGGCTAAGCGAAACAGCGGCACACTGAAATCGGCCGGCGTCCCCGGCTTGGCGAGCACGATGCTGGAAGTGACTTCGGACGCGTTCGCGCCTTCGGGCAACAACGGCAACACGATCGCGGCGAGCCGCGCTTGCAGCGAATTCTCGGAAATACGAGTCACCGCGGCAGCTTGCCCAGGCGCGCCAGGTGCGTCAACGGGGCAAGGCGCGTTTCAACCGGCGGGCGGCACGCGCGTCTTCAAACTATCGACCGCGTGCACGGGCGCGAGATCACCCTTCATCAGGTGAGCGATGGCGCTGTACACGAGGCGCTGACTCTCGAGCATGCCCTTGCCGGCGAAAACCGGCGACACCACCTCGATGCTGAAGTGACCACCGCCACCCGTCACGTTGGCAGAAGAATTGGGCAGCGCCGCCTCGATGGCTTCGCGCAATGCATCGACGACGGATCCCTGGAAGTTCGTGGGGTGTGAAGACATCGGTTGCTCGCTCTCAGTAGTGCGGAACGCTCGGGTCGACGAGCGAGGACCACGCTTCGATCCCGCCGCTCAAGTTGTAGACATTGCGAAAACCTTCACCGAGCAGCTCTTGTGCAGCCGCTTGGCTGCGCATGCCGTGGTGGCAATGAAACGCGATGGGCGCGTTTTTATCGAGCGATAGCAGGTATTGCTGCCCGGCTTCATCCAGCGAGCGGGCTGCGGCGATGCTGGCGAGTGCGCGCTCGTAGTCCGGCCGCACGTCGAACAACTGCACGGTGCCGCTGTCGAGCATGGCTTTGAGTTCGGGTGCGGTGAGCTGCTTGACCTTCGCGGGCTCGTTGGGATTGCTGATTTTGAAGCCAGCATTCGGGCCATCGATGAAATCGATGCTCACGCCTTCGGCGCGGCGCGCGCTGCCCGCATCGAGCAAGAGCGGAAAGCCGCTCGCCGAGACTTCGATCGTGCCCGGTTCGGGCGGACCGAAAAACAAATCATACTGAAAACGCGAGTCAATCTTCAGGTGCAGCTTCTCGCCTTCGGCGTCGGCCAGCGCGGCTTGAAACGCCTGGAGCGCGCTCGGGCTCACCGTGATGGTGGGCGGCGGCTTCTGCGCGGCGCCGGGGCCACTGAGCAGCGTTTGCAGCTCACCGTTCTCATTCAGCTCGCGCACGATGTCGCAGCCACCAACGAAGGTGCCGTTGATGAAGAGCTGCGGAATGGTCGGCCATTCCGAAAACTCTTTGATGCCATCGCGCAGCTCGGGAGACGAGAGCACATCGACCGTTTCGTACTCGGGCAGGTGCGAGTCCAAAATCTGCACCACTTGTGCGGAGAAGCCGCACTGTGGTCCGCGCCGGTTGCCCTTCATGAACAGCACGACGGAATGGTTCGTCACCAGATCGGAAATTTGGCTGCGCAGTTCGGGACTCAGCATGGTTGCTGCCGGTAGCTCTGCAACACAAACGCCCCCGCCGCAAGGCGGCTTAGTTCGAGTTCGAGCGGTTTTTCGGCCTGGTACTACTTGACCCAAATAGTCATAGTGCCGGGCCATGGTCGACGCGGCATCCGAGTGGGCGCTTTACGCCGCGCACCGCGCCCGACTGACCCGCGCCGTGCTCGAAAGCTCGGCCGGCGACGGCGGCCGGCTGTGCCTGCTCGGCGCCGGCAAGTGCAACGACATCGACCTCGAACTGCTCGGCGAGCGCTTCGCCGAAATCACGCTGGTGGATGTGGACGCGCCCGCGTTGGCGGCGGCCGTTTCGCGTCAACCGCCGGATTTGCGCAAACGGCTGCGCCCCCAGGTGCTCGATCTTTCTCTGCTGCCACCCAAACGAGCAGGCAAATGGCAGCGCCGCGCCCCCTCTCCGGCCGATGTGCAGGCGGTCGCTGCGACGGCCTTGCGCGAAGCGCTTGCACGCATTCCTGGCCCGTTTCAGGTCGTGGCCTCGGTTTGCATGCTGACACAACTCTCGTTTGCGGTACGAAGCGCGCTCGGAGAAAAACACGCCGCGCTCGCGCTGGTGCGTTCGCTCACCATGCTGCTCCACTTGCAAACGTTGCTGGGCCTCACCGCGCCGGGAGGCACCGCGCTGTTCGCGTGTGACCTCACGTCATCGAATCACTATCCGCTGGGCACACTGCCCGCCGATGCGGATCTCCACGAAGTGCAGCTCGACATCACCCGCAGGGGTGCGGCGTACTACGCCGGCAGCCCGGAGCTCGTCGAACGCATGCTGCGCGAAGATCCGATCTTGAGCGAACAGGCCGGCCGCATCGAAACGCTCGAGCCGTGGCTCTGGACGGGCCCGCACGACCGCACGTATCTCGTGTATGCGCGGCGGATCTCGCGCCTCTAGATCGCACGACTAGCGATAGGGGTTGAACGTGTAAGTGAGGCGAATGCCTTCCGGGATGCGGAAATAGTCGTTTACCAGGCCGGCGGGATCGGTGGCGAGTGCGCCGGGGCCAGGCAGATCATTTTGGTCGTCCCAAGCCCAAGGCGCGTGCGCGGCGTTCAGTTTGCAGCCGACCGTGCCTTGCCCGCAGCCGCCGCTCTTGTCCCCGGCAAACGATCCCCATGCGCCGAAGAGGCTCGGATTGTTGCGCTGATCCCACATGCCGCCAGGCTCGAAGATGTCGACCAATTGGTAAGACACGTTGCGATCGTTCGGGCCCGTCGGCACCTGCGCGCTGTCGAGTGATGGGTAATAGACGATGCCGTCGCCGACGATGTCGTACTGCGGGCGAGCCTTGAGCCCGTGGCCCTTGGCTTGTTGCGCGGTGACCGGGTGGACGGCGCCCGCAAAGCTGACCATCTGCAGGGTGCCATCGACCGTTTCGGCGTTTGCCGACCAGCTGCCGCCCGGAGGCAGGTAGGAATAGAAATCGTTGTGAGCCACCGTGACCATGGCTTCGAGAACGCCATACGCCGAGCCATCGCGCCGCACGGTAGTCAGCAGCCCCTCGGCGTCGTTCTCGTGTTCCCCATCGGTGAATGAGTCTGACCAATCGCGCGGATGAAAGAACAGGTACACGATGAACCAGTGGCTGTCGGTCTCCGTCACCGAGTAGTACGCGTGCGCGCTCAGCGGAAAGGCCGAATTTCCCGCGTGATCCCAGTTGTTTCGAGCGTCGAGGTCGCCGTCGAAATCGTAGCGCGTGAGGTAGTCGGCGCGTCCGCCGAGCGAGTGGCTGCCGGTTTGGTCGACGTCTTGGTAGTGGATGGGCGCCCAACGCAGGGCCAGCGCCGCGCGAACGCTGCTGCTCGAGGCGCTGAGCGCGTCGCTCGTTCGCTCGACCGAGGGCTCGACCTCGGCCGAGCAGCCCAAGCTGAAGAGGAACAGCGCCGCGGACGCGCCGAGGATCGTAGTGCGAATGGTCATGCCCGTTCTCCTGGTTGGAAACGGCATGACTTAAGGGTATCGCGACCAAACTTGCGCGAACTCGCGGCAAACAACTGAAGGCGCGTCAGTGATCGTCCACCGGCTATTCACGCGCGCAACGGTCAGGAGGCGGCACGACGAAGATCGGATGCGCAATCGGCGACGCGCGTCTCGCCAACGTCACGGGACGACACGAGCGTTCACGAACGACGTCGCGGTGAGCGCGCTTCGCTTCAAGCTCGAGACGACAGAGCCGAGGCCTCGACAGTCGCCCCGCATGTTTGGGACTGTCGAGGCCGGGCTCACCACTCTTCATCGAGGCCGTCGGGCCTGGGATGAGCACTCAAGACGGGCGGTTGCCGTGCTTGTGGCCGAGTTTCCCGTCGGCGTGGGCTTGCGCGAGTTCGGCCGCGCTGATCTTGCCGTCCTGATTGGCGTCGGCAACTTTCATGTGCTCCCAACGCTTGGCGCCCACTTCGTCTTGGGTCAAAAAACCGTCGCCGTTCTTGTCGGCCTTCTTGAAGCGCTCGGCGGCGTGTTGTGCGCGCTCTTCGGGCGTCTTGCTTTGCTTGCCGCCGCCGTCACATTGCGGCGTTGCGCCATCGGCGCCGCGAGCCGCGGCGATCGACGCCACGCCCGTACCGAGCGCCAGAACCAAGATGCCGAGACCAATCCGATAACCTTTGGTATTCATGATATTTTTGGCACTACCGTGAGACATCGTGATCTGCTCCTGCCAAAGTCTCTCGCAGTAGTGTCAGCTCCTTCATCAGTACAGACGCCGCCCCCCACCCACTCCCTACGCGTTATTTTTGGGCCTCGCGCTGAGCTCCGAAACCCGGCGGAAGCACGAGACAATCCGTCGGCCGGCAACAGGTGAGTTACCGCCTAGTCAAGTTTGTCCGATCCGAGTTTTCGACTGCGCAGCGGCGTTTTACGGGCGAGCGCGCTGGGGGGCGAGTCGATACCCGCTTCGACGAAAGGTAGTCAGGCGCCGGGCCCGCCGGTTTTTCGTCTCGTGGCATATCGCGACTCGCGCAGATCGAGATCTGCCATCGGTAACTGGTCAAGTAGTACGAACGGGTAGGCAAACGGCGTGCGCGCGCGTGTTACCGTGCCACCGCTCATGACGAACGAACCCGAAATCATCGTCCAGCATCGGGAAGAGCTGCTCGACCTGTTATCCGAGGCCGCGGAGATCGAGCACAACCTGATGTGCTGCTACTTGTACGCCGCCTTCAGCATGAAGAGCAGCGAAGCCGAAGGCCTGAGCGCGCGTGAGGTCGCGCTCGTCGCCGGCTGGAAGCGCGCCATCATGGCCGTGGCCATCGACGAGATGACCCACCTCTCGTTGGTTGCGAACGTGATGAGCGCGCTCGGCACGGCGCCCCATTTCGCGCGCCCGAATTTCCCCGTCGAACGCGGCTATCACCCTTCCGGTGTCGTGGTGTCGCTCGCACCATTCGATCGCGGCTCGCTCGACCACTTCATCTATCTCGAGCGGCCCGAGGGCATCGATTTGGCCGATGGCGCGGGCTTCGACCACGGCGTGCCCTACCTGCGCGGCACACGCGCGGATCGCCTGATGCCGAGCGCACAGGATTACGCCACCGTCGGGCATTTGTATCGAGGCATCCGCGGCGGCTTGATCGCCCTCAGCGAACGCCTGGGCGAGCACGCGCTCTTCGTCGGCAACCCGGCCTGCCAGATCGGCGTCGATAGCGTGGCGCTCTCGGGTTTGAGCCCAGTGACTGACTTGGCCTCGGCCCTGCGCGCCATCGACACCATCGTGGAACAAGGCGAGGGCACGCAGACCAAGAGCGAACGCTCGCACTATTGCCGCTTCTTGCGCGTGCGCGACGAGTACGAGAAACACCTGACCGAGAACCCGGATTTCGTGCCGTCGCGGCCGGTGGCCAGGAACCCGGTCATGCGCGCACCGGTAAAAACCGCCGATCGCGTCTGGATTTGTGATCCCGAGGCCGCGCGTGTGCTCGATCTCTCGAACGCGCTCTACACGTTCATGCTGCGCCTGCTCGCCGATGCCTTCGGTGCGGAAACGCACTCCGCGTCCGAACGCAGCGCGCTGCTCGATGCCGGCGTCGAGCTGATGCACTTGCTCGCCCCGATCGCCGAATACCTGACGACGCTGCCAGCAGGCGATCCGTACCCTGGCGTCAACGCGGGCGTCAGCTTCGCGATGCTGCGCACCACGCTTTCGCCACTCAGTCACTCCGGCGCGTTCCGCGTGCTTTCCCAGCGTAGTTTCGAATTGAGCCGCGGCGCCGCTCGCCTGAGCCCGCTCGCCCCAGGGCTGTTCGGCCCGACCGCGGAACGGCTCGAGAGCCTCGCCGTGCGCTTCGCAGGTTTCACGCGCAGCACGATCCCGCCACGCGCGGCACTCCCCGTGGTGCAAGCACCCCCGAGCGCTGCCGTTGCCAGCGCGGCCACCCCCGCCATCGAGGAGGTGCGCGGCAAGGGCCTGCTCCTGCGCTTCGAGGGCAAGCGCTGCATCCACGCGCGGCATTGCGTGCTGGAACAGCCGAACGTATTTTTGGCCAACGTCAAAGGTCCGTGGCTCAAACCGGACGCGGCGAGCGTCGAAAGCCTGGTGCGCACCGCCCACAATTGCCCCTCCGGTGCCATCACCTATCAGCGCACCGACGGCGGCCCCGAAGAGCGCGCACCCCGCGTGAACTTGCTGCGGGTGCGCGAAAATGGCCCCCTCGCCGCGCACGCCGAGCTCTCGATCGGCGGCGTGCCGAGCGGTTTTCGCGCCACGCTTTGCCGCTGTGGCGCCTCGAAGAACAAGCCGTTTTGCGACGGCTCGCATCACGAAATCAATTTCCAAGCGAGCGGCGAACCGCCGACCGAAGCCTCCGAGCCGCTCGCCGCGCGTGACGGCGTGCTTTCGGTGCGCCCTCAGCCGAACGGGCCGTACCTCGTGGCCGGCAATCTGGAGCTGGTCAGCGGCACCGGCCGCACGTTGAACCGCGTCAGCACGGCGGCACTTTGCCGCTGCGGCGGTTCATCACGAAAGCCGTTCTGCGACGGCACGCACGCGCGCATCGGCTTCCGCGCGGATTGAGCGCGCAAATTTCGTAGCTTCCGCCTCTTCGTCGTCGCCCGCTAAGAATGAGTGATCCGGCGGGGGCGGAAGCGCCACACACCGGAGAAGCCATGAACCGGCGCTCCGCGACTGAACTTTTGCTCGCGGTGAGCGTGGCGCTGGCGAGCGTTGCTGGCTGCTACTCAGGCAAAGGCCTGCTCTCCAAAGAGAATGGCATCACTGGCGGCGGGAATAGTCCCGGAGATGGCGGAAATGGCCCGGGTTCGGGCGGCACCTCAGGCACGGTTCCGGGCGGCGGAGAGGGAGCCGGCACCGGGGTGCCCGTCATCCCCTTCGATCCGTTGCCCGTCGCGGCCTACGTGACGAAAGTCAAAACGGTGCTCACTGGGCTCGCGCCGAGCCAAGCCGAAATCGACTCGGTCACCCAAGATGCGAAGGCGCTCTCCGGTTTGGTCGACCAGTGGATGACGCTGCCCACCTACCACGCGCGGATGGAGCTGTTCTTCGCGGACGCATTTCAACAATCACAAGCGCGGCAGACCGACTTCAAGACCTCGATCGACGACGGCACGTTCACGCCCGACGACGGGCTGCTCTTGAACGATCGCCAAATGTTCGCGCGCACCATGACCGAGCTAGTCGCCGAAGGTCATCCGTTCACCGAGGCTGCGACGACCACGCGCTACATGATGACCACGGCGTTGATGACCTACTACGCCTACGCCGATTCCAGCCTGCTGAGCGATGCCACGCCGACGAACGGGGGCGACACCATCAACCGCTTCGTGAAGGCAAACCCCAATTGGTCGTTCTCGATCACCGCCAAAAAGGACATCCCAGTCGCGGACAGCGGTAACCCGGCGAGCCCGAATTACCTCATTTTCTCGGCGCCCACGCTGGCAACGCTGTACGCGAAGTCAGAAAATTCGGATTACTGCCCGAGCGTGGATCCGGTGGTGTTCACACCGAGCGCCTCCTTCGCCCTCGGCGGAGCCTCCGCCTCTTGGCTGTACAGCTTCATGCGCGGCGAGAATTTTTGGTTCTTCGATCCGCCGCAAGGGCAGCCGAATTCGAAGTGGTGCGAAGGCGGCGGCAACACGACCGACTCGCACAACGTGAGCCACCCTTCCTTGCTGACGGATGCGGACTATCACGACTGGCGCATGGTCACGATCAACCCGATCAGTGACTTGTCACAGCAGACGCGCTTCTTCGACATTGCGGGTAACCGCGCGAGCAGCACGCTGAATCTGTTCGCGCAGCGCGTGGGCTATTTCACGACCCCCGCGTTCTTCTCGCAGTACGCGACCAACATCAGCAACCAAGCGCGCGTCGCCATCAACCAAACCATGATCATCGGTTTGGGGCAGGCCTTCGACGGCACCGACGCCATCACGGTGATGAATCCACCCGGGCTCGATCCGACGCACGCCGCAAATCCCGCGTGTTTTCAGTGCCATTGGAGCTTGGATCCGATGAAGCGCTTCTTCCGCTCGAACTTCTCGCTGAACTACAGCATGCAGCTGGATCCGGCGCAGACCGCGAACAAAGGCATGTTCCTGTTCGACGATGCGGTGGACAGCGGCTCCACCATGTACGACTTGGGCAAGCAGATCGCGACGCACAAAAAGTTCAAGACGGCGTGGACCAAGAAGCTCTGCGAGTGGGCCAACAGCAGCCCGTGCTTGGAGACCGATCCCGAACTCGTGCGCGTCGCCGGCGTATTCGCGAGCAACAACTACGACTGGAACAAACTCGTTCACGAGCTCTTCACCTCACCGCTCGTCACTTACGCCGCGGGCACCAGCACGACGCAAAAGAACGGCGCGCCCGTGCCCATCGCGCGTCGCGCTCAATTGTGCACGACACTGAGCAGCCGCCTCGGGCTCACGGATGTGTGCGGGCTCACGCAACTGCAGGTCGGCTCGTGCGCTACCAATTGTCCGCCGCGAGGCCTCACCGTGCCCTCGGTGGCGACGCAATTGCCCAGCGATGGCTACAGCCGCGGCGCGGTTTCAGCGCTGTACGTGAACAATCCGGACCCGTTTTACCGCGGATCCGTGGAGAAAATCTGCGCCATGGTGGCGGACAAAGTCGTCGATGCCACGGGGGACGGCACTTCCCCGCTGTATCAGAGCAGCAACTTCACGACAGCCATCGCCGATATGGCGCACCACCTGATGGCGCTCGACAAGAGCCGCGACGCGATGCCCATCCAAACCCTGACTAACCATTACAACGCGGTGATCGCGGCGGGAAAGATGCCCCCGGTCGCGCTCAAATCGACGTTCACGCTCGCCTGTCTATCGCCGTGGGTCGTGAGTGTCGGGCAATGAGGCGCTGAAGGTGTTGACATGAAGCTGAATCGTCGTGACGCGATCTTGAGCATGCTGTTCGGCGCGGGCCTCGTCGGGTTGCGCTCGCTCGCCACGGGGGTGCCTGCGGCCATTCTCCTCGATCCGCGGCGAGGCTTGGCCGCGACTCCGCCCACCGGCAAGCCGCAGTTTTTGATCTTCAGCACTACCGGCGCCGGTGACCCCGTCAATTGCAATGCCCCAGGCACTTACGAAGACCCGAACATCGCGCATCCCAGCGATCCCTCGATGGCGGCCACGCCGCTCCTGCTCGGCAGCACGAGCGCGAACGCGGCCAAGATTTGGTCCACGCTGCCAGCCGCCGTTTTGGCTCGAACGTGCTTTTTTCATCACGGAACGTACACCGTCATTCACCCGGACGAAGGCAAAGTCCTGCGCATGATGGGCGCCGTCGCGGGCGGCGAAATGCTGCCCTCGATGCTCTCGCGCGAGCTTGCGACCACGCTCGGCACGGTGCGCGCTCAGCCCATGTCGCTCAGCGGCAATTTCAACGAAGCCGTGTACTTCCAAGGCGCGCCGCAGCCGCTGCTCACGCCCACCACCCTCTCGACCGTGCTCGCCTCACCCACCAATGGCCTGGGCACGATGGATCTAGTGAAGCTGCGCGACCAAAGCCTGGATGAGTTGAACCAATTCGCCAAGAGCCAGGGCAACGCCTCGCAAAAGAATTTCATCGACCAATACGCCACTTCGACCACTCAGCTGCGCACCCTGCAGAACGGTTTGCTCAGTAGCCTGAGCGCCTTGAAGGACGATTCGTCCGACTCGCAGATTCAAGCCGCGCTGATCCTGTTTCAGATGAAAGTGACGCCGGTCGTGGTCGTGAACATCGGCTTCGGTGGTGACAATCACAGTGACGCGAATTTGGCCGGTGAAGTGAGCGGCCATCAAAGCGGCGTCGCCACGTTGATCAAGATGTCGCAAGCGCTCTCGGACGCGAAGCTTTCGGACCAAGTCACGTTCGCGATGATGAACGTGTTCGGGCGCACGATGATCGCAAAAGACAGCGTCAATGGCCGCCAGCACAACGACGGCCATCACGTGACGCTGATGATCGGCGCGGGCATCAAGGGCAGCGTCGTCGGCGGCGTCGCGCAGCCGGCCGCGGGCAAAGAGTATCAAGCGTTGCCCATCGCTTCGGCCACCGGCAAGGGCGACGCGGCCGGGGACGTGCCCTTCAACGAAACCTTCGGCGCGATGGGCAAGACACTGAGCGCCGCCGTGGGCCTCTCGAGTGACACGATCTCGACGAACATTTTGACGGGCGCCGTCGTGGCTCCCGCCCTCGCCACGTGAAAGCAGCCTTCCCGCGATTCATTACCCGAGCCCTCAGCGCGCTCGCGCTGTGCGTCATCTGCCTTGCCTGGGCGCGACCCGCGCACGCCTATGCGTGGATGATTCACCGTGGCTTCAGCGGCTGCGCGACGTGCCATGCGGATCCCTCCGGAGGGGGACTGCTCAACGCCTACGGCCGCGCGCAAGGCGAGCAACTGCTCCGCACCCACTACACGAGCAGCGAGGACGCAAGCTCCGGCAGTGTCGGTGATTTTCTGTTCGGAGCCATCGAGTTGCCGGACGACGTGCTGCTCGGCGGTGACTATCGCGGCGCCTACTTTTCCTCCGAGCTCGCGGGCGCCCCGCACGTGCCCGCAAGATACCTGCAAATGCAGGCTGATTTGACGGGGCAAGTGGCTTTTGGCCGGCTCCGAATCAACGGCAGCATCGGTTACGACCACTTGGGCGCCGAGGCCGCCGACCTCACTCTGCGCGCCCAAGACAACCTGATATCGCGCGTGCACTGGCTCGGCCTCGACATCGGCGCGAACAACGAAGTCTTGCTGCGCGCGGGGCGCATGAATTTACCCTATGGCCTGCGCAGCATCGAGCACACGCTGTTCATTCACAGCCCACCGGGGATCCCGGGCAGCGGGGTGCGCAACGATCTCAGTCAAGGGCAACAGCACGGAGTGGCCGTCGCTTTCACGAGCGGCGCATTTCGCGGCGAAGTGATGGCCATCTTGGGCAACTACCAGCTGAGCCCGGATGAGTTCCGCGAGCGCGGCTATAGTGCGTATCTCGAGTGGGCCGAGAGCGCCGACGTCGCGGTGGGCGCGAGCAGCCTCGTCACTCACTCACACCGCGATGTCTTCTACGCGGCCCCGCTCTACCGACACGCCCACGGCTTGTTCGGGCGCTTCGTGCCCTGGAAACCGCTCACCCTGCTGGCCGAGGCCGATTTCCTGTTCAATTCACAGGATCCAAAGCAAACGCTCGCTGGCCGCGCCGTGAATCAGGGCGGCTACGCGTCGCTCTTGCAGGCCGATTTAGAGGTGATTCAAGGGCTGCACTTGATCGCCACGGGGGAGAGCACGCTGCCCGCGGTTCACAACGCTTACTCTTCTTACAGCGCTTGGGGCTCCCTGGCTTGGTTCTTCGCGCCCCATGCGGATGTGCGCTTCGATGCCATCGAGCAGAGCCTGGGCGTGAGTTCGACTCCCATCACCGTGACCACGCTGCTCGGGCAGCTGCACGTTTACCTGTGAGGCATGGCATGTTCCGCATTGGGCTCACCTGCTCCGGTATTTGGCTTTGCTTGAGCGTGGCCACACACGCGCAGGCCACACCGAATTTTCCGGATGCCATGCGCGCAGACCTCGGCCTCGCGTCGGCCCCTGATTGCCTCGTGTGCCACAACAACGAACTCGGCGGCCGCGGCACGGTGAAGACGCCCTTTGGGAAAAGCCTGGTGGCTCGCGGGTTGCTCGCGTTCAGCACCAGCACCCTGCAAAACGCCTTGAATCAAATGGAAGCCGATCGCGTGAACAGCGCGGGCGGTTGCCTCACGGATATCGAAGAGCTGCAAGCCGGGCGCGATCCCAACAATCCAGGTGATGCGGCGGACTGCGATGGCGGCGCCCCGATCACCGCCGGCAACGACGAAACCATCGCGCACATCCCGCAATATGGTTGCCGCGGCAGCATCGCTCCTGCATCGAGCGGCCTCGATCGCAGCGCGGCCTTCCTGGCACTGCTCACCGCCAGCGCGTTCGCACTCCGCGCTCGACTGAGGCGACAACGCGCCCCTCGCTGAGCGAGCCCCTTTAGCTGCCCCCGCCATCTTTCCCACTCCACGGCCGTTCGTGCTCGCGCTCCGCGCTCCGCGCGAACGGGGCCCGCCAAGTGTCAGCTCCGCTGCCACGGGGGCCCAAACCCAATCGCAGATGCGCGCGAGCCGCGATGGCAGTGCGTTGGCAGCCCGCTTCTCGGTCGGACATGCCCCATCGCACGCGCAGACCCTTGTCCAATTTCGGACATGCCCCATCGCCACGCGCAGACCCTCCCTTGTCCACTCTCGGACATGCCCCGTCGCGACGCGCAGGCCCTTGTCCAATTTCGGACATGCCCCATCGCCACGCGAAAACCCTTAATGGGTTTCGCTCAAGATGACCCAATCTCGAGGTCACACCACAAACTGCGTGTCGACCAGGATGTGATCAATCTTGAGGGATTTCCGACAAGGGCCCACGCCACGCTCGCGGGGCTTGTCGGATTTCCCTCAAGATTCTACACATCACCTTCGTCGAACCCGTTGGGGCAGTGAGAGATGGTGCGGTATTAAAGGAGTTCGATATGCCCCATCGCGATGCGCGGGCGCATGTCCACTTTCGGACATGCCCCATCGCGACGCGCAGGCTCTTGTCCACTTTCGGACATGCTCCATCGCGACGCGCAGGCCCATGTCCACTTTCGGACATGCCCTATCGCGACGCGAAGACCCCTGATCGGGTTTCGCTCAAGATTGATCCCATCCGAAGCTCACACCACAAACTGCGTGTCCACGATGTGATCAATCTTGAGGGATTTCCGACAAGCGTTGACGCGGTGCGAGGGGCATAGCGAAAATTCCTCGAGCCCAGGCGATGGGTAAGCGACTTCGGCGAGCGTCGGCGCCGCGCGCAACCGCTGGTTCGCTTCCGACAAACATTTCCCACCGCTCAACACACGATGGCGGCGGGCGCCCGCGTGCGTTGTGAGGCGCTCAGAAAAACTGGCTCAGAGCTTCGGATTCAAGGGGTCGTATTCGTTGGACGTGCCTTTGAGGCCCGTCGACAAATTGCCCGACTTCTTGTTCGAGGGCGGCGGATTTTTGATCGCGCGCTCGATCGCTGCGTTCAGGCGCTCTTTCGGGCTCATGTCCGCTTCGGATTTTTGGGGTGCTTCGGCTTTGGGGGGCGGTGCGGCTTTGGGGGCCGCCGCTGCTTTGGGCTCGGCCTTGGGCGGTGGCGGCGCGGCCGCGACTGCTTTTGTTTGGGGCTTGGCGACCGGCTCGCTGACGAACGCGGCCGCTGCCACAGCCTTTTTCGGCTCACTTTTGACCGTAGGCGTGGTCCCCGCAGCCTCCGGACGCAACGATTCGAGCGAGACGACGGGCGCGCTCGGCGTGCTCGTGTCTGCGGTGTGCGCCGCGGGCGCGAGCGCTGCCGCCTCGTGCGTAGCGATGGGC
>Ga0105245_10002716_pt1 | contig 15932 bp, 9 predicted proteins | sample KBSM54metaG_FD_81523 | JGI IMG/M metagenome (GOLD analysis project Ga0105245, IMG submission 81523) | Miscanthus rhizosphere microbial communities from Kellogg Biological Station, Michigan, USA - KBS M5-4 metaG | ecosystem: Host-associated > Plants > Roots > Rhizosphere > Soil | place: Michigan...
CATGACCGCGCGCCTGCCGCTGCTGCTGCGCTGGCTCGAGCAGACTCGACCCGACATCGTCTGCCTGCAGGAGCTGAAGTCGCCGCAGGATCGGTTTCCGCAGGAGGAACTCGCCGGGCGAGGCTATCAGGCGATCTGGCACGGCCAGAAGAGCTGGAACGGCGTGGCGATCCTCTCGCGCGGTGGCCCGCCGGCCGAGACTCATCGAGGACTGGCCGGCGATCCCGACGACGTTCACAGCCGCTACCTGGAGGCCGAGGTCGCAGGACTGACGGTCGCGTCGCTGTACCTGCCCAATGGGAACCCCGCGCCGGGACCGAAGTTCGATTACAAGCTGCGCTGGCTCGAGCGCTTGATCCTGCGCGCAGCAGACCTGATGGCCAGCGGCAAGCCGGTGGTGCTCGCCGGGGACTACAACGTCATCCCGACCGGACGCGATGTCTACAAGCCTGAGCGCTGGGTCGATGACGCACTGTTTCGCGAAGAAACGCGAGCAGCATTCGAACGACTGATGCGCCAGGGGTGGATCGACGCGCTCAGAGCCCTGCATCCGGACGAGACGGTCTACACGTTCTGGGATTACTTCCGTGGTTCCTTCCAGCGCAACGCAGGGCTGCGCATCGACCACCTGCTGCTCGGTCCCGTGCTCGAGCCGCGGTTGCGCGCCGCCGGAGTCGATCGCGACGTGCGCGGCTGGGAGAAATCAAGCGACCACGCGCCGGTGTGGATCGAGCTGGACTGACAGCACCGACTCTCGTCGCTCAACGAATCGGATCGCGCGAGTCGTTCGGAAGCAGCAGCTGCGGTCGCTGTCGCAGGCTCCATCGTCCCTCTCGGGTGGTCAGCACCCAGACCATGTCGAAGCGCCGCTCGTCCCATTCGGGGACGACCGCGTCGTCGTCGAGAAACGCCCGCGCGATCCCGGCGAGCGTCTCGTGGCGCCAGCACACCAGGACCACGCCCGTGCGCTCGCGAATCGCGCGGACGAGTTCTTCGACCTCGTCGCTGTCGTACTGATCGCGAACCGTGAGGCCGAGACTCGCCGCCAACAGCTCGACCGTCCTGACCGGCCGGGCGCTCCTCGGATGCGAGCGGGCAGCATAGACGGCGTCCGGGCGAGGCAGCATCTCCGCCGCCTGAGCGGGGCTGAAGAGGCGAGGCAGGGCGCCCGAGCGCTGCCAACCCGTGACGCTCAATTCCGCAGGGTTCTCATGGCCGTCGATGTCGACAGCACGAATGTCGCGCTCGGGCTCGGCCTTTTCGGCATGCCGCATCAGCAGGATCGTGGTCGGAGGCATCGCGCGTCGATTCGAAGCTTGGACCGCTGGGTCGACGGCCGCGTCCACCGGCAAGCGCACCGTTTCGCATCGCCGATCGCGCGCGCGACCGTCCACGCGCTCAGCGCGGCGCCGAGGGCGCCGAGGCCGCCGATGCGCCGGGCATCGCCCCAGGCGTATCGGCGCGCTTGTTGCAGCCGGCGAGCAGTGTGCTTGCAAGGGCGAGCGTCGCGAACGTGATCGTGACCCGAATGAAGCGTCGTGTCATGGCAGTCCTTTCGTCGCGCCGACCAACGGCGTCGACCACGAACGGCAAACCGCGCGCCCGCGCCCTTTCGGGCGGAGCGCCGCGGCGTGCCGGTACAAAACACCGATCGCGGCATGATTTGCCGCAATGCCGGTGCGCCCGAGATCTCATCCGGCTTCACGACCTTGGCCCGTTGCGGTGGCGTATTCCTTCAGCCGGTTGTAGAGCGTCTTCAGGCTCACGCCCAGTGCCGCGGCCGTGCGCTCCTTGTGGCGACCGAAGTGGTCCAGTGTCGTCAACGTCACCGTGCGCTCGATGTCTGCCAGCGAGGTGCCGACCTGGAAGGTCATCGTCGGCGTGCCGGCCGGCTCGGCGACGACATCGGCACGCGATCCGTCGCGGGGTGGCGTTGGAAGGCAGGCGTCGTCGATGACGCGCTCCCCGGCCATCACGTAGGCGCGTTGCACGATGTTGCGCAGTTCGCGGACGTTGCCGGGCCATGCATAGCTGCGCAGCTCCTGCAGTGCACGCGACGAGAATGTCTTCTGGGCGCCCTCGCGCTGACCCAGTTCCTCGAGGAAGTGCGACGCGAGCATCGCGATGTCGTCGGCGCGCTCGCGCAGCGATGGCACATGGATCGGGAAGACGTTGAGACGGAAGAACAGGTCCTCGCGCAGTTTGCCCGCGGCCACCGCGGCCACCGGATCGCGGTTGCTGGCCGCGATCAGCCGGACGTCGGTCTCGATCGTCTGCGCCGAGCCCACGCGCATGAAGGTCCCGGTCTCGAGCACGCGCAACAGCTTGACCTGCAGGTCCGCCGGCATCTCGGTGATTTCGTCCAGGAAGAGCGTCCCGCCGTTCGCGCGTTCGAAGAACCCCTGATGCTGGCGCTCGGCGCCTGTGAAGCTGCCGCGTTCGTGGCCGAAGATCTCGCTTTCGATCAGGTTGGGCGAGATGGCGCCGCAGTTGACTGCGAGGAACGGCTTGCCACGGCGGCGGCTCAACTCGTGCACGCTGCGCGCGACGAGTTCCTTGCCGCTCCCGCTCTCGCCGGTCACGAACACGGTGACGCCGGTGCCCGCCACACGGGCGATCCGCTGGTAGGCGCGGCGCATCGCGTTCGATCGGCCCCACAGGGCGCCGAAGTGGCCATCGCGCTCGAGCATTTCCTCCAGCACCCCGACGTCGCGCTGCAATGTCGAAGGCTTGCGGAAGCGGGCGATGACGCCCTGGAACTGGCGCGCGTTCAGTGGCTTGACCAGGTAGTCGGCCGCGCCGGCGCGCAAGGCCTGCACGGAACTCTCGACCGACGCATGGCCGGTGATGAGCACGACATCGGCGCCGGGAAGCGCCTTGATCTCGCTCACCAGGTCCAGTCCGTTGCCGTCGGGCAGCATCAGGTCCAGCAACACCAGATCCGGCGCCTGCAGCGCGAGCTGCCGTCGCGCGTCTCGCAGCGTGCCGGCCGTGGCCACGGTGAAGCCCTCCGTGTCGAACAGCGCGGCCAGCATTTCGGCCGCATCGGTTTCATCGTCGACGATCAGCGTATGCGGCATCGTGTCGTTCCTCCAGCGCACGGAAATTATTGGCGCTGAGGCAGTGGGAAGCACGCACTCGGGTGCCCGTCTCCGGGTCGGCCGATTCCTACACGTGGTGGGCGTTGATGACTGCGATGCGCAACGAGGCGCGGCGACCCGGCGGTCAGGCCCGGCGCGACTCGATGTGTTGGCCGATGATCGTGTTCAACTCCTCCAGGTCGACCGGCTTGACCAGGTGCGCGTCGAAGCCGGCCTCGGCCGATCGGCGCTGGTCGTCGTCACGCCCCCAGCCGCTGACGGCGATCAACAGGATCGACGCTCCCCACGGCTCGGCACGGATCTGTCGGGCGGCTTCGTAGCCGTCCAGGTCCGGCATGCCCAGATCCAGCAGGACGACATCCGGCCGCTCCGCACGCGCCGTCGCCAGGGCGGCCTTGCCGCCGTCGGCTCGCAGCACGCGATGGCCCGCCATCTCGAGGAATCTGGCGAGACCCCAGACCGCGTCGCGGTTGTCGTCGGCGACGAGCACGCACACCGGGTGATCGACGATGCGCAGGGCCGGGCGCGGCGCCGGCGCGGGTGCCAGCGGCGCCGCGTCGGCCCAGCGCGGCACGCGCACGACGAATTGACTGCCCCGTCCGACGCCCTCGCTGGCGGCGGACACGCTGCCGCCGTGGAGTTCGACGATGCTGCGCACCAGCGCCAGGCCGATGCCCAGTCCGAGACCCATGCCCGCGACGCGGTCCGATCGCGACACCGGCTCGCCCTCGCCTTGGGTGAACATGTCGAACATCGAGTCGACCTTGTCCGGCGGCATGCCCGCGCCATTGTCCGAGACGACAAACACCACCTCGTCGGCGTCGATGCTGACGGTCAGTTCGATGTCCCCGCCGTCGGGCGTGTATTTGGCCGCATTGGTCAGCAGGTTGGTGAGCACCTGTGCCATGCGGATGGGGTCGACGTCGAATTCGGCAGCCGCGTCGGACGCGAAGGCCGTGAAGTTCTGGCCGCTCGACAGGACAGCGGGGCGCGATGCCTCGACCGCCGAGTCGATGACCGACCCGATCGTCACACGCCGGCGCTGGAGCGTGAGGCGGCCCAGACGCAGTCGCGAGACGTCGAGCAGTTCATCCAGCAGGACCCGCATCACGTTGGCCTGCCGGCGAATGATCTCGGTCGCGCGTCGGCGATCGGCGTCGTCGCCGTGCGACGGATCGAATGCTCCCACGGCGCTGCTGATCGACGCCAGCGGATTGCGCAGTTCGTGCGACAGGACCGCGAGGAAGCGATCCTTCGCGGCATCCGCGCTTTCGAGGGCCAGGCGCGCGTCCTCCTTTTCCTGCAGGGCGCGCAGCAGATCGCTGCGACTGCGCTCCAGCTCCTCCCGCGACCGCCGGGCCGCCGTCTGGTCGCGAAGGATCTTCACGAAGCCGATGACGTTGTCCTGGCTGTCGCGCATGGGCATCATCGCGCCGCTGGCCCAGAAGCGGCTGCCATCCTTGCGCCGGTGCTCCCGGTCGTCCGCCGCGTGGCCGGTGAGGCGGGCCGTTTCCGCTTCGAGTTCCGGCACGCCGGACGCGCGATCCTCCTCGGTGAAGATCACGTCGACCGGGCGGCCCAGGAGGTCTGCCTCGGAGTAGCCCAGCAGCCGCTGCGCGCCGGCATTCCAGGTGGTCACGCGTCGCTGCAGGTCGATCGAGAAGATCGCATACTCCACCGCGTTCTCGACGACCATGCGCATGCGCTCCTCGCTGGCGCGGAGTGCGGCGCTGGCCGCGCGCCGCTCGCTGATGTCGGTGATGACCAGGATCGCCGATCGCGGCTGCCCCTGCTGGTCGGACAGCAGGTTCGCGTTCATCAGCACCCAGCGCAAGCTGCCGTCCGGGCGGCTGACGCGCAGCTCGATGCTGTACGGTTCGCGATCTTGCAGCAGCCGCTGCCACGCAGCGCCGGAAGCGGCCCGGTCATCGGGCGCGACCAGCGCCAGATGCATCGAGTGCTTCAGCTCGTTCTCGTTGCGCTCCACCAGCCGGCACAGCGCCTGGTTCGCGAACGAGATTCGTCCCTCCAGATCCGCCTGCAGGACGCCCACGGCGGCCTGCGCGACCATGATGCTGAAGCGTTCCTCGGAGCGGCGCAGGTCTTCACGAGCCTGCTTGAGATCCGTGATGTCGATGAAGGTCAGCACGACGCCCGCGATCCGATCGTCGCTGGTGCGATAGGGCAGCGCGCGCGTGAGGTACGAGCGGCCCGTGCGCAGGTCCTCGACCTCGCGCTCGACCGGGACGAGCCGCTCGAGCACGCGGTGTGCATCGTCGCGCAGGTGCGGATGGTCGAGCTGGCCGGTCAGATCCGACAGAGGCCGGCCGACATCGCTCGGGATCAGGTTGAACAGGGCGACGGCGCTCGGCGTGTAGCGGGTGATGTTGAGTTCGCGGTCCAGGAACACGGTGCCGATCGCCGTGGCGTCCATCAGGTTGTGGATGTCGCTGTTCGAACGCGCCAGCTCGTCGACCTTGTTCTTGAGCTCCAGGTTGACCGTGGTGAGTTCCTCGTTGATCGACTGCAGTTCCTCGCGACTGGTCTCGAGTTCCTCGGTCGCCGAACGCAGCTCCTCGTTCATCGCCTGCAGTTCCTCGTTGCTCGCCTTCAGCTCCTCGGTCGACGCTTCGTATTGCTCGACGGTGGTGCGCAGATGGCCCTTCAGACGTTCGAGTTCGCGCTCCAGGCGATGGGCGGCCGGGTCGGCCTCGACGGGTTGCAGCATCTCCGTGCGCGCTTGGGAATCGCGTGAGGGCGCGGACTCGATCGTGATCAGCGCAACGCCCTCGGCGATGTCGTTCATCGGGCGCACGGTCATGCCGACGATGATCGTTTCACCTGCGATTTCCACGGCGAGCCCCCGCACCGCGCTCGGTGAGCCGCTCTGCAACGCCTGGTACAGCGCGGCGCGCAGCTCGATGCGCAGGCTCGGATGAATGACGCGCAACAGGTTGCGACTGGGCTCGCCGCCGGAGAACTGCAGGAATCGCGCGGCCCCCGGCGACAGGTGCAGGATCTCGCTCTCCTCGTCGACCAGGATCGATGGCGGCGCGAGGTACTCGAGAACCTTGAAGTGCAACTCGGCCCAGGAAAGCGCACGGCCCTCGACCTCGGGCATGCGTCGCAGGCTCGGAAGCGAGGCCTGCAGGAAGGCCGCGCCGACGACCGTCGGCGCGGCGAGCGATCCGCGCGTGTCCGCCGTCGGCGACATCGGGCTGAAGCGCGGTGGGGTGCCGCGCTTCGCGTACAGGCGGTGCTTCTTGTCGACCACGCTGAACAGCTGGCTGCCGTCCTCGACCGATTCGGAAGAACCGAGCAGCAGCAGACCGCCTGGATTCAGCGCGAAGTGCAATGTCTCGAACGCGCGTTGCTGGGCGTCGCCGCTCAGGTAGATGAGGAGGTTGCGACAGCTGACGAGGTCGAGGCGCGAGAACGGCGAGTCCTTCAGAAGGTCGTGCACCGCGAACAGGACGGTCTCGCGGATCTCGCGCCGCACCCTGTAGCCATGGTGCTCCTTCTGGAAATGGCGGCGCAGCCGCTCATCGGACACGTCGGCCTCTATGGCGGTCGGGTACAGGCCGTCGCGCGCGACGCGAATCGCGCGCTCGTCCAGGTCGGTCGCGAACACCTGGATGACCGGCGGCTCGTCCATCCTGCGCGCATGGTCAGCCAGCATGATCGCGATCGAGTAGGCCTCTTCGCCGGTCGCGCACGCCGGGACCCAGGCGCGCACCGCGCTGCCCGTCGCCTTCGCCGCGAACAGTCGCGCGACGTTGACTTCCACCGCGTCGAAGCATTCGGCGTCGCGGAAGAAGTTGGTGACCGAGATCAGCAGGTCCTGCAGCAGCGCGCCCGCTTCGCCGGGCAGCGTGCGCAGGCAGTCGAGGTAGGCGTGCAGCTCGTGCACGCCGTTGACCTGCATGCGCCGCCGGATGCGGCGAAGGATCGTCGCGCGCTTGTAGTGGGTGAAGTCGCGTCCGGTGCGTGCGCGCAGGAAGACCAGGATGTCGCGCAGCGCCGCTTCCCCTGGCGTCGAGGTCTGGGACAGGATCTGCGTCGGCTCCGGACCCTGCTCGGGCGGCAGTTCGAGACGGCCTTCGAGCTGGTGGTATTCGAGCAGCTTGGCCGGCATCTGCACCACCGGCAGGACCCAGTCGATCATGCCGGTGTCTATGGCCGCCTGCGGCATGCCATGGTGGGGCGCGTCGGTCGGTTCCTGCGCAATCGTCAGGCCTCCGCGCTCCTTGATCCGCTTGATGCCGATCGCACCGTCGTCGCCGCCTCCGGACAGGATGATCGCGGTCGCGCGCGGACCGTGGCTGTCGGCCAATGCGCGAAAGAACATGTCGACGGCGACATGACGGTAGCCCCGGCGCGGCAGCTCCGACACGGTGATCAGGCCATCCAGGGTGCGCAGCGCCTTGCGCGGCGGGATCACGTAGACGGTGTTCGGCTCGATCCGCTCGGCGTCCGTCACCTGCCTGACCCTCATGCGCGTGCAATGCTGCAGCGTCTGCGCAAGCGAGCTCTCGTGCTCCGGCGACAGATGCAGGATGACGACGAAGGCCATTCCCGTGTCGACCGGCATGTGGTCGAAGAACGCCTGCAGGGCCGGGATGCTGCCTGCCGAGCCGCCGATGCCGATCAGGCGCAAGCCCTGAAGCGCTGGCGCCGGGGCGCCGTCGACGAGGTGGTCGTCGGCACCCTCGTCGGCGCCGATGGCAGTCGCTGCCGTGCCCGGCGTATCGGCCTCGACGCGATCGTCCGCCTCGGACGCTGTCCCGTCGTCCGGCCGCTGCGCGTCGTCGGTGTCGGAAGGGTCGGCCATCGTCGCTGCATCGCGAGTTCGAGGCGCGCGATCAACGGCTCGCAGCCGCACGGCGAGCAGGTTCCGCGCGCGCCGCGGCATCTTCGCCGGAAGCCAGCACGGCAACCGGACCGTCCGGATGTCGATGTCGCGCCGACGCGATCGACATCACGAGCGTTTGGGACTGGCTGTCGAACTCGATGGCGGTACCGGAGCCGTCGCCGATCTCGAAGTCGGGTCGTGCCCAGGGCGCCATCGTCACCGCGAGTCCTCGCGCATCGAGGCATCGCAATGCCAGTCGCGCTTCGTCTTCGCGGGGCTGCATGTTGAGCAGCACGCTGCCTCCTTCCGGCGTGGCTGCCAGCGCGTGCTCGAGCGCCGAATCGAGCATCGCTCGCAGGTCGGTCGCATCGCCCAGGACCGGCGCACGAGACAAGGTCGCGTGCATGGTTCGACGAGATGCGGCCGCATGCGGCTTGGCATCGGCGATGGCGGACAACGCCAGCACCGACAGGTCGACCGTCGGGGACACGTCCTCGTCGGCTGTGGGCGCGGCCAGCGACGTGAGGCGATCCATGCGCGAGGCCAGTCGCTGGGTCTGGTTCGCGATGATCTCCCGGGCGCGGACGGCGAGCGGCGCGTCGGCCGCGGTCCGGTTCAGCAGTTCGACCGCCGCCGCGATGGCGTTCAGCGGATTGCGCACATCGTGCCCGAGCATCGCGATGTGCTGCTCGAGCACCTGAAGACGCGCCATCGGCACCGGGCTGCCTTCGGTGGCGCGGGCCGCGCCCGCGGGTTCGATTGTCGACTCGGGCGCGGGCCTGGATTCGGGCTCGCCCAGTGTCACGCCCTCAGGCGCGCGAGCGGGGGTGTCGGAGGCCGCGCGTGCAGCCCATTCCGCGATGCCCAGCGCCAGCGCAATGCCGAGAGCCGCGCACAGGGCGATCTCCAGGGTGTCGATGCGCGTCAGCCCGTCGCCGGAGCCGACATAGACCGCGAGCAGCGTCATGGGCGCCAGCGCGACCACACCGATGCGAACAGCCAGGCGACGCCGCGCCGAGTCCGCGGCGCGTCTCGTCCGCTCGTCGTCAGCGGGGTATGAGGGCGGCGTCACGATGCGGTCATCGAGCTTGTCGCGTCGGCTCGTCGGATGCGAGGTGCGCTCGGCGCGAGATTCGATCGTACCCGACGAAGGCGCCGGGTTGCACGACCGGGACAGGGCCGAGCGCATCATCGTGAACGGCTCAGCCGCTCTTGCCGCTGAGGCTGGCCCAGGTCTCGCGCGCTGTCGCGCGGATGACCTCCAGCGCCTGGCGGTCGCCATGCAACAGCGCGCTGAGGTAATGGCGGGCCTGCTTCAAGTCCACGTGCGGCGGCAACGGCGGCACGTTCGGGTCGCACGCAAACTCGAGCAGCGTGGGACGATCGTTGTCGAGCGCGTACCGCCAGGCCGGTGCGATGTCCTCGACACGCTCTATGTGCAGCCCTTCGAGACCCAGCAGGCGCGCATAGGCGGCGTAGTCGAACGCGGGCAGTGCCTGCGAGGTGTCGAAACGCGGCGCCGCCGTCGTGGCGCGCTGCTCCCAGGTCACCATGTTGAGATCCGCGTTGTTCAACACGGCGACGACGAAGCGGCAGTCCTGCCAGCCGCGCCAGCGATCGGCGACGGTGATGAGCGAGTTGATGCCCAGCATTTGCATGGCGCCGTCGCCGATCAGCGCAATCGCCGGACGCGACGGATGCGCGAGCTTGGCCGCCAGCGCATACGGGATCGCCGGACCCATGGTCGCGAGGCCGCCGGACAGCGAGCCCGCCATGCCTGCGCGCGCCTTCAGGTCGCGCGCGTACCAGAGCGCCGCGGTGCCGGAGTCGGCGGTGATCATGGCCCCGTCGGGCAGGAGCGGAGACAGTTCCCAGAAGACGCGCTGCGGATTCAGCGGCGAGGCGTCGTTCATCGCGCGCGCCTCGAGCACCTTCCACCAGCGTTGCACGCTCGCCTCGATGCGCTGTCGCCATGCGCGATCGCCCTTGTGGACCAGCAGTGGCAGCAACCGCTGCAGCGTCTGCCTGCTGTCGCCGACGAGGTTCACCTCCATCGGGTAGCGCAGCGACAGTTGCCGTCCGTCGCGGTCGATCTGCACGCCGCGCGCCTGCCCCTCGGCCGGCAGGAATTCGGAGTAGGGGAACGACGTGCCGACCATCAGCAACGTGTCGCAATGCTCCATCAGCTCCCAGCTGGCGGCACTGCCGATGAGCCCGATGGGCCCGGTGACCCAGGGCAGATCATCCGGCACCGCCATCTTGCCCAGCAGCGCCTTGGCCAGGCCCGCGCCGAGGGCGTCCGCCACACGGATCAGTTCCTCGCCGGCGTGCAGTGCGCCCGCGCCCGCGAGGATCGCGACGCGCCGGCCTTCGTTGAGCACGTCGGCCGCCGCGCGCAGCGCTTCGTCGTCCGGCACGTGCGCGCAGGACGTCCTGCCGATGCCGGTCGGAACCGAGCCATGCTCGCGCGGCGGCACCGGCACGGCCTTGAGTTCCTGCAGATCGTTCGGCAGGATCACGCAGGTCACGCAGCGCTGGTCCAGCGCGATGCGAGCGGCGCGGTCGATCAGCATCCGGACCTGCGCCGGCACCGTCGCCATCTGCACGAACTCGCCCGCCACGTCCTTGAAGAGGCTCGCCAGGTCGACCTCCTGCTGGAAGCTCCCGCCGAGCGCCGAACGTGCCTGCTGGCCGACGATCGCGACCACCGGCTGGTGATCGGCCTTCGCGTCGTAGAGCCCGTTGAGCAGGTGGATCGCGCCGGGTCCCGAGGTGGCGATGCACACGCCGAGGTCGCCGGTGAACTTGGCGTGAGCGCACGCCATGAATGCCGCGAGTTCCTCGTGGCGCACCTGCACGAACTCGAGCTTGTTGCGGGCGCGGTCGAGCGCGGTGATCACGCCGTTGATGCCGTCGCCTGGATATCCGAACACGCGCCGCACGCCCCAGGCGTGCAGTCGCTCGACGATCTGGTCGCTGACATTGATGGACATGCCGCCCCTTGCAGCCTGCGGATTGCAGACGACCTGTCGGCAATCGCCGTTCCTGCGCAGGAGGATGCGCGGAGGCATCGGCCCCGTGCTCCGGCGGACCGCCGACGAACTGGCCGTCGGCGCGCCCGTCGCTCAGTTCTGGGCGAGCTGGCGCCGGCGCTCGACCGCAGGCAGCTTCAGCATCTGCCGGTATTTCGTGACCGTGCGGCGCGCGACCTGCACGCCCTGGCGCGCGAGCAGCCGTGCGATGTCGACATCGGACAGCGGCGCGTCCGGCGGCTCGTTCGCCACCATCCCCTCGATCAGCCCGCGGATCGCCGTGGGCGAGCATGCGCCCCCGCTCTTCATCGGCATCGCGCGGGAGAAGAAGTACTTCAGTTCGAAGACGCCGCAGGGAGTCGCCATGTACTTGTTGTTCGTCACGCGGCAGACGGTGGACTGGTGCAGACCGCAGTCGCTGGCGATCTCGCGCAGCATCAACGGCTTCATGGCGAACACCCCTACGTCCAGAAACCGGTGTTGCCGTCGCAGGATCGCGTTGGACACGTCCAGGATCGTCGAGAAGCGCTGCTCGATGTTGCGCAGCGTCCAGCGCGCCTCCTGCAGGTGTCCCGCCATCTCGCGATGGCGCGCGTCGCGATGCCGTTGGAACAGGTGCGCATAGCGCTCGTTCAGGCGGATGCGCGGCACCGCCGCCGGATTGAGCTGCGCCGACCACTGGCCGCGCGCCTTGCGCACGATCACGTCGGGCGTGATGTAGCGCGCCTGCTCGTTCGCGTACGCCAGCCCGGGGCGCGGATCGAGTCGGCGGATCGCGTGACACAGGCGATCGACGGTCGTGGGGTCGCAGTGACATCTGCGCGCGAGATCGATCGCGTCGCGCCGTGCCAGCACCTCCAGCTGCTCGGTCAATATGTGCTCGCCGAGTTCGCGGTCCGCGTCGTCCATCGGAAGCTGCCGCCATTGCAGCCGCAGGCATTCGCGCAGCGAGGTGGCCCCCACGCCGGCCGGCTCGAACGACTGCAGCAGACGCAGCGCGGTCGTCGTCTCAGTGGCGTCCGCAGCCGGGTCCAGCTCCGCCAGGCGGGCGACGTCGTCGAGCGATGTCCTCAGATAGCCATCGTCGTCCAGGCACTCGATCGCCGCGCAGAGCAACGCCCTGTCGCGTTCGCCGAGACGCAGCACGTTGGCCTGGAACAGCAGGTGCTCGCGCAGGCCGACGTGGGTGGCCGCGAAGTCGAGCGCGGTCGCCTCCATCTCGCCTGTCGGGGCCCCCGTGCCGCGTGGCCAGCAGTCGTCGGCGTCGGCTGCGCGAGGCCAATCGTCGGCGTCGTTCTCGCGCGCGCCGTCGGCATGCGCTGCGTCGGTCTCGCGGCCGACATCGATCGCTCCGGCGGGGTCGCCGGCGATCGCGGACATGGCGGTATCCGCAGCACCCTGGAGGGCCGGCGAGCGGGACGGATCGCCCGTGGGCAACCCGTCGCCGCCGTCGTCGTCGGGCTCCAGGAACGGGTTGCGTGCCATCGCCTCGTTGAGTTCCTGCGCGTAGTCGAGGGAAGACATCTGGAGCAGCCTCACGGCGTGCTGCAGGCGAGGGGTGAGGGTCTGGGTCTGCGACAGACGTCTGGCGAGTTGGATCGTGCTCATCTTCCAGGTGGACCGAAGTGGTGGCGCTCGGGCGTGCGCACCGCAACTCCCGTGCCGATCGACTTGCGCCAGCGCGCCCCCGGGGCCGCCCGGTGGCACCGGGTCTTCGTGCGCAGCATTGCCGTAAAGCATTCCGATCGGATGTGCTTGCTACCGGTGGACCCGTGCGCACGGTGCGGACCTTGAACCGGCTTGGTCGCGACCACGCTCGTGAGGTCGCGACCTGGCCCGAAGGCGCCGCCGGCGAACCTGCGGGTCAGGTCCCGCTCGGATAGGTCTCGGGCGCTTCCGACCCGGTCGAACCCGCGACAGCATCCAGCGGCTGGACGCCGCGCGTAACGTCGATGTGGAGCAGCGCGTCGAACTGTCCCAGAACGTTCGCGTGAAAGTAATGGCTCTCTCGTTCGGCGTCCGGACGATAGATGACGCCGACCGCACGCGTCAGGCGGTCGCGGGTGAGCGCGCGCGCCAGCGCCGGGGTCGTGTCGCGCAATGGCAGCACGAAGCGTGCGAGCGCGGTGTCGTGCATCAGTCGCTCGATGCTGTCATCGCGTGCGCTGCGCAGCGGCTGCAGGACTCCGGGCGCGTCCCAGCCGGAGGCGGCCACGACGGTCCCCTGGTAGGTACTGAAGCCGATCAGCACGACGGCCCGCCCGAGCCGCTGGCGCGCCAGCTGGCCGAGGGTCAGCTGTCCGCGCGTGCGGCCCATCTCGGTCGCGCGGGCGTCGCCGACATGCGAGTTGTGCGCCCACACGACGACCTTGGCGGGGCCGTTTCGCGCAAGGTGATCGCGCAACGACCACAGCGTCTGGGCCATGTGGCCGTCGCGCAGGTTCCAGGACGACTCGCCACCGGTGAACATGCTCCGGTAGTACGCCTCGGCATTCTTGACCAGCAGTGCGTTCTGCGCGGCATCGAAGGCAGCCTCGGCGGCACCGGCTTCGTCGGACCGCCGGGCGGCCGCGAGTGTCTTGCGGCGGGTCTCCACGAGCATCGCCAGCACCTCGGCCTCACAGGAACGTGCAGCGCCGTGACCCACCATGAGCCCGTAGACCTGGCTGTCCTCGCCGAACCGATCGAAGCAGGCATAGCGTTCGCGGGCGCGCGCGGCGGCATGCGGATCGTGGCGATCGAAATAGGCCAGCACGGCCGCCATCGAACTCGACAGGCTGTACAGGTCCAGCCCGTAGAAGCCGGCTCGCCGTTCCTCCGGCACGCGCAGGTTGTAGCGACGGAGCCAGGCGAGGAAGTCCGCGACGTCGGTGTTGCGCCACATCCAGTTCGGAAAGCGACGGAAGCCGGCCAGTGCAGCTGCCGCATCCGGTTCCTCGCGCCGATTCCGCACGTAGGCATCGGCGCGGTAGGCGTCCGGCCAGTCCCCCTCGATCGCCACCGCCGAGAAGCGCTTCTCGGCGACGAGCCTGCGCGTGATGTCCGATCGCATCCGATAGAACTCGTGCGTGCCGTGGGTCGCCTCGCCGATCATGACGACCTCGGCTTCGCCGATCATCGAGATCAACGCATCGAGCTCGCTCGCCCCGCCCGACAACGGCAGCGCTGCGCGTCGTACGGCATCCAGGTCCGCCGGATCGTGGACGTGCAGGTCCATGGTGTCGTGCTCAGAAGGCGCGTTCCGGCGCGTGCTGCAGTGCCGGCACCGGCCTCGCATCGGCGGTGCGGACTGCGCGGGCGTGCTGCCTGCCGTGCGGGACCAGGCCTACGACGTCGGCCGAAGCGACGATCACCGCCGGTGCCGGACAGCGCCGGAAGATCGCGATGGCCGTCTCGCCGATGTCCGCCATCGACTCGCAAAGCGTGCCCAACAGGCTGATCGGGTTGGCGAGATCCGCGCCCAGGCGATGCAAGGCGAGCGAGGTGACGTGCACGATGACGCGTCTGCCCTCGACGTGGATGGCGGTCGTGTGCGCGATGGGCTCGGTCGGCGCACCGACGCGTGTCGCTTCGGCGATGGAAGCGGTGGCGCCGGCCACCGGTGCGAGTTCGGGCTTTTTCATCTCGGGACGCAGCCGTTCAATCCAAGCTCGACCGTCTCCAGAACGACGTCGGGAGTCGTTGCGTCGGCAATCGCAATGCCTGCCCGATCCTTCTGCGGTCCTTGTGCCAGGAGCCGGCGCGGCATGGCGGATATTCACGACGCCGCTGCGGGTACGGCGCTTGCCGAAGAGGGCGCATGACGCTCCGCACGATTGGTCACGCAGCGCGCCGTGGTCGCGATGGATTCGTCGGATGACGCGCGCGTCGACACCTTGCTGTCGTTGTTATGGCAGCAGTTGCACGACCATGCGCTCGTCTTGACGGATGCCCAAGGCATCATCGTGCACTGGGGCGGCGCCGCACCACGGGTCCTGGGCTATCGGCCGCAGGATGTCGTCGGCCGCCCGATCTCGATCATCTTCACCGACGAGGATGTGCAGCGCGGCGTGCCCGAACTCGAAAGAAGCATCGCGGGTACCGACGGGCGCTCCGAGGACGATCGGTGGCATGTGCGGCACGACGGCGCACGCATCTGGGTGACGGGCACCTTGACGCCGCTGCGCTCGCAGGGCCGTCTCGTGGGATTCGCGAAGATCCTGCGTGACCGGACCGACCAGCGCATGGAGATCGAACAATGCCGCAACCGGCTCCAGACCGCCGAGCTCGCGCTGGCCAGCGCCGAGGCCAACTTCGCTCGCATCGTTCACGAGTTGCGCAATTCGCTCGGGCCGATCAGGAGCGCGACGGACATTCTTTCGCGCAACGGGCCCGGATCGGAATCCGGTCCGCCCGTCGCGATTCTCAGGCGCCAGGCCGACGTGATGCAGCGTCTGCTGAGCGACCTGGCCGATGCGGCCCGGGTTCGCAGCGGCAAGGGCGGGCTGCGCTTGCGCCCGCTCGATCTGGTCGAGGAGATCGCGCACATCTGCGACAGCGTGCGCGCCAAGGCACAGGCGATGCAGCAGGACCTCGTCGTCCTCCTGCCGCGCGCTCCGTTGCCGGTCCAGGCCGACCGCGACCGACTGCACCAGATCGCGTTCAACCTGCTGGACAACGCGATCAAGTACACGCCGCCCGGCAGGCGCATCTGGGTCAAGCTGACCGACGAGGGGGACATGGCCGTGCTGCGGATCCAGGACGAGGGTGTCGGTATCGCGCCGGCTTTGATGCCGGCCATCTTCGAGCTGTTCACGCAGGAGAACCTGCACGACGCGCAAGGCGGCTTCGGCGTCGGGCTCGCGGTCGTGCGCGACCTGGTGCAGGCTCACGATGGCATCGTCGAGGCACGCAGCGACGGCAAGGGCAAGGGCAGCGAATTCACCGTGCGTCTGCCGCTGGATCGCC
>Ga0105245_10002719_pt1 | contig 15915 bp, 17 predicted proteins | sample KBSM54metaG_FD_81523 | JGI IMG/M metagenome (GOLD analysis project Ga0105245, IMG submission 81523) | Miscanthus rhizosphere microbial communities from Kellogg Biological Station, Michigan, USA - KBS M5-4 metaG | ecosystem: Host-associated > Plants > Roots > Rhizosphere > Soil | place...
CGACCGCTGCCGGCGGCAGCACGAGCGCGGGCGGTTCTGGGCTGGAGTGCGTCCGTCCAGCGGATTGCCCGAGCCCCAAGGGGCCGTGCGCGCTGGCAGACTGCCACTCAGGGCGCTGCACGTTGACGTACACGCCGAAGGGTAGCGCTCTCTTGCTCGATGACCCTCCCGACTGTCACGCGACCGTTTGCGATGGTCAGGGCAACTCGCTCTTGGTGTTGGCTCTGAACAACGTGCCAAGCGCCGACGCGGAGTGTTTCGCGGGTGTGTGTGACGCGCAGGGCGCGCCGGTTGCCGTGCCCGCTCCCGCGGGGGCGCCGTGCTCCGCGGCCGGCGGCGGTCAACGCTGTGACGGCGTCGGCAATTGTGTGCAATGCCTCACGACCAGCAACTGTGCCGTTGGGCAGGATTGCGTGCAGTTTCAATGCGTTTCCTCGAAGTGCGCGAACGGGGTTCGCGACAGCGACGAGATCGGCGTCGATTGCGGCGGCTCGTGCGGACCTTGTGAACACCGCTGCAACAACGCGCAGCAAGATGGCGACGAGACCGACGTCGACTGCGGTGGCGGCTGGTGCGGAGCTTGTCACGACTCGGCACACTGCAAGACCGATCAAGATTGCATTTCGGACGTGTGTGACCCGCTGCGGCGGATCTGTTTACCCGAAAGCTGCATCGATCAACGGCAAGACGGCGACGAAACCGACGTCGACTGCGGAGGGAGCGCGTGTGGTGGTTGTTACACGGAGCAAAAGTGTCTGACGGATAGCGATTGCTCGGCGCAAAAGTGCGATCAAGCCAGGCTCATTTGCCTGGGGAACTCGTGCGCGGATCACATCGAGGATGGCGACGAGAGTGACGTGGATTGCGGGGGGCTCTACTGCGGCGGGTGCGCGAGCGGCAAGAAGTGCAACACGGGGTTCGACTGTTACACCTTCTGCTCCACGGCAGTGATCCCGCACGTCTGCCTGTGAAGCGCCGGACGAAAGCGCAGTAAACGATTGTCACTCTGGCAAAACGGGCCCGCTTCGCACGCGCGAGGCCGGACAACTCGTCGCTGACCTGCCGGACCGGTGATGGGAGGCGTGCTTTCGTCGCCGATTTTCGCTGGAACGGCTTTTGCTTTTGAGTGGGACAGATGGCGTTATCGCGGCAGGGGCGACGCTCGACCTCGGTGCTGGCACTGCTGTTGACGTTCGCGATGGGATTGGTGGCGATCTTAGCGACTGCGGTCGCGGTCTGGGCCTATCGGTCCACTTTGCCGAGACACCGAGCGGGAGCGCGTCAGCACGCTTCGGTCGCGGAAGAGGAGGTGGTGGCGCCGGTGTGCAGCTCGTTGAGCGCTGTGCAGCGGCCGAGCGCGCTGGAGCTGAACGCAACGCCGCGCGAGCCCGCGAGCGCAGCGCGGAGCCAGGTTCCGGTGCTGCCAGCCAATCCCATCGTGCGATCGCCCATGCTGACGAGCGTCGGCCCGCACGTGACTCGGTGCCGTGATCCTGCGCGTCCGGATTTGGAAACGCGGCGCATGCAATATCTGGAGACGTTCGTGCCGACGGTCACCGAGAACACCACGATCGCGAGCGCCCCGAGCGTTCCCATCGAGGCGGTGGCCGCGATCGAGAACGAGCTTCGGCGTGTGCAGATCAGCATCCAAGCGCGGCTCGGGTTGAACTCGGTGCCACCCACCATCTACATCTACCCGAGCGTGGCTCTGCTGCGCGAATATGCTTGCGCGCCCGGTTCCGTCGCCTACTACGATGGCGCGATTCACCTGGCAGTGGTGCCGCCGAACCCGCGTTTTCCTCACGATTACGCGGATACGATTCAGAATCTGAAGCACGAGTACGTGCACCACGCGCTGATGAGCAACGGGATCACGCGCCCGATTTGGTTTCAGGAGGGCGAAGCGATGATGATCGCCAATGAGCAAGAATGGAGTTTGCGCCCGCTGACTTGGAAGGCTCACGCCTTGCCGCTGGAGCAAATGGTGCTGTATTTCCCCGACACGACGAACGTCGCGCTGACCCAAGCGTTCTACGGGCAAGCCTATCTGATGGTGGAGTTTCTGGACCGGCTGTGTGTCGGGCGCCCCACCGGCTGCGGCGCGCGCGAGCTGGTCGATGCACTCAAAACAGGCCGCGCTGACGCCGCGACGCTGTTCGATTGGGCCGTGGCAGAGCGTGGGCGCGACCTCGTGACGACCCCCGGGCTGCCGCTCTGGGAGGACTACTTGAAAAACGGGAACTTTAGCGCCGCCCAAGAGACCACATTGCTCGAGAGGGCGCTCCGGCTGAGTCCGCACTAGGCGGCATTGCCGCCCGCTCGCGGGGGCATCTTTGCTGTTTCGGAGCTCGGACCCACGGACTATCGTGCAACCCCGATGCGTTCTCACGGGTTCGGGTTTCGGCCCATTTCTTAGGGGTGAGTGGATGGCATACTCTCATTTGCGGCTGGCACTGACGACGCTCGTCGTCTTCTCGGCGCTCGCCGGTTGCAAGCCGAAGGTTGGCGACAAGTGTTCGGGAGCGGGTTTTCCGACCTGTTCGGCGCCGGGAACCGCGATGATCTGTGACAACGGCGTGGTCATGGCGTTGCCCTGTCGCGGCCCGAAAGCCTGCACTTCCTCGACCACTGCCGTGCAATGCGACAACTCGGTCGCCGAGGTGGGCGATGCCTGCGACCAACCTGCCGACGTGGCGTGCGCCCTCGACCACAAGTCGGTGCTCGAATGTCAAAATAAGAAGTTCGCTCTGAGCGAGCCTTGTAAGGGCGCCCGCGCGTGCGAAGTCACCGGCGAGCTGATCTCGTGTGACAATGACGTTGCGGACGTCGGCGATGCGTGTCGCACGGTGGGGGATTATGCGTGCTTGAGCACGAAGGCGATGGTCTTGAAGTGCGTCGACCACAAGTTCCAAAACTCCAACAGTTGCCGCGGCAAAGATGGTTGTCGCGTGTTCGAATTGCCGGAAGAGAAAAAGACCGATTTCGTGTGCGACGACGCGTTAGCCGAAGAGCACGACCCCTGCGACACCGAGGGCGAAGCCGCGTGCAGCATGGACAAGACGGCCATTTATGTCTGCAAATCGCAGCAATTCATCAAGGAACACGACTGCGCCGGCGGTTGTAGCTTCGATCCAAAGGGGGAGAAGTTCACTTGCACCGAGTCAGCGGCGGAAAAGGTCTCGCCCGTCGCAAAAGCGACGCCAACGACTCAAGCTGCGGCTAAGCCGGTCGCGGCAGCCAAGGCTCCCCCCGCCAAAGTTGCCACGAAGGCGACGAAACCGCCGCCACCCAGCGCCAAGAAGGCTGGCCACTGATAGCCCACGCCTGGCGCGAGCGCGTGGGCGCGGCGCTGCCAATTGACATTGCTTCCGCGCACGCCGAACATCTACGGGTGCAGCGCGAGGACGTTGGGATCCCAGAGCCTTGCGCTCAAAATTGGGACTCCATGCGCGTGCTCTCGAAACGAGAGCGTCATTGCGCGCGTTGCGAGCGAGATGTCGTCGATCTCTCCAGCATGACGGAGAAACAAGCTCAGCGATTCCTGTCGCGAAATCGTGACGAGAGCCGATGCGTGAGCTTCTTGCTGCTCGAATCCGGGCAGATCGAATTCAGTTCGGTCCAAACTCGCCGGCTTCCACTCGCCCCTGCCGTGGTTGGTCTCGGTTTGGCGATGATCGCCTGTGGCCATCATCGAGCCGGCGATGCGCCGCCGGCAGAAGCTTCCTCCACGCTCGCGGCTTCCGCGCTGCCTGTCCCACCGAGCGCGGTTCAATCCGTCGCGGGAGGGGTTGCGCCCGTTCCCAGTGCCTCTTGCGATAACGTTCTGGACTCGAGCAATCAAGCGGGCACTGCCCATCGTGGGCCGCAACGATTGGGCGGTACCATCCCCCCGCAGCGTCCCCCTCGAGTAGAAACGGGCGTTCGTCGCCGGTGACCGTTCATCACGCGTTAGGGCAGCTGTATCGTGAGGAGTGGGGGCACGTGCTCGCCACGCTGATCCGCGTGCTGGGCGATTTCGAGCTCGCGGAAGAAGCCGCGCAGGAATCGTTCGCCGTCGCACTCGAGCAATGGCCGGAGCGCGGGACGCCCGAGAATCCCACGGCTTGGCTCATCCAAACGGCGCGCCACAAGGCGACGGATATCCGGCGGCGGCGCGCGAATTTGGTGCGAAAAAGCCAAGAGTTGGGCGTTCTGCAAGCCACCGAGAGCGATTCCCCGGAACAGGGCGAGCTGCCGGACGATCGTTTGCGGCTGATCTTCGCGTGCTGTCATCCGACGCTCGCCATCGAAGCTCAAGTGGCGTTGACCCTGCGCACGCTGTGCGGGCTCACGACCGAAGAGATCGCGCGCGCGTTTCTGGTGCCCGTGGCAACACTGGCTCAGCGTTTGGTCCGCGCGAAGGCCAAGATCAAAGACGCGCGGATCCCGTATCGAGTTCCCGATGACGACCAGCTGAGCGAGCGGCTCGAGGCCGTGGCGGCGGTGATCTATCTCGTATTCAACGAAGGGTATTTCGCCAGCGAGGGTGAGGCGTTGCTGCGCCGTGAGCTGTGCGTGGAGGCGATTCACCTGGCGCGAATGTTGAAAAATCTTTTGGCGGCGCGGGCGCCGGCAGAAGTCGACGGGCTTCTGGCGTTGCTGCTGCTCCAGGATTCGCGCTCGGATTCGCGCCTAAACGCGAACGGCGAACTAGTGCTGCTCGAAGACCAAGATCGCTCTCGGTGGAACCGCGAGCAGATCGCGGAGGGCCTGCTGCTCGTCGAGTCTGCGCTGCAGCGGGGCATTGGTGTGTATTCGGTGCAAGCCGCCATTGCCGCGCTCCACGCTCGAGCCGAAGCGCCAGCGGCGACGGACTGGCGACAGATCGCCGCATTGTACGAAGTGCTGTCGCGCCTCGATCGGTCGCCCGTGGTGTTGCTCAATCGCGCCGTCGCGGTGGCCATGGCGGACGGACCGGCGGCGGGGCTCGCGCTGATCGACGCGCTGGCGCTCAGTGAAACGCTCGACGGCTACTACCTGCTCTACGCCACGCGCGCGGATCTGTTGCGACGCCTCGAGCGCCGCTCAGAAGCGGCGGCGGAATACCGGCGAGCCCTGGAATTGGGAGGCAACCTCGCGGAGCGCCGCATGCTCGAGTCACGGCTCCGCGAAGTCACCTCGCCAGAAGCCGCTACCTAGGCACCTCGGTCACCGGTCGGATTTCGATCGCGGTGTGCGGGCTCGCGGGAGGCAGTTTGGCCACGATGGCGAGCGCTTCATCCAGGTCGGCCGCTTCGATGAGCAGGTAGCCGCCGAGCTGCTCTTTCGTTTCGGCGAATGGGCCATCCGTGATCAAACGCTTGCCGTCTTTGAAGCGAACCGTGGTTGCGGTGGCCACGGGCTGCAGCGGGTTTCCTCCTCGCAATTTGCCACTTTCTCGCATTTCCTGCGCGAATTTGCCCATGTCGGCGGTAATGCGCGCCTGGTCCGCCTCACTCAGCTGTTGCCAGGCGTCTTCTCGTCCGTAAATCAACAAAAGGTATTGCATGGTGTCGTCTCCTGACGGCGCTGCGCCGTTTCGCAAGCTAATCGAACGGCGGGGGACGGGATCGACAACACGCGTAAGATTTTTGGGCGCAGCCGGGAGGCTCGGGGCCGCACCGCGCGCGCACGGCGATTGACCCTCTAGGCGCGTGGCGTTAAGGGCGGCCCATGATTCAAGCTTGTGCCGGGTGTGGGGCTCAGTTCGAGACGCTGGAGGGGAAATATGCGCCCGACGGATCGATCGTCTGTCGGGCGTGTGGCGAAAGGCTCGCGTCGTCCGCCAAGCTCGTCGAGACGAAGTCGGCGGGGTCGAGCTTTGTCGGCGCTTTCGGCTCGTTGCTGATCGCGCTCCTTAGCTTCGTTCTACAACACCGTTTCATCTTCTTTCTATTCCCGCTGCTCGCGATGGCCGGCGGAGCTGGAACGGCGTACACCGCCATTAGAAGCGAGCGCGCACGAGAAGCGTTGGGCTGGAAGCGCATTCCCACCATCGTCGTCGGAACGATTGCGCTGCTGTTGGGACTACTCAGTTTGATTGTCAGTTTTTCGCGCGTGAGTTGAATAAAACCCCTCTGGCGCGCCGTGCTGGCGGCTGTTATTGAGTGCAGTGTGAAGCAGCGGGCGTTGGTCGGGTTGGTGCTGGTGTGTGCGGTTGGTGCCGTGCACACGGGTTGCGGGGATTCGCACAGCAGTGCGAGCGGAAACGCCGCGGGAGTCGCCGGTGATTCGCTGGAACCGGAAGGCGGAACCAGTGGCGATGCCGGTGCATCCCAGGCAACCGGCGGCCTCGGCGGATCTTCGACCGGCGGAAGGGCAGGCGATGCGGGCTCGGGCGGCGTCCCGTTCGGTTTGGCGGACTCGGGCGGCGCGCTCGGTGGCTCGGCGGCGACCGGTGAGGGTGGGGCTCTCGACGCCGCAGGTGCTGGTGGTGAAGCTGGCGCCGCGACGGCGCGCGCTTATCCGTCCGGGCCCTTCGGCGTGGCCACGGGCGAGGTGATCGCCGACTGGTGCTTCGATGGGCTGCGCAATCCGGCGAGCGTGTCGTTCGTGAGTGCGGGAAATTCGGAGTCGATCTGCCTACATGATTTTTACAATCCGAGTGGCAGCCAAACTTCGCCCCGCGTTTTGGTGATTGCCACCGCCGCGCTCTGGTGCGACCCGTGCAAGATCGAAGAAAAAACGGCCCAAACCAACCGTGATTATTGGATTGGTCAAGGCGCCGAGTTCCTGACTGCGTTGACCGAAAACGCCGCTTCCGCCCCGGCCACGCTGTCGAGTGTGGATGCCTGGTCTAAGCAATTCACACTCGATTTCCCCGTGGTCATCGATCCAACGAAGAGCCTATTGGGGTACTTCGCCAACGAAGCCTATCCCGATCACCTGCTGCTCGATCTCACTTCGATGAAGATCATCGGCGCCCAATCCGGTTCGTTCGATTTGACCCCAGATAGCGCGGCGCTCAAAGCGGCCACGGCGCAGTGAGGGTTTCGGCGGGAGGCTTTGTGCCTTCGCCAACCGAGCCAGCTCAATGATCCGTGCAGTTCTCGAAAACGATCGCACTCGGCGCCAGGATTGCGCACAGGGTGCTCGGGGGCGTGGAGATTTGCGGGCAAGTGAAGGTCGCCCAGAGCGAACCTGGCTTGATTTGTTGGCCGATCACGTTGAGGGTGCACGGCGTTACGGACTTCAATTGGCCGAGGACGTCCGCCGTGTACACGCTGACGTTGACGGTTCCCGTGAAGTCAGCGGCGACCGCGCCGGCATCAAACTTGATATCGATCGGAGCCCCTTCCGAGCTCAGGCCATGGATGCTGCCGCTGAACTGATAAGGACCAGTTCCGGTGACGGAGCACGCGACCTGCGCTTCGTTCGTCCCGTCAGCGACGCTCTGTCCAGGGTCGGTAGGGGTAGCGCCCTTCGGAGCACCGAACACGTAGCTCTTTTGCGTGACGGGGCAAGCCATCCCGGTTGGTGGACTCGCGGCTGACCCGATCGTGAAGCTGAGCGCGGCCTGCGGCGCTGGCCCGCTGCCGCCGGTCCCGCCGTTGGCGTTGGTCCCGCCGTTGGCGTTGGTCCCACCATTGGCGTTGGTTCCGCCACTTTGGGCTTGGCCCCCAGCGCCAGCGCCTCCCGTCATCGGTGTCGCGGCGGGTCCCGAACAAGCCACTAATAGCAGCGCCCCGAACAGATATTTCATGCCGATTCGAGCTACTCGCGCCTCGGGCCAAAAGCTAGAGCCGAGTGCAGCGTCAGCCCCGTTTGATTCGCGCCGCGCGCTTGGCTTCGCGATCTTCGGCGCCGAAATGCCGCACGCGAACGCGATCCGAAGCGATGCCGACTGCGACGGCGAGATCGTCACCTCGGGAATTGTTTTGCACACGCCCGATCGTGCTGAGCGCGTCACTCGCGAGCGACCATGCGTGCGCGTGCGCGTGCGCGTCCGTGTCGCCCTTGCGCACGGCGAGCTCGAGCGCCTGGCGCAGCTGCTTGCCCGCCATTTGCAGCATTTTCGCGAGGCCGTGGTTCCCGCGCTTGCGGTGCAACGCGTAGAGCACGCGCACGATGCCGAGCAGGTCGCGCACCGTTTCAATCGGTAGGGGATTCGGACCGCGTGGACGTTCGGTCAAGCGCTTCGGATCGTCCACCACTCCAAGGAAGCACAACGGCGTGACGGGTGGAAGCTTCGGGTTTGCGTCCCGCTCGCGCCGCGGATAGGCCTGCAGGGTGCCCAAACCGACCCGCGTCCGCGGCCCGTCGAAATCCCTCAAAGTTCCGGTGCAACGTCGTTGGACAGGGCGCCGCCTCGGGATCATCGGCATCGCGCTGGTGATCGTCGTGCTCGCCGGCACTGCTTGGCATTTTCGGAATCAACCGCCGCCGGTGATCGAACCCGCGCCGCCGGTCGTGCTGCCCTAGCCTCGGCGCGCTACGCTTTCGCGATGTGCGGCCGCTACAAGCTCAGCGCGAAGAACGAGAGTGTCTGGGAGCATTTCGACTTGCACGGCTTCCCGCTCGAGCTTCCGCCGCACTGGAACATCGCGCCCACGCAATCGATCGCGGTGATCCGCTCGCCGCATCAACTCGAATTTTTGCGCTGGGGGATCAAGATCCCGAACCCGCGCGCGGGCGGTTTCAACGTGCGGGTCGAGTCGCTCGGCGCGCCGTTCTACCGCGAATCGATCGCTGGCCGCCGTTGCCTCATCCTCGCGGATGGTTTCTACGAGTGGCGTGTCGAGGGGGAAGGGAAGGCGGCGACGAAGCAGCCATTTTTGATCAAACGCCACGACGGGCAGCCCTTCGCGTTCGCCGGATTTTGGGACCGAGTGAAGCTCAAAGGCGAGTTCGTCGATGCCGCCACGATCCTCACCACCACGCCCCGTGGTGTCGCCGCCCAAGTTCACGACCGCATGCCCGTGATCCTGCCGCGCAACGCGGAGGCGGCCTGGCTCGATCCCGCGTCGCACTACCGCGATTTACTCGAGGCCGACGCCGCAACCTTGGAGCTTGTCGCCGTCTCCCCGCTCGTCAACTCCGTCAAGAACGACGACCCGCGGTGCGCGGAGCCAGCCTGACATAGGGCGCAGCCATGCGCCTCAGCTCCCGCTGCCCGTCGCTCTCACCATCCCCGCGCTAAGAGCCGACTGGCTCAGCTGCGGGAGTCGTCGCCGCCCGCGCAGCAGCCTGCTAGACTGAGTAAGCAATGGCCGACCCCGCGCGGCGACCCGCCACCTTCGATGACCTCCGCGAGGTGCCCACTCACCTGGTTGGCGAGATATTGAACGGCGACCTCGTCACGAGCCCACGTCCCGCGCCGCCGCATGCCCAAGCCGCGTCCAGCCTTTCAGGCGAGTTGTATGCACCTTTTCACCGTGGGCGAGGTGGACCCGGCGGCTGGATCATTTTGAATGAGCCCGAGCTTCACCTGCAGGGCGATGCGCTCGTTCCGGATATTGGCGGCTGGCGCCGCGAACGGATGCCGAGTCTGCCTTCCAGTAGCGCGTTCGAACTCGCGCCCGATTGGGTTTGCGAAGTGCTCTCGCCCTCCACGGCGTCGACTGACCGAGCGGTGAAGGTGCCCATCTATGCCAGGGAGAACGTCGGCCACGTTTGGCTCGTTGACCCACTGCTCCAAACCCTAGAGGTCTTGCGCCTCGATGGCGCCGGCTATCGACTTGCTGGCGTGTGGCGCGGCGACGTCGTCGTGGAATGCGAGCCCTTCGAAGCGCTCTCGATCCGACTCGCCGACTTGTGGTCAGCGTAAAGGCCACTCCGCAGTTCCAAATCCGCGGGCCCAAACCGAGCCGAAGACGCCGAGGTACCACCCGAGCGCGTGCGTTTTATTGTGGTATCGAGTCGTGTGGAGCGGCCTCTAAGTAAGCTAGACGCGCAAACATTATGGCGGATATTCGCGTCGACTCCGGACGACCTGGACGTTGTCACCGAACTCGAGAGTCGCGCTGGGACCGGAAGCTGGGGCGAGATCATCAACCAAGCCAACGAAATCCTTGCTGCGCTTACCGACAGCAAGCGAGCGGCCGCCTGCGTGGTCCTTGCTCGCTGGTACGGCGAAATGCTTGGTTTCCCCGAGTATGCAGCGCCATACCTTACGGAGGCACTCCGTATCGAACCCGGTAATACGGCGGCGCGAATGCTGAGGGCGCGCCTTCTCCCGGGAAGGCGCTAGCGGGCAGATGCGTGGCTGAGCGCCGCGATCAACAACTGCCAGCGATGGGGTTGTCCTGTTCGACGAACTCGGAGAGCTTCTCCCGCTGGTTGACGCTCTCCCTGAGCTCATGACGCCGGCTAGTGCGGCCCTGGGAGTGCCTTACCTTGGTTGAACCCGATGAAGGGACCAAGGGGGCGAGCAAATCAACAATCAGCGGTGTTTCTGGGCGTCCCCAAGGGGAACCGCACACTTGTGCAACTGGTGGAATTGCCGGCGATCTCGCTGGTTGTGGTGGCGTGATTGCGGACGGTCGCCCTCCCGCAGCACACCCGATAGTCATTTTTTCGGCTGCCATCGAAGCGGCAATGTCCGCGACCGAGACGTCCGGGGCCGCGCAGGGGTAGTTTTCCTGCTGATATAGGGTTGCCCATTTGTTCACCCCTTGTCTATCTCCAGTTCGCCCGTATATTCGGATCACGCATGGGTGAAAGGCCCATCCGGCGTCGGCGCGGTTACGGCCCGACTTCTGAGAAACCCGCCCCGAGCGGGTTTCTTTGCTTTGTGTGCGCGGCCTATATTCGCCGGTTATGGTGAGCCGGTACGACGAGGGGTTTGCGCGGGTCCAGCGGCTAGCTGCGCGACTTGCTGAGGGTGACCACCTCCAAATAAATGAGGCTGCAACACGCCTACGTTTCATTGATGAGTTGCTCTTCGAGTGCCTGGATTGGGATAAGGCGGCGCAAGCAGAGCCTGAACTTCGGGACATTGACGGGGGATACCTCGACTACGCTTTGAAACCGGATGGGTCGACGCTGCTTGTCGTTGAGGCCAAACGCGCAGGAATTTATTTCGAACTGCCCGTGGAGCAAGTTCATTCACGCGAGCGGAGCATCTCGGCACTGCGCAGCATCAGTCCGAGCCTCGCGGCTGCCATGGATCAGGTCGCGCAATACGCCTTCAATCAAGGCGCCCCGCTCGCGGTCGTGACGAATGGCTGGCAGCTCGTCGCTTTCTCCGTCCGAGCTCCGATGGGCAAAAGGTGGATCGACGGGCGCGCCTTCGTGTTCAAGGACGCCAACGAGTTGGTCGCCGGATTCCCGATCCTTTGGGAAGCGCTCAGTGTCACCGGCGTGCGGAACCTTCACCTCATCGACCAGTTGAGCGGTTCGCTCGAGACAAGCTCGCCCTCGAAGAGATCAGCTACGATCCCCAACTACAATCGGCTCAAAGGTCGCAATGACCTACAAAGCGAGCTCCAGATCTTGGCGGACCTCGTTTTTGGCGATGCGCTCTTCACGGACCGCCAATTATTCCATGAGCATTGTTATTGCGATTCTGGCTCGCTACCGAATAATCGCAAACTGGCGCGTGATTACTTCCAACAATTGTATCCCGAGCGTTTTAGTGAGCTGACGGGCGCGCCTACGCTGAAGCCTGCGCGGACCAGGGGCGGGATAGCGGAAGAACTGAAGCGTCCGGCCGCGATCAAAAAACCTGTGCTTGTTCTGGGTGACGTAGGTGTTGGGAAGTCCACTTTCCTCGAACACTTGTTCCTGCGTGAGATAAATGATCCGCAGTTAATTCTGATTCGCCTGGACTTGAGCGATAAACCGTCGACAGCTGAAGATCTCGCAGGATTCACCCTTGGCGAAATCTCGCGTTCACTCAGGGAGCGATATCAGATTGATATTGCTGCAGATGCCTTCTTACGTGGGGTTTACCATGGTGAGCTCGCTCGTCTTGCCTCCTCACCTGTGGGACGTGTCCGCGAATTGGATCCGCAGAGGTACCTTCAGCATGAAATCGACAAGCTGGAAGAGCTCGCCAGAACTCAGGATCGGCACATTGAATCGATATTTCGCCATATTCAGCGAGGTCAGGGGCGAAAAGTTGCACTCGTGTTCGATAACGTTGACCAGCGGCTTGAGATGCAAGAACCGACGTTCATTCTCGCCCAGATCGCCGCGTCCACGTGGGATGTGTTCACGATGGTCACGTTGCGCCCATCCACTCTGGCGCGGTCAACCGATATTAGTCCGTTAAAGGGTTATCAACCGTTCGCTTTTACGGTGTATCCGCCGCGCTTCGACAAGATGCTTCAGCGGCGCGTCAGTACCGCAATCAAGATGTTTCGCGGTGAGCTGGCGTTGCCACTGCCCGAGGGCTCAGCGGTGCGCGTTCAGACAGTCGCAGACTATCTGCAGATCCTCTACGATACGTTCGATCGCAGCTCGGATATCGTTGAATTTTGTGAAAACGTGTCTAACGGAAATGTTCGCGAATCGCTCGGGTACATCGCAAAGTTTATGGCTTGTGGGCACGTCGATGCGGAAAAAATCCTTCGCAATTGGAGAGAGTCTGGTAGCTACTGGATTCCGCTTCACGAGTTTACGAAGGCGGTGATGTTCTTTGACCGCGAACACTATTCCGGAAGCCACAGCTCAGTCTGCAATGTGTTTGACTATTCGTCCGGTGACGATCGAGAAATCTTCGCAGTGCTCGCTATTCTCGGGGCCTTGGCAGAGCAGAAGGAGAATCACCCGGATGAATTCCTCTCACGGTCCGACGTTCGGGGGAAGATGGCCAACGCTGGTTTTTCTGCACAACAGGCCGACGCGGCATTGCGTCGTTGCTTGGAACACGTGCTGGCTGAGTCAGGGGACAAGACGCAGACGCTGGGAGAGCAAACGGAAGTTCGCCTGACTGCGCGCGGTAACTACTATCGGACAAAGTTGGTGCGCAGTTTTGTGTATGCAGAAACCGTATGCACTGACACCCCCATACGGGATCCTGTCGCGCTAAAATCCTTAGGCGGGAATTCAGACCTCGAGAGCCGCCTCCGGATGTGCGAGACATTTCTCGGCTATTTGGAAAAAACGAGCGTACGATTTCCCGAAGTGCGGTCCCTCGTTCATTGCGACGAGTTGTGTTCGGACATACGAAAAGACATGCAGCGGGCGAGCGACAGCGCATGGCGGCGAACTTCTAAGACTAAGTCTCGACGCTGACTTGCTGCTTTTCGAAGTTCGACAACTGGGGACTGAGCGCGGTCGATGAGAACGTCATGGCGGTTTTTGAACATGGACACCTCGACCGGGAGACCCGTCGTGAGGTGAGGGTGGGGGCAGCAATGTGAACGCTAGGCAGGACGCTCATTGCTCGCTGCTCGAACGCTGCTGGAACGTAGCGGGGGCTGTCATAGCCGTGGCCTTTACGGTACCCGTCAAGGTTGTGAGATCCGTCTTGGCGTCAAGCGCGGCGAGCACCGGCTCCAGGGCGCGCCAAACGGGCGCGGCTTCCGTCGCATTTTCATTATCGAGCAGAAAACTCACGACGGCGGCAAGCTGGCCCGGCTTATCCTCGGGTTCTCCGAACAGTTGCTGAAACAGCGGGTAAATCACGGAGGATCCCTTACCCTGGTTGGCGAGACTTTTCGCTACTGCATCGGTCACTTCGCTTGGGGCAAGAGGGCTGCGCCCCGCCATCGCGCTCGCGTTTACGAAGAAGGAAGTGAGGAAAGCTTGTTCGCAGAAGAGCGACTCCAGGTCGGAGTCGGGCTTCCCGATTAGCAGCAATATCGGGATCGTCGCTTCATTGAGCTTGGAAGTTGCGGCGACTACGGCCTCTTTTGCATCGGCGTCCAACATCACCCGCGGCTTGGTGAAGCGTCCGAGAAGCCGGAGCTCGCACATGCGTTTTAATATCTGTAAAGCGTGCTCGCGCTCTCTCTTTGGTTTGCCTGTGTATGAATCCTTGGTTTCAAGAATGAACACACGGCACGGAACGCTGACTCGTCCTTCGAGCAGGCGAAGCACAGCGTAGTCGCTCGGCCCCTCTACGAGCAGCGGCGTTTCTGCGTAAACCATCTCTCCCGCCGAGGTGTGCGACGCAGCGAAGTGTCGCGATAGGTCCTGGTCGCTCCTTACGTTGATTATCTGCGCCTCCGCTTTCGCGCGGTCCTTCCAGTCAAGGATCCGGAGCCCGCCGCGATCAAACGCGGCGTCGACTAGGATCGGCGAGTGCGTTGCGATTACGAGCTTGAGCGGGCGGCCGTCCCATTGACTCGGATCGGTGAGCGCGCGCAGCAGTTCGCGCTCGAGTTGAGGGTGCATGAATAGTGTTGGCTCATCCAGTAACATCACGCGTGCTCCCGCGGCGTGTGCCATCCGGGTCGCGGCTAAAACACACAAGAACGTCCAGGAGCCGGCCCCGACACTCTCGCGCCTAAGCGCAACGGAAGTGCCGCGGAGTTCCAGTTGTGGGATGTAGGTGTCCGGACGTCCGGGGTCCTCATCAAAGGCAATTCTTCCGAACTCCGGAAGTGAATGGGTCAGCGCGGTTTGAAGTCTGTCGAACTCTCTGGGGAAATTTAGTCGGAGTGACGTTAGGGTGCGGCGGAGGCGCGGTTCGGTCGTCCCGCGCATTCGCTTGTCGAGTCCGGCCTCAAAGAAGTCAGTGTCGGTGTGACCCCACGTTGCGATGATGCCTTCTCGCACAGCGGCGGCGGTAGCGTCGATGAGAGGTCTCGCTCCAGGCACATCGCCGGCCGGGTTCGCGGCCGTGAAGGTGTTAAGGTCGCGCCCAAAGATTCCGGACAGTCCGGTTTGATGGAACGCCATTAGGTAAGTGCCCCAGCGAAAACCGTTTTGGTTGCGCGCGCTCAATACCCCCGATATCGCGGCGTTGGGCTCCAGCTGGACTCCTTGATAGCGGTCCACTACCTGCCGCAGCTGATCGAAGGTAAAAGGGAAACGCGGTGCTGCGAAGTCAAGATCGAAATGCAGGAACGCGTCAGAGTTGAGGGATCCTAAGCGCGGTGGAATCGAGGTGAAGTCGGCCCGGCCGTTGAGGATTCGGCGCGGCGCATCGATAGCCCGGAGCAGCGTCGACTTGCCGGAATTGTTGGCCCCCACGATCGCCACGAGGTTTGGACGAAGATCCAGCACTTGCTGCCCAGCAATAGTCGCGATGTCGCGGATCTCGAGTTGTGACGGAGTGGAAGCTAAGTCTGCCATGTTCGACCACGGGACTACGCTGGGAACCGAAAATCAAGAACGAAACCGAAAAGCGCTCGACTGCCAGAGTGGTCGGCGCACCGCTAGCGCCCCGAGCCGATCGGGCTCGCTGCGTGAATTTCTGCACGCAGACGAACGCCGGCTCGATCCTCCGACCATAGCCGACGACGATATCGTGGAAGCGACGCGCGACCTGATCGGCATCCTTCGCGGCATGTACCGAGCCGAGCGCGACTCACACCGCCGGCATGGGCTCGCAGTTGCTGGACGTGAGCTAAAAGAAGCGCTCGCGGAGCTGATCGCGCACCCCGAAGAAGGCAGCGCCCGGCGCTCTGCCGTGGCCGACGCGAACGCGGTGCTCAATCGCGTGTTCAACTCAATGCACTTCAACGCCCCACTCGCGCCTGTGCTCGGCGCGGCCGCAACCCGCTTGCGCGGGGCCCGCTAGGGACAGAAAGGTTAGCCGCGGGCGATGATCGCGTTGTTTAAGGCGGCGACAACGGTCTTGGTCCAGTCCGGGTCGTAGGAGAAGATCGCGTTTCGTTCGGCGCCCGCCGTTCCGACGCTCACCCACAGCTTGGGCTTCATGCGGAAGGCGAGGACCGTGACCAAGAGGCTGAAGAGCAGAAACATCCAGGCGGTTGAACTCCCATTGATCACCCCCAACAAGCTCGCCAGCGAGCCGAAGATGCCTATGAGCAGCACCCACCC
>Ga0105245_10002721_pt1 | contig 15913 bp, 4 predicted proteins | sample KBSM54metaG_FD_81523 | JGI IMG/M metagenome (GOLD analysis project Ga0105245, IMG submission 81523) | Miscanthus rhizosphere microbial communities from Kellogg Biological Station, Michigan, USA - KBS M5-4 metaG | ecosystem: Host-associated > Plants > Roots > Rhizosphere > Soil | place: Michigan...
CATCGATGCCGCCCAGCTGAAATTTGGTGCGGTGAATCAGAACGCCAACACCGCGACCTGGACCTACAAGGTCGCCGACAGCGCGCTCGATTTCCTGCGAGAGGGCGAGAAGCTCGTCGTCACCTATACGGTCACGGTGCAGGACGACAGCGACGCCTCGAACGATACGTCCACGACGCGCGACATCGTCGTCACTATCACCGGCAGCAATGATCGCCCGACGATCACCGCCAACGACGTCAGCGGCGCGGTCACGGAAGACACGACCGTTGCGGACAATCCGAACACCGGGACGGTCGAAAGCGGCGCATTCCTCGTCGACACCGGTTCGATCAGCTTCAACGACGTCGATACGACCGACGTCTCGAACGTCACCGTTTCGCTCACCGGCACCGCGACCAGCAGCGCTGCCGCTATTCCGTCGGGCCTTGCCGGCGCGCTGGCCAGTGCCGTCGCGTTGACCGGCGCCACGACCGCGCATGACGGCACGGTCAATTGGACCTTCGCGCTCGACGACAGCCTGGTGCAGTACCTCGCCAAGGACGAGACCGTCACCGCGACCTATACCATCCAGGTCAAGGACGACAGCGGCGCGGCGAACGACACCAAGACGCAGGTTGTCACCGTCGTCATCACCGGCACCAACGACCAGCCGACGATCACCGCCAACGACGTCAGCGGCGCCGTCACGGAAGACACGACCGTTGCCGACAATCCGAACACCGGGACGGTCGAGAGCGGCGCATTTCTCGTCGACACCGGTTCGATCAGCTTTAATGACGTCGATACGACCGACGTGTCGCATGTCACTGTTTCGCTCACGGGCACAGCGACCAGCAGTGCCGCCTCCATTCCGTCGGGTCTCGCCAGCGCGCTGGCCAGTGCCGTTGCATTGACCGGCGCCACGACCGCGCATGACGGCACGGTCACTTGGACCTTCGGTCTCGACAACAGCCTGGTGCAGTACCTCGCCAAGGACGAGACCGTCACCGCGACCTATACGATCGCCGTCAAGGACGACAGCGGCGCGGCCAACGACACCAAGACGCAGGTTGTCACCGTCGTCATCACCGGCACCAACGATCAGCCGACGATCAGCATCGGTGATGTGACTGGCGCTGTCACGGAAGACACGACCGTTGCGGACAATCCGAACACCGGCGCGGTCGAGAGCGGCGCATTCCTCGTCGATACCGGTTCGATCAGCTTCAATGACGTCGATGCGACCGACGTGTCGAACGTTACCGTTTCGCTCACCAACACGGCGACCAGCGCTGCCGCCATCCCGTCGGATCTTGCTACCGCGCTCGCCAATGCCGTCGCGCTGACCGGCGCGACGACAGCGCACAACGGCACGGTCAACTGGACCTTCGCGCTCGACGACAGCCTGGTGCAGTATCTCGCCTACGGCGAGACCGTCACCGCGACCTACACCATCACTGTCAAGGACGACAGCGGTGCGGCGAACGACACCACCACGCAGGTTGTTAACGTCGTCATCACCGGCACCAACGACACGCCGGTGCTTGCATCCACCGATGTCACGGGCGGCGTCCAGGAAGACTACGGCCCGGTTGGTGATAATCCGAACACGGTGACGGTGGAATCCGGCGCGTTCCTCGTGGACACCGGCTCGATCGCCTTCTCCGATGCCGACGCCAGCGATCACGAGACCGCCAGCGTTGCGCTCTTCAGTGCGGCCGGCAGCGCCGGCGTCACGGTGTCGGGGGCTCTCGCGAACGCGCTCAACAGCGCGATGCAATTGGCGTCGACCACGTTCAACTCCAACACCGGTTCCATCGACTGGAGCTTCGCGCTCGACAACAGCCTGACGCAATACATCGGCAAGGACGAAAGCGTCACCGCCACGTATCGGATCACGCTGCAGGACGACAGCGGGCGGAGCAACGACACCACCACGCGGGACGTCACTGTCACGATTACCGGCACCAACGACACGCCGGTGATCACCACTGATCCCGGCAACGACCTCCATATCCAGGTCACCGAGGATCAGTATCCGGTCGTTGGCGGTCATCTGGACGCCACCGATACGGACGCCAACGACACCCAGACCTGGTCGGCGGACGGCGGCCAGTCCGCGCAGGCCGACTATTTCGTGTTTCTCAACGAGTTCAAGGTCACCTGGAACAACGGCCAGATCGTAATGCTGGACGACAACTTCGACGGCACTGTACCGCTGTCGGGGGTCGGGTCGCCGTACGGCGGTAGCGTTTCGGTTCAGATTCCGGAGGTCGACGGGCGCGCACTGCTGGCCGGTCCGCTCGGCCAGTTCAATCCCGCCAATAACATCGTCTCGACCAGCGCCACTCTGACGACTCCCACCACCGACAATGGCTTCCCGCGCCTGAGTGCGGACGTGCAGTGGGACGTCACTGCCACGTTCGACTTCAGCGCCCCCGACGATGCGCGCGAGCTTTATGGCATTCGCCTGAGCGACCGCGTGTTCGCGACGGGCGGCCAGGACACGCTCGAGCTGTCGGTCCGCATGGATCCGAGCGGACAACTGGCCGTCCAGTTGCGCGCGCTCGATACCAGCAACCCGACCTCGACGCCCGTCACGCTCGACAGTATCCCGATCGATGCCTCGGCGCTCGCTGGCAACCAGATCGTGCTGCACTTCAACCACGCAGCCAACACCAACAGCATCCAGGCCTATTTCGATGTCGTCGATTACGACGGTAACGTGATCGACACCCAGAACGTCGGTACCGGCTCTATCTTCGCCCACAGCGACTGGACCCGCGCGCAATTCGTCGTTTCCGAGCCCGCCGAAAACGTCCAGATCGTGCCCGGGACCTATGGCTTCCTGACGATCGATCAGCAGGGCAACTGGAAGTATCTGCTCAATGACGGGGCGCCGGAGGTTCAGGCGCTCGCGGAAAATCAACACGTCACCGACGAGTTCAACGTCAACGTCGCGGACGCCTATGGCGCGTCGGACACCAAGCACATCGTCGTCGATATCTATGGCCAGAACGACGCGCCGGTCATTCTGGCGCCGGGCACGACCGCCAGCGCCTCGGTGACGGAAGACAACGGCAACCACGTGCTCAATGGTGATTTCGAGACCGGCAACTTCGCCGGCTGGAACCTCACTGGCACGAACAGTCTGGCCAGCGTCGATGGAACTGCCGATCACAGCGGAGCGTTCGGCGCGGACTTCGGCCCCAGTGCCGACCCGAGCGGTCTCAGCCAGTTTGTCGCGACCCAGGCGGGCGAGCATTACACCCTCGACTTCTGGGTCGGCCCCGACTGGTACATCAACTCCGGCAATTTCACGGTCTCATGGGGCGGGCAGGCGCTCACGCTCGGCACGCCGGTCTCTGCGCCGGCCGGCTGGCTCGAGTACCAGTTCGATGTTGTCGGCGCTGCGGCCGCGAGCAGCACGCTGCTGGAATTTACCTTCGCAGGCGACAACGGTCCGACGGCCTATCGTCATCTCGACGACGTCTCGGTCACTGACGGATTGCCGCTCCCGCAGCAATCGGCGATGGGCTTCGTCAACTTCCAGGACGTCGATCTCACCGATCAGCCGCAGGCCAGCGCTTCCGCGCAAGGCGGCGGGGTCGGTTACCTCGGCAGCTTCTCAATCGATCCGATCTTCACGAGTGGCCCGGGGCAAGGCACGGTCGTCTGGCACTTCACCGTCGACAACAGCGCGCTTCAGTCTCTGGCCGGCGACGAGCACGTCACGCAGTACTACAACGTCGCGATCGACGATCAGCACGGCGGCATCGCGACCCAGCTCATCAGCGTCACGCTCAACGGCGTCGACGACGCGCCGGTTGCCTCAAATGACACCGGTTCGGCCAACGAGGCCGGCGGCACCAACAACGACACCAGCGGCACCGTCGCGTCCGGTAACGTGATCAATAACGACAGCGACATCGACGACGCCCACAACACGCTTTTCGTGTCGGCGGTTCGCCTCGGCGCGGAGAACGGCACGGGCGGCGCGGGCACGGTTGGGCAGGAACTGCATGGCGCCCACGGGTTCCTGACGCTCGATGCCAACGGCGGCTATACCTACGCCGTCGACAATAATGATCCGGATGTGCAGGCGCTCAATACCGGCGACACCCTCACGGACACCTTCACCTACACGGTGAGCGATCCGGGCGGTCTGACCGACACCGCCGAACTCACCGTCACCATCAATGGCGCGAACGACAATCCGACCATCAGCTTTGTCGGGTCGTCGCTGCAAAACTGGAGCGTCTCGACCAACGAGGACGAGACGATCGACTTCACCGGCGTCACCGTCAACGACGTTGACAGCCAGACGCTCACGGCGACATTCCATATTTGGAACGGCCTGGGCGACGCGCTCGGAACGCTCGCTCCGGTGGATTCGGACGCCTGGGCGGACCTCACGTCGGTGACCGGCGTTGGCACCGACACAATTACCCTTCAGGGCTCGCGCGCCGATATTCAGGCCGCGGTTGACGCCGGGGTTCGCTTCACGCCGACGGCCAACTACAGCAACACCAGCAATCAGATCGACATCACCATCACCGACGACCAGGGCGGCAGCTCCACCAAGTACGCCGCCGTCTCGATCATCGCGGTCGACGATGCGCCGGTGATCAACCCCGCGGCGGCTCTGCCCGGTCCCGACTGGGTGCTCAACCCGGATAACGGTCACTACTACAAGTTCGTCGTCGATCCTGATGGCATCACGTGGACCGATGCGCGTTCCGCAGCCGCCACCGATGTGGAGGCACTCGGCGGCTCTTATCTCGCCACCATCACCAGCGCCTCGGAGCAAGCGTTCGTTTACACGCTCACTGGCGGCGCTGGTGGCTGGCTCGGTGGCTACAGTCCCACGCCCCCCGACACATCGAGCTGGTATTGGGTCGATGGCCCGGAAAACGGCTTTGCCTTTACGGCGACCGGGTTCACCAACTGGATTCCCGGTGAGCCCAATGGATTCCCTGACTTTATCGATGCTGGCTTGCACATGGAGGCCAGTGGTGGCTGGAACGATGTTCCGCCGAGCTGGGGACCGGGCAATGGCGCGCTGACGAGCTACGTCGAGGAGTGGGGCGGTGCGCTGCGTGCGGGCGAGGCCGGCGCTATCGCTATCGACATTCCGAACAATCCGTTTAGCGACATCGACGCCGGCAGCAGCGATGTGTTGCTGCTCAAGATGAGCGTCGAGCACGGCGTTCTCGATCTCAGCGAGGACACCGACCTCACGCCGGTGTCCGGTCACACCGGCCTCGATGGCACGCTGTGGATCACGGGGACGCTGGCGGAGCTCAACGACGCGATCGCCAACGGCGTGATCTACTCGCCCGGAACGACGGACTCGACCGATTTCAGCGGCATCGACGGGATCACGTTCACGCTCGATGACCAGGGCCACACCGGCACCGGCGGTCCGCTCACCGCGACCTACACTGTTCCGATCGACGTGTACCCGGACGCCGATTACCCGGACTTCCAGCACGCCGGCGCGGCGTCCGGCAACGAAAACACGGATATTTCGCTCGGCACGATCTATGTGGCGCCGAACGACACCGATGGCTCGGAAGTCGTCTCCAGCCTCATTCTTTTGACCTATCCTGCCGGCGCGACGTTCTCGGTCGGGCACGAGGAAATCTCTGGCAGCGGTCCCGACGCCGTCCACTACTGGGTGATCGACAATCCGGCCGACATCGCGGGATTGGCGACCACGCCCTTGATGATGACGCCACCGGCAGGCTTCACCGGCGAATTCGATCTCACGGTAGCCGCGAACGTCACCGATACCGCGACCCTCTCGGTTGGCGTCGTGACCTCGAACGGTGGCTTCAACGAATCGATCCATGTGACGGTCAACGCGCTCGACCCCAATGCGCCGGTCGGCGTGGACGACACCGGCTCAACCAACGAGGCCGGCGGCACCAACAACGCGACGGGCAGCGCGGTCCCCACCGGCATCGTCATCAACAATGACACCGATGCTGACGACGGCAGCGGGGCGCTCGTCGTCTCGGCGGTGCGCACGGGAACTGAGGCCGGTTCGGGAACGGCGGGCACGCCTGGCAACGGCCTGCATGGCACCTACGGCACGCTGACGCTCTCCTCCACCGGCTTCTATACCTACGCCCTCGACAACAATTCCACCGCGACGCAGGCGCTCAATGCCGGCGACACGGTCACGGATGTCTTCACCTATACGGTGCGCGATCCGGCCGGCCACACCGACACAGCGGAGATCATCATCACCATCCACGGCGCCAACGATGCGCCTGTGCTCAGCCTCGGCGACATGCCGGATGCGACGGTGACGAACGACGGCGTCGATACGGTCTCCGTCGTCCACATCGGCGACACGCAGCAGCCCAGCATCGTTGATGTCGACAGCGTCGCCATCGTCCACAGCGCGACGATCACGGTCAGCAATCTGCAGGATGGCGACGAGTTCTTCGAGATCACCTCGCTGCCGGCGGGCATCACCTCGGTCGTCAGCGGCAGCGTCATCACGCTGTCGGGCGACGCATCGGCCTCCGACTACATCGCGGCTCTTGAGGATATCGGCTTCCGCACCTCGAGCGCGGACACGTCCGACCGGTCGCTCCAGATCGTGGTCAATGACGGCCATCTCGACAGCAACACGTCAACGGCGACGATCCACGTCAGCGAGGCCTCGGCCGGCCCGGCCAACAATGCGCCGGTTGTCGACACCTCGCCGATCATCACCCGACTGAGCGTGCCGTCTTTCGGAGAGGGTCTTGCTGACCCGCTTGCCACGAACGCGCTGGCGCCGGCGATGAGCAACGACGGTCGCTTCATCGCCTATTTCAGCAGCGAGACGTTGCCGGTCGACGGTGGGAACAACGACCATACGAGCGGCGACGTCTATCTCTATGATCGTCTGACCGGGACTACGACGGTCCTGACTGACAGCACGCACATTCAAAATGCTCCCGATGGCCAGTTGTACAGCTCGCTGGCGATCAACTCGGGCGGCAATCTGGTCGCGATGCAGGGCGAGCACTTCGTGCACGATGAGTTCGGCAGCCACACAGAATCATACGCTTATATCTACGATCGGTTCGCCGATACGACGACCCTGCTGACCAATCCCGCCAACAGCACGCCCTACAATGTTTTTGACACGCCGCGCATCGCCAGTGGCGGAAATGTTGTCTTCACGTCCCAAGATTTTGGGGACCAGTATCCGGTGTCGGTCGTTCGCGTTACCGCCCAGAACGGTGCCCCGATTCTTACTCTGACGCCGACGTCCCCGGGCCTCAATCTCCCCGGGCTTCCTTCCGGCGAGATTTATCACTTCGAGACGGCGGATATCAGCGGCAACAGCCGCTACCTGACGTTCTGGGTGACGGCGCGCGATCAATCCGGCAATGTCGACGGAGACGCGACGCTCTATACGTTCGATCGTTTCACGTCCACCGCGACGGTGCTTGGAACGGCGAGTGCGTCCGGCCAGGCTACCGACAACTGGTGGGGCGTGATGAGCGACGACGGTCGCTTCGTTGCCTTCCAGAGCGACCACCAGCTCGTTGCGAGCGACACCAACAATTATTCCGACATCTATCTCTGGGACCGGCAGACCCACACGCTCGAGGGCGTCACCGTTCAACCCGGGCTCGTTCCGGACGGCGACAGCCTGCGTGCGGCGATCAGCGGCGACGGCCGCTACATAATCTTCTCAAGCCACGCCACCAATCTCGTTGCCGGCGACACCAATGGTTTTGCCGACACCTTCGTCTACGACCGTGTGGCCCACACCACGCAGCTGCTCTCCCATGCTGCCGACGGCACGGCAGGAAATGCCGACAGCGCACTGGCCGCAGACATCAGCGTCAATCTCGGCACCTTCGCCGCGTTCGGCAGCGAAGCCAGCAACCTCGTCCCCGGCGATACCAACAACGCTTCGGATGTCTTCATCGTGGACCGCAGCGGCGGCACCTTCGGCGGCGTCGCCGAGGATCAGACGACCCCGCCGAATGCGCCCGCGTTCCCCGATGCGCCGGCCGGATCGCTCGCAACGCGCGGCGCCTTCAGCTTCTCGGACGCTGATCTGACCGATGCTCACACCGTCACGGTCGTCGGCAATCCGGTCATCGTCACACCTGACGGGCATTCGGTTCCTGCGACCGGACTCGGGACTTTCACCGCGACAATCGTCGAAGACAACGGCGATGCCGACCCCATCGGGCATGTCGAGTGGACGTTCTCGGTCGACAACTCCTTGGCGGAGGTGCAGTCGCTCACCAGCGGCCCTGGCTTCACCCAGCGCATCTTCCAGACCTACACGCTCGAGATCGACGACGCCCACGGCGGCACGACCACGCAGGATGTTACGGTTTCGATTGCCGGCTCGAATGACGCGCCGGTGATCCACACCGACACGCTGTCGGTTGTGAACGGAACGTTGCTCGGATTGTCGGTGTCGGATGTCGATGCGCAATCTGGTGAAACGTTCACCATCGCGGCGAGCGCGTTGCATGGCAGCGTGTCGCCCAACGCTGGTTCCGGCACGCTTGCCGACATCAACAACACTCTCGCGCTCGGCGTGGCCTATGATCCCGGCCAAAGCCCCCCGGCCAACGACCGCGTCACCGTCGCGGTTACGGACGGACAAGGCGCGACCGACACGGTCAACTTCATCTTCAATGTGGCCGGTCAGGGTCCCACCATCACCCTGCAGGGCACCAACGGCAAGGACGTGCTGTTCGGCAGCGGCAACAACGATACGCTCACCGGCAACGGCGGCGCTGACACCTTCCTGTTCCAGCTCAATGGCGGTCACGGCGGGAACGACACCGTCACGGACTTCTCGCACGCGCAGGGCGACAAGCTCGACATCTCGGCTTACGGCTTGAGCAGCGCTGACCTCACGACGCTGCTGCAGAATGCGCCGAGCGATACCGTCACGTTCACCAACGGCGACACGTTGACGCTGACGAACGTGCAGGTGGCGTCGCTCAACCAGAACGACTTCATTCTGCACCACTAAGCGGGGCGCCTCGCCCGGTCATAACGATTTCATCTTGCGTCACTAATTGAGCGGGTGGGGTCGGCTACCAATTCTTCACCTCGGCACGACCGTTTCGCCCCCAAATTGGGGCGGGGGTATTAACCCCTTCCTTGGGGATTTCTGCTATAAAATCTGCCGGTTAGAGGTGTTTCGCCGCGAAGCCGCCGTTTTTTGCTTGCTCCTAAGCCGTAGGCCGCCGGCAAGGGGCTGGTTTCCAAATTGACGGCGGTTCCGGGACATTCCCTCAGGTCCATGACGCGCGCACCCAGACGCCCGCACGCTCCGCATGTTCGCTCCGAGCTCGCCACGGCGTTGGCAGCCTGTCGCAGCGCGCTGATCGGCGTCGCCCTGTTCAGCGGCATGAGCAACATCCTGATGCTGACGGGATCGTTCTTCATGCTCGAGGTTTACGACCGCGTGCTGCCGAGCCGCAGCATCCCGACGCTGGTCGTGCTGTGCATTCTCGCCGCCGGCCTCTACGCCGCGCTCGGCGTTCTCGACCTCATTCGCGGCCGCATCATGGTTCGCATCGGCAACAGCCTCGACGAGGCGTTGAGCGAGCGCGTCTATGACGCGATCGTGCGCATCCCGCTCAGGGCCGGTAACCGCGGCGACCCGCTGCAGCCGCTGCGCGACCTCGACAGCGTGCGCGCGTTCCTGTCGGGCCCCGGGCCGATCGCGTTCTTCGACATGCCGTGGATGCCGATCTACCTCGGCATCTGCTTCGCCTTCCATTTCTTCATCGGCCTGACCGCGCTGATCGGCATGATCATCCTGGTCTGTTTGACCTTGATGACTGAAATTTTCATGCGCCAGCCGACCAAAGTGGCGGCGGAATCCTCGAAGGCCCGCAATTCGCTCGCCGAGGCAAGCCGCCGCAACGCCGAGGCCATCACCGCCATGGGCATGACCGGCCGCGTGATGCGGCGGTGGTCGGACATCAACCGCAACTACGTGGCCAACAACGAGAACGCCAGCGATGTCGCCGGCGGCTTCGGGGCGGTGTCCAAGGTCATCCGCATGGTGCTGCAGTCGATGCTGCTCGCCGTCGGCGCCTGGCTGGTGGTCAATCAGCAGGCGACCGCGGGCGTCATCATCGCCGGCTCGATCGTGGGCGCCCGCGCGCTGGCGCCGATCGATCTGGTGATCGCGCAGTGGAAGAGCTTCGTTGCCGCACGTCTCGGCTGGGCCCGGCTCAACGTTTTGCTGGCCGCGTTGCCGCGCCGCGAGCAGCCGATGCAGCTGTCGGCTCCCACCAAGGCTTTCGTCGTCGAGAACGTCGCCGCGGCGCCGCCCGGCGAACAGAAGATCGTGCTCGCGGACGTCGCCTTCGCGCTCGAAGCCGGCAACGGCCTCGGCATCATCGGTCCGACGGCGTCCGGCAAGTCGTCGCTGGTGCGCCTCCTCGTCGGTGTCTGGCAGCCGCTGCGCGGCAAGGTGCGCATCGATGGCGCCGCGCTCGACCAATGGTCGCCGGAAGCACTCGGCCAGCACATTGGCTACCTGCCGCAGGATGTCGAACTGTTCGCCGGCACTGTCGCGGACAACATCGCGCGGTTCGAGGAAAATGCCGATCCCGAGCTGGTCATCGCCGCCGCCCGGGCCGCCGGCGTGCATGAACTGATCATCGGCTTGCCTGAAGGCTACGACACTCAGGTCGGTGAGAACGGCTCGGCGCTGTCGGCCGGCCAGGCCCAGCGCATCGCACTTGCGCGCGCGCTTTATCGCGATCCGTTCCTGGTGGTACTCGATGAGCCCAACGCCAACCTGGACGCTGAAGGTGACGAGGCGCTGACGGTGGCCATTCGCGGCGTCCGCGACCGCGGCGGTATCGTCGTCGTGGTTGCCCATCGCCCCAGCGCGATCGTGGCTGTCGACCTTATTCTTGTGCTCAACAAGGGCCGCATGCATCATTTCGGCCCGAAGGACGAGGTCCTGGCCAAGGCCGCGCCGCGCAACGCGGCGCCGACGCGTCCACTCCAGGTTGTGCCTGACACGGGACGGGCCGTATGAAATTCCTCAAACCGCAGCCGAACAAGCGCACGGTCCTGCCGTCGCACCAGTCGATCCGCCGGCATGTCATCATCGGCATCCTGGTCGTGCTGCTGATGGGGGGCGGCGTCGGCGGCTGGGCGGCGACCTCGGAAATCACCGGCGCCATCATCGCGGCCGGCCAGATCGTCGTCGACAGCAACGTCAAGAAAGTGCAGCACCCTTCCGGCGGCATCGTCGGCGAGCTGCGTGTGCGTGATGGCGACAAGGTTCGCAGCGGCGACATCGTCGTGCGCCTCGATGATACCGTCACCCGCGCCAACCTGGCGATTGTCACCAAGGGCCTCAACGAGCTCTACGCCCGCCGGGCGCGGCTCGAAGCCGAGCGCGGCGGCGCCGCCAAGGTCACCTTCCCGAAGGAGCTGGCCGAGTCCACGAATCCTGAGGTCCTCGACGTACTCACGAGCGAGTCCAAGCTGTTCGACGCGCGCCTGCAGGCGCGTAACGGCCAGAGGGCGCAGTTGCGCCAGCAGATCGAGCAGCTCAAGGAAGAGGCCGAAGGCCTTGCCGCGCAGCGCAGTGCCAAGTCCAAGGAAATCGAGCTCATTCAGCGCGAGCTGGTCGGTGTCAAGGAACTCTATCAGAAGAACCTCGTGCAATTGAACCGGCTGACGCAGCTCGAACGTGAAGCTGCCCGCATCGAAGGCGAGCGCGGGCAGATCATTGCGACGATGGCGCAATCGAAGGTCAAAGTTTCGGAAACCGAGCTGAAGATCCTGCAGATCGACCAGGACATGGCCAGCGACGTCGGCAAGGAGATCCGCGAGATCGACGCCAAGGTCGGCGAGTTCGTCGAGCGCAAGGTCACCGCCGAGGATCAGCTCAGGCGCGTCGATATTCGCGCGCCGCAGGATGGCACCGTATTCCAGTCGGCCGTGCACACGGTCGGCGGCGTCATCCAGGCCGGCGAGCCGATCATGCTGATCGTGCCGGAATCGGACAATTTGGCGGTCGAGGCCAAGGCCAATCCGCAGGACATTGACCAGCTGCGCATCGGCCAGACTGCGATGCTGCGCTTCACCAACTTCAACCAGCGTACAACGCCGGAGATCTTCGGCACGCTGACGCGCATTTCGGCCGACGCCACCCTCGACCAGCGCACGGGCCAGAGCTACTACACCGTCCGTATCGGGCTCGATCCGAACGAAGTGGCGCGGCTGGGTGACGTGAAGCTCGTGCCCGGCATGCCGGTCGAGACCTTCGTGCAGACTGGCGACCGTACCGTGATCTCCTACCTCGCCAAGCCGTTCGTCGACCAGATCAAGCGTGCGTTCCGCGAGAAATAGCGATCGACGCTTGCGGCCGCACAATCCGCTGGCCGCTGCCGACGTCCCTGCATTATGATTGGCCCTGAGGTTACCCGCTCAGGCGCAAGGCAATGAAACGGCTGTCCAGGCTCGCGCGACGCTTTGGTTTGGGCCGCGCTATCGGTCTCGTCCTGCTTATCGCGTTTCTGGCGCTGCGCTATTGGGATCCCAACGTGGTGCAGGAGCTGCGTCTGCGCAGCTTCGATTTTTACCAGGTGATGCAGCCACGTTCCGGCGAATTCCGGCCGGTGGTGATCGTCGACCTCGACGAAGAAAGCCTCAAGAAATACGGGCAATGGCCGTGGTCGCGCACGCGCGTGGCCGAGCTCGTCACCAAGCTGACGGAACTCGGCACCGTCGCTATCGGCTTCGACGTGGTGTTCTCCGAGCCGGATCGCACGTCGCCTGGGGTCGTTGCCACGACCATTGCCGGGCTCGACGCCGACACCCGCGCCAAATTGTCCACGCTGCCCAGCAATGACGAAGTCTTCGCGCAGGCGATCCGCAAGTCGCGTGTCGTGCTCGGTCAATCGGGCGAGGACGCGTCGAAAGAAAGCACCCAGCCGCTCGGGATGACAGGGTTCGTCACGCTCGGTGGGGATCCAAAGCCCTATCTCGTCAAGTTCCCCGAGTTGCTGCGCAACATCCCTGCCCTCGAGCAGGCAGCAGCCGGCCGCGGGCTCTTTTCATTCAGGCCCGACCATGACGGCATCGTGCGCCGCGCACCGCTCGCGATGAGCGCGGCCGATCAGCTGGTGCCGGCGCTCTCGACCGAGGTCCTGCGCGTAGCGCTCAATCGCAACAGCCCGCTGGTTCGCGTCAATGAGGGCGGCATCTTCAGCGTCGGCCTCCCCGGATACGAATTGCCGACCGACGGCAACGGCCGGGTATGGATCTATTACGGACACCACGATAAGGCGCGCTACGTCTCGGCGAAGGACGTCCTCGAAGGCAACGTTCCGCCCGATCGCTTCAAACAGCGCCTGACGCTAATAGGAACCTCCGCCATCGGCCTGAAGGATCTCAAGGCAACGCCGGTCGACGGCGCCATGCCGGGCGTCGAGATCCACGCGCAAGTGCTCGAATCCGCGCTCACCCGCACGTTCCTGCAAAATCCGTTGTGGACAGCGCTCGTCGAGATGCTGGTGTCCTTCGCGGTCGGTGTCGCGATCGTCGCACTGGCGCCGCTGGTGAGCGCGCTCAGCCTGCTGATCATCGGCGCCGTCGGGGTGGGCACTATGGTCGCGATGTCGTGGCTCGCGTTCGCCCACCAGGGCCTGCTGATCGACGCGACGTTTCCGTTGATGTCGAGCCTCGCCATCTACGTGGCGCTGGTGTTCGTGAACTATTTCCGCGAGCAGATCGACCGCCAATACATTCGCTCGACCTTCAGCCAGTACCTGTCGCCGGCGGTGGTCGAGCAGATCGCCAAATCGCGCGAGAAGCTCGCACTCGGCGGTCAGTCGCGCACGATGTCGGTCATGTTCTCGGACGTGCGTGGGTTCACCACCATCGCCGAAATGTTCAAGGACGACCCGGAAGGGCTCACCCATCTGATGAACCGCCTGCTGACGCCGCTCAGCAACGCGATCCAGTCGCGCGACGGCACCATCGACAAATACATGGGCGACGCAGTGATGGCGTTCTGGAACGCGCCGCTCGACGATCCCGACCACGCCACCAACGCCTGCGAGGCTGCGCTCGACATGCTGGAGCAGCTCGAAGCGCTTAACGCGGAACGCAAGGCGGAAGCGGAGGCCAGCGGCCAGAAATTCATCCCGATGAAAGTCGGCATCGGCATCAACACCGGGCGCTGTGTCGTCGGCAACATGGGGTCTGACCGGCGCATGCAGTACACGGTCATGGGCGACACCGTGAACGTGGCCTCGCGCATCGAGGGCCAGACCAAGTCCTATGGCGTTTCGATCCTGGTGGGCAGCAAGACGGCGGACGCGCTCAAGGATCAGTATGCGCTGATCGAGCTCGACAGCATCGCAGTGAAGGGCAAGACCGAGCCGGAGGTGGTTTATACCGTGCTCGGGCGCGCCGATACCGCGCAGTCCGGCGATTTCCAGGCCGCGCGTGAGGCCGTTGCGGGCGTCCTCGCGCGTTACCGGGCGCAGGACTGGAAGGGGGCCCTGGCGGCGCTCACCGCGCTCCGCAGCGGCAAGGGGCGCTACACATTCGAGGAATTCGCCACCCTGTTCACCGACCGCATCGAGATGTTCGAGCAGAACCCGCCCGGTTCCGACTGGAATGGGGTGTTTGCACTGGAGACGAAATAGTTCTCTGGCGTGCCGTTTTGCGGGGCGGGCATTACGCGCGGGTTCTTGTGGCGCATGCCAAAAGATGGTTCTGTCCCGCCGCTTTCAGCTTCAATTGTGCGTTGACTAAGGAGAGTCAGGATGCCGTTGCCCACCGGCCCATTTGCGCGAGCCCATCACGTCGGAAGCTTCATTCGTCCCGACAACCTCATCAAGGCGCGCGAAGCCGCTGCCCAGAAGAAGATGTCCGATGCCGAGCTGCAGCGCATCCAGGAAGCCGCGATCCGCGACGTCGTCAAGATGCAGGAGGACCTCGGCCTCAAGGTCGTCACCGACGGCGAGTACAATCGCGGCAGCTGGCAACGCGATTTCCTGCTCGAGTTCGACAACGTCGCGCTGGTGCCGTCGAAGATCGCGGTGAAGTTCCACACCACCGAGGGAGCGCGCGAGAACGCGCCGCCGAGCCTGCAGGTGCAGGGCAAGATCGCCCATTCGCATCCGATCTTCGTGGATGACTTCAAGTTCCTGAAGTCCACCACCAAGGCGACGCCCAAGGTCACGTTCCCGTCGCCGTCGACGCTGCACTTCCGCGGCGGCCGCGACGCGGTGGACAAGAAGGCCTATCCGGACATCAACGGCTTCTACAAGGACGTAGCCAAGGTCTATCGCGAGGAGATCGCCGATCTCGCCGCTGCCGGTTGCCGTTTCATCCAGATCGACGAAGTGAACCTTGCTTATCTCTGCGACCCGGCGCTGCGCGACCAGGCCAAGCAGTTCGGCGAGGATCCTGACGAGTTGCCGAAGACCTATGCCAAGGTGCTCAACGATTCCGTTTCGCAGGCCCCGAAGGACATGGTCGTGTCGATGCACCTGTGCCGCGGCAACTTCGCTGGCGCCTGGGTGGCAGAGGGCGGCTATGACCCGATCGCTGAGCTCCTGTTCAATGGCATCAACATCGACGTCTATTACCTCGAGTACGACTCGGTGCGCGCCGGCGGATTCGAGCCGCTGCGCTTCCTGCCGAAAGGCAAGATCGCCGTGCTCGGTCTGATGACCACCAAGGACAAGAAGTTGGAGAGCGCCGACGATCTGAAGCGGCGCATCGATCAGGCCGCCAAGTTCGCGCCGCTCGAGCAACTGGCGCTCAGCCCGCAGTGCGGCTTCTCAAGCGGTATCGGCGGCAACGTCATGACAATCGAGGAAGAAGTCACCAAGCTCAAGCGCCTCGTCGAAGTGACCAAGAGCGTCTGGGGCACGACCTGATCCACTGCGTC
>Ga0105245_10002722_pt1 | contig 15912 bp, 17 predicted proteins | sample KBSM54metaG_FD_81523 | JGI IMG/M metagenome (GOLD analysis project Ga0105245, IMG submission 81523) | Miscanthus rhizosphere microbial communities from Kellogg Biological Station, Michigan, USA - KBS M5-4 metaG | ecosystem: Host-associated > Plants > Roots > Rhizosphere > Soil | place...
CACGAGGCGCCAGACGAAGGCGAAGCTCACGATGCACAGCGCCGAGAACAGGAAGAACGTGGTCGACTCCCCGATCGCGTCGATGATCGACAGGAAGAACTGGGCGACGAGGAATGCCGCGAGCCAGTTCACGGCCGTCGCGACCGAGATCGCCCGGCCGCGCACGCGGTTCGGGTAGATCTCGGAGATCAGCGTCCAGACGATCGGGCCCATCGAGAACGCGAACGACGCGATGAACACGACGAGCGCCAGCAGGGTCACGATCCCGCCGACCGTCGTCGAGGTCGCGCCGAGCGTGACCCAGCTCGTGATGACCTCGCTCTCGAAGGTCGAGAGGTCGAGATCGTCCTTGAGCAGGGGCAGCGCGCCCGAGATGACGCCTGGTCGTAGCCGAACAGCAGACCGGCGAGAAACGTGACGATCCCGACCCCGATCATCCAGGGGGTCAGCCGGCGCTTCGGTGTCACCCGTGGGATCTCCTCGTGTCGAGATTCGTGGTCGGTGCCTCCGTGGCCGCGCACGAAGGGCCGGTGATCCCGGGGATCACGAGAATGTCCGCGGCGGCAACGCCCGCCGCGGTCGATCCGCCCGCCCGGTGCACCGGCGGATCATTCCACGGTCGGTCGCCGGAGGGAACCCACCGGACAACGCCTTGGAAGCGCTCCGGTTCGCGTGGTGGCGCGGTCGGCTAGCCCGGTTGGCGGCGCATGCGCCGTTGCTCTTCGAGGAGCTCTCGCCGAAGCCGCGAGAGACTCGTCGGGCAGTTGTCTCCGAGGGCGACCAGGATTGCCTCGTGGTCGGCCCAGGTGAGCGGCGCCTCGGTCGCCACGTGCAGCTCGATCGCCTGCTCGAGCTTCGCAGCTGTCTCCTCGAAGCCGGCGTCCCGGACGATCCCCGCGAGCAGCCGTGCCGGAGATGCCCCGAGTCGAAGTCCGGCGATCCGCATCGCCGCGACGGTAGCGGAGACCGGCCGACGTCGGCCGGACCGCGCCGCGCTGCCCTAGTCCGCGAGGGTTTTCGGTGCAACAATCTCCGTGGCGGCTCCGAGCGCGGACAAGGCCCAGGGGAGGCGTGGGTCACCGTTTGTGGGGAGCGGCCCGGGCTTCTGTGGCGAGCCTTCTGCTCGGGGTTCTTGCTCGTGAGCCGCCACCACGCCGATGCAGCTGCCACGGCGCTCCTCCGGCGCTCGCGGCGTTTCCCCGGATGACCGGCGGGGTACGTGACCGACAACACGAAACGGAGGTCTGAACCCAAGATGGCAGCACACAAGAACATGGACTGGGCGGTCGACTGGGCCGTACGACTCGAGAACGCTTCAGACGGCTCGAAGGGCAAGGCGGCGCGGGCAGGTGGTGCCGGGCGCTGGTTGCTCTTGCCCGCCGCCGGCGCCGGGCTGTACGCGCTCGCGACGAGCCGTGCGTTCTCCCGTCAGGCGAAGGATGTGATGGACCAGGCGAAGACGCTTCCGGACGATCTCATCGGGCGTCTACGCCAGACGACGCAGAAGCCCAGTGAGAGAGAGACACGGAGCTCCTCGGGCAACGGCGGCCGGGAGCGACGGCAGCCGAGCAGGGCTCGCAAGTCGGGAACGCGGCGGAAAACCACCCAGAGCCGCTGAGTCGCGCCTCTGTCCCCACACAGCGGCGTTGGGACCGGTGTGGCGTGTCGACACCGGCTGTCACGCGGTGCGCGCCGACCAGTGGAGCCACAGCACCGCAGCACGTACTTCGACGGGAGGAGCTGGAGCACGGCGGCCGATGTGATCGGCGCCACGCGGAGCGAACCGCCACGAGCTCTTCGTCGGCGGGGTCTTGACCGGAGCGCGATCACGTTCGCGACGGTCTGCACCACGGGGCCGAGCGCGATCGAGGCGGTGAAGTGTGCTCGTCCCCAGCACGGGCACGTCCGTCTAGGACGGGCGCGGGACGACGGTCAGTACGCGGGCGATGAACTGCTCGAACTCGAACATGAAGTTGCGGAGGAAGTCCTCCGTGCTTGCGTTGGTGACCTCTCCGTCGTCGGTGATGAGACCAGGCGTGAACTGGATGTAGGCCTCGGGGGCGCTCATCTGGGGCGCGTTGCAGAAGCTGAGGACGCTGCGAAGGTTCTGCTGTGCAATCGCGGTGCCCAGTTTGCCGGTCGACGCGCCGATGATCGCCGACGCCTTGCGCGACAACGAGTTCGTCCCCCACGGGCGGCTCGCCCAGTCGATCGCGTTCTTGAGCGCCCCGGGAAGGCCGCGGTTGTACTCGGGGGTGACGAAGAGCAGGGCATCGACCGAGGTGATCGTCTCCTTGAGTGCCCGCGCTTCGACGGGGTAGTCGTCGTCGTAGTCGCGGCTGTAATGCGGGAGATCCTTGATGGAGATCTCTGTGAACTCCAGGTTCGATGGCGCGAGGCGAACGAGTGCGGCGGCGAGCTTACGGTTGATGGAGTCCGAAGCGAGGCTCCCCACGAAGTAGCCGACCTTGTACGTGGTCACGGCATGACCTCCTTCGGTGAGGGGACGGGCCGCGTGCATCGGCGCTTCCCGTCTTGTCAGTCGCGTCCTGGTAGGCCAGCTTACGACGGAAGACTGGCGCCCCGACCCGTCCTTGCCGGCACCCGTTCTTCCGGAGAGGTGGGACGTCGTCTAACTGCACGCCTCCGGTTCGGCCCTCCGCCACGGCGGAGTGAGCGGTTGGGAGCCCACGTCGGGGCCTCAACTCAGCTCCACTGCGCGAGGGCGGGCGGCTCAAGTGCCAACTGGAGCGCGAGCGGCTTGGCGCCGAACGCGGTGTCGTGGCGCATTACGGAATCGAAGCCTCGAAGTGGAGGTCTCGGCCGAGCAGGAGTAACGTCAAAGCCGTTGCTTCGGAGGCTTCTGGTTCTTGCGCTTATGCCGGTCGCCGTCGTCAGCGGTTGCGGCGGTGGTAGTCGCGATGCTGACCCAGAGAGTGCTCGTTGCCAGAGTCCGAACGCCACGTTCGAGGATGCGGCTGACCTCGGAACGCACCGCGAGGTCGCAGTCCACTTCACCTGCCAGGAGACCGAACTCGCGGGGACGCTGTACTTGCCGAAGCAATCAGGGCACCACCCCGCCGTTGTCTGGGTACACGGGAGCGGTGAGCAACCACGGCTGAACTATGGCCCGGTCGTCGCTCCCCTCGTCGAGAACGGAATCGCGGTCTTCTCCTATGACAAGCGTGGCGTCGGTGAGTCCGAGGGCGACTGCTGCACGAACCCAGGCAAGTACAACCTGGTCGCCGCCGACGCCGACGGGGCCGTGCTCGCCGTTCGATCCCATCCCGAAATCGACGCCGACAGGGTTGGGTTCTACGGGGCAAGCGAGGCGGGCTGGGTCGTTCCCTTGGCCGATAGCCGACTGAGCAAGCCCGTCGCCTTCACGGCACTCGTCGATGGCCCGGCAGTGACGACTGGCGAGGAGAAGGTCTGGAGCGACACAGCCGGTGAAAACGAAGATGGGCCGCTCACCGCCGAGAAAAAAGCAAAGGCAACACAGAAGTTGGAGCAAGAAGGCCCATCCGGCTTCGATCCAGCCCCGTTGATCGAGCAGCTGTCGACACCGGGACTATGGCTCTACGGCGGAGCAGACAAATCGATCCCAACCGACCGAAGCGTCGCGATCCTTACCCGACTGAAGCGGGCAGGGAAGGACTTTACGATCGTGATATTCCCGAAGGCCGGACACGGACTGGTCGACAACGTCCCGACTGCACCCGAAGCACCTGCAACCCTCGTCAAATGGATCCAGAAGACCGCAGCGGAGAGCTAGACCGCACGTAAGACGCCGCCGGACCCACTGCGGACCGGGCGCAAGGGGTTGGGGCCGCCTGCGCTCTCGCCCGCGTTCCGAACCTTCAGCTTGGATCGTCAGCTACCGCGATCCGCTGGGCGAACACCCAGAACTGGCCCTCGGGGTCTGTTGCTGTGAAGCGACGATCACCCGCCGGAGAGTCCTCGATGTCTGTCAGCTCTGCCCCCGCGTCCGACGCTCGCTTGTGAAGCGCCTCGACCTGATCGACGTAGATGTGGACCATCGAAGGCGGGAACGAGCCGAGTGTTCGTGGACTGGAAAAAGCCTCACTCGCCTGACCGAGCATGACCAGTCCGTCCTCGCCCAGCAAGACCTCATAGTGGGTACGACCCGCGCCGCCAACCTCCGAACGGCGAAGCTCGAACCCGAATGTCCTCTGTAGATAGTCGACGGCGGCCGCCGCGTCCTCGTACAGCAGGTAAGGCGAAACACGCGGGTACCCAGCAGGTGGATTCGCCATCGCTCCGAGTATGACGGCGGGGTAGTCACAGGAAGGTCGAGGACGAGTCCGGGCGTACGCGCCTCAAATCGTCCGCTCAGTCCGGAGGAGGCGAAGGAGCGGGACGCCGTCAACCGGGAGAGGCTGGAGAAGGGCCGTACCGGCCGCTTCGATCCGTTCTTGTCGGGAGAGGAGCAGGGGGCGCGGGCGAAGCGCAACAAGCTCTCCTAGGTGAGCGGATTGCTCGGCTGGCGGATCGCGGCGGAAGCCCGCCGAGCGCGGGCTCCCGCGTCCCTCTAGACCGACTGCTATCCGATCGGGTGCAGATTGAAGTTCGCTGCGCGTTCCCGGAACTCGCCGTCCTTCGTAATCTGGAGGCGGTTGGTCCAGGAGAAGTGCCACGTCCCACCACTCGCGTCTTCGACCGTCCCCTGTCCTCGGACCCCAAAGGAGTTCGTCCGAGTGCCGCTTCCATCGAAGTCGTTGTCGTTCGCCTGGACGTGCGCTGACCCCGTCGCCCAGGGTCCGCTTTGTGCGTCTGTGTCCACGCAGGGATCGACGAGCACGTCTGAATCGAATCTCCAAAGCTCGATCGAGAGATCGCCCTGGAAGGAGGCGACAACCGCCCCCGTGCCGGTCTCGTTGAGCTGGAACGAGACGGTCTCGTCAACAGGTGGCGGACCCATGAATCCGCCGTCGACCCACGCGCAGTAGTCGTCTCTTCCGATGTTCACGAACAACCCCAGCCCATCCCCGACATCCGCGAAGGTCGGGGCAAAGTCGTCCAGCTCCACCTGTTCCGGCGGAGCGGCAGATGTCTGAGCGGTCAGGCCTAGCGCCAACAGCGCCAGTGCCGCAACGAGGGCAGTGCGCCTTCGCATCGCTTCCCTCCCCGTAGACGCCGCTTAACGCAGCGATTGTCAGGCCATCCGGCCGTAGGGTCAAGCCCGCGATAACTCAGCGGACTCCTCGGGGGGAAGCGAAGGACCGAGACTCCCTCAACGGGGCCGACTCGCCTGGGGTTGAGCCGACCCCTAGACCGGTTCCAGGGGTCGACTCAACGGTAGTACCGGGCCGAGCGGGGCGACGATCCGGACGACACCTACGGTCCGCCCGAGTGGCAGCGGGCTGTAGGTCTGTGGCCCCGCTCCCCTAACGGAGACGAGCCTCCCGAGGAGGCCCGTCTCGAAGTCACGCCCAGGAGAGCGCGTACGCTCCGATGTTGCCAAGGACTAGAAGGGGCAGCTATCCGTCGGTAGATGAGCCTCGTTGCTCGTGAACTGTCCCATCGTCCCGGTGTGGGCGATCTGCGTGACGAGACCGGCGAACCCACGTCCGAGAGAAGTGGCGAGGACGCTCGCGTCCTGACCGGCGCAGCTCGCAGGCGGCCCGGCGTTCGCGAACGCCACTTCCGCCGCTGCTAGCGCAAGCGCCAAGAGTGAGAGCAACACCGCTCCCACGCGCCGAATCCTGCTCATCCCACCCTCCCTTCAGGATGCGTGCTGACAGTGTTGCGGCGCCTCACACCATGCCACAAGGCTGCGACGAAATCGATCCCTTAGCTGGGTCGCACGATCGCGAGCACAACGTCGTAGCGCACACCGGACGCGGCAGCGATCTCCTCGATGCCGTGGCCGGCCTCGAAGAGCCGCCGGACCTCGTCCCGCCACTCATCCTCCGCACGCTGGCGCCGCTTCGTGATTCGCCGCAGTGCTTCGAGTTCGTCGTCCGCCATACGAGCCAGCAAGGGGCGCGACCGCCAAGAAGCTTGAACGCCCCGGAAGGGGACAGCCGAGACGGCCGCAGGAGGCCGCGCACCGACCTCATCGTGCGCCTCACCGCGGGAACGCGCAAGCGCCCTTTGCCCACTCGCGGGCGGGCAACCCTGCGGAGGTGGCTCCGAGCCCTCGCCGCAGTCCCTGTCCGGAACTGACGGCGGCACCACGGCCAGGGAGGGGGTCGCGAGCCGCCGACGCCTTGACCAGCCACGCTGGAACGTCGAGCGCAATCGCTAAACCCGGCCAAGGTCCAGTAGCGGTCTAGCCGAAGAGTCGAAGTGCGCCGCGTGTCCCGACGCGAACATCTTCTCGCCCGGAGCAAGTGCGACGTGCTCCGTGGGCCGCGGGGTCTGCCAGTCAAGCCGTGGGGGGAACATGGCGACGGCAGGCCCCGCGGCAGCAGTCGCGGAAGGAGGTGGCCGCGAGCAGCTCGCTGAGGGAGCTCGCAGTCCACGATACGCCGAGCGAGACCAGCGCACGCTAGCCTGCTCGTGGCGCCCGCCGAGAAGCTTCCTCTCCGAAAGTTCTGCCCGGCGGGCGCCTACGCGTCTAGTCGCTGTCCAGCGGACGCACAAGCTCGCGGCCGAAGCCGGCCAACTCCGTAACCGACGTGCGGCGTCCGTCGCCTCATCGACGCTGGAGGACGGCAAGTGAAGGACGATCGACAAGGTTCCCCTGCCGTCTCCAATTTCGCATGAGGTGCATCCCACGTCGCTCGCGGCCGTGCGGAGTCGTATGAGCGTCTCGCCGTCTCCGATCAGGTGACCGCTGTCGGGAACTGTGACCGGACGTCGGGCACCCAGTCCTCAAACTGGTCAGTCGCTCGGCACGTCGTGGTCGTCAACGGGGAGATCGACGTGGCGCGCGTTCCGGAGCTCGTGGATCCCCTCGGGAAGATCGTCGTAGCTGCCGCCCACCTCGTTGGCCCAGAAGGTGATGACCTTCCGCAGCGCGAGCTTCTGCGGGTCCGTCAGAACGACGGGCCGTGACGTCCCCACGGCCAACACGTCGCGGACGTCGGGAACGTCGGCTATCGAATCCCGCGACTGGAGTTGCTCCGACAGCGCCTCGTGGGACGACCGGGGAATCGAGACGAGCCCCGCGGGCAGCTCGATCCTCACCTCGTCGATCCGTCGGCCCATCGCACGACTCTACGAGCCGGAACTGTCGGCGAGGCAGCATCTCCCCCAACAAGCGCCCCCTCGCTGCCGGCCGACCGTTCACGGTGGGATGGATTCCCGCCCGCTGGCTCCAGATAACGCCAACCGACTGACCCGATTGGGGGAAATGCGGGGATCACGTACCCGCCATTTGGGACATCGCCCGGTTTGAGGGTAACACTGGAGCGGTCGGCGTGGCGGCGTTGCCCCGGAAGTTCCCCCCGGCGCTGCCCGCCGGCCGCTCCTGTCGGAGCCTGCCTGCGGGCTAACCCCCGGGGGGCCGGCCGATCGTCCAGACAGGACTCATCCGCGGGCGAGATCCAGCACGACGTCAGCCCGGCGTGTCGTCGTACGCGTCGATGATCGCCTGGGCGCGGGCGAGCGGATCGAGCTCGGGCTCCTTTTCGGGCCACGCGCCGACCCTGATCGAAGGCCGCGCGTCGAACCGGTCACGCGGCCATGGGCGCAACCACACCTCGACCCAGCCGTCCTCGTCGAGTTGGCGGTAGAACGACCACCGACGCTCGCCGTGCTCGTCGGTCTCCTGTTGCAGTTGCAGATCACCAGGGCGACCGAGGTTGCCCGCCCAGGCGACGAGAGGCCCGATTCCCGGGGTAGCACGGGGGGTAGCACGAGGTGCTCAAACTGGGCACATCCGAACACGTCCGGGCAAGGCTCGCGAGAGGCCGCGACCCCTTGTATTCATGAGCAACCCCGCATCGCTGCGGGGCTTGCGGCACTTCCAGGAGGTGTAGCGCTAAGGCCCATACGGGATTCGAACCCGTGCCGCCGCCGTGAGAGGGCGGTGTCCTAGGCCACTAGACGAATGGGCCGTGGCGAGGACGGAGTGTAGCGAAGGCCCCGAGCGCCTCCGGGACGCCTGCGGTCAGATCGTGGGGGTCGCGCTCGGGGCGAGAGAGGGGTCGGCGTCGCGTGCGTCGATTCGCTCCTCGAGTCGCCTGCGGATCTCCTCGCCCGTCGCGAGGAGGTCGTAGCGGGCTCGCCGAGGAGGGAGGGCGACGACGCGCACGGAGTCGTCGCGGTCGCCGTGACACCGTGCGTAGGCGGCCGCCTCGTCGAGGGGCCTGAGGCGGTCTACCTTCCGCCAGAACGGCACAGACGCTCTCCTATCAGTGATCGGGTGCGGTTGGAACCCGCGGGGCGCGTGGCAAGCCGCACTTTGCGCAGGAATCCTGCCTGACCGTTAGTACCACGGCTTGCACGACCAGGGGCTCCAGTCGCTGCCCGAGCGGACGAAGTAGCGGTACGCAGCCCTGGCCTGTGCCAGCGGGGTCGGGCCGTGGCCGAAGAGGCGACGCTCGCTCGTCCCCATCTGGAACATCCCGAGGTACTGGCCGTTCTGCGCCGTCGTCTCGTAGCCGGACTCGCAGCGTGCGACGCGGAGCGCCTCGCCACAGTGGTCGCCGAAGACGAAGCAGATCGCCTTCGCCGGTGAGCGCTCGAGGCGGGAGATCATCCGCCGGTGGGCAATGCGGGCCTTGCGCGCCGCGCGCGCTCGCTTGTGCGCTCGGGCGACGGCGACCGCACGGCGCGCGGCGACGAGGCGGACCTTCGCTTCGTGGCGGAAGCGCGGGTCGCGCAGGAGCCAGCGGTGGTGCTCGAAGAAGCGGATGACGGACGTGCTCTCGCGCATCGCGCCCACGTGGTGCGCGAGCCGGGCGCGTGCATCGCCGGACGAGCTCGCGCTCGCAACGACGGGAGTCGCGCAGAGAATGACGGCGCACAGGCCGACGACGACGGCTTTCAGAACGTACCTCCGCAGTGGGGGACATGTTCACGGCGCGCGCCGCAGTCGGGCCCTCGAGCGGAGTGCCCGGCGCTGCCGTTCGTTGTCTATGTGCGCTGGCGAGCCTACCGACGAGTCACGAGCGTTGGCCGCATTGCTTACGAAACCTTCAAACCGGCGTCACGATCGTTGCCGTCGCGTACAACGGCTTGTTCCCCGCAGAAGACGGCGAGACGCCCCTCGCGGGGCGTCTCAGAGGCTGCGGGACAGGGACTCGAACCCCAACTTCCGGAGCCAGAATCCGGCGTCCTACCATTAGACGATCCCGCAGGGCTCGGCCGGATTGTACCCGGCTCCGTGACGGGGATCAGATGTCGAGGCGGTACTCCGGGACGAGCCGTTTCTCGTCGTCGGTGTCGATATGGGCGATCACCTCGACGTGCGGCTCCAGGCCCGAGCCGCGGAGCTTTGCCTTCAACAGCCCGTCGACCTGGAAGAGGCCCGAGGAGTTGTTCATCACGATCTCGATCCGCACCGGCTTCGTCTCGCCGTCCCCGATGACGACCGCGTCGATGGCGGCCGCGGAGAGGGAGTGCATCGAGACCTGGCCCTTCTCGAACGGGATGCGCGACCGCCCCTTGGCCATGTCGAGCGCGTCCGCGACGCGGAGGATGCCGGCCTCGAGCGAGAGAGGCTCGCCGTCGGCGCGGTGGCTCGTGATCGCCTGGAGCACCTCCGAGACGACCACCGTGCGGTCGGGCTCGTCGTAGAGGCCCTCGAGGAGCTCGTGCAGCTTGGGCTCGGCGAGGAAGAGGCTCCAGTCCTCGTGACCGCGGCGGTGGACGGACATGCCGACGCAATGGGTCAGCGCGGCGAGCACGACCACGATCTCAGCGTCCTCGTTCCGCATCCCGTAGTCGCGCACCACCGAGGGCTCGATCCGGTGCTTCGTGAGCTCGCGGAGGAGCTTCAGCGCGATGTTCGCGACGATCTGGATGTGCACCCACGAGTGGTCGTTGATCTCGAGGCGGACGGCCGCGTTGACGTTCGCGACGTGCCACCAGGCCTTCAGCTGCCTGTCCGCGTTCGCCCGCTCGAGCAGCCGGCGGAGCTCGCGGTTACCCCGCTCGGGGAGCCGGATCCGCATGTGCTCGACCGCCTCGGCGGGCGTGAGTCGGGCCTCCCTGACCGGGTCCGTGGACGCGGGCTCCGCAATACGGCGCTCGCTCTCTGGGTCGAGGCTCACGTCTCGGCCGGGACCGCCGCCGGCTCGTCGTGCGCCTCACGGAGCCGGAAGTACGTGAGCGCGATCGCGATCGCCATCAGCGGGGCGACGACGGCCTGCGCGATCGTCCCGCCGATGAGGATCTCGAGGAAGCGGGGCAAGAACGAGAACGCGGTCTGGAGGATGCTGCTGGCGATCGAGGAGAGCAGCCCGGTGATCAGGACGATGGCGAAGACCGTCCAGCCGTGGCCGCGAACGAGCGCACGTGAGCGGCCGAACGACTCGAGCGCACTTGTTCGCTCGAGCACGATCACGGGGCCGATGACGGCCCAGATCGTGAGGAGGATCAATCCCGGGACGATCAACAGCAGGAATCCGAGGGCGATCCCGAGCCCGGCGAGCAGCCCGGCGACGACCAGCGGGAGCACGGCGGGAGAGACGCGGGCGAAGATGTCGCCGAGCTTCGAGTCGAACGACCCGTCTCGGGCGTCCTGAACCGCGTAGACGAACGCGCCCTCGAGCCACACCGTTCCGATCACCGCGATCGCGAACCCGAGGATCCCGAGAGCCGCGATCGCGCCCTCGGAGTCGCTCGAGATGGCCTCGACGAGGAGGGCATAGACGAGGTTCAGGGCTGCGAACACGACGAGGCCGAGCAGGATGAAGCGCGCGAAGAAGCGGGTGTAGAGGCTCCACGCCTCGCCGAGGACGGCGCCGATGGTCACGCTCCGATCCTATGCGACGTCGAGCCGGGGGAGCTCGTGGCGCGGGTCGTGAAGCGCTCGCGCTCCGGCCGATGTGCGCCCGCCGGGGAAGAGTGGTGGCCGAGGCGTCCGCGACTCGGCGGCCGCTCCTCGTCGAGGCCTCACGCGCTCGGTCGTAGGGTGGGGCCGATGCCGCCGCTCGAGTCCGTGCCGAACCTCTCGGAGGGCCGCGATCGACGTGTCGTCGATGCCGTTGCGGCGGCGTTCGGCAGCGCGGGCGCTCGCGTCCTCGACGTCCACCTCGACCCGGACCACCACCGCTCGGTCGTCACGCTCGTCGGCGACGAGCAGGCGTTGGAAGACGGCCTCGTCGCGGGCGTCGACGAGGCGCGCAGGCTCATCGACCTGCGTCGTCACCTCGGGGCGCATCCGCGCGTCGGTGTCGCGGACGTCGTTCCCATGGTGCCGCTCGCCCCCGAGGATCTCGGGCGTGCCGTCTCGGTGGCACGGGCTGTCGCGCGTCGCGTGGGGGAGGAGCTCGGGATTCCGGTGTTCCTCTACGGCGCGCTCGGGGAGGGCCGCCGACCCGTGTTCTTCCGGCGGGGTGGGCTCGAGGAGCTCGGGCGCAGAATCGCGGCGACGGAGCTCGCGCCGCCCCACGGCCCGCCGCGCCTCGACCCGCGGGCGGGCGCAGTGCTCGTGGGGGTGCGGGCACCGCTCGTCGCGTTCAACCTCGAGCTGCGCGGGTCGCTGGAGGACGCGCAGGCGATCGCGGCAGCGGTGCGCGAGTCGTCGGGCGGCCTGCCGGGCGTCCAGGCGCTCGGGCTCGCGCTCGGCGACCGCGTGCAGGTCTCGACGAACCTCATCGACGTCGATGCGACACCGCTCCACCGGCTCGTCGAGCGCATCGGAGCCGAGGCGGAGGCGCGCGGCGCGGCGGTCGGCACCGGAGAGCTCGTGGGGCTCGTCCCCGCGCGCTGCGTGGTCGAGGCGGCGCGGGCTGCCGGTGTTCGTGATCCGGCCGACTCGTCGGGGCTGCCGACCGTCCCGGCCCGCGACGCGGCCGCAAATGCGTTCCGTCTGGATCGCCTGGACGCCGATCGCGTCCTCGAATGGCATCTCGAGCCGGACGCGTCTCGTCGCGGCGCCGCCGCGCCGTGACACTTCCGACCCGGAGCTGGCACACGCCCGTCCCAGGTCGTCGGCTAGCGTGACTCCAGGGGACGTCGCTCCCCCGTAGTGGGGGGCCGCGCACTCCCTTCGTCGATGCTGCGGTTGTTCCGGACGGGCTCGGGCGAGGAAGCGCGGTCGGGCGGGACTAGACTCGCGCCGTGCCGGCCGCGGTCGAGCTGACGGGTGACGACCTCACGATCGGCGACGTCTGGGACGTCGCGGTGGATCGCCGCTCGGTCGTACTCGGCGCACGGGGTCGCGAGCGTGCGGCCGCGGCGCGCGCGTTTCTCGAGTCGGAGGTCGGCGACCACACATACGGCGTGAACACCGGCTTCGGACGGTTCGTCTCCGAGTCGATCCCCCCGGAGCAGGCGGCCGAGCTCCAGCTCAGGCTCCTCCGCAGCCACGCGTGCGGCGTCGGCGATCCGTACCCGGACGAGGTCGTCCGCGCGGCGATGCTGCTTCGCGCGAACGCCCTGGCCAAGGGGTACTCCGGCGCCCGGGTCGAGACGGTCGAGCTGCTGGTCTCGATGCTGGTCGCCGGGATCGTCCCGGTGGTTCCCGCTCGTGGGTCCGTCGGGGCGAGCGGCGACCTCGCGCCGCTCGCGCACCTCGCGCTGCCGCTGGTGGGGGAAGGAGAGGCGACCGTCGAGGGTCGGCTGCAGAGTGGTGCGGACGCGCTGCGCGCCGTCGGTCTCCGGCCGATCGTCCTCGAGGCGAAGGAAGGGCTCTCGCTCATCAACGGGACGCAGTTCATGGCCGCGATGGCCTCGCTCGCGCTCGTCCGCGCAACCCGCCTCGCGCACGCCGCCGACGTCGCCTGTGCGATGTCGCTCGAGGCGCTTCAGGGGACGCCGACGAGCTTCCACCCGGCGATCCATGCCGCCCGCCCGCTGCCGGGACAGGGGCGGAGCGCGGAGGCCCTTCGCGCGCTGCTGGCCGGCTCCGCGATCGTCGAATCCCACCGTTGGTGCGACAAGGTGCAGGACGCGTACTCGCTGCGGTGCGCACCGCAGGTCCACGGTGCGAGCCGCGACCTGCTCGAGCACGTCGAGCGCACGGTCTCGGTCGAGCTCAACGCCGCCACCGACAACCCGCTCGTGCTCCTCGAGGAGGGGCTGATCGTCTCCAACGGGAACTTTCACGGCCAGCCGATCGCGATCGGCCTCGACTGCCTCGCGATCGCCTGCGCCGAGCTGGCGAACATCAGCGAGCGACGCACGGAGCGACTCGTCAACCCGAGCCTCTCCGACGGGCTTCCCCCGTTCCTCGTCGCGCGCGAGGAGGGTCTCAACTCCGGGTTCATGATCCCCCAGTACGTTGCGGCCGCCCTGGTCTCCGAGAACAAGGCGCTCTGCCATCCGGGCTCCGTCGACTCGATCCCGACGAGCGCGGGCCAGGAGGACCACGTCTCGATGGGGAACGGGGCCGGGCTCAAGGCGCTGCAGGTCGTCGCGAACGCGGAGCGCGTGCTTGCGATCGAGCTGCTCGCGGGCGCGCAGGCGGTCGAGTTCCTCGCCCCGCTCGAGCCGGGTGTGGGCGTCAGGGCTGCGCGGGAGCTCGTCCGTTCGCTGTCACCCCGGCTTCGCGAGGACAGGCCGCTCTCGGCGGACATCGAGCTTGTGGCCTCCGCGATCCGCGACGGCAGTCTCGGCGCCGCCGTCGAACAGGCGCTCGGCGGGCCGCTGCCGTGAGCGACCTGCCGCCTCCTCAACAGTCGTTGCGGGTGGCGCTGTCCGTGCACGCGCTGATCGCGGTCGGGATCCTGCTGCTCGTCGCGCTGACCGGCGGCGCGGCGTGGAAGGCGCTCGCCGTCGCCGCGATCTACTTCGTCCTCGCCGGAGGCTGGACCTGGCTCAAGGGGTGGCGGGCACGTCGAGCCGACACGGGTCGAGATCGGTCGAGCCTCGAGGGCGACCGATGAGCGAAGAGCTCGTCGAAGAGCTCGTCGCGGACCTTTCCTCGATCCGGGCGCCACGCGGATCGACGCTCAACGCGCGCTCGTGGGAGACGGAGGCGCCGCTGCGGATGCTCCTCAACAACCTCGACCCCGAGGTGGCCGAGCACCCCGAGTCGCTCGTGGTGTACGGCGGTTCCGGCCGGGCTGCCCGCTCGCATGCGGCGCTCCGCGCGATCGTCCGCACGCTCCTCCGGCTCGGTCCCGACGAGACGCTCCTCGTCCAGTCGGGCAAGCCGGTCGGGGTGTTCCGCACGCACCCCGGTGCGCCGCGGGTTTTGATCGCAAACTCGCTGCTCGTCCCGAGGTGGGCCACCTGGGAGGAGTTTCGCCGGCTCGAGGCCGAGGGCCTGACGATGTTCGGGCAGATGACGGCCGGCTCCTGGATCTACATCGGCACCCAGGGGATCCTCCAGGGGACGTACCAGACCTTCTGCGCGGCCGGCGAGAGGCATTTTGGCTCGCCGAACCTCGCCGGACGCGTGGTGTTGACGGCCGGGCTCGGCGGCATGGGCGGTGCGCAGCCGCTCGCGGCGACCATGGCGGGCGCGGCGATCCTCTGCGTGGAGGTCGACCAGCGATCGATCGATCGGCGCTTGGAGACCCGCTATCTCGACGAGCAGGCGACGTCGCTCGACGACGCTCTCGCCCGGGTGCGCGCCGCCGCCTCGCACGGGCGCGCGCTCTCCGTGGGTCTGTGCGCGAACGCCGCGGACGTCCTGCCCGAGTTGGTGGCGCGCGGCGAGGCGTTCGACCTCGTCACGGACCAGACCGCGGCGCACGACCCTCTCACCGGATACGTACCGGCCGAGGTGCCGTTCGAGGAGGCAGCTGCGCTGCGGGAGCGCGATCCGGACGAGTACTTGCGCCTCGCCTCCGAGTCGATCGTCACCCACGTCCGCGCCATGGTCGAGTTCGTCCGGATGGGGTGCTACGTTTTCGATTACGGCAACAACCTGAGAGGTGAGGCGTATCGCGCTGGTCTGAGCGACGCTTTCACATACCCGGGCTTCGTCCCGGCCTATATCCGGCCTCTGTTCTGCCGGGGTATCGGTCCGTTCAGATGGGCGGCGCTCTCAGGGGATCCGGCGGACATCACCCGGATCGACCAGGCGCTCCGGGAGCTGTTTCCCGACGACGTGCTCCTCCAGCGGTGGCTCGCGATGGCCCCGGAGCGGGTTGCCTTCCAGGGGCTGCCTGCGCGGATCTGCTGGCTCGGCTACGGCGATCGAGCGAGGGCCGGTCACGCGATCAACGAGCTCGTCCGCTCCGGCGAGGTCTCCGCCCCCGTCGTGATCGGGCGCGATCACCTCGACGCCGGTTCGGTGGCCTCCCCGTACCGCGAGACCGAGGCGATGCAGGACGGCTCCGACGCGATCGCCGACTGGCCGATCCTCAACGCTCTCCTGAACACCGCCGCCGGCGCGACGTGGGTGAGCGTCCACCACGGAGGCGGCGTCGGGATCGGCAACTCGATCCACGCGGGCATGGTCGTGCTCGCGGACGGAACCGACGACGGCGCCGAGCGGCTGGAGCGCGTGCTCACAACGGACCCTGGCACCGGCGTGATGCGGCACGCGGACGCCGGGTACGCCGACGCAGTCGAGGTCGCCCGTACGACGGACCTCGACCTCCCGTCGCTCGAGTGAGCGGATTGCTCCTCCGCGACCTGGCGCAAGTCGCCACGCCGGCGGGCGACGGCGGGCCGCTGCGCGGTCGGGCACTTCGCGAGGTCGCCGTGCACGAGCGCGCCTACCTGCTGATCGACGACGACGGGACGATCACGTCGGTCGGCGCGATGCGCGACCTGCCGCGCATCGGCTCCGACGTGGACGACCTCGACGGGTCCGGCCTCTCGGCGATCCCGGGGCTGGTCGACTGCCACACGCACCCCGCGTTCGGCGGAGACCGC
>Ga0105245_10002723_pt1 | contig 15910 bp, 18 predicted proteins | sample KBSM54metaG_FD_81523 | JGI IMG/M metagenome (GOLD analysis project Ga0105245, IMG submission 81523) | Miscanthus rhizosphere microbial communities from Kellogg Biological Station, Michigan, USA - KBS M5-4 metaG | ecosystem: Host-associated > Plants > Roots > Rhizosphere > Soil | place...
GCGCGCGCACGCCGTCGCGTCCGCTAGATGGTTGATCAACCATCCGAGGCTCTAGAACTCGCCGAGCGCGACGCGGACGATCCGGTCCTGCTCGCGCTGGTGCGCGGTCGGGTAGCCCTCGCTCGGGCTCGCCTTCCACGTTCTGCCCAGGTAACGGACGCCACTTGCCTCCGTCTCCCGTGCGACCTCCTCGAGCCGGTGACGGATCGAGCGCCAGGGGCCCATGTTCTGCGGCTCCTCCTGCGCCCAGACGACCTCCCGGAGCCGCGGGTAGCCGCGGAGCAGCTCGGTGAGGGCCCCGGCGGGGAACGGATAGAGCTGCTCGAGCCGGCCGACGGCGACCGAGCGCGCCGCCTCACGGAGCTCGTGGCCGACGATGTCGTAGTAGAGCTTCCCCGAGCACAGCACGAGCCGCTCGACGGTCTCCGGGTCGACGAGGACGTCGCCGAGCACCGGCCGGAACCGGCCCGTGGCGAGGTCGTCGAGGCCCGAGGACGCCTGCTTCAGCCGCAGGAGCCCCTTCGGCGTCATCAGGACGAGCGGCCGGGCCACCGCGTCGAGCGCCTGCCGCCGCAACAGGTGGAAGTACTGTGCCGCGGTCGTGCAGTTCGCCACCCGGATGTTCTCCTGGGCGCCGAGCTGGAGGAATCGCTCGAGCCGCGCGCTCGAGTGCTCGGGGCCGTTCCCCTCATAGCCGTGCGGGAGCAGCAGCGTCAGGCGCGAGGTCTGCTTCCACTTCGAGCGTCCCGCGACGATGAACTGGTCGATCACGATCTGCGCGCCGTTGACGAAGTCGCCGAACTGCGCCTCCCAGAGCACGAGCGCCTCGGGCGCGGAGACGGAGTATCCGTACTCGAAGCCGAGCGCCGCGTACTCCGAGAGAGGCGAGTTGTGCACCTCGAACGACGCGGCCGCGGACTGGAGATGCTGTAGGGGCGTGTAGGTCTCGCCGCTCGTCACGTCGTGGAGGACGAGGTGCCGGTGTGCGAACGTGCCTCGCTCGGTGTCCTGTCCGGTCAGGCGGATCGGGATCCCGTCCTCGAGCAGCGAGGCGAGCGCGAGGGCCTCGGCCTGTCCCCAGTCGATCCCACCCTGCTCGATCGTCTCGCGCCTGCGCTCGAGCTGCTTCACGAGCTTCGGGTTGACCGAGAACCCGCTCGGGACGCGCAGCAGCTCCTCGTTGAGCGCCCGCAGGCGCGCGGCGTCGACCGCCGTCTCGACGGCGTCGCCCGTCCCGGCAGCCGGCCCGGTCTCGGGCTGCGGCGGCTCCGCGATCGAGGCGCGCAGGCTCTCGTGCGCCGCCCGCAGCGTCGCGACGACCTCCTCGACGAGGCGCTCGGCGTCCTCCTGCGTCACGGCGCCCTCCTCGACGAGCCGCTCGGCATACCTCTCGCGGGCGGTCGGCTGCGACTGGATGCGCTCGGCCTGGAGCGGCTGGGTGTAGGCCGCCTCGTCCTGCTCCTGGTGCCCGAAACGCCGGTAGCCGACGATGTCGATCACGAAGTCGTGGCCGAACTCCTCCCGGTAGGCGAGCGCAAGCCGGACGGCGCTGAGCGCCGCCTCGGGATCGTCCGCGTTGACGTGGACGATCGGCACGTCGAACCCCTTGGCAAGGTCACTCGAGTAGCGGGTCGAGCGGCCCTCCATCGGGTCGGTGGTGAAGCCGACCTGGTTGTTCGTGATCAGGTGCAGCGTGCCGCCCGTCGAGTACCCCTCGAGGCTCTGGAGGTTGAAGGTCTCGGCGACGACGCCCTGCCCCGCGAACGCCGCGTCCCCGTGGATCAGGATGGGCAGCGCGATCGTCGGATCGTGCAGCCCGGACCCCGAGGAGCGGTCGGTCTGCTCCGCTCGGGCCCAGCCCTCGACGACGGGGTCGACCGCCTCGAGGTGGCTCGGGTTCGGCGCAATTGTCACCTCGATCTCGCCGCCCGCCGTCACCCGCGTCCCCGACGCCGGCAGGTGGTACTTCACGTCGCCGCTCCCTCCCTCCGGGTCGACGACGAGCGCGTCGTAGGAGCGCTCCCCCTCGAACTCGCGGAGGACGGACTCGTAGGAGCGGCCGACGGTGTGGACGAGCGCGTTGAGCCGGCCCCGGTGCGCCATGCCGATCACGACCTCGTGGGCGCCCCTCGCGGCCGCGAGCTCGATCGCGTCGTCGAGCATCGGGATGAGCACGTCGAGCCCCTCGAGTGAGAACTGCTTCTGGCCGAGGAACGAGCGCCGCAGATAGCGCTCGAAGCCCTCGACCTCGGTCAGCCTCCGGAGCAGCGCGAGCCGCTCGTCCGGAGCCGGCTCGAGGCGGAACCGCCCCGACTCGATCGCCTTCCGCAGCCACACGCGCTCTGCGTGATCCGAGATGTGCTCGATCTCGTAGGCGCTCGACCCCATGTAGACGTCCCTGAGCCGCGGGAGGGCCTCGAGCAGCGTCTCGCCGGGCACCGAGAGGCGCAGCAGGCGGGCTGGGATCCTCGCCTGGAGCTCGGGGGTGAGCGGCGGATGCAGACGGGTCTCGTCGAGCGCCGGGTCGCCCATGGGCTCCGAGCCGAGCGGGTCGAGCCTGGCGGCGAGGTGCCCGTGCATGCGGTACGCCTTGACGAGCGCCATCGCGGCGGCGACGCCCGCGAGGAGCTCCTGGTCGACAGTGGGAGCCGGAGCGGCCGCCTCGCCCGGCGGGCCCGTCGCCGGGGCCGGGGCAGGCCGTTCGGGCTCTCCGTCCGGGGCAGGGACGAACGCGGGCGCGGGCGCGCCGTTCCCGTCCGCCGCCTCGAAGATCCGGCGCCACTCGTCCGGCACGCTCGCCGGGCTGTCGAGGTAGTCCGCTCGGAGCTGAGCGACGTACGCCGCGTTCAACCCCGTGGACTCGGTCGCTGCCATCGCCGACGTGTTGTAGCAGCGACCCCGGTGGCCGATGCGCGCCCTAGAACAGCGGGCCGTCGGTCAAGATCGCGACCGTCATCCCGACCACCCACGCGAAGGCGCCGAACAGCGCGGCCTTGAGCGCGAGCGACTGGTACCTCGCGCTCATCCGCGCCGCGACGAGCGCGATCGCGATCGCGACGGGCGCGAGGCGCGCCGGATGCGCGTCGAGCTGGAGCAGGAGACCGAGCCCCATCGCGACGGCGGAGAGGACGATCGACGAGGCTGCGAGCAGGCCGGCGATGATGTCGCCTGCCGACGAGCGATCCCGGGGCGTCTCCTCGACCGCGCTCACCGGCGGGTCTCACCGCGCGTGACGGCAGGGCGAGGGCCGACGCGGTCGCGCTGCGTACGACTCCGGTCCTTGCGGCTCGGCCCGTGCGGGACGCGCGGCCGCGAGCCGACCGGAGCGGTCGGGGGCGGCGGCGACGAGGGCGTGTCGCTGACGGGCGACACGGAGGCCGGGTGCTCGTCGCGCGGCTCGGCGCGGATCGCCCACCAGACCACGAGGCAGAGGTACACGAGCGGGATCTTGAGCACGAGCAGCAGGAAGATCGCCTCCCAGAGCATCGATTCGAGTCTACGCGATCGTCCGACGGATCTGCGAGAAACGAGACAGGGGACCGGTGGCCCGACGGCGAAAGAGGGACGTTGACACGACTTCACACCGCCCTTACGCGATGGGGCTACCGTGGCCCCCTTCCCCGCCCCCGCCCAAGGAGGTTCGCCGTGCGATTTGCCGCCCGAATGATCGTCATCGCCTGTCTCGCCGCCGCCGTGCTCGTCCCGGCCGCAGCGGCGGCCGACCGCATGTGGGTCGGCTTCCAGGACGACCCGATGTTCCGCTGGGACCCGCAACGGATGGAGGCGATGGACCGGGCGCGCGGCAACAACGCACGGATCGTGCGGACGGTCGTCGACTGGTCGCGAGCCGCGACCGACCGGCCGGCCAACCCGACCAACTCCTTCGACCCCGCGTACAACTTCGGGGACGTCGACGAGCTCGTCCGCAACGCGCAGCAGCGCGGCATGGAGGTCCTGATCACGCTCTGGGGGACGCCGAAGTGGGCGAACGGCGGGCAGTCGCCGCAGGTCGCGCCGAAGAACATGCGTGACTTCCAGAACTTCGCGCAAGCGATCGCGTCGCGGTACTCGGGCCGGTTCTCCGGCTACCCGTACGTCCGCTTCTTCTCGGTCTGGAACGAGTCGAACCTGGCCACGTTCCTGCGGCCGCAGTTCGACAACCAGGGCCGCATCGTCTCCACGCGCACGTACGCGCGGCTCGCGAAGGCGGGCTACACCGGGATCGAGCAGGGCAACAAGAGCGCCCAGGTCGCGATCGGCGAGACCTCCTCGCACGGCCGCGACCATCCGAAGAAGGGGCTCACGGACACGGTTGCGCCCGCGACGTTCATGAAGGGCGTCGCCGCCGAGGGCAAGAAGCTCAAGCTGAAGTTCGATGCCTGGGCGCACCACCCCTATCCGTTCCCGGTGGCCCAGAAGCCGACGCAGAAGGTGCGCTACCCGAACGTCACGTTGACCACCATGTCGCGGTTCGAGAAGGACCTCGACATTGCGTTCGGGCGAAAGAACGTCCGGGTGTGGATCACCGAGTACGGCAACGAGACGTAGCCCGGCGAGCCGGCCGGCGTCACCGAGGCCCAGCAGGCGAAGTACCTGCCGCAGGCGATCGCGCTCGCCCGCAAGGACCCGCGCGTCGACATGTTCGTCTGGTTCGTGATGCAGGACTCGAACGGGAGCCTGTGGCAGAGCGGCCTCTACCGCCTGGACGGCGCCCCCAAGCGCGCGGAGCCTCGCTTCGCACCGGCTGCAGGGCCCCTCGACATGGTGAACGGCAAGATGACCGTCAAGGGTGGGACGAAGAACCCCATGGTCACCGTGTACCTGCGCGAGTACTGCTCGAACAACACCTTCGGGACGACCGTCGGCTACACCGTGCGCGGCTACCAGGGCACGAAGCTCATGTCCGTGGACCAGGGAGCGTCGCCGCTCGGCCGTGACTGCACCGTCAGGGTTCGAGCGATGGGCCTCACCGTCGCGAAGAAGAAGAGCTACAAGGTCCAGGTCGCCGCGAACACGGCGACGACCGCCGAGATCGTCCGCACGATCACGGTCGTCGGCGCCTGAGCCTCGTGGTGGGGAGGGCGGGCGACGGGGCCCGCCCTCCCCACCGCATGCGGCCGAGCAGGGTTTCACGCGCCCCGGCGCCGGGAACGATCAGGCCCGAGAGCGCCGCACCTGCGCGAGCCGCACGGGTCGGCGACAACCTGAGAGCAAAGGAGCTCCGAGATGGGCGTTGGTGTCAGCCTGCTTCTGATTGCCGCCGGCGCGATCCTCACGTGGGCGGTCTCGGCGGAGACGTCGGGCATAGACCTCACCACGGTCGGCGTGATCCTGATGATCGTGGGGGCTGTCGGCCTGCTGCTGTCGCTCGTGTTCTGGTCGAGCTGGGGTGGCTTCGGGACGCACCGCAAGGCCGTCGAGAGCGGCCCCGGTGGGACGACCGTCACGGAAGAGCGCGTCAACTGACCGACGGGGCGGAAGAGTCGGTACAACGAGGGGGAATGCACCACGACTCGGTACAGGTCGACCGACCAGGGCCCGGTGTCGTCGTGCTGCGCGCGACGGGCGACCTCGACGCGTACACGGCGCCCGGGCTCAGGACGGAGCTCCACGACGCGACCGGGGGCGAGGCGAAGCTCGTCGTCGTCGACCTGACGAGTATCACGTTCATCGACTCGGCCGGCCTCGGCACGCTCGTCGGGGCGCACCGGCGGATGCGGGAGAGCGGCGGCCGGCTCCGCGTCGTGAGGCCCCCGGCGCTCGTCGCCCGGGCGTTCGAGCTGACAGGCCTCGACGAGGTGCTCGAGCTGCTGGACGACCGCGAGCAGGCGCTCGCGCACGGCTGACCGACCCTGGTCGTCTAGAGCTTGCAGGCGAAGCGGACGCGGGTGCCCCGGCCGTCCGGCCCGGCTCCGACCTCCACCTCGTCGGCGATCGCGCGGATGATCGAGAGGCCCATGCCGCTCTCGCCGGGCTCGCTCGGCCCATCGGAGGTCAGCTCGGCGTCGCCGAGCCCTCGCCCCTCGTCGGAGACGGCGATCTCGAGCCGGCCCCCGTCGGCGCTGAGCTCGACCGAGACGCGTCCCGGGCTGTCGGGCGGGTAGGCATGCCGGACCGCGTTCGCGACGGCCTCCGTCACGGCGAGCTTGAGATCGGCGATCGTCTCCTCGGACGCACCAGCGGAGCGCCCGACCCCGGTCGCGGCAAGGCGAGCGAGCAGGAGGAACTCCGGCTTGGCCGGCACCTCCAGCACGACGCGCCCGTTCACACGGGCACCTCGGGCTCCTCGAGGCGGCCGCGCATCGCTTCGAGCGACTTGCGCAGGAGCCGCGAGACGTGCATCTGCGAGATCCCGACCTCCTCGGCGATCTCCGACTGCGACATGCCGCGCAGAAAGCGCAGCACCACGATTCGGCGCTCCCGCTCGTCGAGGGCGTCGAGGCCCTGGCGCACGACGGAGCCCCGCTCGAGCGCCGCGTATCCCCGCTCCTCGTCCGAGAGCCCAGGCACACGTCCGGGCTCGTCCTCGTCGTAGGGCTGGTCGAGCGAGCGAGGCGCATAGGCCTTCGACGCCTCGAGCGCGTCGATCGCCTCCTCCTCGTCGACCCCGACGGCCGCCGCGAGCTCGGCCACGGTGGGCGAGCGGCCGAGCTCGGCCGACAGGTCGTCCCGGCTCCGCGCAAGCCGCATGGAGAGCTCCTTCAGCCGCCGCGGCACGTGCACGGCCCACGTCCGGTCGCGGAAGTGCCGCCGGATCTCGCCGACGATCGTCGGCACCGCGTACGTCGACAGCTCCACTCCCTTCTCGAGATCGAAGCGGTCGATCGCCTTGACGAGCCCGATCGCACCGACCTGGACGAGATCCTCGGTCGGCTCCCCGCGACCGGCGTAGCGGTTGGCCAGTGAGCGGACGAGCGGCATCAGCTCCTCCACGAGGCGGTCGCGGGCGCGCACGTCACCGTCGTTGAGGTACGCAACGAGGAGCGCGCGCTGGTCGTTCGACCCCACGTCACCGTGCTCCACCGCGCGCGAACGTGAGCACTGCCCACGTCGTGCCGTCGTCCCCGGGCTCGAGCTCGACCGCATCTGCGAGCGCGTCGAGGACGCGGCGCCGGCCCGGGTCCCGGGCTCCGGACGCGAGCGGCCCGACCCTGATGTCGACGCTGTCGGGGCTCGCCGACGCGTCGACCCGGACGTCCGGGCCGTGGGCGTCCGTGAGCACGGCCGTCGTCGCGAGCTGCAGCTCGTCGATGCGGTCGTAGGGCAGATCGAGACGCGCGCCGAGGCCCGCCAGCACGAGCTCGACGACGCCGTTCCAGGCGGGCATCGCGGGCACCGTGATCGAGACGACCTCGGTCATGGCAGGACCACCGTGCCGGCGGCGGAGCCGCGTACACTCGGCCGCGTGGAGAATGCAGAGTTCCGGATCGACATCGACGTGACCGGGGGCACCCGGCGGATCGCGGTACGCGGCGACCTCGACCTCGCAACGGTCGGAGAGCTGCGACCCGCGCTCGACGACGCGATCGACGCCGGCGAGCCCACGGCGCTCGTCCTGGCCGACTGCACGTTCCTCGACTCGTCCGCGCTCAAGGTGATCGCGGACGCGAGCCGCCGCGCCGGCGACTCCGGGACGGTGTTCGCGGTCTCACGCCCCTCGCCGCAGGCCGCGCGCGTGCTCGAGCTCTCCGGGCTGGGCGAGATCGTCACCATCGATGCGCCCGATTATCCCTGACGCCGGCCGGGCGCAGCCCGGGGCTAGAGCCGGTCGAGCGCGGCTTCACGGGTCGGGAAGAGCGTGAAGACGCGGTCGAGCAGCGTGATCTCGAAGATCCTGCGCAGCCCGGGTTGGGTCACGACCACGCGGAGCTGACCGCCCTGCGGCCGGAGGCGCTTCACCCCTCCGAGCAGCACGCCCAGCGTCATGGAGTCGACGAACGTCGCGTCGGTCAGGTCGACGACGACGTGGAACGCACCGCCGTCGATCACGCCGTGCAGCTGCTCGCGCAGCTCGGGCGCCGTGTGGAGGTCCGCCTGTCCGTGGATCACGAGCACGGCGACATCCGTCGAATGGCGGATCGCCTCGACTGCGGGCTGTTCGTGCGTCGTCGTCGCGTCGCTCATGTCGGCGCTCATGATTGTGTCGTACCCGCGCGAGTATCGGCGAAAACACCCGCTGAGGCCGCCGGTCGAGCCGAACCCGGGGCGTCCAGCCGTCGCTCCAGGACGACGACCGTGCCGTCTGCCGCATGGACGATGTCGACCCGGTCCATCAGCCCGCGCATCAGCGGCAGGCCGAGCCCGCGCTCCTCTGCGCCGCCCGGCTGCCCCCGCCAGCTGCCGGTGTCGGCGATCCGCACGCGGACAAGCGCCCCTTCGCGGCTCGCGTGGAGGCTGAACGTCGCGCTCGCAGGCCCCTGGGCGTGCTCGACGGCGTTCGCGCAGGCCTCCCAGGCGGCCAGGAGCACGTCGTGGCGCAGGTCGGTGTCGGCGCCGAAATCCGCGAGCCACTCGGCCAGGGCCGCGCGCATCCGGCGCAGCCCCTCGTGGTCTGCGGGAAGCTGGAGGTCCAGCGTGTCGGACCGAGTCGGCTCGAGCCGCACGACGAGCATCGCCACATCGTCGTCGCGCTCCACGCCGTCGAACACCCCGCGGAGGACATGGTCGATCAGCGTGTCGGGGCTCGCGGAGACCGAGCCGGCCGTGTGGCGCACGCGTTCGAGCCCCTCGTCGAGCGACGCGTCCCGCCGCTCCACGAGGCCGTCCGTGTAGAGGACGATCGTCGCACCCGGCTCGAGCACCGCCTCCGCGACCTCGACGGGCGCGTCGCCGTCCACTCCGAGCGGCAGCGAGCGGCCCTCTTCGAGATACGCGGCGGTCCCGGACGGCGTGACGAGGAGCGGCGGCGGGTGCCCGGCGACGACGTAGCGGCAGCGGCGTCGGGTGGCGTCGAGGACGAGGTACGCGAGCGTCGCGAACGGCGCCTCGGGGAGCGCGTCCACCATGCGGCTCAACCGCCGCACGACCTTGCCCGGGTCGTTGTGCTCCGACGCGAACGCCCGAAGCGAGTTCCTGAGCTGCCCCATCGTCGCCGCCGCCTGAACGCCCTTGCCGACCACGTCGCCCACGACGAGCGCGATGCTGCCGTCCGCGAGAGCGAACGCGTCGTACCAGTCGCCGCCGACGTCCACGCCGGCTTCTCCCGGTAGGTACCGCGCGGCGAACGTGACGCCGTCCACCTCCGGAAGGGCCTGCGGCAGAACGCTCTGCTGGAGGGTCTCCGCGATCGTCCGCTCGCTCTCGTAGCGGATCGCGCGATCGAGAGCCTGCCCGGACTGGCTCGCGAAGGTCCCTGCGAACGCACGGTCGTCCGGGGCGAGGGCCTGCGCCGTTCGCCAGCCGAGCAGCAGCACGCCATGCACGCGCCGGGACGCGCCGAGCGGGAAGAGCGCCGCCGAGACGAGCCCTTCGGCCTCGAGGGCGGGCTGCAGCGGGTCGTCCGGATGGAGCGTGGCGAGCGAGGGGTGGAACGACGCCCGTCCGCGCGAGAACGCCGTCGCGAGCGCGCTGTCCCGTTCGAGTGGCAGCCGGCCGACGCGGTCGAGGCTCGTCGTATCGACTCCGCTGGCGCCCTCGAGCTCGAGCGCCTCGCCGCTCTCCGAGACCAGGTGGACGGCAACGGCGTCCGCTCCCGCCGTCCCGATGCCCTGCTCACGGACGATCGCCGCCACGTCGGCCGGCACGAGGCTGACCGCGAGCGCCGCGGTCAGCGACTGGAGCCGCCCGTTGCGCTCCGCCTCGAGGCGCTCGAGCTCGTAGAGCCGAGCGCGCTCGAGGGCCTGAGCGCCGAGCTCCGCGGCGAGGGTCGCGACCGCACGCCGTTCGAGCGTGACCGCGCCGGACTCGCGGAAGTCGACGGCCATCCCGCCGATCACCACGCCGCCGCGACGGACGGGGACCGCGAGGGCGCTGCCCGCGGCACCGCCCGCCGCGTCGGGGAACGCCCGGACGAGCTCGGCGCGCCGCTCGACCCAGACGACGTGCCCCTCGCGCGCCGCGGCGGCGAGAGGCGTGCGGATCGAGAGCGGGACCCTCACCGGCGAACGGGAGGGCCCCGCCCCGTCGCCGGATTCCGCGACGACGAGCTCGTCACCCTCGACGAGGCCGAACGAGCCGCGGCGCGCTCCGAGTGCCTCTACGACGCCGCGGGCCAGAACCTCCGCGACGTCCGCGGGACGCACCGCGGCAGAGAGGCCGGCGGTCAGCTCCTGGATCGCCTCGAGCCGGCGGCGCGACCGCTCGGCCTCGACCGCGGCGACCGCCGCCCGCTCGTGACCGCGCCGCATCGCCCAGCCGACGGCCACGACGACGGCGGCCGCGAGGAGCGACGTCGCCCAGCGCAGGAGCTCGTCCCGGTCGGCGAACACCGAGCTCCAGCTGGGGTCTTCGACGATGAATGCCCCGAGCCCCCACCCCACGACGGTCGCGCCGATGCCGGCGGGCACCCCGCCCAGCAGCATCGCGAGCGCGACAGCCCCGACGAGCTGCGCATACGAGGCGCCGGAGGTGATGCTGTGGAGCGCGAGCCCGATCGCGACGCCGCCGAGCCCGAGCAGCGCGCCGAGCGCCGTCGCTGCGACCCTCCCCCGTGTCCTCGGCCCGAGCCGACGCTCCAGTCGCTCGAGCCCAGGGTGTCCGTGGGACGACATGGTCCTCCATCCTGCCGGACCCCGCCCGGCGGCACCCCCGTTGCGGGCTCAGGCGAGCGGCGGGGAGAGGAGGAGCACGACCTGGGCTCCTGCCTCGGCGCTGACTTCGTCGAGGTCGACCTCGCTCGAGTCGATCCGCTCCACGCCGGCGCCGAGCGCCTCGAGGAAGGCGTCGGGCGGCTCGAGGAAGTCCGCGCCCTCGTTGCGGTAGTGCATGGGCACGACGATGCGTGGCCCGAGCTCGCGCACGACGGCTGCGGCTTCGGCTCCCCCGATCGTCGGTCCTCCTCCGATCGGCACGAAGAGAAGGTCCACGTCGCCGATCGCATCGCGCTGCTCCGCTCGGAGCGCCGCCTGGCCGAAGTCGCCGAGGTGGCAGTAGCGGAAGCCGTCGAGCGTGAAGCAGAAGATCGTGTTCGGGCCACGCTGCGTCCCTGCCCGGTCGTCGTGCTCGGAGGCGATCGCCACGATCTCGCCGATCGGCGAGTCGAGCGTCCCGGCCGTGGAGCGGATCACGACCGGAGAGCCCTCCGCGCCGTCGACCGCGTTGTGATCGCTGTGCTCGTGCGTGACGAGCACGAGATCCGCACTCACCCCCTCGACCGGCGGGTGGCGAAACGCGATCCCGCGCTCGGCGAGCCGCTCGCCCAGCGCCCCGAACGGGTCGATCAGGACGCGTTGCGAGCCCGTGAGCAGAAAGGCGGACTGCCCGAACCAGCGGACGATCATCAGGATCTTCTGTGCGTCACGGCGATGGAGCCGAGGGGGCTCGAACCCCAGACCTTCTGGCTGCCAGCCAGACGCTCTCCCAGCTGAGCTACGGCCCCTGGAGCGCTCAATGCTAGCCGCTCAGGCGGTGTCCGACTTCGAGTCGGACACCAGAGCGAGTGTCACGCGGTCGCGGCGGCCTCGAGCTTCGGCACGTCGTTCCAGAGGTCCTCGAGGCGGTAGTGCTCGCGGGTCTCCGGGGTGAAGACGTGGAGGACGACGTCGAGGTAGTCGTCGACGATCCACGTCGCCTCGGGCAGGCCGCTCGTCGAGCGCGGCAGCAGCCGCTCCTCCGCCTTGAGGCGGCCGAGCACCTCGTCGTGGATCGCATGGGTCTGGCGCGGGTTCTTGCCCGTCGCGAGCACGAAGAAGTCGGTGTAGTCGCACACCGCCCGCATGTCGAGGATCGTCACGTCCGTCGCCAGCTTCTCTTCGCAGAGAGCGGCGATGCGACGTGCGTGTTCGAGAGAGGTCAGGTCGGTGTCGTCCGTTCGCTCGGGTCTCAGCTGGTTGATCGGTAATTGGCGTGATGTCCGGGGGCGCCACAGACCAAGCCGGGCGCACCGGCCGGGCGCGGTTCGTAGCGGATCCTACGGGCCGTGCCTGGACAGGGGGATCCGGCGCCGTGTCCGGGGCGCCATCCGGTTCGCGCGAATTGCCGATCAACCATCTCGCCCAAGCATACCCCCGCCCTCAGGCGTTTCAACGCGGCGGTAGAGCGCGAGCCGCGCGACCTCCGCGGCCACCTCCGGCGGCACGAGCGCGTCGATCGCCTGCCCGTCGGCGGCGCGTGCCCGGATCTCCGAGGACGACACAGGGAGCGGGTCGATCGGGAAGAACGAGACCCGCTCGGGCCGCCCGACGGCGGCGAGCACCGTCTCGAGCGCCTCCCGCTGGACACCCGGTCGTGTGGCGACGCCGAGCCGCGCGAGCTCGAGCACGCGGTCGGGCTCCTTCCAGTCGAGGAACGAGGTGAACTCGTCCGCCCCGACCAGGAAGACCGGGTCGGGGAGCGCAAGCGCCTCGAGCGAGTCGACCGTCCGCGCAAAGGGATCGAGCGACACCACGGCCTCCGGAAGCGGCGCGAATGCAAGCTCTGCGAGACGCAGGCGGATGGCCGCGGGGGTGGAGATCGCCTTGTGCCCCGGCTGCTCGACGACCCGGACGAGCAGGCGGCCGAGCGCGAACTGCTCGATCCCCGCGCGCGCGAGCTCGACGTGGCCCAGGTGCGGCGGGTCGAACGCGCCACCGAAGATGCCCACGCTCACGGCTGCCACTCGAGCTCCTCGTCGCCGATCTCGACGAGCGCGCCCTGGCGGACGCCGGCGCCGCGCAACGCCTCTTCCAGCTCGTCGCCCACGGGAGCCGTGCCGACGACGCGGAAGCCCCGGTCGGTCCGGAGGATCCGGAACGGACGGCGTGCGCGCGGCGTGGGGCGGTACTCCAGGAACTCCGGAAGCTCCTCGCCCTCGGCCGTGGGCTCGGGCGCCGTGGGGCAGAGAGCGAAGAGCGCCCGCTCGAGCTCCGAGATCCCGAGGCCGGTGACGCACGACACCCGGTGCACGGCGAGGATGCGGTCGGCGTCCACCCCGAACGGGGCCGGGTCGGGCGACAGATCCGCCTTGTTGAGGACCACGATCTGCGGTCGCTCGTCGAGGCCTGCGCCGTAGAGCGCGAGCTCCCGGTCGATCGCGCGGAACCGCTCGTCGGCATCGTCCTCCGAGCCGTCGATCACGTGGACGAGGAGACGTGCGCGCTCGAGATGAGCGAGGAACTCGTGGCCGAGCCCCACGCCGTCGCTCGCCCCCTCGATCAGCCCCGGCACGTCCACGACCGTCAGCTGGCCGCCGTCAGGCGCCTCCACGGTGCCGAGGACGGGCTGCACCGTCGTGAACGGGTAGTCGGCCACCTTCGGCGTCGCGTTGGAGATGCGCCGCAGGAGCGAGGACTTGCCGGCGTTCGGAAGGCCCGCGAGCGCCGCGTCGGCGACGAGCTTGAGCCGCAGCTCGAGGGCACACGTCTCGCCGGGCAGGCCCGTCTCCGCGAACCGCGGTGCCTGCCGCGTCGGCGTGGCGAAGCGGGCGTTGCCGCGCCCGCCCTGACCGCCGGTCGCCACGACGACGCGCGCGCCCGGTGTGGCGAGATCGGCGACGAGCGCTCCGTCCTCGGAGCGGACCTGTGTGCCCACGGGGACGAGCACCTCTGCGTCGTCGCCGTCGGCGCCGTGCCGCCTCCCACCGCGCCCGTTCCCCCCACGCGCGGCGGCGAACACCGGGCGGCCGCGAAGCGACGAGAGGTCGCGCAGGGCCGCGTCCGCGGTCAGGGCGACGTCGCCGCCCCGCCCGCCGTCGCCTCCGTCCGGCCCGCCCTTCGGCACGTACTTCTCGCGACGGAACCCGAGCGCGCCGTCACCGCCCCTGCCGGAGCGGACGACGATGCGGGCGCGGTCGTTGAACACGGCCGGGACTCCGGCCCGTGGGGGAGCCTAGGCGGAGCCTGCCGGGGCGTTGACCGCGACCGAGCGCCGCTCGCCGCTCCGCGTGAACTCGACGACCCCTTCGCGCAGGGCGAACAGCGTGTCGTCGCGGCCGATGCCGACTCCGGGGCCGGGGCGGAACCGCGTGCCGCGCTGGCGCACGATGATCATCCCCGCCTTGACCTCCTGGCCGGCGAAGATCTTCACGCCCAGACGCTTGCTCTGGGAGTCGCGTCCGTTCTTCGAGGAGCCCAGACCTTTCTTGTGTGCCATTACTCCTCTCCCTCCGAGATCGCGGACTCGAGCGCCGCGACGGCGCCCTTGCGCTTGGCATGCGACTGCTCGTACTCGAGCGCCGCGGCGAGCCCGTCGGCATCCCAGCCGGGCGCCGCGTCCTTCACCTGCGCGACCGTGAGGTCGGCGTAGCCCGCCGGTAGCGCGCTCGGCGCTTCGGCGGCCGGAGCGCTCGCCGTCTCGGGCGCCCGCTTGGCGCCGCGCTTGCCGGTGCCGCCGATCGACTCGATCTCGATCTGCGTGAGCGAGGCCCGGAAGCCGGTGTGGCGCTTGTAGCCCGTGCGCTTCTTGTACTTGCCGATCGTCAGCTTGGGGCCCTTCGCCTGCCGCACGACCTTCGCGGTGACGACCACGCCCGGCGCGAGCCTCGCCTCGCCGTCGCCGCCGGTGAGGAGCACGGACGGCGTGAACGTCGCCCCGTCCTCGAGCGGAAGCCGGTCCACCAGCAGCCGCTCGCCCTCGCGGACGCGGTACTGCTTGCCACCGACGGAGATGATCGCGTAGCTCATGGTTCGGCCTTCGGACGAGGAAAAACGCGGGCAGCGCCCGCGAGCCGCCGGATTGTAGCGAACGTCGCCCGCCGGGCTGTGCCTCTTCTAGTGGTGTTGCCTCGTTCCTGGGGACCTGGAGGGCACCGCTGGAAGAGGCACTACTTCTCGAGCTCGTCGATCCATTCGGACATCGGGACGTACTCGTCCCCACGAACGGGCTCGTCCGAGGGCTCCGGTGGCTCGGGATCTGCCGTCGCGAGCGCGCCTGCCTCGCCCTCGGCCGACGGGGGGGTCGCCGGCTTCCGCTTGCGGTTCCGGCCGCCGCGCGAGCCGCGCCGGGTGCGCTTCTTCGGTGCTGCCCCGTCCTCGGGGGCCGCAGCGTCGACACTGGGCTCTTCCTCCGCGGCCACCGCGTCCGCTGCCTCTCCGTCGCCGTTCCGCGCGGGCTCCGCGTCGACGGCGGCCGGCTCCTGGGCGGGGCCGTCGCCGTCCGGGACGTGGATCCGCGGCGTCCTCTTCCTCTGCCGGGGCGGCTTCGGAGCTGGGGCCGGAGCCTCCTCCGCCTGCTGCACGGGGTCCGTCTCGGCCTCGGCCTCGGCGTCGGTCGCCTCGCCCGCCTCGGCCTCCACCGTCGCCGTCGCGGGCTTCCTGCGCCGCCGACCGCCGCGCGAGCCGCGACGCGTCCGCTTCTTGGCGGGAGTCGCCGTCTCCGTCTGGTCGGCCGCCGCCTCCGACTCCTCTGGCTCCGCCTCGGTCGGCTCGACGGGCTGCTCGGAGGCGTCGGCTTCCTCGGTTTCCTCGGCGACCGCAGGCTCCTTGGTGGGAGCGGCCTTCGCGTCACCGGCCTTGCGCCTCGACGGCGCCCGCGTCGGCTTCTCGGCCTCGCTCTCGAACGTGATCGGCGCTGCGGGCGCCTCGCCGCCGACGAGCGTCGCGAACGCCTGGCCTTCGACCACCCGCCCGACCAGGACGGTCGCCTTCTTGCCCACGCGCTTCGCCGCGTCGGCGACGACGACGGGGAAGCCGTCGACCCGCCCCACTGCGGCGCTCGCGTCGTGCAGGTCGACCTCGACGAGCTTCACCTCGAGCTCCGCCCCTTCCTCGAACGGAGCGGCCGGGGCGAGGTCTGCGCGGCGCCCTTCGGCGAGGACCTCGAAGTGGTCGGTGTGCAC
>Ga0105245_10002724_pt1 | contig 15906 bp, 12 predicted proteins | sample KBSM54metaG_FD_81523 | JGI IMG/M metagenome (GOLD analysis project Ga0105245, IMG submission 81523) | Miscanthus rhizosphere microbial communities from Kellogg Biological Station, Michigan, USA - KBS M5-4 metaG | ecosystem: Host-associated > Plants > Roots > Rhizosphere > Soil | place...
AAGGAGTTCCCGCTGCCGGTCGAGTACCGCTTTCTCCCGCTCGAGGAGGTGTTCCACGAGCCGCCGGTCGATCTCGTGGACCGGTTGGTGGTTTTCCTCGACTGCGGGAACATCGATCGCATGCCCGTCGACTTCCTGCGCCGCGACGACGCGAGGATTCTGAACATCGACCACCACCACGACAACACGCGCTTCGGGAACGTGAACCTCGTCGACACGCGCGCCTCGTGCACCGCCGAGATCCTCTACCGGCTCGTGAGGCCCCTGGGCGCCGAGATCACGCCCGACATCGCGACGGCCCTCTACGTCGCGCTCGTGACCGATACCGGTCGCTTCATGTACGAGAACACGGGCCCGGACTCCCACCGCATGGCGGCGGAGCTGATCGAGGCCGGGGTCGACGTCCACGACATCTACCGACGCCTGTACGAGCGCGTCCCGATCGAGAAGCTCCACCTCGTTGCGCGGGCGGTCGAGCGCATCCAGCGGCTCGACGAGTGTCGCCTCGCCGTCACCTATATCTCCGCCGAGGACTACCTGGAGACGGGCGCGAACGAATCGCTCACCGAGGGCATCATCGATCACGTGCGGGCGCTCGAGGGCGCTGAGGTGGCCGCGATGGTTCGCGACAAGAGCGACGGTGGCGCTTACGCGCGCAAGGTGAGCCTGCGCTCGGCGACGGGCACCGTCGACGTCTCCGCGATCGCTCAGCGCCACGGGGGCGGCGGCCATCCGCGCGCCGCCGGCTTCTCGACCGACCTGTCGTACGACGAGCTCCTGAAGGTCCTCTGCACCGAGGTGAAGGCGGAGCTGGGCTCGTCGTAGCGTCCGCGGGCATGACCGCCGACGCCCCGGAACCAAGCGTGCTGCTCGTCGACAAGCAGGCGGGCATGACCTCTCACGACGTCGTGGCACGGGTCCGCCGCGAGCGCGGCTTAAAGACCGGGCATGCGGGGACGCTGGACCCGTTCGCCACGGGGCTTCTGATTGTGCTCCTCGGACGGGAGGCGACCCGATGCCAGGCGCTGTTCATGGACTTGCGAAAGGTCTACCGGGTGGTCGCGCGCTTCGGCGCGGTCTCTACCACCGGCGACCCGGATGGCGAGATCACCGAGACCAGCGTCGTGCCCGATGACGAGCTGGAGCTGCCCACGGGCGAGGTGCGCCAGCGCCCACCGGCCTACTCGGCGGTCAAGGTCCGGGGCGTGCGGGCGTACAAGCGCGCCAGGCGCGGCGAGGAGGTCGAGGTGCCGGAACGGCAGGTCACGGTGCACCGGTTCCAACAGCTGTGGCGCGAGGGTGACCGGGCGGAGTTCGCGATCGAGTGCTCCTCGGGCACCTACGTGCGCAGCCTGATCGCGGACCTCGGCGACGCCTATTGCGAGAGCCTGCGCCGGACCGCGATCGGCCCATTCGAGGTCGACGAGGCCGAAAAGCTCCTTTCGCTCGACGATGCCTTGGAGCGGGTCGAAGACGGTGCGTGAAAGGCTTTCGGCGCGATGAGCATCAAGGTCACCTCGCTGCCGGACGCTGAGCGCCGCCCACGCCACGTGGCCATCGGGACCTTCGACGGCGTTCACGTCGGGCACCGGCAGGTGATCGACAGGGCGGACACGGTCCTCACCTTCGAGCCGCACCCGCTGAGTGTGATCCATCCTGACGCGACGCCCAAGCTGATCATGCCGTTCGACATCAAGCGCGACGTGATCGAGGGCCTGCGCGTCGAGGAGCTCGTGGTGATCCCGTTCGATCACGAGTTCAGCCAGATCCCCGCCGAGGAGTTCTGCAGCAGGATCCTGGTCGAGACGCTCGGGGCCGAGAAGGTGTCGGTGGGGGAGAACTTCCGCTTCGGCGCCAAGGCGAAGGGCGACCCGGAGATGCTCGCGGCGCGCCCGGAGTTCGAGGAGCGAGTGGTGCCGCTGGTCGAGCTCGATGGCGAGATCGTCTCCTCGAGCCGCATCCGCTCGCTGATCGCCGCGGGCGAGATCGACGTCGCCAACCGGTGCCTCGGCGCACCCTTCCTGCTCGAGGGCCTGGTCGTCGAGGGCGACGGCCGGGGGCGGACGCTTGGCTTCCCGACCGCGAACCTCGTCCCGCAGGACGATCTGGTCGCCCCCGGGCACGGCGTGTATGCGGCCTTCGCCAATGGGCAGCCCGCGGCCGTGAACGTCGGCGTCAGGCCGACCTTCGAGACCGGGCGGGGCCTGCTGATCGAGGCCTTTCTGATCGACTTCGAGGGCGACCTCTACGGCAAGACTCTGCGCATCGCGTTCATCGCCCGACTGCGCGGCGAGCGGCGGTTTCCGAGCGTCGAAGAGCTGATCGCGCAGATGCATCGCGACGTGGCGGAGGCCAAAGAGCTCTGTGCTAGCTTCACAAACTGATTTTCAGATGCCGCTGACGAAGGAGAAGAAGCAGGAGCTGATCGGCCAGTACGGCCGCGAGGACGGCGACACCGGCTCGGCCGAGGTCCAGATCGCCCTGCTCACCGAGCGCATCAACCATCTGACCGAGCACCTGCGCACGCACAGCAAGGACCACCACTCGCGCCGCGGCCTGCTGATGATGGTCGGCAAGCGCCGGCGGCTGCTCCGGTACCTCGAGCGCGCTGACCTCGACCGTTACCGCACGGTCGTCTCGGACCTCGGTCTGCGTCGGTGATGTTGGCGCGGAGCCGTGGGCGACGCGTCTGGCAGGTGCGGTTTAAGTGATTAAGGTCGGCGAGAAGGCGCCCGACTTCTCGCTGCCGAACCACAAGGGGGAGCAGGTCTCGCTATCGGACTTTCGCGGGCGGAAGGTGATGCTCGCGTTCTACCCGAGCGACTTCAGCCCGGTCTGTTCCGATCAGCTCTCGATCTATCAGGAGGTCAAGCCGGACCTCGACGAGGCGGGTCTCGAGGTCGTGGGGGTCAGCATCGATCACTCCTGGGCGCACCGGGCCTTTCGCAAGGAGCTGAACCTGGACTTCACGCTGCTCGCCGACTTCCACCCGAAGGGGCAGGTCGCCGAGCTCTACGGCGCGTACCTGCCCGACTACGGCACCAGCAACCGGTCGCTCGTGCTTGTCGATCCCGAGGGCGTCGTCGGCTGGGTCTACGAGTCGCCGACGTCGCTCGAGATCCCCGGCGCGAATCTCCTCTTCGACGCCCTCGAAGCCACTGACAAGGCCTGAGCTCACCAGCGCCGGCGTCCCCCCGGTCGGCCCCGAAGACCACGTGCGCGGGGACGGGCGGGAGCTGATCCTGTACCTGGACCTCGCATGCCCGCATTGCGCCGCGATCTGGGCGCAGCTGGAGGGACGGCCGCTGCGCCTCGTGTTCCGCCACTTTCCGGTGGCCAGCAAGCATCCCCGCGCGCCTGCCCTCCATGCCGCCGCCGAGGCCGCGGCGCTACAGGGCTCCGAAGAGGTGTTCTGGGCGCTCGTGGACTCGATCTATGCAGACCAGGGGAGGGTGGACGACCCGCATCTATGGGAGCGTGCGAAAGCGCTCGGGCTGGACGTCGAGCGCTTCGATCGGGACCGTCGCTCGACGGCGCCCGCCGAGCGCGTTCGCCGTGATTTCCAGGGCGGAATCCGCGCGGGGGTGGCGAGTACCCCGGCGGCGTTCCTGGACGGCGCCCCGGTTGCCGTTGATCTTGCATCGGGGCTTGCCTTGTAACATCGCTAGCGAACGAGAACGAGAAGTTCTTTAACGATTGGGCCGCCATCCGGGCGGCCGAAGGGAAGTAATACATGAGCATGTTTGACGTAAGCCGCGTCTCGGTGGAGGTAGGCGGCGATGAGATCTCCTTCGAGACCGGCAAGCTCGCCCGCCAGGCGGGCGGAGCCGTTGTCGCGCGCTCCGGGGACACGATGGTGCTTGGCACCGCGACCGTGGGCAACCTGCGCGACGTGGACTTTCTGCCGCTGACCGTCGATGTCGAGGAGCGCCACTACGCGGCCGGAAAGATCCCCGGATCCTTCTTCCGCCGCGAGGGTCGAGCGGGCGAGAAGGCCACGCTGACCGCGCGGATGATCGACCGGCCTGTTCGGCCGCTGTTCCCGAAGGGATGGCACTTCGAGACTCAGATCGTCTGTACGCCGCTGTCGGTCGAGTTCGAGCACCCGTACGACATCCTGGCGATGAACGCGGCCACGGCCGCGCTGGCCATCTCCCAGATCCCGGTTCCGACCCACGTCGGCGCCGTGCGGATCGGGAAGCTCGACGGGGACTTCGTGGTCAACCCGTCCGAGGAGGACTACGAGAACCTCGAGATGGACCTAGTCGTCTCGGGCTCCAGTGAGGCGATCCTGATGGTCGAGTGCGGCTCTGCGGGCGTCAGCGAGGCTGAGGTCCTGGACGCCCTCGACATCGCACACGAGGAGATCAAGAAGATCGTTGCGACGATCGAGGAGCTTCGCGACAAGGCCGGCAAGGACAAGGTGGAGGTCGTCGAGCCCAAGGTGGACCCAGAGCTTCTCCAGGAGATCCAGGCCTCACACGGGACCAAGCTGGATGAGGCGACGCAGATCCCCGACAAGCTTGCGCGACAGGATGCCGCGAACGCGGTCGAAGAGGAGGTTCTGGAGCAGTACGCCGGCGCTGGCGAGGGATCGGAAATCGATCCCGAGCGGCGGGCCGAGGTCTCCCGGGCCTTCGACGCCCTGGAGAAGGACATCATCCGCCGCCGCATCGCGATCGACAAGAAGCGGCCCGACGGCAGGGCCCAGGACGAGATCCGGCCGATCGAGTGCGAGGTGGACATCTCACCTAGAGTCCACGGCTCGGCGCTGTTCACGCGCGGCGAGACGCAGATCCTCTCCAACGTAGCGCTGGGGACGACCCGCATGGACATGCGGGTCGACAACCTTGGCCTGGTGGAGTCGAAGACGTTCTGGCACCACTACAACTTCCCGCCGTACTCGGTCGGGGAGGCGGGCTTCATGCGCGGCCCGAAGCGCCGCGACATCGGCCACGGCGCGCTCGCCGAGCGAGCGCTCGTGGCGACGATCCCGAGTCAAGAGGACTTCCCCTACGTGATCAGGGTCGTCTCGGAGACAATGGAGTCCAACGGCTCGTCGTCGATGGGCTCCGTTTGCGCTTCCTCGATGGCTCTGATGGCGGCCGGCGTGCCGGTCTCCGCCCCCGTCGCCGGCGTGGCGATGGGCCTGATCAAGGAGGGCGACGACCACGTGGTCCTCACCGACATCGCCGGCGTCGAGGATCACCTCGGCGACATGGACTTCAAGGTCGCCGGCACCGCGGACGGCATCACGGCCCTGCAGATGGACATCAAGATCTCCGGGGTCACCTTCGACATCCTGCGCGACGCGCTCGAGCAGGCGCGTCAGGGCAGGCTCTTCATCCTCGACAAGATGAAGGAGGCCATTCCGGGTCCGCGCGAGCAGCTGTCGGAGTTCGCTCCCCGCATCGAGCAGATCAAGATCGACACCGACAAGATCGGGGCGGTCATCGGCAAGGGCGGCGAGACGATCCGCGGGCTGTCGGAGGAGTTCGAGGCCGACATCAACGTCGAGGACGACGGCACCATTCAGGTGTACGCGCCGAGCGGCGCCCTGGTCGACGCTGCTATCGCCGCCATTGAAGCGATGACCAAGGAGGCCGAGGTCGGCGACAAGTTCAAGGGCAAGGTCGTAAAGACGACTGCCTTCGGCGCGTTCGTCGAGCTCACTAAGGGCACCGACGGGCTGCTCCACATCTCGAACGTCAAGCCCGGCGAGCGGGTCGAGTCCGTGGACGACGTGCTGTCGCAGGGCGACGAGCTCGACGTGACCGTGGTCGAGGTCGACCGCGAGCGCGGGCGGATCGGCCTGCGGCTCTCCGACGACCCCGCCGTGGAGGGCAAGTCCCCCACGGAGCTCGCCAACGTCGGCTCCGGCGATCGCGGCCCCCGCGGTGGGAGCCGCGACGGTGGCGGTCGGCGTGAGCGGCTGGACGGCGGCCGCGACCGCGGTCGCAGCGGCAGCGGACGCCGGCGCAATTGAGCCAGGCATCGGGAAGCGCCGGCGCCCCGGGCGAACTGCCCGAGGGCGTCCGGCTGACCGATCCCGCGGACGGCATCCGCGTCGTCACGGAGGAGGTGCCCGGAGTCCGCTCCGTGGCCCTCGGCATGTGGGTGCGCACCGGCTCCCGCGACGAGGGGCCGAAGGAGGCGGGCGTCTCGCACTTCCTCGAGCACCTTCTGTTCAAGGGCACCGAGCGCCACTCGGCGATCGAGATCTCCGAGCTCTTCGACGGCATGGGCGCGGCCACCAACGCCGCGACGAGCAAGGAGTCGACGCACCTGCACGCACGGCTCCTCGATGAGCACACCGACGAGGCGTTCCAGCTCCTCGCCGAGATGCTGATCGCGCCCTCGATGCCGGTCGAGGAGGTCGACTCCGAGCGCGAGGTCGTGCTCGAGGAGATCGCGATGTACGAGGACGAGCCCCAGGACCGCGTCCACGACGTGCTCGCGCGCGCCGTGCACGGTGACCATCCCCTGGGCCGCCGGGTGCTCGGCGATGCCGACGTGATCGGCTCGATCCCGGTGCCCGAGATCGCCAGGTACCACCACGACCGCTATACGAATCCGAACATCGTCGTGGCGGCGGCGGGCCACCTCGACCACGACGCGATCGTGGGGCTCACCCAGGCGCACCTGAGCGCGCCGAGCGGGAAGCCGAACGGATCCGTGACGAACGGCCACCCGAATGACGACGCGCCGCGGTTCATGTTCCAGGCGAAGGACACCGAGCAGTACCACATCTGCTTCGGCGGTCCCGGAATTGCCCGTGCTGACGAGCGCCGCTACGCGATCGCCGTGCTCGACGCCATCTTCGGAGGCTCGACCTCGTCCCGCCTGTTCCGCGAGGTCCGTGAGAAGCGGGGCCTCGCCTACGCGGTCGGCTCCTACACCGAGCAGTACACGGACACCGGCATGATCGCGATGTACCTCGGGACCCGAGCCGACAACGTCCAGGAGTCGTGCGAGATCATCGGTCGCGAGCTCGGCAGCCTCAGGGATGCGGGGATCACCGCCGAGGAGCTCGAGCGCGCAAAGGAGCACGTGAAGGGGCGCATGGTGCTGAGCATGGAGGCAACCGCCACCAGGATGTCGCGCCTCGCCCGCTCGATCCTGTTCGACGTTCCGCTGCTCTCGCTCGACGAGATGCTCGAGCGCGTCGAGGGGGTCACCGAGGAGGATGTCACGGCGCTTGTGACCGACCTCTACGACCCGGAGCGCCTCTCCGCCGCCTGCATCGGCCCCCAGGAGGAGCTCTTCAGGGAGGCGAGCGCCTCGGTCAGCGAGGCGCTGGCCGCGGCGTGATCCGGGTCAGCGTCTCCGGCGCTGCGGGCCGTATGGGGCAGGCCGTCGTCGAGGCGGTCGAGGGCGCCGACGACATGGAGCTGGTGGGCCGTGCCGATCCATCGCTCGAGATGCCCCTGGGCGACGTGCTGGGGGACAGCGACGTCGTCGTGGACTTCACGACGCCCGAGGCGGCGCCGGGAAACGTCCGCGAGTGCGTGGGCGCGGGCGTACACGCGGTGGTCGGAACCAGCGGTTTCGACCTCGACAGCCTGCGGGGTGAGGTCGAGAGCGCGGACGGCGAGGCGCGAGTCTTCGTCGCCCCCAACTTCGCGATCGGCGCGGTTCTCATGATGCTGTTGGCGCGGGAGGCGGTCGCGCACATGCCCGAGTGCGAGATCGTGGAGCTACACCGCGAGGGAAAGCTCGACGCCCCGTCTGGGACGGCGAAGCGGACCGCCGAGCTGATCCGCGAGGCGGGCGGGAACGTTCACGATCCGATCCACTCGGTTCGGCTTCCCGGCCTCGTCGCGCACCAGGAAGTGATCTTCGGCGGCGAGGGCCAGACGCTCACGATCCGCCACGACTCGATCGACCGGAGCTCTTTCATGCCCGGCGTCCTGCTCGCGGTTCGGAGGGTCGCCGAGCTGCCGGATCGCTTCACGATCGGGCTCGAAACGCTGCTGTAGACGGCGGACTTGCGCGCGTCGGCCCTGGTCGGCGACGCGTGGCGGACGGTGGCGAACAGTCCAGGGGGCTCACCAGGCGACGTCTGGTGGGGAGCGCCGCCGCCGGTGCGGTTTTTGCACCATCGCTAGGGGCGCTGCCCTACTTGCCCTGCTCCGTCACGTCCACCCGAGCGCCGCGGGAGCAGCCGGGCCGGTGCTTGTCCACCGGGAACGGCAGGTCGGCGACGACCGCGGTCTCGAGGTAGTGGTTCTCGATCGGGCTGCCGGAGCCCGGGGCCAGGTCAGCCGCGGCCGCTCGGAGCTTGTCGCGGTCGTTGGTGCCGGGGACGACCCACCGGGCGAGCCCCAGGAACTGGCGCTTGCGCCCGGCGTACGGCTTGAACTCGGCCGGGTCGTTCTCCGGCGGTCCCGCCATGAAGTGGCGGTTGCCGACGTAGTTGCACCCACGGCCCATGGCCTTCCTCCTCTGCGTGATCGAGCTCTGGCCGTCGAACACCAGGTCGGCGAGGTTGCCGACCATGAACGGCGTCACGTTGTAGTCGATGCCGACGCCCTTGTCGGTGACGTCACGCCAGCTCGAGCCCATCCATTCCAAGGGCTGCCATGCGCCGCCGCCCCCGAGCCCGGCCCACTGCGCGTCGTTCGCCTCGTCCTGGATGACGACGTTGGTGCCGAGCGCGGAAAGGCACCGCATGTAGGTCACGGCGATGTCCGCGCAGGGCTTAGTCGCCGGTGGCGTGTCGCCGTAGTCGTAGCCGAACTGGAAGGCCGGAAGGCTGGTGGCGAAGCCGACCTTCGCCTTCGTATGCGGGATGTGGAACGGCTTCAGGTTGGCGCGCCCGTCGGGGCCACTCGAAGGCCCGTTCGATACCTGCAGCGTCTCCTCGAAGGACGTCAGGGGCACCTTCTGGTTGCTCGCGACCACGTTGCGCAGCGGCAGCGGGCCCTCCTGGCTGACCGTGTGAGGGCCCCACATGAAGACCTGGTTGTAGACCTTGGGCCCCGTGGCGACGTAGACGGACTTCGGGTTGGCGACGTCGGGGTCCTCGAACGTCCCGATCTCGGACGGGTCGCGCGACTCGCGGAACGGCGCCTGTGTGTTGGACCCCACGATGTAGATGCCGTAGCGCCGGGCTACGTCCGAGAACGTCTGCATCCAGCCGCGGGCAAACGTGTCGGTCGGCGCCACGAAGCTCTGCGCTAGCGCGCCCATGTCCGGGAAGCGCGCCCGATACGCGGAGACCTGCTTCGCGTAGGCGCTCGTGATCTCGGCCAGGGCGACCGCCGCCACGCACGGCGCCGGCTTCCCCTGGCAGCTGGGCGCGCTGTCCGGGTGGCCGATCGTCTGGCGGGCGACGTCGCCGCGGGACCCCGTGCCGAGCGTCATCAGCCCGACGTCCTCGTTGAAGGCAACGATGTTGGGCCGGTTCTTTGCCAGATGGGGGACGACGTACTTGCGGATCATGCACTCGATCTTCGTCCGGAAGGTGCCGTAGGTCGCGACGTTCGCGACGTCCTGCTTGAACTGCATGGCGAACACCCGAGGCGCGTCTGGGGTGGGATCGATGTTCTTGATCGGCGGCGCGTGGAGCGAGGCGTTGGTCCCGCGGCATGCAGACTTGCTGGGGGCGGGAGGCATCGGTGGCGCTGCCGGCGCCGTCTCGTGGAAGACGCGCCGCGCACGAGTTGGGTCGTTGGTGATGATCGCGTCGACCCCCTCGTCCGCGGCCGCGACCATGTCGCTGCGCTTGTCAACGGTGTACGGGACGATCTCGCGCCCCTGCGAGTGGGCGCTCGCGATGTACGCCGCATCAACCGCCCATTGGGGCGAGACCCACTGGATGCCGTGCGTCGAGGCATAGGTGATGCCGCCGGTATTCGCCGCCGAGAGCGTCAGGAAGGACAGCTCGGCGTCCGGGAGGATCCGCTGCGCAACGGTCAGGTTCGGCGGCCAGAAGCTCTGGATGATCAGTCGCGACTGCGGGACGCCGCTCGAGCGGATGGCTCGGGCGACGATCGTCGCGAACGCGTCCGTCGGATCGAAGTCGGGGTCGGTCGGAACGTTCTTTATCTCGATGCTGGCCTGCGCACCCTCGTGCTTGATGAGGTCGAGGACCTGCGCGAGCGTGGGGATGGACGCGGACCTGGAGCTGTCCGGGCTGATGTGCCTGGAGTTGCCCTCGCTCCCGAGGATGTCCACCCGGCAGTGGCGGAGCTGGGTCAGCATCTTCGAGGCGACCTCACCGGTGCAGTCGGTGGTCCGGTTCAGCGCCGCGTCGTGCATGATCACGGGCACCTGGTCCTTGGTCAGCTTGACGTCCATCTCGAGGACGAAGCCCTCCGCGGCCGAGTGCCGAAACGCCGGCATCGTGTTCTCCGGGTACGTCGGCTCGCCGTTGACTACGGCGCCGCCCCGGTGCGCCTGTATATAGGGCGTGCCGATCGTGCGCTCCGCCGCGGCCGGCGTCGCCTCCCACACCAGCACCGACGAAACGATGGCCAATCCGACCACGAAACGCGTCCGTGCACTCCCCACAAGCCGATGCTATCCGGGTCGCAGATAGAGTCACGCGCGCCTTGCGCCTCTCCCAGATCGCGCTCAGCGTCAGCGACGTCCGCCGTAGCCAGCGCTGGTACCGCGACGTGCTCGGCCTCGAGCCGGGCGGCGGGACGAACTTGTTCGCCGGCCCGCTGTCCTCGATGGTGCAGGGGATTCCGCGCGCGGCGTCGACCTGCTGGTGGCTCGTCGACCGGCAGGACCTCTTCCAGGTCGAGCTGTTCGAGTTCCGCAGCCCGCTGGTCCGCGAGGTGCCGCCCGACTGGCGCCCATGCGACATCGGCTATACGACCGTCAGCTTCTGGGTGGACGACCTGGACGCCGCGATGGGCCGGGCTCGGGAAGAGGGAAGCGAGCGGCTAACCGAGCCGATCGGCGAGTCGGGTGCGCGCCGCGTCTGCCTGCGAGACCCCGACGGCGTCCTGGTCGAGCTGATGGAGCAGGAGCCGCGATCGGACACGCCCCGCGAGCGCCCGCGGGCGGAGATCGGCGTGGTGGCCCGGGCCGTGACCCTGTCCGTCCCGGATCTCGCGAGCTCACGCCGGTTCTTCGAGGAGATCCTGGGCCTGCCGGTGGCGGAGGGCCTCGAGCTGCATCGTCCCGAGCACGAGGCGCTGTGGGACCTGGACGGGGCGAAGAGCGAGCGCGTGTGCCTGTGGGCCGACGACTTCCTGGTCGAGCTCGTCTCGTACTCGGATCCCTCCGGGCGCGCCTGGCCCGAGGGCTACCGGATCAGCGACCTGGGGCTCCTCAACATCGCGTTCGGCTTTCGCAGCCGCTCGGAGTTCGATGAGGCATGCCGCCGATGCGCGGAGGCCGGGGTGGAGGGCAACGGGCCGCCGCTCCACCTGGGAGCGTGGTCGGTTGTCTACGTGAACGATCACCAGGGGTTCAGCGTCGAGCTCCTTCACGTGGAGCCCTGGTACGAGGGGCAGATGGGATTTCGGCAGCGTCCCACGCCTCGCCTGGCGCCGTTCGCGGGCGGCACGCCGGCGAGGCGCCTGCGGCCGGCGAGCCGGTTCGGGAAGGCGATCATCACGGGGGCCGCCGGCGGGATCGGGAGTGACCTCGCGCGCCTTGCGGCCGAGGACGGCACCTCGCTCGTGCTGATGGACCGAGGGGGGAGGGGGCTGTCGGAGCTCGCGGGGGAGCTCGGCGATCAGGCTGAGGTCGCGACCGCCGAGGTCGACTTCACCGACCTCGAGGCGGTGGATGCCACGACCGCCTCCCTTGTCGAGGCCCATCCGGACATCGACCTGCTGATTGCCGGCGCGGGCCTCGATCGCGCGCAGTCCCTCCTGGCGTTCGACTGGCGCCAGGCCGAGGACGACTTCAAGGTGAACGCGGTCTCGAACCTGGTACTGCTCTCCCACCTCGTGCCGGCGATGGACGAGCGCGGCCGCGGACACGTGACGACGATCGTGAGCCTGGCGGGCCTGGTGGGGCTCCCGTACGAGGCCGCGTACAGCGGCAGCAAGGCGGCGCTCGCGACGATCGCCGACTCCGCGCGGGCCGAGCTCGAGCCACGCGGCATCACGTTCACCGCCGTTTTCCCGGGCTTCGTCGACACCCCCATGTTCCAGGCGAATGCCTTCAAGCACACCTACTCGCTGACCGCGCGCGATGCCGCCGAGCGGATCTACGTCGCAACGCTCAAGCGTCAAGAGCGCCTCGGCTTCCCGATGATTGAGTACGCGCGGACCAAGCTGGCCGCGATGCTCCCGGCCAGGATCCGGGACCCGCTGGCACGCAAGGCGATGAATCCCCGGGCGCACCTGTCCGGCAGTGGATAAAGTCGCGGACGATGAGTGAGGACCTCGCGCGGCTGGATGCCACGGCGCAGGCGGAACTGGTTCGGAACGGGGAGGCGAGCCCGCTGGAGCTGGTGGACGCCGCGATCGAGCGCATCGAGGCCTCCAACGGCGAGATCAACGCCGTCATTCACAAGCTCTACGACGAGGGGCGTGAGGCGGCTGCGGGGGATCTGCCCGACGGCCCGTTCAAGGGCGTTCCATTCCTGCTCAAGGACCTTGGCGCGGCGTTCGCCGGCCAGCCGCTCCACATGGGCATGCAGCTGCTCAAGGACGCGGACTTCCGCTCGCCCGTCGACACCTACCTCGCGATGCGCTTCAAGGAGGCCGGCTTCGTCACGATCGGCAAGACGAACACCCCGGAGCTCGGGATCCTGCCGACGACCGAGCCGAAGGCGTACGGGCCGAGTCGCAACCCCTGGGACCTCTCACGCTCGACGGGCGGATCCAGCGGTGGATCGGCGGCCGCGGTCGCCGCGGGCATGGTCCCGGTCGCCCACGCCAACGACGGGGGCGGCTCGATCCGCATCCCGGCGAGCGAGTGCGGCCTGGTGGGGCTCAAGCCCACCCGGCAGCGCATCTCGGAGGGCCCGATCATCGGCGACAACATGTCCGGCCTCACGGTCGAGCTGGTGGTGTCGAAGTCGGTCCGCGACACGGCTGCGATCCTCGAGGCGGTCCACGGGCCGGCTCCGGGAGATCCGTACGTGGCTCCGCCGCCCTCGCGCCCATACACGGAGGAGGTGGGCGCCGACCCGGGCAAGCTGCGCATCGGGCTGCTGACCGAGCCGCAACTGGAGGCCGAGCCGAACGAGGTCGTCACCGAGGCCGCCCGCGAAGCCGCGCGACTCCTGGAGTCGCTTGGGCACACGGTCGAGGAGAGTTTTCCGACTGGCTTCGAGGACTTCGACCTCACCGACTCCTTCCTCACGAGGTGGATGGCCGGCCAGGCGGCGACGCTCGATGAGCTTGGAATCGTCCTCGGCCGGGCGATCGGCCCCGACGACGTCGAGCCGCTCACCTGGGCGCTGGCCGACGAGGGCAGGCGCCGGACCGCGGCGCAGTACATCACCGCCGTGGGCCAGCACCAGCTTGTCTCGCGCATGGTCGCCGGCTGGTTCGAGTCCGGCTTCGACCTGCTGCTGACGCCGACGCTGGGCGAGCCGCCCCCGCCGCTCGGCAGCTTCGACGACTCGGGCGACGATCCGGTCGCGGCGCTTTTGCGGGGCGCGCAGACGGCGACCTTCACGGCCAACTTCAACGTGACCGGGCAGCCGGCGATCTCGCTGCCACTTCACTGGAGCGAGGACGGCCTGCCGATCGGCGTTCAGCTCGTCGCCGGCTTCGGTGAGGAGGACCTGCTGCTGCGGGTCGGCGCCCAGCTCGAGGAGGCCCGGCCGTGGGCGGACCGGGTTCCCACGGCTGTCGCCGCCTGACGGCGCGAAGTCTTCGTCCCGCTGCCGCTCCGTCAGCCATACTCTCCGGAGCCACGATGCCCACGATTTCAGGAGTGATCACGGCGATGGTGACGCCGTTCGATGCGGACGGTGCACTCGACCTTGCCGCCGCGCGCCGCCTCGCCCGCCACCTGGTCGAGAACGGCTCGCACGGGCTCGTGGTGGCGGGAACGACGGGCGAGGCCCCGACGCTCTCCGACGACGAGAAGCTCCGCCTCCTCGAGGCCGTGCTCGCGGAGGTGGGCGACGAGGCGACGATCGTCTGCGGGACCGGCTCCAACGACACCCGCCACTCCGCGCACCTGACGCGTGAGGCCTGCCGGGTCGGCGCCCATGCCGTCCTCGTGGTGACGCCCTACTACAACAAGCCGAACCGGGCCGGCCTGCGTGCCCACTTCTCGACGGTGGCCGAGGCGGCAGGGGAGACGCCGGTCATCCTCTACAACATCCCCTCGCGGACGGTGATCAACCTGCCGCCAGAGTTCATGGCCGAGCTGGCGAGCGAGATCGACAACGTGATCGGCGTCAAGCAGGCCAATGACGACGAGCTGGGAGCGATCGACGGGCTCGATGTGCTCGCCGGAAACGATGGGATCTTCCTACGGTGTCTGGAGGTCGGCGGGACCGGCGGCATCCTCGTCAGCTCCCACCTGGTCGGCCCCGAGATGCGCGCGCTCTACGACGCGGCGACCTCAGGGGGCCTCGATCGGGCGCGCGAGATCCACGAGAGCCTCGCACCGATCTACGACGCCACCGTCGTGACGTCGAACCCGATCCCGGTGAAGACGGCGCTCCAGATGCTGGGCGTCGTCGAGGACAACATGCGGCTGCCGATGGTCCCGGCGAGCGAGGACGAGCGGGCGGCGGTCAGGGCGGCGCTGGAGAAGCACGGGCTTCTGGTCGCGGGCGGCGCCGGCTAGTGCGAGGTAGTTGTCGGCGGAGAACCGTCGCGTGACGGCCGTTCGCATCCTGCCGCTCGGCGGCCTGGGCGAGATCGGCAAGAACATGACCGTCGTCGAGTACGGCGACGAGATCGTGGTCGTCGATACCGGGCTCATGTTCCCGACCAGCGAGATGCTGGGGATCGACCTGGTGCTGCCGGACTTCTCCTACCTGCGGGGCCGCGCCGACGACATTCAGGCCATCGTCCTGACCCACGGCCACGAGGACCACGTCGGTGCGCTGCCGTTCGTCCTGCGCGAGATCTTCCAATCCGACGCAACCCTCATGCCCCCGATCTACGGCGGCGCGCTGACCATCGGCCTCGTGCGCTCGAAGCTCGAGGAGCACAAGATTCGAGATGCGCCGCTCGAGGTTCTGGAGCCGGGGACCCCGACTCAGCTGGGCTCCTTCGAGCTCGAGTTCATCCACATGGCGCACTCGATCCCCGACTCATGCGCCGTGGTCCTCCGCACCGAGCTCGGCCCGATTCTGATTACGGGCGACTACAAGTTCGACCAGACCCCGGTCGACGGCAACCCCGCCGACGTCTCCCGGCTGGCCGCCCTCGGAGCCGAGGGCCTGCTCTGCCTGTGCGGGGATTCCACCAACGCCGATCGGCCCGGCATCGCACCGTCGGAGTCGAGCGTCGGACCCGCCCTGCTGGACCTGATGGCGCGCTGCCAGGGTCGCATCATCGTCACCTCGTTCGCCTCCAACGTCCATCGGGTCCAGCAGGTGATCGACGCCGCTGCGCAGCTCGACCGCAAGGTGGCCCTGGTGGGCCGCTCGATGCGCAAGAACTTCAACATCGCCCGGAACCTTGGGATCGCCGACGCTCCGGACGGCATGCTCATCCCTCCACGGGAGATCGAGTCGTTCCCGGACCACAAGGTGGTCGCGATCTCCACCGGAAGCCAGGGCGAGCCCCTGTCCGCGCTGCGGCGCATGGCCCACGCCGATCACCCGGACGTTGAGCTTCACTCGGGCGACACCGTAATCTTCTCCGCGACGCCGGTTCCGGGAAACGAGCGCTCGGTCAACGAGACGATCGACCGGATCTTCGAGATCGGTGCGCAGGTGGTGACTGCGGCCGACGCCCCAATCCACGCGTCTGGCCACGGCTGGCAGGAGGAGCTCAAGCTGATGCTCAATCTCACGAA
>Ga0105245_10002725_pt1 | contig 15906 bp, 11 predicted proteins | sample KBSM54metaG_FD_81523 | JGI IMG/M metagenome (GOLD analysis project Ga0105245, IMG submission 81523) | Miscanthus rhizosphere microbial communities from Kellogg Biological Station, Michigan, USA - KBS M5-4 metaG | ecosystem: Host-associated > Plants > Roots > Rhizosphere > Soil | place...
GGCCGCCGTCGACGGGAATCACGTGGCCCGTTGTCTTCGCGCTGGCATCGCCGGCGAGCCAGCAGATCGCATTCGCGCAGTCCTGTGGCAGGATCGGCAGCCGCGTGATCGTCCGTTTTGCGTAGAAGGCCGCAAGCTTCGACCGCAGCGCTTCGGTCGCCTCATCATCAGCGTACGGGATGGCGTACTTCTTCAATGCAACGACGACGCGATCGCGCGGGAACATCGACGATCCCGCGACCACGGTTGCCGGCGCGATGCCGTTCACGCGCACCAGGGGGCCGAGCCCGATGGCGAGCTCCCGAATCAGGTGGTTCACCGCGGCCTTGCTGACGTCGTAGGCTTCGCTGCCGCTCTTGGGAACGATCGCGTTGGCCGAGCTCGTGAGAACCATCGCGGCCGGCAGGTTCTGTTCCGTCAGCACGCGCGACGCTTCCTCGGCCAGCAGGAAATTACCGGTGACGTTGAGGTGCAGCGTCCTCGCCCAGACCGGTTCCGCGCTGGTCGCGGACGGATCGGGCGTGGGATAGATCGCGGCCGTGTTGATCACGATGTCGATACCGCCGAAGGCCAGAATCGCGGCCCGTACCGCTGCACCGATGCTCTCACGTGATGAGAGATCCAGCACCGCTGCCATGCCCGTTTCCGGTGACGACAGCTTCTGTGCGTCGGCCCAGGTCGACTCGGCATTGGCGGCGTGCAGGTCCGCGACGACGAGGTGAGCGCCCCGTAGAGCGAGCAGGAGCGCGACCTCGCGCCCGATGCCGCTTCCGCCGCCGACGACGAGCGCAATCTTCCGGCTGAACTCGCGCTCGGGCGGCATCCGCTGCAGTTTCGCTTCCTCCAGCGCCCAGTATTCGATGCGGAACGCTTCCCTTCTCGGGAGCGCGACATAGTTGTGGAAGCTCGTGAACGCGCTCGCCTGATCCGCACGGCGTGCCTGCGGCAAGGCGTCGAGCTTCGTCGTGCTGTCTTCGAGGGCGGTCGCTCCGGCCATCACGTGAACGGCGTTGACGAAAAACTCCGTGGTGATCCGCGCTTCACGTTTGTCCTTGCCGAAGCCGAAGACGCCGAGTCCGGGGATCACGACGACCGACGGGTTCGAATCGCGCAAGGCCGGTGAATCGGACTGTGCGCACGATCGGTAGTAGCTCACGTACTCGTCGCGATACGGACCGATCTGTTCGTCGATCCGCTGCCGGAGCCTGCCCATGTCCTCGTCTGCCGGATTCCACGGGACAAACATCGGACAAATGCGGGTGCGCAGGAAGTGATCCGGACAGCTCGTTCCCATCCGGCACAAGTCGGCGGCCCAGCGCGAATTGGCGAAGGCCAGCGCGGCGTCCGACGTGTTGTAGTGCGCAATCGCGCGGCGGTTCGACGACACCACGCCGCGCAGGTGAGGCAGCACCGCCGCCGCCACCGCATCGCGATCGATCGTCGCCGTCACCTGAGCGCCTCCAAACCGGGGACGGCCTGAGGCGCGCGCGTGATCCTCGACGAACTCACCCATCTGATCGATCGTCTTGATGCTGTTCAGATAGCACTCGTGCTGGGTGTGTCCCCACGTGAACAGCCCGTGGCTCCCGAGCAGGATCCCGTCGCAGCCTGGATGTTCTTCGACCGCGCGCCGCAGCATGACGCCCAGCTCGAATCCCGGCCGCTGCCACGGCATCCAGACGATGCGGCGCCCGTAGCGGGCGTTGAACTCTTCGAGTTTCGTCGCGCCGTTGGCGCTCGCCGCCAGCGCGATGCACCAATCCGGATGGAGGTGGTCGACGTGATCGAACGGGAGGAAGGCGTGCAGCGGCGTGTCGATCGACGCCGCAACCTTGCTCTCGCCGAATGCGCACATCGGGTAGAGCGCGACCATCTCATCTTCGTGCGCTTCGCCGCGATAGCGCGTCAACAACTGCTCGAGCTTGTCGAGGTACAGCAGCGCAAAGCCCGCAGCGCCGATCGAACGCAGATCGCCGCCGCTGCCCTTCACCGCCAGCACACGCACCGGAGCACCGCTCAGCGGATCCGGCAACGTGAGTTTTGAGCTCGTGTTCCCGCCGCCGAAGTTCGTGATGCGCAGATCGGCCCCGAGCAGGTTGGAGCGATACCGCAAGAGTTCGAGTGGGCGATCCGACAGCCGGATGGCTTCCGCTTCGTCCCAGAGATTCTGCAGATACTTGGTCGCCGGCAACGCCGCATCAGGCACAGGAATACTCCACGTACTGTTGAAAACGCCGGTATTCCCGGTCCCATCGGTCTGCGTCGATCGGCTCGAACCGTTCGACGGGAAACGATCGGTCGATGATCGCGCGGGCCTCCGACAGCGAACCAGCCGCGCCGGTCGCGATCATCTGGAGCCCGATGTTCCCGAGCGCGGTCGCTTCCGCCGGCCCCGCGATCACGGTGCGGCCCGTCGCGTCGGCAGTCCACTGCTGCAGCAGACGGTTGCGCGATCCGCCGCCGACGATTCGGATCTCGGTGAAACGGCGGCCGGTCACTTCCTCGAGCGACTCGAGGACTGCCCGGTACTTGAAGGCCAGGCTCTCCAGAATCGCGCGCACGAACGCCGGCGGTTCGTCAGGCTCGGGCTGACCGGTCGCCCGGCAATAGTTGACGATGGTCTCCGGCATGCTGCTCGGGTTCAGGAACGGCGGATAGTCGGGATCGATGAGCGATCGGAAAGCCCGGCGCTCGTCGGCGGCGCCGGCGACCAGCGCGTCGTACGGCACGTCGAAGCCTTCTGACTTCCAGTGCTGACGGCCCGACTGAAGCAGCCAAAGTCCTGCGATGTTTTTCAACAAGCGAGTCGTCCCGCAGACCCCGCCTTCATTCGTGAAATTGAGCGCCAGGCCCCTCGAGGTGATGAGCGGCTCGTTCAACTCGGTCCCGAGCAGCGACCATGTGCCCGAGCTCAGGAACGCAGTGCTGCCGGACGCCGCCACCGAGGCCACGGCCGATGCCGTGTCGTGGCACGCGGGAGCGACGACCGGCGTTCCCGCGAACGTCGAGAGGACGCTCGCCTGCATCGCGCCGATCGTCGTTCCCGGCTCGACCAGGGGCTGGACCAGGCGGGTCGGCAGCCCGATCTGCTCCAGCATGTGGGTGGCCCACGTCCGCGTCCTCGCGTCGATGCACTGAGTCGTGGTCGCCACCGTGTATTCCGACGTCAGCCGCCCCGTGAGCCAGTAGTTGAACAGATCGGGAATGGTGACGAGTGCGCGAGCGGCGTCCACGAGATCCGGCGTCGCGCGACAGGCGGCGAAGAGCTGATAGATCGTGTTGAACGGCAGGAACTGGATGCCCGTGACCGCGTAGATGCTGTCGCGGCTCACGTGTTCGAAGACCGCCTCCATCGCGCCGCTGGTGCGCCGGTCGCGGTAATGATAGGGATTCTCGAGCAGGTTTCCGCGCTCGCCGATGAGCGCGTAGTCGACGCCCCAGCTGTCGACGCCGATGCTCTCGAGCCGCGCGCCGCCAAGGCTCTCGAGCGCGGAGCGCATCTCGCGCCACAGATGGAGCACGTCCCACTGCAGCGATCCGTTCAGGCGGACCGGCTCATTCGCGAAGCGGTGCACTTCGCGCAGGCCGAGAATCCCGCGGTCCAGCGTGCCGGCCATCGCCCGGCCGCTCTCGGCGCCGAGATCGAAGGCGAGGAAGCGAGCGCTCACAATCTCACAGCGGCTTCAGCCAGATGTTGCGAAATTCCACGGTCATCGGTGGACCCATGTGCATCTGAAATCCGATCAGCCCGCCAAGCTGACGATTGGCGAGATCGTCGTCGACGACCATGCTCGTGACGGCGCCGTTGAGAATCTGGACGATCGTGTTCCCGCGCGCGATCAGGTGCACCTGGTTCCAGTCGCCGGTCTTGATGAGCGCCTTCAGCTCGTCCGGCGTCTGCTGCAGGTTCCCGATCACACGCGGCGGACCGCCGTTCGGGATATAGGTCGCCTGGCCGCGCATCGCGAGAAACCCGCGGCCCCGTTCCTCGTAAATCTGACCGGTGTATTGATTGTCGGCGTCGATGTCCGCCTGGTACCCCTTCATCACCCACTTGCCGATCTCGGGGCCCGGCGGCAGCTGCACGCTGCGAATCTGGATACCGCTGTTGGTTGCGCTGAGCCGATACTCGACCTTCAACTCGAAATCTTTCGGCGCCCCGCCCCGCCAGATCAGGAAGGTGTTCTGCTTGACCGGATTCTGGGCCGTGCTCTGACCGGTCAACGCGCCGCTGGCGACTCGCCAGAATGCCGGATCGCCGTCCCAGTTCTTCATGGACGACCCGTCGAAGATCGACTCGAATCCCGCGTGGTCCGCCATCGCGAGCGGTGCGGGCTGGCCAGGCTGTCCGGCAGACCCGCGGCCCTGGGACGCCGGCGGGGATTGCGCCGCCAGGGCGGCACTCATGACGACGACGCCGGCGACGAGATGCTTCATGATTGGCCTACAGTGTCTTGAGGTAGATGTGCCGGAACACGACGCGCGACGCGTCGGGTTGCCCTTCGAGTTGCACACCAAGCAGCCCTTCGAAGGCGCGCACGCTCGTGTCGTCGTCGATCAGAATCGCCATGACGTGGCCGTTCAGCACGTGAATCAACGTGTTGCCGCGGGCGATCAGATGCACTTGATTCCAGTCGCCGATCTTCATGTAACCCTTGAGCTCGTCGGAATCACCGAGCTTGCTCAACAGCCGAGGCTTCTGCCCGTTGACCGTGTGCACGACGTCGCCGCGCCAGGCGATGATCCCGCGGCCGGTGAAGCCTTCGTACAGCTGGCCGGTGAAGCGGCCGACGAAGTCGAGATCGAACTGGTAGCCGCCGAGCAGCCACTTGCTCTGCGGACGCGGAGGCGGGCCGCCGGGCCGTCCGCCTCCGGGCGCCGCCTGCCCTGGCGGCGGAAGACCCCTGCCGGGTGATGGCTCGAAGCTGCGGTACTGGATGCCGCTGTTCGTGCCCGGTCCATCGAGCCGGGCTTCGAGCTTCAACTCGAAGTCCTTCACCTTGCCGCCGCGCCAGATCAAATGGGTCTGTGGATTGGGCAGCGGCTTCTGCGGCGTCCCCTCCGCGATCAGGTCGTCGCCCTCGACACGCCACACGGTCGTGTCGCCATCCCAGTTCTTCAGCGTCCCGTCGAAGATCGATTGCCAGCCGTCGTGATTGTCGAACTCAATCGGTTCGGGATGGGTAAACCCGCCGCCGCGCCCCTGACCCGCAGGTTGGGCACCAGCGGCAGGGCCGCCGCGTTGAGGTGGTTGCGCCAGAAGTACAGCGGAGGCGGCGACCACTCCCGCCAGCGCGAGACGACCTGTCAACATCTGCGCTCCATGCCTACGTCGCCTTCGCGTGCGACGCGGGCGCTTGCCATTGCCGGGTCTTCGCGGACTGGAGCACGGCGTCCGTCACGCAATCGGTGGCGAGGCCGTCGCGAAACGTCGGCGCGGTCTCGTTCTTGTTCCCGATGCCGGTCAGGAAGTCCGCGAACTGATGAATAAACGTGTGCTCGTATCCGATCTGCAGCCCCGGCACCCACCAATGCTTCATGTACGGATGGTCGCTGTCGGTGATGTGAATGCTGCGCCAGCCGCGAAGGCGTCCTTCGTCGCGATGATCGAACCACTGCAGCCGATGCAGATCGTGCAGGTCCCAGCGCGCCGACGCGTCCGCGCCGTTGATCTCGAGCGTGTAGAGCGCCTTGTGACCGCGCGCATAGCGCGTCGCCTCGAACAGCGCCAGCGAACCGTTCTCGAACCGTCCCAGGAACGCGCTCGCATCGTCGATCCCGACGGGCGTCATCTTGCCGGTGAGCGTGTGCGTGCGCTGCTTGACGAAGGTCTCAGTCATCGCGGTCACTTCCGCAATCGAGCCGTTCAGCCAGAGTGCCGTGTCGATGCAGTGGGCCAGCAAATCGCCCGTCACGCCGCTGCCGGCGACGCCGGCATCGAGCCGCCAGAGCCCTTCGCCACCCTGCGGCAGGTCCTGCGAGATCGTCCAGTCCTGGAGAAATTGCGCGCGGTAGTGATAGATGCGTCCGAGCCGGCCCTCGTCGATCAACGCTTTCAACAGCATGACGGCCGGCACGCGGCGGTAGTTGTACCAGACCATGTTGGCGACGCCGGCCGCTTCGACCGCGGCCACCATCGCCTGCGCTTCGGCCGCGGTGCGTCCGAGCGGTTTCTCGCACATCACCATCTTCCCGGCACGCGCGGCCGCGATGGCGATCTCCGCATGGGTATCGTTGGGGCTCGCGATGTCGACTAGATCGATGTCCGCGCGCTCGACCACGGCGCGCCAGTCGGTTTCCGCCGACTGATAGCCCCACGTATCGGCGAACGCGCGCACACGATCGGCGTTGCGAGCGACCACGGCGCGAAGGACCGGCTCGAACGGTAAATCGAAGAAGCGCGGCGCCTGTCGGAACGCGTTGCTGTGCGTCCTGCCCATGAAACCGTAGCCGACGAGCGCGATGTTGAGCGGTCTCCTGGCCATGGTCAGTCCCAGCCGTGGGCGTCGCGAACCGCGATCATCGTGGCGAGCACCGAGGTCCAGGTTTCCGGCCGCATCATCGTCTCGTTCGGAAACATGCAGCCGTCCCAGCAGATGTGCGCAAACGCGCGCGTCGGTTCGCCGCTGTCGTCGCGCATCCAGAAACCGGCGTGGCGGGCTACATCGAGCTTGCCGTTCGGATCGTCGGGCAGACAATGACGTCCGGTCTTGTCGTGCGAGCCCGAGCCCTTCACGGTGGCATCGTTCTGGGCGACGTGAAAATCGATCGTCCAGGGCCTCAACGATCGCGTCATCGTCTTCAGCGCCGAGTCGAGCGCGTCGGCGCTCTTCCAATCGAATGGGTCGGGCAGCAGGCGGTCCTCGGGCGCGTTGTACCCGAGCGTGAACAGCAGCGTGTGCGCCATGTCGGCCTGGAAACCGAGCGTCTTCGGCCGGCCGACGGCTTCCAGCAACTCGACGTTGTGTTTCCAGCTGTGCATGCCGCCCCAGCAGATCTCCCCTTCCGCCGCAAGGCGCTCGCCGAACCCTTCCGCGACCGTGCACGCCTCGCGGAACGTGTCGGCGATTCTCTTCGTGTTGCCCTGCGGATCCTTTGCCCACTCCGACGGACTCACCGCCGAATCGATGCGAATCACCCCCGACCGGCGGATTCCGACTTCACGAAGCGTTTTCCCGATCTCGCAGGCTTTGCGGACCTGGGTCACGAACTTCTGCCGCTCGGTGGCGTCGCCCATCGCCGAGCCACCGCCCGTCGGCGGCCAGACCGGCGCGACGAGCGAACCGACCGCCAACTGCCTGGCGCGAATGCGGTCGGCGAGGCGCTTCACCTCGTCCGGGCTCGAGTCGATGCTGACATGCGGGTCGAAGAGAAACAGATCGACGCCGTCGAACTTCACACCCCCGACCGAGGCATTCGCGGTGAGATCGAGCATCGTATCGAGATCGATCGGCGGCTCGGAATCCGGTCCCTTGCCAACGAGACCCGGCCACATGGCATTGTGAAGAGCGGGGAATGTGTGCATCAGCCTTAATTCTTAATTCTTAATTCTTAATTCCTACCCGGCGCGTCTGGATTGCCCGGACCAAAGTGCTTGAGGATCACGAGCGGATCCGAGTCGCTCGCGTTCTCGATGCGAACGCCGGCGCGTGCGGCTTCATCGGTCACGAACAGCTCGTCCTCCGTCATCTGTCCGAATCGAATCATCGACGGCGTGGAGACGTGATGCGGGCCGAAAGTGCCGTGACCCTGCGTGAGGATCAGCCCGTAGGCCGCCGCATCGCGAACGGTCACGGTCCGGCGCGGAAGGACGGTCAGCTCTTTCGCGGAGTAGTACGGCGTGCCGTAGCACACCCACAACTCCCGATAGCCCTCCGCCTCGGTCTCCTCGACCGGCCTGACTGGCGTCGGGAAGACGCGGTTCCGCTTCGCGAACGCCGGGTCGACGTTCGCGTCCCAGTCCAGCATCGACACGATGTAGTCGAGATCGCGATGGTGCTCCGGCGGCACGTCCTTGGTGAGCAGGCTCCAGTCGATGATGCGCCCGTCCACCTCGGACTGAAACATCGCGAAGACGTCGCTGTTCACCTGCGGCTCGTAGGTGACGAGCGAGCCCGGCGCGTGCAGGATGCCGGGATTGACCTGCCAGCCGGTGCCGGGCTGGAGTCTGAAGGCCCGCGACAGAAAGAGAATCCCGTTGTCGCCCTTGTTCCAGTTCTCGAGGCACCGCAGCACGTCGGCCTTCTCCGTCCCCGGCTCGAGTCCCATGAACGTGTAGGGGAAATCGTTGTCGAGTTGGTTGTACTGAGGCGGAAAATAGTACGCCTCTGGTTTCCCGCGCCTGCCGACGCGTGCCGCATCAGCGTCGTTCTGATGCATGTGATGCGGAATCGGCCCCATGTTGTCGAAGAACTTGCAGAGCAGATTCCAGCCGCCTTCGCGCTGCATCACGGACGATCCGATCAGCAGATCGCCGGCCGCGTCCACCGCCTCCTTGAGCAGCAGGCGGTTGCCGTTCTTGAGCCTGACGTAGCTCAGCCCCTCGTCGGGCGGCGTGCCGGGTCCGTTATCCGCGTTCGTGGTGGACGAGAACCAGCGCTCGTTGATGCCACCGCGATGGGCGCCGAGCGCGTACAGATCGTCGGGGTGCAGCTTGAGGCGACGGCCGGGCAGCATGAACGTGCGCGGCACCCAGGCGGGCTCGAGCCTCAAGACACCGGAGCCGGCATCGATCGCGGCTTGCACTGTGGAGCGATTGACCATGCGTGGGGCCTCCGCGACCGGATCGAGACGCTGCGCGAGACGATACTCGGGGTGCCCCGGCGGCGGCAAGCGGCGCGCAGCGGCGTCCGCCCATTTCACTCTGAAAGATCGCGTCGTGATCGCGCGGAGACAGCTATTTCGCCAAGAACCGGTCCAATTGACGCGTGATCCCGTTCCGCGCCGAGGTGGTCACACCACTCCGATCGAGAGCGGGCGTTGCGCGATGCAAAACGAGCCGGCGCGCGGCTAGAAGGTGATCCTCGTCTTCTGGGCGTCGACCTTCACGGCGTCGAGACCCGGCACTTTCTTCAGGTCATCGAGGGTCTTGAAATCGCCGTTCGCCTGACGATAGGCGACGATCGCCTCCGCAATACCGGCCGGCACGTCGAGCGCGCCCTCGAGATCCCTGGCGGCGGCCTTGTTGATCCTGATCGGCGAGAAGTGAACCGCCAGGTACGTGAGAATCTGATCGAATTCCGTGTCGCTCGCCTCGGCGCCGAACCGCGCCATCTGATCGATGACGTCCGCCCATTCCTGCCGTGTGCGGAAACTCTGAATCACGCTTTCCGCGGAGTGACAGTTGCTGCACACCTTCATCAGCGCCGCTTTACCGGTACCTTCGGGAAACGGATCCTGCGCGGTTGAGGTGGGCGCCGCCGTTTGCGGCGCCGCGATCGTCAACGCGGCGAGCGAGCTGCCGGAAAGCAGCACCGCAAGGACAACGCGCATCATGGCCGCATGATACTCACGAAGCGCGCCGATCGCGAAACGCGTCCGCGAATATCGCAGCGCGTCAGGCTGCGGACGCTGACGCGCGGATCCCCGTCGCGGCATAATGACGCGCATGATGAGCGCGACGTCTTACGGCGGCCGGCGCGCGGCGTCGATCGAAAACGACGAGCTGCGCGTGACGGTCCTCGAAGAAGGAGGCCACATCGCAGAGATCCTGGACAAGCGCACCGCGGTCAATCCGCTGTGGACGCCACCGTGGCCATCGATTGAACCATCGACGTACGACGTCGCGGTGCATCAGGCCTACGGAGCCGGCATGGACGCGAAGCTCCTCGCGGGCATCATGGGACACAACCTGTGCCTCGACATCTTCGGCGGGCCGTCCGCTGAAGAGGCGGCGGCAGGTCTGACTCCTCACGGCGAAGCGTCGGTCGCGGCATACGAAATCGAGACCGACGGGACGGCGCTGTCGATGCGCGCCTGCCTGCCGCTCGCGGGTCTCCAATTCGAACGCCGCATCGAGCTTCGCGGCCGCGGCGTCAGGATCCAGGAGACGGTTGAGAGCATCACCGCGAGCGATCGCCCCGTCGGCTGGACGCAGCACGTCACGCTGGGACCGCCGTTCCTGCGAAAAGGACTCACCCGGTTCCGCGCATCCGCGACGCGGTCCCAGGTGATCGAGCACGGCTTCGGCGCGGACGACTATCTGGTCGCCGGCTCGGTATACGACTGGCCGTTCGCGCCGCGCATCGACGGCGGCATCGCCGACCTTCGGCGGTTCACCAGCGCAGCGGCATCCAGCGCCTACACCGCGCAACTCATGGACCCGGCGCTCGTCGACGCCTTCTTCGTCGCCTTCTGCCCGGCCACGCGGCTCGCGTTCGGCTACGTCTGGGCGCGCCACGATTTCCCATGGCTCGGCATCTGGGAAGAAAACCATAGCCGTCAGGCCGCCCCGTGGAACGGCCGCGCGTTGACCTGCGGCATGGAGTTCGGCGTGTCGCCGATGCCGGAAACGCGCCGCGCGATGATCGATCGCGGCCGGCTCTTCGATGTACCGACTTACCGGTGGATCCCGGCGAAAGGCCGGGTGGACGTGGAGTACTGCGCGCTGTTCCTCGACGCGGAGGCCATTCCCGAACGTCTGGTGCGGCCTTAGCATCGCAGGCCTGAAGGCCTGCGCCACACACACGGCCTTAAGCATCGCTGGCCTGAAGGCCTGCGCCACATCGTCAGCTCCAGCCCCTCCTGCCTGTCCCGCCTGTCCTGCCTGCACTGCTGGTCCCGTGGCACTTCAACGCTGCGTGTGCATCTGCTTGAACTTCGCCGCGAGCGCTTCGGTCTGCCGGGCCAGGATGCCGGTGTCGTTGCCCACGCCGACAAACTGACAACCGATCTCGAGCCAGTGCCTGGCATCGGCTTCGATCGGCGCGAGGATGCCGGCGCACTTTCCCGTCGCGCGAATGCGAAGAATGGCGCGATCGATCTCGCGGCGGACATCGGGATGGCCGCTGTCGCCGAGGTGGCCCATGCTCGCGGCCAGATCGCTCGGCCCGATGAAGAGGCCGTCCACTCCGTCGACGGCGGCTATCGCTTCGATGCCGGCGATCGCCTGCGGCGTTTCGATCTGGACGATGACGCAGATTTCGTCGTGAGCGCGATGGAGGTAGTCCTTCGCCCGCCCGTAGTGATTCGCCCTGATCGTCGTCGCCACTCCGCGAATGCCGTCAGGTGGGTAGCGCGTCGCCGCAACTGCCAGGCGCGCCTCCTCGACGCTCTGAACGAAGGGCACAAGCAGGCTCTGCACGCCGATGTCGAGCAGGCGCTTGAACAACACCGCGTCGTTCCAGTACGGCCGGACGACGGCGCTCGCGCCGCTCCCCTGCATCGCCTGAAGGTGGTGGTGCACGCTGCTCACGTCATTCGGCGCGTGCTCCGTGTCGAGCAGCACCCAGTCGAAACCGGATCCGGCCACGACCTCGGCCGCCACCGGGCTGGCAAGCGTGCTCCACAAGCCGATCTGAGGCCGGCCTTCGCGCAGTGCGCGCTTCAGCCGATTGACAGGCACGTCCATGTCAGGCTGTCCTGAGCGAGCCGATACTCTGCCGCGAACGTCGCGTCATGCCGGTCCGGCCCCCTGCGTGTTCACATAGACGGCATAGAGCGACTGGCTCGCGGTCATGAACAGCCGGTTGCGCTTCGGTCCGCCGAAGCAGATATTCGCGCAGACCTCCGGCAGCCGGATCCGCCCGATCAGTTTTCCTTGCGGCGTCCACACGGTGACTCCGTTGTACCCAACGGCGCGGCCGGCGTTGCTCGCGCACCAGAGGTTGCCGTCGCGATCGCAGCGCACGCCATCGGGCCCGCATTTCACGCCGTCGATCATGAAGTCCGAGAACCGCCTGGGATTGGACGCCGAGCCGTCGGCGCTCACATCCATGACGAACATGTCGCCGTTGCCGCCAGGACCGGTGTCGCCGGGTCCCTTCCCGGTGCTGACGACGTAAAGGTTTTTGTAGTCGGGAGAGAACGCGAGACCGTTGGGATCTGGAACCTGCTGTTCGCTGACGACCTGCGTCACCTTTCCGCTTCTGTCCACTCGATAGACGGCCGTCGGCAGCTCGCGTGGTCCGGGCTGGCCTTCGTACAAGCTCCTGCCGTACGGAGGATCGGTGAACCAGATGCTTCCATCACGGTGCACCACGACGTCGTTCGGCGAGTTGAGATGCTTGCCGTTGTAGGCGTCGGCAATCACCGTCGTCGTGCCGTCGTGTTCGTAGCGGACGACCCGCCGCGCGTAGTGCTCGCACGAGAGCTGGCGGCCTTCGGCATCGAACGTGTTGCCGTTGGAGTTGTTCGACGGGTGACGGAAGACGGTCACACGCCCATCGTCCTCGAGCCATCGCAGCTGACGGTTGTTCGGAATGTCGCTCCAGACGAGATACTGTCCCTGCACCGACCACGCCGGTCCCTCGCACCAGAGACCGCCGGTCCACAGCCGCACGATCGACGAGTTGGCCAGGACGTAACCGTTGAACGACCGATCGACGGTGACGATGTCCGGATCGGTGAAGTAGGTCGTCGGCGGTGCATTGGGACCGAAGTCGCGAGGAGGAACCGTGACGGTGCTCGGCGGACCGGGCGTCTGAGGTGCCTGCGACGTTTGAGCGGCGGCCAACCCTTGCAGTCCGACGACGGCGCCAGCCGCGCCAATCGCTTCAACGAACCTGCGGCGTGTGAGCATAGATGCCATCCTGTATGACGGCGACCGCACGGCCGGCGCGGCCGTCGACGGCCGGGTCGCGGCCGTGCTGCACGGCGTCCACGAAATCTTCCACGAGCGGCACATGCACGTTCGCGGCTGGGGGATGAGACTCGACGAGCTCCTTGCCGTCAACAACCAGAACGAGATCGCCTGAGTTGAGCGAGGTGGCGCGAATCGTTCCACGGGTGCCATGAATCTCGAGGGTATCGAGTCGCGTCGCCGCCGCGTTGGTCGCCGCCACCATCGCGCACGCGCCTGTCTCGAATTGCAGCAGCGCAGCGGCGGTGTCTTCCACCTCCCGCTCGAGTGCAGCCCTCGTCACGACGCCCGCGACTGACGCGACCGGGCCGAGCAGATGGAGCAACACCTCGATGCGGTGACAGCCGAAGTCGGCCATCGGACCGCCGCCGGACTGCGACTGCTGCACGAGCCAGTAGCGCGGGGCTCCCGGCGCCGGATCGAATGGTTCAGAGGCCACCATCTGCGCGAACACAGGCGATCCGATCGCGCCGGCGGCGATGAGTTGCCGAATCCGAATGACCACCGGATAGAAGTGACGGTAGTAGGCGATCCCGAGCCTGACGTTGGCGCTGCGGCATGCGTCGATCATCCGATCGCATTCCGCCACGCTCATCGCCATCGGCTTCTCACAGAGCACGTGCTTGCCAGCTTCCGCAGCGGCAATGGTCTGTTCGGCGTGCAGGTAAACCGGCGTTGCCACGTAGACCGCATCGACCTCATCGTCCTGGACGAGGTCTCGCCAGTGGGCGTAGCTTCGACGCGCGCCAACCTCGCGAGCGAACGCGTCCACGAGGCTGGCGTTCGCCCGGCTGACTGCCACCAGCTCGCACCCGCGGCCGGATCGCAACGCCTCACCGACGCGTTTGCGGACGATGTCGCCCGCACCGATTAATCCCCAACGCACAACCGGGTTCAGAGTTCCGTGTTCCGAGTTCAGCGTTCGTTCAGAGTTCAGAGTTCAAAGTTCAAAGTTCAAAGTTCGCATTGATGCGAACCCTGAACCCTGAACCATGAACCCCGAACCCCTGTTTTGATTTAGAACTTGAGCTTGACCGCGAGCTGAATCTGCCGTTCGGTCGTCCCGCAAGTGGCGCACGACGGGCTCGCCACGATGGACGAGATCGTGCCGAAGGCCGCGTTGCCCAACTGGCCATTGGGATTGCTGAACTGCTCCCAGTTGAACAGGTTGAACACCTCGAGGCGCAGCTCCGAATTGACGCCGCCGAACCTCGTGTTCTTGATCACCGACAGGTAGATGTTCTTGAGGCCGGGCCCGCGGATGCTGTTCCGGCCGGTATTACCGAACGTGCCGGTCGAATCAGCCGTCTGCTGGAAGCAGGCGATGTTGAAGAACTGATTGATGTCGCCATTCGAAAGAGTGGGATCGCAGATCTGATTCGGCCGGTTGTTGGTAATGCCGGTGGACAGCATGCTCTGCGATTGAGTGATCTGGAAGGGGATGCCCGAGCGCAGATACAGGATGCCGCTGACCTGCCAGCCGCCCCAGGCGCTCGCCCCGCCCCACGGCAGCTCGTAGATCCAGTTCGAGCTGAACGTGTGGGTGACGTCGTAGTCGGCCGGACCGCGGTTGTATTCCGGATTGAAGATGTTCGTGAGCGTGACCGTGCCGTCGTTGTCGGAATTCAGATCGATCGCCCGGCCGAAGGTGTACGAGTTCATGAACGAGAAGTGGTTGGCCGACCGGCGCTGGAACTTCAGCTGCAGGCCGTTGTATTCGACGTAGCCGGTGCTCGACAGCGCGCCGACCGTCCGGAGGCCTGGATCCAGCGCAGCATAGGGACGGTTGATGTTCTGGTCCGTCACGCCGACTATCGGAGGCGCCTGGTTCAGATCGGTCTTCAGGGCCGCGTTGACGGTTCGCGACCCGGAATACGCCGCCTCCAGCATGTAGTTGGTGGCGATCTGCCGCTGCATGTTGATGTTGAAGTTGTGCGCGTGCGCGTCGCGGAAATCGACCAGGAACGCTGACCGCGTGGATCCGATCGGCGGGACGTTCGGGTTCACTCCCGGCGGCGCCGCGAGTCCGTTCGACAGGATGATGTTCGTGCCGAAGTTCGTCGTTGTCGCCTGCGCCTGAAGGAACGGTTGATTCTGGGCCTTCGATGAGGACGTGCCGCCAGGCGTGAAGTTCCAGAACAGACCGTAGCCGCCGCGGATGACCGTCTTGCCGCTGCCGGTCAGGTCGTAGGCAAAACCGAGCCGCGGGCCGAAGTCAGTCTTGGAGTACGTCTGCAGATAGCGGCCGACCTGCACGCCGTTGATCGTCGCGTTGTCGGATGCGACGACGAACCGGCCGGTCGAGACGTCGAAGTTGGACTGCTTGTTGTCCTGCTCGACCCAGGGCACGTACACGTCGTAGCGCAGGCCGGCGTTGATCGTCAGGCGGCTCGTCGCCCGGATATCGTCCTGGATATACGCGGCGATTTCCGGTCTGGTCTCCGTATAGGTGCCTGGATCGAACAGGGTCCGGCTGGCGTTGCTCGCGTAACCGAGCAGGAAGCTGGCGAAGTCGAAGCCCGTATTCGCGGCCGCGGTGCAGCCGCTGGTGATGCCCGCGCAGCTCGACGTCAGGTTCTGGTTGAAATCGAACCGGCCGACGATCGTGTCGGCGTTGAGAATCTCACGCGACCGGTGCGTATAGCTGCCGCCCGCCTTCACGGTGTGCTTGCCGGCCACGCGCGTCACGTTGTCGAAAATCTGGAAGTCGTTCTGATTCGTGATGAGCGGCTGGTTGGAGTTCGCCCCGATATTTCGCATGCCGCCGTTGTTGAACATGATCTGGCTCATCGCCGACGTGGTCGGCCCGAGATTGATCCCGGGAATGCCCACGGCCTGCGCGATGTTGGTGCCGTAGTCGATCGGCGTCATGAAGAACTTGATCGAGCTCCAGCCGGCCCTGAACTCATTCAGCAGGTTCGAGCTGAACGTCTGCGTGTCATTGAACGCGAACCCCTGCGCCTTGATATCGCCTTCGCCCGCGCCAAACGTGAAGCCGGCGTCTCCGTGCGGCAATGTCGCGGGCAGGACCCGGTGCGTCTTCTCGTAGCTGTAACGCCCGAAGAACCGGTTATTGGACGTGAGCGTGTGATCGATCTTGAGATCGA
>Ga0105245_10002727_pt1 | contig 15898 bp, 12 predicted proteins | sample KBSM54metaG_FD_81523 | JGI IMG/M metagenome (GOLD analysis project Ga0105245, IMG submission 81523) | Miscanthus rhizosphere microbial communities from Kellogg Biological Station, Michigan, USA - KBS M5-4 metaG | ecosystem: Host-associated > Plants > Roots > Rhizosphere > Soil | place...
GCGCCTGGCCGCGGCTTTTTTGCTGCGAAATTCGCCGCGCACCGGCGCGGACGAATTGGCTTTGGCTCGCGCGCGCGAGCGCGATCCGAGTGGCGCGGTCGCTGCCGCGTGCGAGGCGCCGCCGCTCACGCCGAGCGATGGCAGCGAGGCCACCGTCGTCTTGGTCATCCCCCCGGGGGACTCGCAAGCGCGCCCCGAACAGCCTTTTGCGCTGCTCCGCGCGGACGGTTTGGTGCGGCTCGGCGTGTCGGATGCGCGCGGACAGGTGCTCGAGGTCGCAGCTCCGCACGGGGAGCTGTCTTTGATCGAATCGACGCAGGCTTTCGAATAGCGGGAAAGAATCGTCGTGCCCGCGGACCTGATCGTGATCGAAATCGCCGCGCCGAGCGTCTCGGACGAGGCGCTCGCGGTGCTGGTTTCGGCTTGCACGCGCGCGGCCCGCCTGGGCGAGTGCGTGATCGCAAAGAATGCGCCTCCCGATCCTCCCACGGCCGTCGCGATCGTGTCCTTTCAAGCCGAGGATAAAGTGCGCGTCGAGGTGGGCGTTCGTCGCGGCGAGCACGACGCTTGGCGCGCGAAAGACTTCGCCTTCTTGGCAGCCGATGACACGCTCGAACGGTTTCGCGCCATCGGCTTCGCGATCGGCACCCTGGCTGAATCCGACGGGAAGAATCCAGACGCGACGCCTGCTCCGCCCGCGGCACCTGCGCCAATCGCTCCCGCGGCAAGGGTTGCACCGCCTCCGCCACCGGTTCACGCGCGCGCCGACGCGCACACGCTGCTCTTTGTCGAAGCCAAAGCGCTGTTCGGTCCTGGTTTGGACGTGGGCCCGTGGCGTCTCGGTAGCTCGCTCGGTGCGGAGATCGCTCCGGCGCGCTTGCCCGTCTACTTCAGCGTGGGGGGGACCGCCGCGACACGTGTGGCGCGTGACGCCAGCGGCGCCGCGGCGCGCTGGTTCGATGTCAGCGCGGGCGTCGGCATCTCGCTGCTCGGACCATTGACGCAAACGGGCTTGGAGCTCGAGGGTGCGCTGCTCGCCGAGCACTTCGACGTGGCTGCCAGCACCATCGACGGCGACGCGGATACCGCATCGCGCTGGCTGCTCGGCGCGCAGGTGGCGATGGGCGGCCGAGTCCAGCTCGTTCCAGGCCTGTTTTTGACGGGCGAAGTACAAGCCGCCGGCCTGTCCGCTGCGACGGACGTGCGGGTCACGGGCACACCGATCGGCACCGCTGACAACTTTCGTTACCTGGGGAGCTTCGGGTTGCGGGTGAGGTTGCGCTGAGCGCGCGGGGGTGGGGCGGCTACCTGTTTTCGCATCGAAGCGCCCGGCACACGCTATTGGGCCGACACTGATCTGACCGGTAACACTCCACGCAGTAGCCAGTGACGCAGTACGGTGCACTCTGCCCGTTCAACGCGAGACAGTGATTGTTTTCGGTGCACGCCACGCACACCTTTCGGAACGGGTCACAGATGGGGTGATTGGAATCGCACTCGTTGAGCGTCTCGCAGGACTTGGCGCAGCGCAGGGTCAGTGAATCACAGCGCTCGCCCATCGGGCAGTCGTTCGCTTGCGGAGAGATACGACATTCTGCGCAGCGCCCGCTTTCGATGTCGCAGAAGCGCGCGCCGGAATCGCAATCTTGCTCGCTCGTGCAGCGGGTGCAGTAGGGGACGTTCGGCGGGCAATCCAAGCCCCCATCGGTGCAGGGTTCGCCCGCCAAGCACGGTGGCTGCCCGCCGTTCGCGCCGAATCCGAACGAGCCTGAACCGCCCCCCATGGGACTCACGCCCCCGAACGCCCCTAGGCCGCCCGCGCTGCCGCCGGCATTGCTGAGCCCACCTTCGTTCGTCGATGCGCCGGCTGCGCCGGAAACGTGGCCTGCGCCGCTACCACCCACGCCGGCGGAGGCCTCGCGGGGGAGCAGATCGAAGGTTTCGCGGCTGCAGCTGACGCTAGAAAACTGTGCCCACACGGCAGCGCCGAGCAATGCCGCGCGTACCTTCGCGCGAGCCGAGGCGACGCGCTTCGTGCTCATCACACATCAACGTACCACGTTTTTGCGGCGCTTCTAGCAGTTCGCCTGCTCTTTCGAGGGTCGGGTACTATCTTCACCAAGGTGTCTAATCACTCTGGTAGCTCCCGATCTCGCGCCGAGCCGCGCTTACGCGTGGTGCAGGGGTCCGAGTCGTCCGAGTCGCCCGCCGACCCGGCGGGCGCAGCCCAGCGGACACCAAGCGATGAAGAACTGATCGATGCCGTGCAGCGTGGCGACCATCAAGTCGCGTCGGTCATTTACGAGCGCCTGATCGGCGTCGTTGATCACACCCTGTATCGCGTCTTCGGGCGCCGCGAGGCCGATCACGATGACCTCGTGCAGGCTGCGTTCGAGCAGATCGTCGTTACCTTGTCGCGTCGATCGTACGCTCGGGCTTGTAGCCTTCGCACGTGGGCGTCGAGCATCGCGAGCCATGTGGGCTTCAACGCCTTGCGCTCGCGTCGGCGTGAACGTCGCGTGCTCGACCGCGAGGCCAACTTGGAGGCCGAACCAGCGCGCGCCAGCATCGACGTCGAAGGGGAGGCGTCGGCGCGGGCCGAACTCGAGCGCTTGCGGATTCAGCTGTCGGAGATGAAGTCTGCGCACGCCGAGGCCGTATTCCTCCACGATGTCCTCGGTCACGAACTTGCCGAGATTGCGCTCATGACTCAAGTGAGCGTCTCTGCCGCGCAGTCTCGGCTGGTGCGCGGCCGTCGTGAGCTGTTTCGTCGTCTCGATCGCACTACCTCTCGTCAAAGAGGGGGCGTCGAATCATGACCAAACCGCGTTCACCTTCACAGCCGGATGAATTGCTGCGCCGCTGGAGCTCGCAAGGCGTGCCGCTCGAAGCGCCAGAGCACGTGGCGCAGCGCCGTGAAATCGTGGTCGATGCGTTGGCGCGGTCGATCCGCGGCAACGCCGAGGCGCGCCGCAATCGAGCGCGCCGGCGTTGGATCGCTGGGCTCGCGTTGGCGGCGGCAATCCCGCTCGCATTCGGTCTCTCGGCTCTCTCGGCGCACTATCGCGGGCAATCGCTGGACCGCGAAAACCAAACCACGGTCTCGCAGCTGCAAGGCGCGGTCGTCGTGATCGAGAGCGGCGAGAGTCGTGTGCTCGAAGGTGGCTCGCATTTGGCCCTGCACGCGCTGGGCGAAATCGAAACCGCGCCGGATGCGCAGGCCGAAATTCGTTCGGCGAAGAGTGTCGTGCACCTGAGCGCGGCAACCAAGCTCACCGTTCCTCAAACCACGAGCACCGAAGAACGCTTCCGGCTCGCTCTCGGCCACGTGGACGTATCGGTGGACAAGAACTCGCGCCTCGCGCGCAGTGTCGTCGTCGAAACACCGAACGCAGAGGTCGTCGTGCACGGGACGGTGTTTGCGGTTGGTGTCGCCCAGGGCGCACAGCACACCGTGACCGATGTCAGCGTGAGCCGCGGCTCGGTGTGGGTCATTGTGGGAGGCGCGCAAGTGGCGGTGCTCGGGCCAGGCCAGCACTGGTCGTCGGAAGCGGGGCTCTCACCGGATCCGGTGATTTTGCAGCCGAGGGCCAGCGCGCCGCCTGCGCCACTTGCCGTTGCGTCATCGCTCGTGAAACCGGAAGCGCCTGCAGGCGTGCCCCACGCGATCCGCGGTGGTCGCCACGAAGCGCTCACTCCGGAAGCAAAAGCCAGCGTTTTAGCCGAAGAAAATCGACAGTTTCAAGAAGCGCTCGACGCGCGCAATCGCGGTGACGACGCGCACGCTGCGGAACTTTTCAGTCGTCTCGTGTCGCACTATCCCGGTTACGAAGAAGCCGAGGTCGAGCTGTTCCGCACACAAAAACGGCTCGGGCAATCGGCTGCCGCGGCGGCAGAGGCACGGCGTTATTTGGCTTTGCATCCGCAAGGTTTTGCGCGCGAAGAAGCCCGCCTGCTGGCCTTGAGCGCAGCACCGACACAGCCTCGCTGAAATTTCTGCCTGGTGAGGCGGGGGTTGGTTACTCCCATCTACAACAGAAGCTTTGGGCCCCTGTCCGAGCGTGCTCGGTCATGCCCCGAGGAGGACTCATCCAATGAAGGCACTCAGAATCGGTTTAGGCGTTTTTCTCACCTGCGGCTTCGCGCTGACGGCATCTTGCGGTGGCTCCAGCGGCGATGACTCGGCGAGCGCCGGTGGCAGTTCGAGCACCGCCGGTACTAGTTCCACTTCGGGTGGCAGTTCGAATGTCGCGGGCAGCGGCACCACGTTTGGTGGTTCGAGTTCCACGAACGGCGGCGATACATCGACCAATGGCGGCAGTGGCACGACGGTCGGCGGCAGTAGCTCCACGAACGGTGGCAGCACGGCTGGCGGCGGTCGGACAGGCGGCGGCGGCACGACGGCATCTGGTGGCACCACCGCAGCCGGCGGCGCCACTAACGGCCCTGATTGCCCCACGACCGCTCCCAAGAGCGGTGACACTTGCACGGTTCCGGCAACGCTAACGGATCGCTGTAATTACCCGGGCCTGACGTGTCGCTGTCGCCCGCAATTCCAAGGTCCCGGCGGCGGCCAAGCCGGCGCTTCGGCGACCGACGGCACGTTCACTTGTCAGGGCAGCGGCACCGCGTGCCCGACGACCGCGCCCAAGACCGGCGACGCGTGTACTGGCAACCTCCAATGCCCGTACCCGAGCGGCGAGCAGTGCTTCTGCTTCAACAAGAAGTACCAATGCCAGGGTGGCATGATGACCGGTGGCACCTGCCCGGCGAACAAGCCGGCGAACAACACCACTGCCTGCACCACCCAGGGTGAAGTCTGCAACTACGGCCAAGGCAACGTGTGCGTGTGTGATGGCGCGCACTTGATCTGCGGCGGCTGAACGTTCCCGATGCCGGCGTAACCTAGGATCGTCCTACGCGGCGCTTCGTGTCTCCTCCTTCCAGCGGAGGCACGGGGCGTCGCGTAGACGTTTTGTGCAAACGGAACGGTCGGCTCGCACCGAGGCTCGCCGTTGGACACGGCGAGCTCAGTGTGAAGCTGCTGTCAGCCGCCAGCAGCGCAGCGCATCGCGCACTGCAAGTCGCCGCCTGCACAACCGCAAGCGCTCTTCTTGGGCTTGGGCGCTGCAGGTGCCGGACTATCCGAAGCCGGGGCCGAGCCGCCGCCGGCCTTCTTCGGTGCTGCACCACCACCCGTGGCGGCATGATGCACGGCGCCGGGCGCGGCCGCCTTTTTGGCATCGGGCGCGCCTTCTTCGGCCGTACCGGTTGCGGGAGGCGTGGCAGTCACCGCTGGAGTCGGCTCCGGGGTGGGAGCGGGCGCGGGCGTCGGGGCGACGGCCACTGGAGGTGGTGCCGGAGGGACCGGGGCCGGCTTCAAGATCAGCGCAGCGCCGACGATCGCGCCGCCCAGCACCAAGATGCCGACGAGCGCGAGGATGAGCGTGTTCTTGCTCTTCCCCGGTGCATTGCCGATGGGATCCGACGCGCTGGCAAAGCCGCCACCGAGCGGCGACGCCAAACCCAACGGCGGCGCAATGCCCAGCGGAGGCGCGACGATCGGCGACGCGAGCGGCACCATCGGCGCGGCTTCGGTCTTCGTGGCCGCTGCAGTGAGCGCCTTCAAGTCGATCAAGCCAGAGTCATCGCGCGATGAAGCGGTGGATGCCGGGCGCGATGACGGGCGGCTCGCTGCGGTTGGGCTCGACGCCGAGGTCAGAGCGCTGAGCGAGAACAGCACCGACGATTCGTTGCGGGCACCGGTGCTGCCACCGCCGCCGCCGCCTCCGCCGCCCAGGCTTGGGCCATGACCGCCGCCACCGTGTTCGGGCGCGCTTGTCGTTACTTCTTCTTCGCTGCCGGCGTGCTCGATGCCGCCGAACAAGTCAGCGGCGGCGCCGCGCCCCGTGCGCGCAGCGGCGCGAGGAGCGGCTGCTGCTGGCGCGGCCCACGGCGACGGCGCTGCGGCTGCAGAAACCGCGGGCGCAGCGGGAGGAGAGCTCGCGGAATGGAGCGCTTCGACGATCTCGTCGATCTCGCCGAGAGCTTTCCAATCGGCGAAGCCGTCTGCCCACAGGTAGGTCTCGGCAGTGACTTGGCCCGCGTTGTACGCTGCAACGATCTCGGCGACCGTCATGTTGCGTTGATCGCCTTCGCCGAAGTCCACCGAGTACTGCGAGCCGCCGCCATCGTGCTCGACAGCGCTGGCGGTGCCGGCATCGGGGGCTTCCCCCGCAGCGGTGTACACGTTCGCGGGGGTCACTTTGCCGTCGATGACGATCGTGGCACCGCATTTGCGGCACCGGATCTTGGCCAGACGGTCGGTAACTTTCTCGTCTGCAATCGAGTACTTAGCTTGGCACGCAGGACAGGAAATCTTCACAATCAGCCTCGCGGATGCGCCTTCTTAAAGAGTCGGGAAAGCTTGTGCGCAATCGGATCCCGGAACGCAGCCTAAACAACGGCTACGTTTTCGTTCAATTTTCGGTCTTTGCGGGAGCCCAATCAGGGCCCCTCTTTTATCATTACTGGAGAAGATGGCTAGACCCCTGCACGGGTTCTGACACGAAGACGGCTCCGATCCGTTGAACCTTAGGACCGGAAATTTCCATGACCCCCGCCGGGTCGGGGCGCTCCGGCTCAGGCGCCCATGGCGAACAGCGCCAGGTCGATGGCGTCGAGCCGTTCGGATAGCTCGGGATTTCCGCCATCTTCTCGCACCGCCAGCATGAGTTCACGCTTGGCGCCGGCGAGATCACCCTGGGAGAGGAGCGCGTCCGCGCGGCTGGCGAACAGGCGTGCCGAGGCAGTGTGACATAGCTCGTCGAGCGAAGTGGCTCCGACCCCCACGTTGGCCGCGCGGGGCACTTGCGACCCACCCAGCCGCAGTTGGCCCTTGGCCAGCGCGAGGTCGTAACGAGGGCGGAGGTCCGGATGAGACAACACGCGGTAGGCCTCGGCGCCGCGTTGGAAGACACGGTCGAGCACGGCTTGCGTCTCCTCGTCGTACTTCGGGTGCGTGTCCGGGTGAAACGACAACGCGAACTCGTGGAAGGCTGCCTTGATGGCGGCGTCGTCGGCGATCTCGAGCACGCCCAGGAGTTCGTAGTAGCTTGAGTCATCGAGCACTTCGGCCCACTCGAAGACGCGCTCCAGGTTTGCGTCGTCAGCCAGCATGGCCGTCACACCTGGCGGGCTGCATTGCGCTGGGCCATCCAGGCGAGGTCACCCGCTTCTGGCAGCGTGATGAGCCGCAACTGTGCGCTCGTCGCGCGACCGGTGCCGATCTCCTGCGCGCTCACGTTGAGCATGCCGTTCGGATCGAGACCGAAGCTGACCGCGATTTGCACCTCGCCGCGGCGCGCCGCGCTGAGGTTGCCGAGTTCGATTTCACCGAGCAGTGTGTTTTCGCCAAAACGGCTGGATTCTCCCTGCGCAATGCGCACTCGGACCTGCGTTTGGTTGTCGGTGGCCGTGACGAACACGCGCGTGCGCTCGCACGGCACCTGCGTGTTGCGTTCGATGATCGCATCGCAAAAGCCGTTCACGGTCTCGACGGCGAGCGTCAGTGGCGTGACGTCGATCAAGAGCGGGGGCGGAGCGGGTGGCGGCGCCGTGCGCGTGGGCACGACCGGTTCGAAGCCGCCGAGCCCGGGCACTTCGAGCGCTCCGAAATCCGCAGCGGGCGGCGCGCTTCGTTGTGTCGGGTAGGCGGGCGGTGACGCAAACGCAGCCGGCGGAGGCGGCACGAAAGGGGCCGGCGGTTGTGGCGGCGGCGCCGGCGGTCGCGCGTACGCTGGCGGCACCGGCGCGCTCGGCATCGGAGCGGTGACGGTTGGCATCACTGCGGTGCGGGCGAACGCGCTCGCAGGGGCTGGCCGCGGTGCGGGTGCGGGTTGCGGGGGAGGAGCGCCGAGCGGTCGCGAATCCTCTCGCGGCGCACCGACTTGCGTGACCTCCTCTTCGGGCGCCTCGGGCAGCGGCAGCGCGTCTTCGTCGTCGTAGGCTGGAGTGGCAGCGCCGTAGGCGTGAGCGGCGGGTGCCGGCGCGTGATCGAGGTGTTCGATATCGCCGTCTTCCAGCGCGAAAGCCACGCTCTCTTCGCGCTGGGTGGGCTCCGGCGTGCTGGGCGTGACGAGCGGCAATTGTCCAAAGCGCTCGGCGATCTGCCGCGCATCGAGCGTCGGTTTCACCGGAGGGGGCGCGCCGACGAGCGGCAGACCGAGGGCATCTTGCGCCGCTTCTTGGGCGCGGATCGCTTGTTCGGACGCGCTCACCAAAGTCGGTGCGCCGACTGCGCGGGATGCTTCCGGCCCGAGTCCGGGCCCGGTTTTGGTGCGCCCTCGCGGCCCGAGCCCGCCCAGTGTCGATGCCATGGGCGGCAGGTTCGAGGGCGCGCGCCCGAGCGCACCGAGCGTGGATTCGTTGGTCACGCTCGGCGAGCGTTGGGGCGGGGAGCCATCTGGCTGCAGTCCCGGGCTGGTCGGCATGCGACCCCGCCCGAAAAATGGCTGCGTATTCGGCACGCCGGCCGCGGGAGCACCCGGTGGCGCGCCGACGCCGCGCGCGGTGTCGACGTGGCCGAGTGTGCCGGGGGGTTGGGTGCTTTGCCGTCGACGCGGCGAAACCGCCGGATTCTGCGCGTCACTGAAGCTTGGGTGTGTTTGTCGCGCCGCGGGGCTGGGCGCCGGGGGGATGGTGGCTTTGCGCTTTTCGGCGCCGCTCAACGCGGCCGCTTGGATCGCCGCCCCGATCGCCACGACTTCATCGGGGTTGATGTTGGCGCGGATCGGCTTCTTGAAAAATTCTTCCACGCGCTTGCGCACGAGCGGGATCCGCGTCGAGCCACCGACCAGCAAAATTTGGTCGAAATCGTTGGGTGTGAGCCGCGCGATGCCGAGCGCCTCGCGACACACGTCGAACGTGCGGTCGACGATCGGCACGATCATGCGCTCGAGCTCGCTGCGCGTGAGCGAAAAATCGAAATTGATGGCCCGCCCAGCGGCGCCGTGGCCCACTTCCGGCACGTTCACGTGCACGTCGCTATCGGCGGAAAGTTGATGCTTGACGGTCTCTGCGGCCGCACGCAAACGCTCGAAGACTTGTGTGTCTGCACGCGCGTCGATGCGGTGTTGAGCCAGCAGCTGTTCGCTCATCCGCTCGGCGATCGCGATGTCGACGTCGTCGCCGCCGAGGAACGTGTTGCCGGCCGTGGCCAGCACTTCGAACACGTTGTTCGATAGATCGAGCAGCGTGACGTCGAAAGTGCCGCCGCCGAAATCGTAAACCGCGATGCGCTCGGAGCTCGTTCGGCCGTAGCCGTAGGCCAGCGCGGCTGCCGTCGGCTCGTTCAAAATCCGCATCACTTCTAGGCCGGCGACGCGACCGGCGACCTTGGTCGCGGCGCGCTGCAGATCGTTGAAATTCGCGGGTACCGTGATGACGGCGCGATCCACCGTGGTGCCGAGTGCGGCCTCCGCGATGCTCTTGGCTTTGCGCAGCACGAAGGCGCTGATCTCGGGCAGCGTGTAGGTTTCGCCGCGAGCCACCACGAGCGCGGCCTGCCCGGGACCTTCGCGCATCTCGAACGGAAAGCGCGAGCGTGCGCGCCGCACTTCTTCGGAATCCCAGCTGCGGCCGATCAGGCGCTTGATCGAGTAGATGGTGCTGGCGGAGTCGACGATGCGGCGCTCTTTCGCGCTTCTGCCCACGAGCACGTTGCCATTGGGATGAAACGAAACCACCGACGGGATCAGCGTCTGCTGAGTCTCGTCCGTGATGGCGTAGGCTTGCCCGTCGCGCACGACCGAGACGACCGTGTTCGTTGTGCCGAGATCGATGCCGATTACCGTGCTCATCCGCTTTGTCCGATTCTGACTCAGCCGCCTAGCGGGAGGTTCTTGAGGGCTTGGTCGTACCAAGCTTGGACGGCCCGCTCGAAGGGCCACATCCAGCCGTAGTCAGGCCCTGTGAAGCGCGCCACGATGTGCGCGCGTAGTGTCGCCGAATGCGCGGCTTCCGGTCCGAGCAGCTCGGCCGTGGCCCGCAGTGTCTCTTCGTACGCTTCCCACTCGATCCGGGCTCGGCCGTAGGCGAGGCCGAGCGGAAAAAATGGGACGAGGTACAGAAAAGTCATGCCGATCGAACCGTAGCGGCGTCGCTGCCGCAAGTGAACCCGTTCGTGCCGTAGTAAGATCACGCGATCGCGGTCGCTCATCGCCTCCCACGTGGGGGGCACGTAGAGCGTGTCGCCGATGACGGTGTGGTACCGAGTGAGATAGGCGCGCTGGCCGCCGAAGGTGATCAGCTTGAGCGCGAGATCCAGCACCCGCGACGGCCAGTGACCGCGCTTGGGCACGATACGAAACGAGGGAAACTCGGCCTGAATCGTTTCGATGAAGCGAGCGCTGAGCTCCATTCGTGAGCCGGAGCGTAGCGCGATTCGAACATCACCGGCACGGATTGAGCTACGGCCGTACGGCCGTTCCCGCCTCAGCGGAACTGAAAGAGCTAGGCGCCAAGTAAATCCCCGTCTTTGAGGGCGCGGCCGTTGATCAGTTCGGCGCCGGAGAGCTCTTTGCGGCCTTCGAGCTGCGCGCGGCACAGCTCGAACGCGCCTTCACCGGTGCTGACGATCACGCGCTTTTGCTCCACGGTCACGAGGCCAGGGACACCGCGCGCCGGCCCCTCGACGAGACGTGCCTGCGCCACTTTGAGCGAGCGACCGTGCAGCTGGGTGTGCGTGCCGGGACGCGGTGACATGCCGCGCACGAGGTTCACCAAATCGCGCGCTTTGCCCCGGAAATCGAGCGCCGTGTGGCTGCGTTCGATGGGCGGGGCGTGGCTCGATTGCGCGTGATCTTGAGGGATCGCAACGAGGTTGCCAGCGACGGCGGCAGCGAGGTCCGAGCGCACCAGGTCAGCGGCCAGCGCGGCCAGGCGCTCGGCGAGCTCGCCGGCCGTTTCTTCGGGGCCGATGGGGATGGCGCGGCGCGCGTAAACCGGCCCCGTATCGAGGCCTTCGTCCATTTGCATCAGGCAAATGCCGGTTTCGGTGTCGCCGTGCGCGATCGCCCAGTTGATGGGCGCGGCGCCTCGCCAACGAGGTAACAACGACGCGTGTAGATTCATACAGCCGCGGCGCGGCGCATTCAGCACCGCAGACGGCAAAATGCGCCCGTAGGCCATGACCAGCGCGACGTCCGGCGCGCGCTCGCGCAGCCACTCGTCTAAGTTTCCCGTCTTCACCTTCACGGGTTGATGCACTTCGAACCCGAGCTCGAGTGCTGCAGCTTTCACCGCAGGTACTTGCAGGCTCAACCCTCGGCCTCCTGGCCGATCTGGTTGGCTCACGACGCCAACGATTTCGGCTATTTCAGCGAGGGATCGGAGCGCGGGCACTGCGATCGCGGGTGTCCCAAAGAAGACGGCGCGCACACCTCGCGTATAGCAGAAGCGCGTCAACTCAGGCGGGAGCTAGTCCGCCATCGTTGCCGAGCGCGGGACCCAAACCAAGACCGAATGCATGGTGCCCCGAGTGGCTATTCGTCAGGGGCTAGCGTGACGTAAGGTCATGGTTAGGTTCTCGAATCGAAGCGAATGAGCATGCACCCACCAGGCCCTCGAGCAACGGCCAGTGTCTTCGGCGTTGTCGAAAAAGAGGGTGTGCCCGGCCCGTCGCGAGTGACAAGATGAGGTTACATCATGAGTGAAAAGAAAAAGCCGTCACCGCCTCCGCCGCCTCCGCCGCCGACCGAAGAAGAGATCAAGTTCGGTGACGAACTTGCGGTGTTGCCGATCCGGAACGCCGTGCTTTTCCCAGGCGCCGTAGCGCCCTTCGATGTCGGCCGTGAGAAGTCCGTCGCCCTCGTGGAGGACGTACACAACCTTTCAACCCCGGTCATCGCGATCTTCGCGCAGCGTGACCCGGCGACCGATGATCCGAGCGCGGACGATCTCTACCCGGTGGGTTGTGCAGCTCGCGTGCTCAAGGCGCTCAAGCACAGCTCAGGTAACTACTCGCTCATCCTGCAGGGGCTCACGCGAATTCGGCTCGATTCGCTGACGCAGACCGCGCCCTTCATGCGAGCGAAGATCACGCGCGTCGAAACGCCTTCGACGGAAGACGTGGAGGCGGAAGCGCTGGCCATGAGCCTGCGTGACGTCGCCAAGCAAGTGATTCAGTTGATGCCCGAGCTGCCGCGTGAAGCGGGCTCGCTCATCGATTCGATTCAAGCGCCGGGCGCCCTCGCTGACTTGGTGGCTGCCAATCTCGACGCTCCGGTCGAGGAAAAGGCGCTGCTCATCGAAACCGTCGAGGTCAAAGAGCGCATTCGTAAAGTGCTGCGTTTGCTCACTCGTCAGCTCGAGATCTTGAAGATGCGCGAGCGCATCAACTCCCAGATCAAAGAGGAGATGGGCAAAAATCAGCGCGAATACGTGCTGCGCCAACAGCTGAAGGCGATCAAAGAAGAGCTCGGCGAGGATGATGGAGATCAAGGCGATCTCGACGGCCTCGAAGAGCGCATCGCCAAGGCCAGCTTGCCGAGCGAGGCCGATCAGGTCGCGAAGAAGCAGCTCAAGCGCCTGCGCTCGATGCAGGTGGGCAGCGCCGAATACACGGTGGTGCGCACCTACCTCGATTGGATCCTGGATCTGCCGTGGTCGAACCAGACCGACGACAACATGGACATCGCCGAAGTGCGTCGAGTCCTGGACGAGGACCATTACGGCCTCGAAAAGGTCAAGAAGCGCATCGTCGAATACCTGGCCGTCCGCAAGCTGAAGAAGGACAAAAAAGGCCCGATTCTGTGCTTGCTCGGCCCGCCCGGTGTCGGCAAGACCTCGCTCGGTAAGAGCATTGCGCGCGCGCTCGGTCGTAAGTTCGTGCGTGTGTCGCTCGGCGGCGTGCACGACGAAGCCGCGATTCGCGGTCATCGTCGGACGTACGTCGGCGCTCTGCCGGGTCAGATCATCCAAGGCATGAAGAAATCGGGGACCATCAACCCGGTGTTCATGATGGATGAGGTCGACAAGATCGGTCACGATTTCCGTGGCGATCCGAGCGCGGCATTGCTCGAGGTCTTGGATCCCGAGCAGAACAACACGTTCGCCGATCACTACTTGGAGATCCCCTACGATCTCTCGAGCGTGATGTTCGTGGCCACGGCCAACATCGCCGACCCCATCCCGCCGCCCTTGCGGGATCGCATGGAAATCCTGGAAATCCCGGGTTACACGCGGCGGGAGAAGCTGGCCATTGCGCGCCAACACCTGATCCCGAAGCAGCTCGAGGAGCACGGGCTCAAACCCGAGCAACTCACCATTACGGATGAAGCCGTAGAGGAGCTGATCGAGCACTACACCCGTGAAGCTGGCGTCCGCTCACTCGAGCGGACGGTAGCCAGCGTGATCCGCGGTGTTGCGGTGAAGGTCGCCGAAGGCGACACCAGCGCACGCACCATCAAGAGCGAGGATGATCTTCGCGAATACTTGGGCGCGATCAAGTTCACGAGTGAAGTGGCCGAACGCACGGAGGAGACCGGTGTCGCTACCGGCCTCGCCTGGACGAGTGTCGGCGGTGAGATTCTGTTCATCGAAGCCACGCGCATGTTCGGCACGGGCAAACTGCAGCTGACCGGTCAGCTCGGTGAAGTCATGAAGGAAAGTGCACACGCCGCCTTGAGCTACGTGCGCACGAATGCCGAGAAATACGGCATCCCGAAGGACTTCCTCGAGAAGAGCGACATGCACATCCACATCCCTGCGGGCGCCATGCCGAAAGACGGCCCGAGCGCAGGCATCACGATGTTCACCGCCATCGTCTCGCTACTGACGGGCATCCGCATCCGCCACGACGTGGCCATGACCGGCGAAATCTCACTCCGAGGCCGCGTGCTCCCCATCGGCGGCCTCAAAGAGAAGACCCTCGCCGCTCACCGCGCCGGCATCAAACGCGTGCTCGTCCCCGAGCGCAACAAGGCTGACTTGGACGAAGTGCCCAAGGAAGTCCGCGACGAACTCGAGTTCGTGTTCGTGCACAAGTTGGATGAGGTGTTGGAAGCTGCCTTGGAATCAATGCCGCAACCGAGCCAGGCGTATTTGGACGAGGTGGCGAAGAAAGAGGCCGCTACGCAACCGTCTACGAACTAGTCCGGTTGCTCGTTCTGTAACTGGTGGTGCCCGTGAAGCAGAGAGCTTCACGGGCGTTGCCGTTTTGTGGGGTTATTTGCGTGAGGGCCTTGTCCGACTCGCCTGGCCAGGATGGTGCTCGGGGCGTAGCCGGCGCCTGGTCGGTCAGCTCCTCGTAGGTCTGCGTCTTGGTTGCCGATCGAGATCTGTTTGGACAGGGACTGAGAGCGTGGTTCCACTTCCGTGCATGCGGCCGTGGCGTCTGGGCGCGCGCTTAGGCGCGAGCGGACGCTACGCGCCGCGAGAGGAGAGGGGAGCGGGACGCTGCGCTGCCGCGAGAGGAGAGGGGGGGCAATGCTCTTCTCGTCTCGCTCTCGCGGCGGAGCCGCTCGCGCCTAAGCGCGCGCGGGGCGGTTCGGCCGGATGCACGGAAATTAGATGGCGGTGCGGTCTTGGAAAGACAGATCTCGATCGGTAAATAAGGCGCAGACCTACGATTAGCTGACCGACTCGCTTCGAGACACCCGAAGGGGTGAACAGGCGCCCGGCTACGCTGCGGTCGATCGTAGCGGCCGAGCAGTCCTGCGCAGGTCGCAGGCAAGAAATCTGCAAGCGCAGCTCGAGCTAGGCGACAACACTTACGCGCTTTGTTCAGCAACAAGAGGCAAGTCCGCACTCCACACTTTCACTCCGCCGGTCATGCCCTCTACGTTCGTGAACGTCTTCATGTTTGCGGCGAATTCACCCTTCAAGTGTTCGACATTTCCCCCGCCCAAATAAACCACGTCATAGTTAAAAATGAACGAGAGCAGCTCTAGCGCCTCGAAAACGCGCTTTGACCAGCGCTTTTTGCCTATTTCTTTGAGCTCACTGTCTCGGAGCCGGTCCTCGTAGGTTTGCTCCTTCTTCCACGGGTGGTGGCCGAGTTCGACGTTGGGGACTAGGTGGCCGTCGCTGAAGAGCGCGAAGCCGAAGCCGGTGCCGAGGGTGATCACGATCTCGACGCCTTTGCCGGTGATGACGCCGTAGCCTTGGAGGTTCGCGTCGTTGATGGCGTGCACGGGGCATTTCACGAGTTCGCGCACGCTCTGGGCGAGTGGGTACTCGTGCCAAAAATCCGAACCGAGGTTGGGCGCGGTCATGACTACGCCGGATTTGACCACCCCAGGGAAGCCGACCGATACGCGATCGAACGCGGGCTGCTGCGCCACCATCTCGGTGATGATGGCCATCACTGCTGCAGGTGTAGCGGGGTGGGGGGTCAGCGTGCGCGTGCGTTCGTTGACGGGTTTACCCGTCTCGTCGAGCACGATCATTTTGATGCCGGTCCCGCCGATGTCGATAGAGAGCGTGTGGGGATTCGCCTTGGCGCGCGGTTCGGTCTTGAGCAACCGGTGCGCGAGCAGGGTCTCGTAGCCAGCGCCCAATTCGAGTTGATTCGGAATTCTCAGCACCATGAGACGATCTCTACACCACCTACCGCTGCGGCTGTAAGTGGCGCCTCGCGCCGGCGCCCGTGCACTGCGCACGCCGGCCCCGAGCCCGCTTGCGCCCTAGGTTTCGCCCGGGTTACCTTCCGAGTTTGGTGGCAAAGCTCGAGTGGGTTCGTGACGGCGCAGCGCTTCTCCTGTGCGGGATTGGTGCCGCCGGCGGGTGTGCGCGCCACACGCCGACCGAGCAGCGACATTCATCGACCGCTACACCACCGTCGCAGGCGACGAATTCGGCTGCCGAGAATCCGGAGTCTGCCGCGTGCCGGATTGAA